>Ga0172377_10000119_pt1 | contig 65850 bp, 133 predicted proteins | sample Pumphouse3metaG_FD_119749 | JGI IMG/M metagenome (GOLD analysis project Ga0172377, IMG submission 119749) | Leachate microbial communities from a municipal landfill in Southern Ontario, Canada - Pumphouse #3 metaG | ecosystem: Engineered > Solid waste > Landfill > Unclassified | place: Canada...
TGTTTCATATTATTCTCTCCGTTCGTTTATGTTATCTCATCGTTATGGTAATTGAACTCCAATCTTGTCGACAGATTGGAGTCTGAACGAAGAGATACCATCTTATATTATTTATATAAGTATAAAATCTAAATAATTACTTATTAACTTTGAACTTATTAAAATCAAACGTTAATACATTTGGTAACTTTACAGCTGTCTTATTTCCACAGTTTGGACAAGCATCAAGATTCTTTCCTTCTTTTGGTTTTTTTATTGGAAACTTACAAGTTTTACATTCATGATCTGGCTGTATCGGAACCATTATATATTCATCACCACAACCATCTCCAGTACATTTAACTTTTAGTCCATCACCAATCATTTTGTGAATATGTCCTTTATGACACCCTGGACATAGAATATCTTCATGATTATGTTCTTTAGAATCGTCTTTTTTAGATTCAACTTTATCTTTTTCTGACTTAATCTTTTCTGCAGCTTCTTGTTTTGCTCTTATTTTTGTGAGAATACTATCTACATTTTCTTCTCTTGGCTTTTGTTTAGATTCTTCTATTGTTTTTTCTAATTTATCTATTTTACTACTTAATCCAGAAGTTGCTTTTTCTATAATTTCTTCTATTTCATCTGTTGGTTGTTTTGTTGAAGGTATCATTTTATTCTCCTTAATTTATTAAGTTATTATCGATATCATAAAGTTCTTGTTTGGATTCAGTTTCAGAAGGTTTCACGACTTTTTTGACTACTCTTCTAATAGGTTTCTTAATTTCTTCTTTTTTAGTTTCTTCAGACTTAACTTCATTAATAATATTTACTTCATTTTGGACTTTTGTTTCTTTTTTTATATCAACTTCTTTTGGAATTTCTTTAGAAGGTTCCTTAGGTTGCTCTTTTACTTCTTCAGGTTCATTGTTAAGTTCTTCTGGTTCGTCTTCTTCTAATTCTTCTAACTCTTCTTTTAATTCATCATTCCCATTAGTATCAGACATCTTAAATGTGGAATTTCCATCTTTATCTTTTACTTCTTCTAAGACACTTTCTTTTTGTGTTTCCTTTTCAACTGAAGGTTTTAGAGAATCGAAGAATGAATTTTTCAGATTTGAATCTTTTGCAATTTCTTCGATATCAACCTTTATAGGAGTTGAAAACAAATTAACTTCTCTTCTTTCTATATTAACTTGAGATTGTCTTGGAATATCATTATCCCATTTACTGTCAGTATTAACTATGGGTTCTAAGTCTACATCTTCTTGCTTAGATTTATTTTTTCCATCCACTTTATTTTGTAAATCGTTAATAACACTCTTCATATTAGTCATTTCTTGAATTAAAATAGATAAAGCATTTGTTATTTCAGAATTACTATTATTTACATTTCCTACAGGATTAGAAATTCCTTGTCTTTCATTTCTTATATCATTTTGATGAACAATTAATATTTCTTTTGCAGCTTTTTCACTTAATCCCATTGCTTGAGAATATTGTTTTACATGAACTGGATTGTTTGAATCTAATTGCAAAACCATATTTTTCTGGTTTTCAACTTCAGAATTTCCTTCTGGTAATGCTGCAGATTCGTTACCTATTTTTTTGTTTACATTATCAGCTAATTCTTGCATCTTTTTCGGTCCAAGTGAACTTGTTAATGTCTGTACTACAGTTGGAAGGTTCTCACCAAACGCATGACCAAAACTTGCAGCTGCTTGAGTATTTAATAAATCTATAATAAAACTTGACTTTCCTATTGGTCCAGTCGGAGTTCCTCCACCACCTAATCTTTTTGTAACAAATTCTGATAACAATCCACTCATAGCTTGTTCCATAGCCTGTTGTGCTGGATTAGGAGGTGGAGCAAATATATCATTTAGTCCTCTATATGCTGAAACAAAGTTTTTTATAGATTTTGAAGTTCCCGACTCAAATATGTTCATGTCAGCATCTGTTAATTCAGGCTCATCACCTTCTGGTTGTTGATCATATTGTTTATTTTGTTGTTCTTGATATTCTTTAAACCTTTGAAAACTTGTCTCTGCTGCTTCATTAGCCATCTGTTTTGCAGTATTCATATCAACCATTTGTGTAGGAGGACTTTGTGGATTTGTAATTTCTTCCTTTTTTAGTGCTAACGGTTTCATTCAGTAAAACTCCTATAATTTAGTTGATATAAATAATTGATGTAATTATAATTTTGTATTTTCCCACAAGTCTATATCCATTGTAAATTTAGTGTGTTTATAATCGATATTTTTATCTGAATTTACAACATAAAATTTCAAAGATTCAGTACTTCTTAAATACAGTCCTTCATTTAAACTATACCATTCTTTATCAGATTTTATTTTATGTGGAAGTTCTTTCTGAAAGGCTGTTATAGAAATATCTTTATATAAAATATTGTCTATATTTACTACACCACCATCGACTTTTTCTTTTATTATTCCAATTCTTGTATCTGAAGATATTTCTTCATTATTATTATCTGCAAGAAATATTCTTATTTTAATCGATAAATTAATATCATCATTGACAGATAAATTATTTTTTCCTAACAGTGTAATTAAATGTCTTGAAGGACATTTTATACTGACAACATCTCCTGTACACTTTTCATGCAAACTTTTTAATGTAACAACTTCACTTGTTTCATCTAAACACATCTGCGTCCTTTTATATTTGTTAGATATAAGATGTTTTATTAAATTATCATATTCATTGACAGAAAAATTGTTTTTTATACTATTTTTAGTGAGTATATCATTAACTAAATACATTCCCAAATTAAATTTTACATCATGAATTTTTATATCAGAATTCATAATTTTGATTTTTAAACATTCTTCACTTTTTAATTTGATTTCTTTTTTGAATCTAAACATATCCTTGTATAATTTATATTTATTTGAAGATTCATCAAAATTAGTTATACTTATGTCTTTATAAAATAATTCACACAATTCTACATCTTCATGTAAAACCTTATTTTTAAATATTTTAATTTTAGTGTCTGGATTTAATTCTTCTCCATTAAAGTCCGATATTTTCATTTCAAATCTTGGAACTTTTTCCATTTGACAATCTTTAGGAAAATATTTAATTCCAGGAATTCGTATAATTTGACCTTCTGGACAACGTACACTAAGAATTACATCATCTTCATTATTATAAATAACTGTGCATATTCTTGTATGTAACTCATTAAGATTAAAAAATTCTACATTATAGTTTTCTTTGTAAGTTTTAGTCATAATTATCTCTACAATTTCAGATTTTTAGAAATTGGTGCATAAATTCCATTTCCACATTCAGAACACATTTTTCTTTCTGTAGAATTACTTTTAATATGATTTCCACATACTAAACATTCATATTCAATTTCTATTTTATTGTTCAAGCTTCTTCCAAGACGGTTTCCAATCCTTTACTGGTGTACCATCATCATTTGTCCAAGAATGCATTTTAGCACCACAATCAGGACAGAAAGATGATTTAAATGGAACTCTTGTCTTTGTACATTCTGGACATTCTGCAAACTCTACTTTCTCTTCTTGAGATTTCTTAAAATCTTTTGTTAAACATTCAATTCCTGTACAAGTTTCTTTAAGTTTTTCATGAACTGTATTAAATTTGTTATCAAGTTGACCAAACTTTTCATCGAACTTATTTATTTTATTATCAATATTACTATTAATTTTATTGAATTTGTTATCAACTGTTCCTTCAAACTCTTTACTCATGTCAAGTATTTTCAGTTCTAAACCTTTTAATTTTTCCTTTGTTTCATTTGCAGTTCTCAAAGCATCATTACTATTTTTTAGTAATTCTTTCTGCTTTTCAATTTTATCTAATTTATTTTGTAATACTGCTTCACTCATATCTGGATTATAATCGTCTTCACTCATTCTTTTCACCTTTTTCTTTGTTTTATTATTTACAGTAGAATTTTTTTTGTTATCAATATTAGAGATTTCTAATTTAATGTCTTTGTTTTCAGTAACAATCTTAGGAATTTCAGATTCATTTTTTGTAAAAACATTCAAACTTTCATTCGTTTTAGTTTCAATTGATTGTATTTCTTTAGGAACTTCCTTAGATTCTTGTTCGAAAGTTATTTGTTTTTTTGGATTTTGAAGTTGTTCAATTTGTTTTCCGCCTTTAATTTCAGCTAATTCTTCAAGGTTATCTCTTATCATTGATAATTCATTCTTTTTTAAGTATGATCGTTCTACATACCTGTCTGGAAGTCTACGAAATGGAATAGGAATTCTTGATTTATCATTTTCGTCTTCAGTCAACTCCATCACCTTTAATAATCAATAATTTTGTTTTATAATCCTGATATTTTTCTATGATTTTAATGTTTAAGAGTCTTCGCCAATTTTTCTTTATTAAATATCTAATCGCATTTCCATTGATACATTTCTTATATAAACTTGTTGAAGGTTCAGTATTATCATTTTTTATCTTTAAAAAACGGTTATAAGTTTCAGAATCATTTTTGCTTAAAGAACATTTCTCTAACTCAATAAACCAGAATTTCTCTATAGTTCCATTACTACTTTCATCGACGCAATTTTGTATAAGTTTTTTTGCTTCTTCTATAGATAATTCACTTACTATTTCATCCATCGTATTTCCTTTAGAATTTGTAATTTTTTGTTAAATTTGACTATTAATTTGAGTTTATAAAAAGCCTGCGTTAATAAGATATACCTACTATGTCACTTGGTATATATAAGACTTTCGGTTTAAAAATAAAGTTAATTTTATAAAATCTAAAAAAATAAATAAATCCGTTAAGGTATTAAATTATTAACTATCTAAAATTAAAAGATTAAAGTAAACACTTTTTCATGTAGACACTAAAATATAAAAAAAAAATATATATAGCTACATGAAAAACTGACTACTTTAATCTTTTAATTTTAGATAGTTAATAAAAATAGGTTACAATTTCTAAAAAAATGGTTATAATTTCTAAAAAAGTTACAAATTTATTTCCATTTTTCTACTAAACGATTTCCACATATTGGACATGAAATTTCTGGATATTTTAATTTAACTTTATTCTTACACATTTCACAATCAAATTCATGAAATACTCCTTTTGTATTTTTTAATACAATTGATTTCATTATATCGAAATCTTTATTTATCGATTCTTTTCTTGTAGTTTCTTCTTCTATTTTTTGTTTATTTTCTCTCTCTGTCAAGAATTTTTCATAATTACGTTTTTCTTCTATTTCCTCTTTTTTAATTTGCAAATGTTTAGATTTGTAATAAAATATGAATTTATTTTGTATATCTCTTCTTGAGATTGAAATCTCTATATCAGTGCCAGATAAAATTTTTCTTAATTTTGTATGTAAATTAATAGTATTGTAATCATTACAATTCATAATGTTTTTTATTTCAATTTCTGTAATTTTATATGTATCATTATTTAATAAATGATTTATAACTATTGGAATAAAATCCTTTTTGAATTGTATTTCAAAATAATCGCTTTCTCTCTTTAATTCATTGCTTTTTTTAAAAAATGTAAATCTATTTGAAGATCTCTTAATGGAAACTCCTATTTCTGTATTTGTTAATTTAGATTTTAACTTTTTATATAAATCATCTAATCCATACCGAACTCTCAATATATCTTTGATTTCATCTAATGTGTACTCTATCTTATCTTCCCTACTAAATTTATCATTTAATTCTGGAATTAATTTTTGTATAAGATTTATTTTAAATATAGAGTTTTCACCTTCCATCATCATAACATCAACTCAACTATTAAAATGTTTTATAAGTTCATCTGTTGTTCTTATAGTTTTAATATTAGGGATTATATCTTTAGAATTTTCATCCTTTAATGATTTTCGAATACCATCATCCATATTATTTGTCCATGTTTCGTGAATATTTTCTTCATATTCAAATCCTTTTTCCATATACATTCTATAACCTTCGGATGCCCAATTAAATATTCCAGGCAATTCCTCTAAAAATTTTTTGTATATATCTTTATCTATATCTTCCTTTTTGTGTCCTTTAATTACTTTAGTTAGCATTATTCTTCTTTGAAATTCATCAGTTTCAAGAATATCTTGTGTTATAAATGGCAATTTATTACACCCCCATGTAAATTTTGCCTCATTTACGAAAGTTATAGCTTCTTTATGAGGGTTTCTACCAGTTATTGGATCTCCAGAAGTTAAAGATTTGAATGCTGAAATGTCTTTCATTCTCATAGTACTCATATCGTATGTAATGTTTGCATATTTACCATATAATTTTGCTATTGAATACATATTTGGATTGCTAAATTCCTGAATCTGAAAACTTGTCACATTTTGATGTCCTAATAAATCTCGTAAAATCATTAATATTGTACTCTTTCCTGATCCTGCTTCACCAAAATACCCATGAGCAATTTGATCACGATTTCCTGTTACAAATTGATAACCAAACCATTTTTGAGTTCTTTCATAAACTTCTTTTACAGGAAGCATTCCTTTTAAAGCTTTTTCCCATGTTGGACATTTTGCACTTTCGTCATATATTATATTTAAAATTGTTTGAAAATTGTATTTTGAATCGTGAGGACTTAATTTTCCAGTTTCTATACTAAAAACTCCATTTTTCATATTGACTAAATGTCTTGGTGGCACAAAATTCTCCCTATCAATAACAGTATTACTTTGTATTTGATATGTAAATGGTTTTACAAATTTATCAGTTGCTGTCATTCTACTCTTTGCACACATCTGTCTAATATAAGAAGCACCATCTTGAATATACACTCCAGTATCTTCATTGTATTTATACATCTCTTTTTTCTCATCGTCAGTTCTTATAGTTCTAAATTCAAAATGTTTTAGAAATTCAATTGCCATATCATATATTTCTCCATCATCATATTTTCTAAATTTATTATTAACAACTTCTTCTTTTTTCGATAAATTATTAATATTAAAATCTTCCATGTATCCTCATAATTATTCTATATAAATAAAGATTTAAATTTATGTTTTGTGGTTGAGAATTTTTGTGTTTTGTGTTTTGTTTAGTGTTTTAAATATAACTTAAAAAGAAATGTTATAAAAATTGTAAATTATAAAATATAAAAGTTATTTGTCATTTTCTAGTTTCTTTAATTTCATTATATGAAAAGTTTTTAATCAATTCACCTAATCTTTTCACAGTTTCAAATTCATTTATTTTAATATCTTCCAACAATTCAGATTTTTCTTTTGTATTGTTTTCATTTTTCAAGATATGCCTTATATAATGTTCGATATCATGATTTATCAGTTGATTATAAAAACTTTCTTTTATACAATCTCTATTTTTACAATATTTTCTCAATAACTTTTCAATTTCATTATCAAGTTCAAACACAAGTTTATAATAATTACTTTCTGTTAAAGATTGCTTTGTTACCCAAATTTCACGAATTGCAATGTTATTTTCACGCCACTGATTTTCAGCTAACTTTGAATTACTTGATAAATTATCATTAATTCTTTCTCTATAACCTCGTTCTGTATAGGTGTTGTAATTATTTTTAGTGTAGAATGTAACAATTTCATTATATTTGTCAAAAAGTATTTTGTAATTGACATCAAAGTTGTTCTTACTTAACAATTGTTCATTTAGTTCTGGAATTAAACTTTTTATTAGAATTAGTCCAAATTTATCAGATTCATCTCTGTACTTAGTTGTAAATATGTATTTATATTCATTATAAGCTGTATCTAAAGATTTTAATATCTTGTCTTCATTTCTAAAATTTCTATAGGTTGTCTTTAAATATTCTTTAAGATCATTTATATTTTTGATTATATTAATAGCAGGCGAACCTTTTAATGTTAATGATAAATCTCCTATAGGATCATCTCTGTTAGATTGATCTTTTAACCATCTTATAAAATAAATATTTCCATATTTATTTTCATATTTACATTCATACTCATAATCGTATTTGTTATCATCTTTATCTGCTACAAAACTATCATTGTTTAAACAAAAACTTTCATACATATTAGTATTCAATTCTGGCTTAAATGTTGTTATCATTATCTTTTCTAATAAATTAGCATGATTCTCATCTGTTGTAAATATATCAATTGATTTAGTAATATTTCTATGCCAAGTTTCACATATATGTTTCGACAATCTACTTTTTATTCCTTCTCCACAACAAGACATTCCAATATAAGATTCATTATATTTTAGATTTATAACATAAACTCCAAACCATTCAGATGGAATTTTCATATCATACAAATCTTCTATCGTCATTGTTTGTTTTATCTTAATATCAGTTCCTTCAATTACTTTATTTACATCATCTTTAGTTATTCTATTCATTTAAATTCCTTCTCATTATTAATTTAAAATTTTCTATAACTTACTCAACATCTTAAAAAGTTCCCTATTTTCACCATACAATTATTAAGAAGAGGTTTCTCTTCAGATGTCAAACCTTCTTTCTCATCTTTCTTTTTCATAATTTAATTATTAAAACTTATTGTGTTTTATCCATTCTCCACATCTTTCATTATGTTGTATTAATATGTAACCTCTTCGATAATGATAACATGTATTACAACCACATAATCTACGATGTCCTGGATAATCAACATTTAAATTTGGTTTAATACAATCTATATTAATTTCATCTAACATATTTACTCCACAACAACATCTCTAACTTCTTTTACGATAGAAACTCTATTAGGTTCATATAATATTGTATAGGTTCCAGCTTTAAATCCAAACTCGTCTAAATATTCTCTATCGAATGTCATCTGTCGACTTGTTTCTGTATCTGTAAGTTTTCTTTTTCCGATTCTCATTTGTTATCATCCTTCTCAAAATAAATAACTCTAATACTTACTATAAGGACGTATAAGTATATATAACTAACTCATATCTTTAAAACCTGATAGATAAGGTATGTTGACTTTATATAAAAGTTTTATCAGATATACGTATTAAATACGATTGCCTCTTATACGTCAAATTTAAAATTATAAAAATAAAAATATAAAATTTACTTATTCCTTATCAACTCTATTGCTTTCTCAAAATACTTTCCATAAATATCTTTAATTATCTAATTCAAGTTTTAAACTTTTTGCTCTTTTTAATTTTTCTCTATATTCTACTATAGTATATCTATCTCCCATACCGTTATTACATTCTCCACATATAGGAACTAAATTATCAAGTTCAGATGATCCACCTTTGGAAAATGGTATATTATGTCCAACAATAAACCATCCAAAGTTAATTTCGTTATTTTTTAAATCTTTACAACATGGACATATTCCTTTAAGTGTATTTGGAAAATAACCTGTCCAAATATCAATTTTGTCAGATTGTTTAACTATAGGTCTTGTTCCTTTATCTTGAATTATATTCCCACTGGAATCTACTCTATCTACTTTAGGAAGATTTGAATCTTTCTTAATATATTCTCTCCATTCTTCATAAGCAGACCTTCTTGGATTATGGTAAAGATTGCATCTTTGTAATAATTCTACCCACTTTATACATTCTCTATTTGATAATCTAGCATATGTTCTTATTTTCTTTCCATTAGGTTCGGTATAACTATCACTTTCATCGCCATTTCCGTTCGTGTTATATTTAATATCACTTGAATCACGATTATCTGGACGAACTAAATATTTATTTCCAATATTAATATAATTTTTCTTCTCACAATTTTCTTTATCAGATAATCTCCAAGCTTCTAACTTTTCTTGTTCTTCTTTTTGTAATTTTTCTTGTTCTAACTTTCTACTTTTCTCAATTCTTTCTTGTAATAATTTTTCTTGTTCTAATTTCTGTCTATCAGATTCATCTTTTTCTAATCTCTGACGATTTTCTTCTCTAAGTTTTTCTAACTTTTCTTGTTCTAATTTTTGATTTTTCTCAAGAGTTTCTTGTTCTAATTTTTCATTTTGTAATTTATTTTTCTCAATTTGAGATTTCATTAATTCAACACTATTCTTTATTTTAGAGTTATTTGAAGATATTAATTCTGTAAGATTTCCTTCAACTTCTGTTATTTTATTTTTTTTAATTACAAATCCTTCTGTAAACACTTCTTTATATCCACATTTAATAAATCTTATTCCATATACTCCAGGTACTAGATTAAAAGTATACGGATTCTTATTAGAACTTTGTAATAAATTACCATTTTTATACACGCTTACACTATCTGCATTTGTAGTAATCTCAAATTTTCCATATCCTTTGGAAATTGTTTTTCCTTTTACACGATCAATTTCTTCTTCACACACACAATCATCAACCAATTCTCCACAACCATCACAAACTTCTTCTTCATTTCCACAATCACAATCATCAATCAATTCTTCACAATTATTACAGATTTCTACAAATTCTCCATCGTCATCTTTGATCATACATTTTAAATCTTCAAGTCTCTTAGCTGATACTTGCTTATAAACTTCAGGTCGAGCATTTGAATGTTCATTGTGATAATAGTTCCACTTTTCTAATAATTCTAACCATGTATATATTTTACCCTTATATTCTGCATATGTTTTACTTACCATTATTTTATTCCTCTCATATATTTATTTAACTCATTTATATTACATCACAACAACCTTCTCAAAATTGTTATGATTTTGCATTAAAAAAATTAAAAAGAATTTCTTAATTTATGTACCAAAGCACTCTTGATTTAGTTACGTTTGAGTATTCTATTCTCGTTTTCTGTTTTACGACATTTTTATATAATGTTTTATATTTTGTTTCATATCTATCAATTATTTCTTCTTTGACATTGTCGGAATAAGGAACTTGTTTTTGTTTTATATCAAAATAATCTATTCCTGTATAATATTTTGTTGTACCATCAAGATTTGTTATTATTATATTATAATTTATATTATCATTTGTTAATACTTTATCAATAGAAATAGCATTGTCAAAACTGTATGTTGTATCATGATGCCAAAATCCACCTTCATTTGAAACTGAACCATAATACACTATTTTATATTTTGTTACTATTTTATCAGTTTCTTTATAAATAGCTTGTTGGTAAGGTTCTTGATACGATTCACTTTCAATAACATTATAAGGAACTGTTTTTGAGACAATTCTTGTTTCATCTGAAACTAAAAATAATGCTATAATTCCAAATATAAACATGTAAAGTGATATATATTTTAAACCATTAATTAATTCTTCTTTTGTTACCATTTTAATTACCTTTGTATTTATCTAACAAATCTAACCAAGATTCATATATCTTTTCCTATTTTTGGATAAGTTCTTTGTCCAATTTTAATTTACCACCTTATAAGATATACACTAAAAATTAATAGTGTTATAATAACTGCTATAATCATTCCTTTCAAATAATCCTTTTCTATATCATCCATATAATAATTCTCCTCTCAACTTTAAAATCTCAAATTTTAAGTCACTTCTTTCGTTAAGTTTCCACCAAGAAATTTTCTTTAATTTATCTTTCAGATTACCAATTTTATTTATAAGTTCCAACTTAACAATTATCTCAGCAGAAGCTTTATTACGTTCTTCGAGGTCTTTTCTAAGAAATTCTTCATTGTCTGGCATCACATCCTCATTTTCTTGTAATGCAGTTGCTATATTAGAAGCTATTCTTTTTTTATCATGCTCCATTAAATGAATCCAACTACTCGGATCTTTATTTAATTCACATAAAATAATTCTTTCCTTTGCTAATATATCAAGTTTTCCCATGATTTATCACCTACACCAAAGATCTTTGTCTTTTTCAAGTAATTTATTATACTTTTTCATATCTTCCTTAGAAATATAATGTGACAATCTTAATAATCTTTTGCAATGTTCAGGAAAGAAATATGGAGTTTCATCTGATTCTTCTTTTAATCGTTTATATTCAGAATTATTAATTTCGATAGTTATTGTTGTCATATTTAATCACTCTGAATTTGATAATTTGTTAGAAATCCAACAATGTCTGTATATTTTTCAGAATATACATACTTGTGCAATTCTTTATCTAATTCTTCATTGCTTAAAGAATTTACACTTCTATCTTTCTTACAACGTACTTTTTTAACCATATCCTCTGCTTCTTTTCTTGTTATTGTTCTTGTTGTGTATGTACTCATATTTAATCATCTCACATAGAAAGGTTTATTACATTTTCTACATATATAATATCCTCTGTTACCATCATTTTGTAAAATCATTCTGTTCTTTACAATATGGACAATCTACATAAAAATTATAATAATTTCCATCTTCTCTGTAAGCATTTACTTCTTGTATTCTTATCGTATCTACTGTCATGTTTAACTCATATATGTATAAAAATCTCTGTATATTTTTCCATCTTCTGTTCCGCTAGCTTCTTTAGAATTACAATGATTTATAGCTTGCTTTTCTGTAAGATTTTCTCTTATAGTTTTTTCAGTTGTTCCATGAAACATTTCATCTACCATTGTAAAATTTGTATCATAAAATCTTACAACTTTATATTGTCCTTTAACATTTGGCATATTACTCCTTAGCCCAATGTTTATTCTCTAATATGAATTGTGTAGATTCAAGAATTCTTTTATTTATAAGTTCTTTTACAATTTCATTATATAATTTTGAAGATATTTGTTCTTCGAAAAATTTTACTATTTTCTTTGCTCGTTCTTCTCTTGAATCTGGTTCACCATTTTCAGTATATTTTCCAGAAAATTTTAATACTTTATCTTCATCTTTAATGTAACCATCGTATATTTCTAATTCCATGATTTAAATCTCCATCTAAATTCCAACAATTTTTCTTATTTGTTCAGTTCTCTTAGTAGTATCTCCTTCTATAATATGATACTTTACATGATGTTGTTCTAATGTGTGTATAATCAATCTGTCCAATTTTTCAGCCTCTTCTTTTGTTTGATACCTTGTTCCATCGTTTATATATTCTTTTTCTCTCTTACATACAAAGATATGGTCATATACTGATAAATCATTTAAAAATTTTTCGTATATATCAATTATAAGAGAATTGTCTTCTGGTATCTTTGCTTTCCATAAAGTATAAATGTAACATAATAGTGTTGGTGAATCCGTTATCATATATTTTATTTCTTTAGGAATACATTCTTCTTTTTTCTTCTGTTTTTGATATATTAATAGTTGTGTCCAAGCATTCTCTTTTGGTAGTGAATTATCATCAAAAGCTTCAACTACCCATTCTTGAACATATCTAATTAAAACAGAATCTGTTTTACAAGCAGTAAATACACCTGTACTTTGAGTTGTTTTACCAGATCCTGGTCCACCAAGTAATGCTATTCTTATCATCGAATTCCCAACCTTTTTCTTGCTTCTGGATCATATATTCCATAACATTTTAGGTTTGTCCAATATCTCATTGGACGTATAACATCTTTTATTTTAATAACAGAATTTTTTGTTCGTTTATAATTAAGATTATTTTTATCTATCATAATCAACTCCTACTTAAGAGAAATTTTATCAATTACAATTTCTCTTCTTATTCCTTCAATTACAAATACATTTTTAGCATATTGAAGTTCCATTGCACCTTTAATAATTTCAGAAATTCTATCTATATTATCAGCATTTCCTAATAATTGAGTGGTTGTTTCTCCACTATCATTATTATATACATCACCTATTACATACAACATTTTTATTTCTGTCATAATTATTCCTCTTTTATACTTAAATCTCCACTTAATACATCTCTATATTCACTCATGATAATTTCAGGATTTTCTATGATATATTTAAAATTATCATAAGAAACTTCTTCTCCATTAAATGGAATGCCATAAGACACAAGTTCGTTTTTTTTAGATTTTTTAATATATTTATCAAAATCTTTTTTAAAGCAATTCTTAACCTCTTCAAGTAAGAAATTTCTCATTTTCTCCTTTGGAATCAATTTATAAAATATTGTAGATAGATGAATATGCCACACGATTTTATTTTCTTTTGTTGTTATTAATATTTTTATCATATTCCTCTTTATAAATATCATTAATTTCCTTATTTAATTCATAATTATCTTTCTCAAACTTATTTTTGAGATTAAAATCAATAATATTAGTATTCCTTCAAATATATTCATAATTCATCATCTCCGTCACTCCAAATTTCATCAACTTTTATATTAATACAACAATTATCCTTCTCGAACTTCTTTTTGAGTCTTTCATATTCTTTCCTTTCAAAAATTTCACACTTCTTTTTCTGGTTCTCTTCTTTCTCTTTTTTTAATCTAAGTTTCTCTTCTTCCTTTTTCTTAACCTCTTCTTCATGAATTTTCTTATACTTTTCTGGATAAGTTTCATCAAATAAAAATTCTATTGGAAGATCGAATGAATCAGTACATCTTTCATTACACGAATATCTTTCATACACAACTGAGATGTATTTTTCTTTGTAAATTTCAAAATCTTGTTCGTGAGAATAATATGCTCCATAAGGTAGTCTGTTGTATAAAATTCTACATAATTCTGTTGCTTTCTTATTTATCAATTCGCATAATTCATTATTTATCTTTAAAAAATTTAAATATTCTTCTTTTGTTATCATTGCTTATCTCCACAATCAAAGTCACACAAATTTTGTTTCTTTCTCCATAGTTTTTGTAGAATTAATAAATCTGTACATTTATCTCTTAAATCCCAAATTTTGTGTTGTTCATCTTTTTGTTTATTTGCCCAGTGATTATCCAATGCTTCTCTCATCAGCAATAATTCTTCTTTATTGAACATTATTCTTCCTCATCACTATACATCGTATCTGAACCATCATATAATCTCACATCATAATCTTCATCTTTTGGTCGATTTTTAAATCTTACTTTCTTCTTTTCTGTTATTTTGTCTCTTTTCATTGGATAATTTTAACAATTTTCCGTAACAATCATCTTTGTCTGAAATATCCATAAACAATCCTTCTTCTATTTTAATCCACCCTTGTGATAATAAATTTTCAATTGACATGATTATATATCCTTTGTAATGTTTACAAGATAATCCATCATATACATAACATCTTCATTATTACAAGCAATAAAATTCATTTTATCTACAGGTTTCATATTTACATATTTCTTAATACTTTCTAATGTTTCTTTTTCAAGATTTTCTAAGTCTTCGTAATAATCATCTTGTTCTTCTAATGACATGTCTTGTAATAATCTTCTTCTCATTTTAACACCCCAAAATAATAATCTATAATTTTATTCCATCTTCATTTATTAGACTGTTCATTTTATCAACTTTTTTACGAACTCTAATGCTTCTTCTTTACTGTTTATTTTACCTTCTATTACAGCATCATTTACCAATTCAAGTATTTTACCTATTTTAATTCCATCTTTTTCTGTTAGTCCTAAGTTCATAACATCATAACCATTTATTAGTTTTTGAGTAAGAACTGGTCTATTTTGTTTCTCTATTTCATAATCTTTTATAAATTTATTTATTTCTTCAGCGTTGTCAAAATCATCTTCTATCAAATTAAGCACTCCACTCCCTTTAATGTCAGCAATTGATAATTTAAATAAATCTGTAAAATATTCATGTTCAATTAGTTTTACTTTCTTAGATTTTTTCATTTCACTAAAATGATGAATTCTCATATGATTCGCAACTAACCATGTTACTTTTTCAATTGTATAAGTTGAGAATTTTAATCTTCTTAATATTTTTCCTGTTATTTCTGCACCAACTTTTTCATGTTCATAAAAATGAATTTCATTTTCTGATTCTTGAGTCCTTGTTAATGGTTTGCCTATATCATGTAATAAAATTGACAATATAAGTTCTAATGATGGATTTTCATCAGCAGATATACTATCTAATGCTAATATTGTGTGAATATAAACATCTTTTTCAGGATGATGAATTTCGTCTTGATCTACATCACTTAGTTCTACAACCTCTGGTAATATTTGAACTAATAAACTAGTTTCTTCGAGCAAACCTATTCCATATAATCTATTATTAGATATTAAAATTTTTATAAATTCATCTTTTATTCTTTCTCTTGACAAAATAGGATATTCGCCATATTTCATCAAAATTTGATTTTTATATAGCAATTCATTTAAATTAACATTTTTAATCGAATCTTTTGTTATTTTTTCAATTCCAAATCCTAATGTAGTTGCGAATCTGATTGCTCTCAAAGCACGTAATCTATCTTCTTTATACCTTTCATAAGAACAACCAACTGTTACTATCATTTTATTTTCAATATCTTGTTGTCCACTAAAATAATCATAAATGTTGCATTCTTTATCCATAGCCATGGAGTTTATTGTAAAATCTCTTCGAGATAAATCTTCTTTTAAAGTTTTTACAAATTCCACTTCACAATGTCGACCATCACAATTGGTATCAACTCTAAATGTTGTGACTTCTACAGGTAAATCTTTATAGATTATTGTGATTGTGCCATGTTTAAGACCTGTCTCGATATATCTTAGATTGTTTGATTTTGCGAACTCTATCATTTGTTCTGGTAATGCATTTGTAGTTACATCAATGTCTTTTATTTCTCTACCCATTAATAAATCACGAACTGCGCCTCCTACTATATAAGCTTCGTAATTTTGTTCATTGAATTTTTGTAATAATTCTAAAGCAGTTTCCATTTTCATCATAATTTATTTCTCTAAATCACTTATTTTTTGTTTACCTTGAATCAACATAATTTGCCCACGTATTGGTATCAATTCATTTCTAATTTTTTCTTCTTCTTCAATGCTAAAATTTTTATGATCAAAATCGATAATTCCTTTATTATGAACTTCTTCTTTTGAGTATTTACGACCAAATACTTCAATTTTCTTATTTTTTAAAGGTTTCATCATTTTGAACACTTCTCACAACTATGTTTCTCAGATAATTCAAATTTGCATTTTATTTCTTGACCAAGTTCAAATTCTTTACTACATTTATAACAACCATAAACTGGATTTTCACATTCTGTGCATACTAATCTTTTTGATTCTCTTACAGTTGTCATGATTATCTCCACTTTAAAATTTTCTCTAATCTATTAATTGCATCTTCTGATAATTCAAAATTTTGTTGTGTAATTTCAACCTTATTTTTATTATTTGAACTTAAATATTCAAAAGTCGATACACGATACAATTCAACAGAACTATCATCATAAAATATAATTTCGGTGTTTCTATCTAAGGAGTGTCTCATTCTTTCTTGTTTCATATTATCTCCTCACTACCATAAAATTTCCATATTTCTTTTTTAATTCTTCATCATTCTCACAAATATCTATAAACTTAGAAACCTTTTGTATAAATTCAATAAAATATACATCTTGTCTTTTTATTCTTTCTAATTCAGCTCTTGCCTCATCTAAAGTGTATAATTTATCTTTATGTTTCTTATTCTTTTTTAGACACATACTTAAGATATAATTCTGGATGTGTGCTCATATAATCAAGCTGTAATTCTAAAATTTTATTTATGATTAATACAGCACTATCTACAGTTTCACATTTTAAAAGTAATTTTTTATGATTAACAATTTCTTCTGTATGATTTGGACATTTTTCAACTATAGTTTTTACAATATTATTTACAAATTTGCAGATATTATCAAGTTCTTTTTGTGTATATTTTCTTTCCATAATTTAATTCCTCATTGTTATTAATTGTTTCTTTAATTGTTATTTTTTATAATACTCTTCATAGTATTTCTCACCAAAAGATTTTTTATAAAATCCTATATATAATTCACGAACAAGTATTATGAACACAATAATTAGCATTATTAATATAAATATCCACATGATCAATTCAATAATCATATCAATTCCTCATTGTTGTCAATTGTTTCTTTAATGCTATCATAGAATCTGGATGATATTTAAAACAATCTTCATCACAAATTATGTTATAACAATTTACACAATTTATATTTACATACTTTGGTCTTGGTAGATTCTGTTTTTGTTTAGGATTTGAACTTATCTTTACTTTGTTATTATTTACTACTGGATTTGGTTGCACTATATCTTTAGACATCTTATCATCCCAGTTTATGCTTACATGTGGAATTTGATGTTTCTTAGCATGACTTCTCAAATGATGTTTATGCTTTAATTGATATAATATTTTTGTATTTTCAGACGTTTAATTCACCTCAGTTTTGTATTTATAACATTCCTCTACATTGATTATCCCATAATTTATTATATTTTTCTTCTGTTATCTTTAGAACATTAACAATACAACATCTAACAACATTTGAATCTTTATATTTATTTAAACTTAATATTATATCTTCAGGTTCTTCTTTAGTCAATACATTTTTAAATGAAGAATGTTTATAATCACAATTTTGATTAACAACTGTAATCAAATAATAATTTGTCATTTTAGATTTCTCAAATACTGGATCATATTGTTCTCTATTTTTATTAGCTTCATCCATCGTTTTAAACATATCTTTTCTTTGTTGTTCTGGCGTTCTTGTCATCTTATTCCACCTTTGTTAATCTTACAACTTTATCGTCTATTTTCTCAACTTTCTCAAGGTCTCTCTTGTTCAGAGACTTAATTTTTGTTAATCTATCTTCATAATTAAGATTTTCTAACAATTCAATAAATGCTTCTGTAGAAGTTTTTGTTTTATAACAAAATGCTTTAGCTTTAGATTCTATTTCCTCTTTTTTAATTTTTTCTTCTTCTATCTTAATTTTAAGACACTTTTTTTCGAACGACTCTTCCATAACTATTCACCTTTTGGTATAACACGTACAGTCATTATTCTTAATCTAAGTTCACTGTCATCCATTATTTCAAAATCAATATAATCATCTATACATCCCCACTCTTTTGGAAGTGTTACATATTTACTTGCACCAATTTTTCTTATCTGTTTTAAGTTTCTCATAATCATTCCTTTATTATATAACTATATAAGAGTATAACTGTCATGATACTATATAAATCTATCTATTTTCAGATAAAAATATTAAAAAAGATATTAAAATTTTACATTAAAAAGAATTGCTGGATATTTGTATCCAGCTAATAACCATTTGGTGATGTTATGTTTTCGACTTTTATGAAGTAAGTTCCACATTCATTAATATCTATGTTACATTTATATCCGAATGATGTGTACTCATTTGGATACATTTCTATTACATTATACAATTTACTGTAGGAATTATCTCCAGGAACAATATTCCATAATTCTTTTCCTCTTTTGTTGGTCTTTATTAACATACCTCCATTTGGTTCATTGTTATTACCATATAAAGTTCCTGCAAGTATGTATCCACCTTTTGTTTGTTTCACTGAATTTATTTCATTGAATATTCCATGATCTATGTACTTTAACCATTTTATTTTTCCATTTTTACTGATTTTTGTTATCCAACTATTTTTTGGTCTGGGATACTCATTTTCAAGATATCCTGTTGCTATATATGCACCACTTGATAGTTGTATAATGGATGATACATGTCCTATGTTTTTGAATACTTTTGTCCATATGATATCTCCATTACCATCAATTTTTATTACAATTCCATTAAGTCCATCATTTATTGAACCAGTTACTGCATATCCTTCATCTATCGTTTGTATTACTTTAGATGAGTAATCAAGATCACTATTATTTGTTAGTGTTTTACTAAAAATCGTATTTCCTTCGTGATCAAACTTGATTAAGAATAATGATTGTGGATTTCCATCATAATACATTATATTACCAAGAACTATATAACCACTATCTAATGTTTGATATACTGATTTCAATGATAGTAAATCTCCTTCTCTTATATATCTTTTCCACATCTCATTTCTATCTTCATCAATTTTGATTATAAGTCCACTGTATAACCATTCATCGTCATTATTATGAAGTTCTACACCTGAAGTTCCAACCATTATATATCCATTTTCAGATGTTAGTTTTATGTCAGAAAAATAACTTCCATTATTTTCATCATAAACTTTCTTTGATATAACGTTTCCATTTGAATCTGTTTTAAATATAGCTGCACGAGTTTCATTCTGACCAGCAAATATGTATCCATCATGATCTGTTACATCAAATGCTTCTGAATTATCTATATCTATAACTTTGTTCATTGTCGATACTGGTACAGCAGTTGATATTACTGCTGTTAGGAATATTATTAATATTCCTATTAAAATTCTGTTTATTTTGTTCATTTATTTATCTCCTTATCAATTCGACAATTCTAATAATTTTTTGTTGAGGTTTTTAATTTCTTTTTCAGTGTTTATTATATCTTTCTCAATTTCTTTTTGTGTCGATTGATATTTCTTCTTTTTTAAATTTTCTTTAGACTTTTCTAATACCCATTTTTCAGTTTCTAAATTATCTAAAAGTTCTTTCTTTATTTCTTGAGTTGTTTTTACGTGTTTTTCATGTTCTATCTTTTTCAACTTTTGTTTTTTAGCTTCCTTTTCCCATTTAGGCACTTCTTTTTTCCATCTTTGATAGAATGGTAATTCTGCTGGATCTTTAACACCTTCTGGACGTTCTGCATCATAATATTTTTTACCGTGTTTTATAAAAACATGTTGAGGAAGACCCATTATATTTAAATCTACACCATGAACTTCTGGTGCTGTTTTACATTGAACTTTAATAGATTTGTCTTTTAATGTATCTGAAACTGCATTTGCGAAAAATCCACAACTTTTATTATTTATAGTTCTTGGAATTAATTCAAATGCTTTTCTATATTCCACAATTAAATCTTCAATTGTTTCTGTTATTTTCTTTTCTGTTAATTTCTTTTTAGTTGTCATTTTATATCTCCAATCTTTCGTGACATTTTGTACATATCCAAACTAATATAGGTTTTAATTCAAAATTTCCAGAAGAAGTTTCATACTTCTTATGTTCAATCAAAGGTGTCATTCTTTCTTTACATTTACAATAACAATTAAATCCTTTATATTTAAAATTGTCTAAACTGATTTCAACATCATGTTTAGGAAAGTTTATATTAATATTTTTATCTTCACTCATTTATTTATTCCTCTTTTGTCATAATACTTTTAAGGTTAAAACTCGAACTGATTTGTGGATCTGTCTTTTCAAATTCAATACTCCATAAATTTTCTTCTTTATTAAGAACCCAATTTAGAGCACTGATACTTCCAGCCATCGCTACTTCATTCATCAAGTTAGGTTCTATTTTTCTTTTCTTTTTAAGTTCTCTTAATTTTTCTTTTATTTCAGTTTCTTTTCTCAACGTCATATTTATCATTCCTATAAATTAATTTTATTGTTTATACGTTTTTTCAGATCTCTAATTTCAATCTTTAAATCTTCATTTTGAATTGTTAATTTAATAATTTCCTCTGTGAGTTCATCTAATTTATCGTTTACTTTTCTTTTTGTATTTTCACTTGTCCCTATGTCATATAAAAAAGTTTCAGGTTTCTTTTCACTCATTATTCCTCCTTAACTTTTGTTTTATCTTCGTGAAAATCGAATATGTAATTTATACTTTCTCTTGTATATATGTCATCTAAGTTTATATATCCTTCAGTTCCTTCTATATAAACAACAACTTCATTTTTATAATTTACAACTACATCTTTTAATGTTTCTATATTCATACAAATAGGATCACCATAATTACTTCCTAATTGATGTGGATATAAAATTTTCTGACCTATTTTTAGTCCATGTTTATTTGCAAGTTCTTCACTCATAATTATTTCCTTTTAAATCTTCTAATTTTATGTTATTATCGTTTTTTTATTTGTGTTGTAAGATTTGATTGTGGTTTTATTTTGTTCATACTTCAATCACTTCATTCTTATTAAATCTCTTAACTTTTCCGTTTACTGTTACTTCGATATATTCTACAATATCATCTATATATTCAAATCCTTTTGGTGCTGAAATCATTCCTATTAAATGAATATTCAACTGTTTTTTCTGTTCTTCTGTTGTATCAGGTTTTAATCTTATGAGAACTTCATTATTTGTCATTTGTTTTATAGTTACATCATTATTCATTTATTTGCCTCCAAATTTACTTTTTCTATTGTAATTTTATATTCTTCTCCTTTATAACAAAATTCAATTTCATTATCTTTTTCTCCGTGATATACACAATAAATATGCTTGTTATTGTCTAAAGTGTGTATTATTTCATTTATTATTTCTTCCATCTTAACCACTTCTCCGATTTTCTTATTCTCTCTACTATTTCTTTTACATTGTTATGATTACTTTTATGTCCGAATTTACACATTTGATCACTTCCTTTTACATTATTCAAATAAAATTGATATAAATATTCCTATAGCTAATCCTCCAGCAAAAGTTAATATCAATAAAACAATTACTGTTTTTTGTATTATCTTTAAATCTTCTGCATGTGCTTTTATACATTCTTCTGTAGTTAACATTATATCCTTTTTATTTTATATTTATTCCCATTCCTACAAAAACACCACCAATAAAAGATAATATACATAAAATTATCGATATCTTTTTTATAAGTTCTAAATCTTCATCATATATTTTTGAGTCTTTTGTTATTTTCATATTATTTATCTCCTTTGTTTGGATACCAAATCATACAATTTTTATGTTTCTTTGGTATTATATCTTTTCTTTTTCTTAGTCTTATTATTTGTTTCTGAGCTGTTCTATAGGCAAGATTAGGTAATTTCTTACACAACTCCTTGTAAGTTTTTCCTGGTTCTTTGTGTATTAGATTTAGTAATTCTTCTTGAGTCATGACTCTCAATTGTTTCCTTTATAAAATTTATCTTGAATTATATGACATGTATTTGATGTAAATAAACCTCCTATTAAATATATTACATAAATACTATATATTGTTAATAATTCAACATATCTTTCTATTGCTATTTTAAAGAATGTTTTATCATTCAGAATTATTCCGAATATGTGTGTTGATACTAATAAGAACATTGCTAAATATATTATTTTTGATATTACACCTAATATAATGTTGTGTGATTTACCTCTATGTTTTGATGATTTCTTGTATATAAACCATAACCACTTATGTCTATTATAAGGTGTTGAACCTGTATCAAGATCTGGTGTAATATAATTAGTTCCTATTATAAATCCTAATATAAATGTAGGAATTAAAAAGTTTCTTTCTATGATGATAAAATAAAGCGTTATGATCAGTATTAACCACTCATAACACAATTGTTTGTGTTTTTTAAAGTTTGGCATTATATTAAGTCAATGTCATATGTTCCATCCTCATTATATTTGCTTTGATAAGCATATCCACTTCTATCAATTATAGGTTTCTTCTTTCCAAGATGTTCAGTTTCTTTGTTATCTAATGCTCCAGTCATACTATTATCTCCTTATTTATGTAACGATATCAATACCAACATCTTTTGCTTTCTTTGACCATTCTACACTTATACCTTTTTCTTTTAATACATTCCATATTTTTAGTTCTTCTAAATCCTTTTCTACTATTCTTTTCTGTTCATTTTTTACAATAGTTTCTTTTAATGAATCTATTGATATAAAATTCATTTTTGTTTTAGGATTGTTTTGTTCTTTTTTCATAAATGTGTATATGTCCATTTCTTCCTCTAGTATATTTTCATGTTTTTTAATTATATTTAGCATCGGAAATTTTACTTCAGAATTTCCTGTTTTTAAATGTTTAAACCGTTGGTAGTCCATAAAAATTTGAAAGTTCATGATTTACTCCTTTATCATTGTGCCGTTGTTTATTAATGAAAAATGATAGTATATTTCTGGTTTAGTTGGTTCTCTTAGATTAAGCATTGTAAATTCAGATTTTGTACATAATAAAACAGCATCTACATTAATATCTCTTCCTTTTATGTAAGACAAACCAAAGTTTGCTAATTCTGTCATTTTTTGATCCATCCTGGACATGTTCTGTTTAGTAAAGATTCAGTGTGTTTTTCGATCTTGTTATTATCGTAATCTTCTTCATTACTAATCATACTTCTGTGTATGTTTCTAATTGCTTTAAATCCTGCTTCATAACCAATTTCAACCATTCATAACACCTCGAATTGTTTATTATTTATTTTATACTTGTTCTGTTAGAATTTTTGTTCTGTAAAATTTATTCAAAGATCTTCCAATTCTAGATCCTACTTTTACAACTTTGTCTGTAGTATTTAGTCTATTATTTTCTGGAATAACAACTCTTTCATATTCTTTTACCCATTCTCGAAGGTCATCTTCGTTTATAACAGGTTCTGATACTTTTATAGTTTCTTTGATACATTGTTCTGTCTTTATATCATTTACTGTTACGATGTTTTGTTCATCTACATTGAACTTAAATGATGCTTTGTACCATGTATCTGTATTTAGTTTATTGTTCTTTAACATTTCTCTCGATGCTAATCTCAACTGCATTGCAGCTGGATTTTCTGTTATTTCGGTTATTTTGTTTTCCATATTAATCTTCTCATTTGTTATGTTATTTATAATTGATCTATAAATTTCTTTATTATACAATTTTCTTTTGTTTGTTTTTCTCGATGTTTACATATATTATTACATTGTCGTGTACAATATACTTCCAGTTTAACATTTAAAATTGTTTCATCAATTATCATACTTCTCCTATAGAAATTCTGTCGAAGGGTGTTTACCACATTTTACAAAATGCTCTAATTGAAATTTTCTCATTTCTTTATACTTTGATGTTTTCTTTGTTTTGTTACATTCATTACAAACTAACTTATATTTAAAGATGTTTGTTTTTTCTTTTAATTTTGTTCCTCTCTTAATTGTTGTCATTTTTTATCATCCTTCAGATTTAGTATCTTTTAATTTGATTGGATTTATATTAAAAATATTTTCTAAAATGAAACATGAATGAAAAGTGTTATACCCTTCATTCAAGGCTTTCAAATCGTCTAATGTCATATGTGTTTTGATTATTACTTTATCTCCTACAAATTTTACTTTTCCTTTTAATGTTTCTCTTAAATGTTCTCTTACACCAATATCCATTTTAGAGGTGTCAATACTTATGGATTTAATTATTCCATTTCTTCCATCATGAAATTCAAAAAACATATAATTCTCCAATTTAACCAAACAGTTTTCCTACTATTCCTCCGAGTGTTTCAAGAATTCCACCATCATCTTCATCTTCCTCTTTTTTATCATCTTTTCTTCTTTCATTTGTATAATCATCTGTGGGTTCACCACATTCGGGACAGAATTTTATATTATCTTTTAAGTTGTCTTCGTTGCAATTTTTACATCTCATATTACACCTCTTTATTTATTTCTTTAAAATATTCTTTACTCATTTCTTTTATTTTATCTTGAGATAAATGACGTTTTAGTTTTTCAAGTTCTAAAATTCTTCCATTGAATCTTTCTTGAACTAGTCCTCTTTCTTTTTCAGATTGTTTCATAATTTCATCAGTTTTTATGGAATTTAAATAACCAATTCTAAAATCTATATAACTACTCAAGTCCTTCTTTTCCATCAATTTATCGAGTATAGACATCTATTTTCCCCCTTTACTTTTTATACAATATGTTGGACATATTAATTCATCTTCGACTGTTATTCCATTTTCTTCTAAGTATTTTCTGATTTTTAGTGTATCTCTGTCTATATCTGCAGATTTTCGTCTGTCTATTATGACGGCATATCCTTTTGAAGGAATTCTTTTTATTTTTACTCTTACATTTTGAATTGATGTTACATTAGTCTTTATTTTAACTGAACTAATTTCATATGTATATCCAAGTTTTATTAATTCATTGATAATAGTTTTCTTTACTCTTTGTCTTATTTTATTGTCAACAATTGATTTATTAGGTCTTTTTAAAATATGTTTTACTTTTTCTTGCCAAGATGTTAAAAATTCTGGTATTACATCTCCTATATACATCGTATTTCTTGATAACACTTTTCCATTCGATGTTATAGACCAAGGTTTGTTTACTTTGTCTATATCATATTTTTTGTTTGTTTTCGATTCAATTATTTTGGTTTCTTTAGTTCTCATTTAAGTTCTCCATTATATTAAATATACGATTAATGTAATTATCGATGATATAATCATTCCATCAGAGAAACTCGTGTTCTCATTATTATGTGTTATTTTGAATACAAACGAACCCAAAATAATTCCTATTATGATTCCTATTATATTCATATTTTATTCACCATTACTTTTAATTTCATATTTTATATCCTCTTATTTATGATAAAGTCTTCCAAACTGTGCTGCAACGTATAATTTTTCTCTTAAATTCAATTCAGTTTTTTCGAGCTTTAAAATAAAGTCAGATTCATTATATGATTCTTTTGCTATATCTTCTGTTAATTTTTCTAATTCTTCATCTCTACTGTCTGAAATTCCCAAATCTTCATTAACATACTTTCTAATTTTAAATTTCATGATCTATAACCTCTTTTCTTCTCTTCTTCATCTTTTGGTTCAAAGAAATGTGTATTATAATTATCTGTTATAATTAGTTTCTGTTTGAATGCTTCTGTTAGTGAAATCCATACACCATTCACATATACATCTAAATCTGATATACACGCAGAGTCGGAGTCGCCATCATCAAAATTTACTATTACTTCGCTTACACTTTCAGTGTTAAATTTACTCGATGTTCCTTTTACGTTACTATTTTTAAATAATCTTACTTTCATATTCACACCTTCTTATTTACAATCCTAATCTTTGCACTACACTTAGGTTTCATTCCACCTTTTGTGTATATATCTCTTTTTACTCCATTTATTATACAAGTTTTTTCATCTTTTCTGTTCTCACAAGTTTCACACTCTTTTGTTAGAGGAATCCAATTATACCATGTTCTTGCTTTTGGTTCTATTTTATTGTATCCTGTTATATTATTGTTTATTACTACCATCAGTACTCCTTTGTTTCTTTGACCAGCATCTAATACATATATTTTCTGGATTGTTATTTTTCCATTCTATATATGATGATAATGTTTCAGGTGTTGTATTTATTATTACTACATCTTGTTTATGTCCGCAACAGTATTCTGTGTAACTCATTTAATTTTCCTCATTTAGTTGAAAGTATTACAATAATTAATATTAACAATGCTGATATTGCTATATACTCTATAGTTGATATGCTCATATTAATCATCTTTCTTATTTTCTAAGTAAAATTTTATTACTGTTCTTAAACTATCTTGAATATTTTCACTTGTCATAAGTAACAGTTTCTCTCTTTCTTCTCTGCTTAAAATAGTTTGAACATGTACATAATCGCCATAATATTTACATAATCTTCCAATTTTTTCCTTTTTAGGTTGTTTAAGTCGTATAGATTGTTCTTTTCTTTTTTTCTTTATTAATTCCATCAGTTCTGATATTTTACCTCAGTTGTTTTAACTCTAAGTCTGTAAAGCATTGAAATCCTACTCCAATACCTCCAACTCTATATCCATAACAAGTTACTTTTCCAATATCATCATGATATATATTTATTTCTTGTGCTAAATTGTTTGGATCTGGGAATGTTTGAGCAACAAGTTTTATTCTATTTGATGATCCTTCCATAGCAGTTATTCTATTTACACAACCAGCAATTAATATTGCTAAGATTAACAATCCGATTATTAATTTTTTGTTTACCATTTTGTTCACCTATTTATTCATAGTCAAATATTGTGCTTTGTTTCTTTATTAAATCATATGTGTAGTTCCCAGTTATGACTCCATAAAAATTACTTCTATTTAACCATCTCGTTTTCAAGTAGTCCCACATTTCTTTATTTCTTATATATCCTGGGAAGTATTTTGCAATATTATATTTATCAGAAAATCTAATCGACAATATTTGACTTCCTGAAGATACTTCATTACGTTCAAAGATTCCTAAAACGACTCCATAAAATACAATATGAGTGTCTATATTTTCCAAACTACAACTTAAAGCATCGTTTATCATAACATTATAAGTAATTCCATACATTATATTTCCATATATAGATTCTCTATTTGTACATCCTTTCCTTCTTAAATACTTTTCAAAGTTAGTGCTTTTTTCTTTATTTTTTATGTATGAATTATAAATAATGTTAATTTCTTCTGTTGTAAATCTTAATATTTTCAATATATTATAATATATATTTACCTTATTTTTTTCTAATATTCTATGATCACTATTCTTAGAAATTTTGCATGTTTGTGACATTTTAGTTAAAAATTTCCAATCATTATTTGACAATTCTTCTATTAATCCATTATATGTTACAGTAAATAATTTAACAATTTCAGATTTCCATAAACGATATAACCAGTCCATAATTTATGGAATTCTTACTACATGTAGGTTTATTTAAATGTAGTAAGAATTTTTTATCTATAAATAACCAACATCTTCCTGAAATTTCTATATTTTGTTCTATCTGTCTTCTTATACTATCTTCAAAATCTGCAATTTGCAAAGTATTATTCCTATTTTTATGCACCGCTTGTATTTCAACTGGCAAATTTTCATCCAATACTGTTATATCAACCTTGTTGAATTCACGAATAATAATACTATTCGGAAAAGTTTTGTATAAAAAGTTTATTATATGGGATGTAACTTCTTCAGCAAGCCAATACTTATCATTAATAGTTTGTTCAATATCATCAATCTTTTTTAAATCATTTTCACTTATCATCATATCACCATTTTATATATACACTACGTTCACCATAACTTACTCCATACACTTTATGATCATATTTAAAGATTTGACCTTTCTTTCCAGCAAGATAAAACATTTCTGTCATTTTTAAATCGTTTAATAGATAACCTTTTACTTGTTCTTTGTGACCTTCTCGCCACATCTTTGGTACATCTTTTGACGATTCTGTTTTAGATAATCCAAAGTTTCTTGTACAGATATCATTTAATGACACCCATCCAGCATCTCCAGTGAATTTGTCAAATTCTAACATCGTGTCAAATATCTTTGAGTAGAATTTGAGCAATGTTTTTTCATCTATATAATATCTCAGTACACGTAGATCGAATTGCTTAATGTTATGTCCAACTATTCTATCCGCATTTACAAAGATTTCAAACACCAAATCTTCTATATTTTCTTCTTCATAAGTCTGGTATTGACCATTGTATAATGTTCCTAATTCGGCAATTCTTATTTTTCTATAGTTATCTTCTCTTTTCCATCCATCTGGAAAGTCGGTCATAAGGTACATTGTCTCTATATCTAAGTATATTATATCTTCGCTCATTCAATCATCCTTTTTACTATAACTTGTTAGTAACAATAGTCCTAATAAACACCAAGAATTCTTTGTAATATAAAGACCGATTATGACAGCAATAATAATTCCAACTGTTTTTATTGCACTTGCTGTGTAAATATCCATTTCTATTTTCATTTAAATCACATCTCTAATTATAGTCGTGCTATATATTACAGGTATTGTTATATGATCAAAGTAATTACATTTAGAACATCTTATTTCAATATGAGTTCCTCCTGTAGTTTCGTATCTGTTCTTTTCATACAAATCTACTTTACATATTGGACATATCATGTTTATTCCTCTAATGTTTTTAATTGTTTATGTAACCATTCTTTTGCTTTTTCTTTATTATATTGAACAAAATCACGAAAAGATACTTCCATGTGCCAACAACCATCACATCTTTTAGTTCCAACATATTCAGTTGGTCTTCCACATATTTCACAAGGAATTGTTTTTCTTTCAATTCGATTACCATTTATTATACTAAAATTGTCCATATTAATCATCCTCATCACACCAATTTTGAATTATTATGTTTCCTAAAAATATTGGATATTCTTTATTTCGTGGTAACTGTAACCTTATTCCTTCTTCGTTACAGATTATATTTCCAACATATTCAATATAACCTCCAACAAATTCTTGCATTTCTGATAATGTCATTTTATTTACTTCTGATATTATTCCATTAGATGTTATTTTTATGTATTTTAGTTTGACTGATATGTTATCACTTTAATAATCCGAACCAAATATTGGATGACTTACAGGAAATAATTTATATAGTTTTATTCTATCTTCCTTATTACAATAACCAAATATGTATCCAAGATTTGACTTTGCTATTTCTGGAGTATCACAATATTCTTCATATTCTTTTTGTAATTCCTCAGCTTCTTCTTTTGTTTTACACTGTAAACACGCAGATATTATACCGCTGATACTATCGTTATCTTTAAAATTATATTTTGTAACCATAATTACTTCAACCTTTTTAATTGTTCTAATAACCATTCTTTAGATTTCTTTCTATCTATTTTAATAAACAAAGCAATTCCTTTTTCCATTTCCCAACAGTTTGAACACATTTCTATTCTTATGTAAGGAGTTTCTTTTCTACATAATCTACAAGGAACTACTCTGTCTACATTTAACATATTTGCAAATTTATCAGATTCTGGTGTCATCTTGTCACTCTTCGTATTCTTCACAGGATGCTTCTGGTTCAGAATCATCTTGACACAGACAAATTCCATTTTCATCTATAGGTCTTTCTATTCCATCTCCAAATAGTTGACATAATCCTGTTCCATATTCACTAAATTTACATGACATATTATTCTCCCTTTATCTTATGAATATTTATATAATCTTTCTTTAGATTTTTCTTTCTTACTAATCCGTCGTCTGTTTGAATCCAATTTTGTTTTAGGTTTTTATCTTGTAGTTCATAAACAAGTATTCCGCCTAAACTTATATAAAAACCTTCATAGTTCGACATTATTATATCTATAATGTCTTCATCGGAAAGATTTATCTTTGGCAATGCTGCCCATGATATAATTCCTTTAAGTGTGAGTCCTCCTTTTTCTTTAGCATAAATAGATTTAACATCTTGTAATTTTTTATATGCTTCATCTGAGATTTCTATTGTTTTCATGGTTCATCACGACATCCACCTTCGAATTTTTTCTTAGGTTCGATTATTTTATTTTCTTTTGAACTTATAGATTCAAATCCTTTACATTTACAATATGATTTTGTACAGTTATCATTTCCAGATAAATTTCCTGTAACTAAATCTACATGATCAAATTTTGGATGTCCACATATACATGTTAAAGAATGTCGTTTTATACAATCTTTTTTCATTAATTCGGTTAATTGTATTTCAGCATATCTTATTCCTTCATTTATACATCTGTCAGTAACTTCCTGTAAGTTTATTTTTCCATATTTACTAAGTTCTATTTGAAGCAATTTTAATTTAGTGTGAGTTTCTTTGCTTATGTCGATTTTTTTAACTTCTTTCATTTTACTTCCTCTTTCTCAAATAAATCTACATTATATAAAAATGTTTCTATATAAAAATTGCTGTCATCGGTTGTTTTTACTTTCATTGGTTCATCTCTGAATACACCAATTTCAACTTTATCTCCTACAGTTTCATATATTATTCTTACAGTTCGTAAATCTTGATCTTCTGTAATTCCTAAAAAGATATACTTTTTACAATATTGTGTATTTATTTTATCTTTTTTCCTATATACTTTATCTCCGATTTTGTAATTCATAACTGTTCTCCTATTTAATACCTTCCAAGACATATACATTCTGTATTTGGACACATACATCTTCCAACTCTGTCACAATTTGATCTGTTACAATCTGATGGCCAGCAGTTCATACAATGGTCACACACTTTCTTTTCAAGATTGTTGTGACATTCTGGATACCATTCTGAGGTCTCAAATATTTCCGATAAAAGTTTGTTTCCTTTTCGTTCGAAAAATAATATATCTTCTTTCGATTTCTTTAGTTTTTCATTTAAATTTTCCTTATTTGTCGTATTATTCACCTTTTTCCTCTTGGATTATACTTTTCTATCGGAATTGCTGATTTACACTTTGTAATACACTTAAAAACATAGTCACAATATCTGTCAATTTTTAATGTTTGCTTATTGTTCATATTTATAAGATAATTCATAATTTGCCCTGCCTCATATATTATTTAATTTAACATATTATAGTTTCTTTTCCTTTCTGATATAAGTATTGCCTTCTTCCACAATCTTGGAATGATATTTCTTTTATGTAGAATGTACAATCTGAGCAACATAGATTTCCACATTGTTCTTTTGTCATCGGGGTTATTCTTAGGTCTTTCATGTTAATTCACCTTTTATTTGAGTACTTTAAATATTTTAGTAATATTAGTATATACTATGACGTTATAGTATATAAAGGTTTTTAATTTTTAAATATTTATAAAAACAGAAAAATACTCGGTCTGTATATAGGTAAGTTTTAATAAATATAATGATTAATCATGATATAGGAAGCCTTATATACTTTAAAGGCGTTGTATATACTATAAGATTTAAATAAGGTGAAATAAATGATAAAAGAATCTAAGTATAGAACACTATCAGTAAATAAAGAAACTTATAACCTTGTTAAAGAGAAACAACTCGAACTCATCAAAAAAAATAACGGAAACTATGTAGAACTTAGTTACATTGCAGATTCTGCTATATTAATAGGATTATCAGAGGTTGTTTAAATGATCGTTGATGATTTACTAATTATTGATACAATAAAACCAAATTTAGTGTACACTAGAATGACAGATATAAATCTAAATACACAAACATCTATAATAGGTGCTTATGTGATAACTCACAATTTAGATAATATACATGCAGAAAAATATGTTGGTTCGACACGAAATTTAAATAAAAGAATAAGTGGGCATAAATTTAATAAAGAAATTATATACGTTGAATTTTATGAAATTAATGATATTTATATTTCACGTTCAATCGAAAGAATATTGATGAATTTAATAAAACCAAATACTAATATAAATATTTCATGCTTGAATAAATACGATACAAAGTTAATGAATTTATTATTAGAAAATTATGAATTGAGGAAACGTATGACGAATAACAGTGCAAGAATTGGATATAGATATTTAAATGTTATTAAAAATAACAAAAATCTTGAAGAAAAAAGATTAGCAAGACAAGAAAGAGAGATTGACAACATAAAATTACACAGAAATTCATAATGGTGATATAATGGAAACCCTCAACCTACAAATTGGCAAGGTCTATTCTCCTCAAAGAATAATAAAAGAACTCAAAAAATTTCCAGATCAAGATGTTAAACTTCAAATTACTATAAGTGATAATAAAAAAATATTAAATCCAAAGCACTTATATCATATTGATATAGACAAATTAGAAAACTTAGATTTGTATTACAATGGATTAAGTGAATATACAAGTTTAAAAGAAATCAAAGAAATCCGAAAACAAATTAAATTAAAAGAAATTAAAAAACCAAAGAAGAATATAAAAACTAAAGAAATTCATGTAAAAATAAATTTAATTTATATTCCATGCAAAAACAACTTCGCTTACAGATTGTTGATGAGCAAAGAAATTCAAGAATATATCAAAAAAACTAAAGAAACTAAAAGAGGATTTCTTATAGAAACAAATGATTTAGATAAACACGAATGTAAAAGTTCGATGGGGAACGCAACAAAATGTCTAAATTGTGTAATGTCTAAAAATGACATGGAAGAATTTAAAGCAACTCCATTTATAGATAGAAACAATGATTATAAAGGTGGAAAGAATAGACATTACATTAGAATATCATATCAAGGAACAGTAAATAAAGAAGAAATTAAGTGTGAGGTAGAATAAATGACAAATGAAACAATAATAAAAGATGAAATAACTTTATATATAGTTAATTTATTTCATCAACACGACTTAGGGATACTATACGGAAATTTTATAACACCAACATATTTAACATTGAAAAGCGCGATAGAAAATCATCCAAATCGTTCAATAATTAAATTGTATCAATCTTCTGATGGTAAATTAGATTCAAAAATTGTATATCATGGAAAAGTGGAGGAATAAATTATGAGTACAGAAATAAATGTTAATACAATGTCAAAAGTTAAATTGACAGAATATGGAAAACAACTTCTTGATAATTATAGAACAAATTTAGAAAAGAAATATGATCATAAAATCGAACATATATTTATATATAATGAAAATGGAATTTATGAAACTATGTTATGGGAATTAATGAATATATTCGGTGAATATATGTACAATGGATCAAAACAAATATTTGAAAATAATTCAATTGAACTTAGAGAATAAATTATTTATTGAGTGTGTATAAACAACAGTGTAGTTTTTGAAGATTGTTCTACATTGTTTGTTGCATTAAACTCAAAAAATAATGAGGAAAATATGAGATTAATAAAATTTATCCGAAGATTTAAACGAAACTATAGAGTACATGGAAACTGGATGACTATAATTGGTTTAGTTAAAATGTCGTGGTCACAATCTAAAGAGAAGAAAATTAAAATATGGTTTCCTACAGAAGTTGTTGAGATAAAATGAACATAAACAAGGAGAATATATGAGAGTATTATGTTGTGGCGACCGAAACTGGACTTCTTTTGAAATAATAAGAAGAGAGTTAGAAAAGTTTGATAATAATACTGTTATAATACAAGGTTGTGCCAATGGTGCAGATGTTATGTCCAGAATAATGGGAAGAATGTTAGGATATAGTGTATTAGATTTTCCTGCTAATTGGAAGAAATATGGAAGATCTGCCGGACCGATTAGAAACACTCAAATGTTAAAGGAAGGTAAGCCAGATTTAGTGTTAGCATTTCATAAAGATATATAGAATAGTAAAGGAACGAAAAATATGATTGGACAAGCTAAGAAGAAAGGAATTAAAGTTGTGTTGATTGAGGAGTAAATATGGGTTTAATGACACCAGAAGCAGCAAAAAAACTTTTATACGATTTGTTACCAGGATTCGATTTTAGGAATGGTGCAGATATATTAAGTGTAGGTAAAGCGAATGATATAACACAAATTTGTATTAATAACGAAAAATATGAAATTTGGTCTGTTGAATATATCAAACCTTTATTAATAAAATTCTTAAAGAATAAATTTATAAATTGTATAATATCACAAGAGATAAATGATATTGATTTTGTAGTGATTGATAATGAAAATAATATAATTCCTATCGAATTACAAAAAACTTATTTTGATACTAAGGAAAAGAAAACTGTTGGTAATGCACACTTTGAAAAAGTTATAAGAATACAAATTGATGATAACATAAGATCATCAGGAATATGCTGGTTTTTCTTTGATTGTGAATATCTAAGATACTTTCAAAATGTAGGACTAAATAAAGCAACAAGTATTGATATGAGTTGGTTTATAGATTATATGAATGAAGGAAAGTTGAAAGTATTTGCTATCAGATATGATGGATTAGTAAAAGAATTAACAACAAAAGATTTCGACTTTCTGAAACAAATCCATTCAGACGATGAAATAATTTTAGATAAGAACAAATTAAAAATATATAGTAATGTAATGAAAGGTCATAATTTTACACAATACGATATGGATAAATTTTATGAAGAATATGACAATTTATCAATCAAAGATAATAATGGAAATAAAACACGCGATTTGTTGATAAAAAGTCAAAATTCAAAATCTGTATTATATGTGAACATATTGAGAGCAATTAGAACTTTACCAGAAATAAATGAAATAATGAATTTGAAAATGATAGTAAGAAAAAGACTTTTTGAATCTAAATATTTAGGAATTTTTGAATTGGTAAGTTCTCGTGGAAATCGGAGTGTAACAAAATTTGTAGATAAATTTGATGTATGTAAATATTTTCCAGGATATGTTAGAAACAAAGAAATTTGGAATCGATATAAAAATGTAAATCTTCTAAATGATCAATTAGACTATATATGCAGTGAGAACTTAGTTAAAAGAAATCAATCGTCTGTTGATGATTATTGAGGAATAAATGGATTCGATACTAAACTACATCGGAGGAAAAAGTTTGAGTGCAAAGAAGATAGTACAACTAATGCCAGAACATTTCTGTTATGTAGAAACAAACGCAGGAGGTTTGTGGGTATTCTTTGCTAAACCAAAAACTCACGTTGAAATTGTTAATGATATTAATTCAAATTTGATTAATTTCTGGAGAGTTGTACAAAGACAACCAAATGAATTTATAGAAAGAAGTAAATATGAAATGTATTCACGTGAACTATATTACGAATACTGTTCAGATTTCGATTCTGGAAAATATTACAGACTTCCTGAATTAGAAAGAGCATTTAGGTTCTTCTGTATGATAAAAGAAGCATTCGGTTCAAAATGGAAAGCTGGTTGGGGCTATGGCAAAAGTAGGAATCAAGCAGATGCATTTTTCAATGAATTTAAGATAATTGATCAAATAGCAGAACGTTTGAAACATTGTCAAATAGATAATAAAGATTGTAGAAAAGTAATAGAAGATTATGATGGAGAAGAAACGTTGTTTTTCTGTGATCCTCCTTACATTAAATCAGACAATGATGCACAGTATTTTAAATCTACAGATCAGAAAAAGAATCTATCATTCACATTACATGATCACCAAGAATTATATTATGCTCTTACAAAAATAAAAGGCAAATTCATTCTAACAATCGATGACGCACCTTTCATAAGAGAAAGATATTGTGTAGGTGATCAAGGAGAAAATGGATTCTGGTGGCAAGAAAACATTATACACTACAGTTCTGCAGCTGGACCTGACAGAAGACATGCAACTGAACTAATAATTACAAACTATGATATGTTCAAAGTTGCAGAACAAAATAAACTAAAATCAGAAAAGAAAGTAGAGAAAGTAAATCCAAACAATAAAAGTATATTTGATTTCGATTAATAAGGAGAATAAATATGACAAGAACAAACCAACCACCAACATTTAAATATAAAATATGCTGTTATGAATGTGATAAAATGTTACATTCAAATGACAGAATAGAAATTAGAGAATTCCAATCGGAACACTACAAAACTTGTGGAAAACATCCAGAAATAGAGTTTCTATAAAGGATAATAAATATGATAAAATGTCCAATATGCAATATAGAGATGGAACTTATTGATAGTGCATACTTTTGTACGGAAAATATGGACGAATGTGAAAGTCCACACAAAGTTGTTGTGTTGTGTAAATGTCTAAGAAGAATGAAACCCAGAGCAATATATCGCAGTTGTAAAGCAAAATTTACATTCTGGGAATGTCCACATTGTTTTAATAGAGCATAAATGAGGAATAAAATATGTCAGAAATATTTTACGATTTATTTGGAACAATACCAAGTGTTGTAGATGAAGGATATTTTACTAAAACAGGTTTCTATTCTACATTAAACAATGAAAAATGTAGATGTAAAAATAGAGAAGAACATTATAAACATATTACATTTACAGCAATAATTATTAAATGAGGAATTGAATATGAAAGAAAAAGTATGGAAAGTTGGTGTTGGTGGAGATGAAATCTGTGTAGAGGAAGAAATTTCTTGGACAAGAGAACAAGAGGATAAACTATTAAAAAATAAGGAAAAATTATGAATTTAAAAACTATCGCTTTTATAACAGGATTAATTGCAGTTGGACTTAATATGTTTGCTTTAATTGCATCTACTTGGATTTATCACATAACACAAGATATACCACTTATAATTATACCATTATCATTTTCAATGGGATTTATAATTATAACATTATCTTTAAATACGAGGATCGAATAATGGAGAAATAATATGTCAAAAATAGATGAGAAATTAACAAAAATATTGAAAGGCAAAGTTGTAAAGAATATACAGACTGGAGCATTTCCAGATGTGTTTATGGAGTTTGAAGATTGAACTTTCTTGCATTATGACTTTACTACAAACATTTCTGAAAGTACAAATGGTGACACGAAAGGACTTGGAATAAGAGTAAGCAACATAATTCTTGATGAAGAATTGTTTAAAAATAAGATAGAAAAAACTTATAGAACAAGAAGTTGTTGGAGTTAAATATGTCAAATATAGAAAATGAAATTTGTTATATCGGATACTTTCCAAGTAATAATGTAAAAGAAATTGTAAGTAAAGCAAAACAAATTAAAATAACAGATGAACTAAAAAATTTAATAATTGAAACAGTTAAAAATGGAGAAGTGTATAGATCATACCGAGGATTTTCAACTTGTAGAATTTGTAGAAAAATGTTAGGAAGTCAAGATCTCAAATATAAAGAGTTTGTTTTTCCTTATGGATGGGAACATTATATAGTTGAACATGATATTTTACCAGTATTTAATTATAACACGATAACAACTAAGTTTATAGACAATTTAAAGTTGGAATTAAATAATGAATCTAAGAACAAGTAAAGAAAGAGTAAAATTATTAAAGAAAGGAACATCTGGAACAATTATCGAATATTTATATTTACTTAAAAACGGAATGAAGATTGTGAAAGATAATACATTAAGAGAAATAAATAATGAAACATAACTTTTATATTTTATTATTTTTATATTTATAAAGTTACCAAAACTTATTTATACTATAAGGTCTATTTAAGACTACTATACGCTTAAACCGAAGTATTAAAATAGGAAATGATAAACAATGACAAGAACTATAGGAGTGAAAGATGAAACATATCTTTTGATATTAGAGAAACAAACAGAAATGTTTAAGAATAACAAAACAAAACCCGACATAACAGAACTTGCCAGTAATGCAATAGAATCAGGATTCAAAGAACAGAAATTGTCAGAATTATTAGATTCGAGAATAAAAAATCTTATTGAAGTAAACGAAAAATTAAGAAATGATTATAATAAATTAAAAGAATCTGATACAAATATGAGGAGAAAGATATAAAATGAAAATAAAATGTAGTGTATGTAACAGCGAACAAGATATAACACAAGAACTTTTATACAAAGTGTCAGAACTCGTGAAAGAATTTGATATGGGAGCATCAGGTTATACATACTTATTCAACCGAATGTTTGGAAAGTGTCTTGATGATGTAACACACGAATTCGATTTCGATGAAGAGTTTAAGAAAAAGATTCAGGAAATTGTAGATCGTGAGAAAAATATCATAATCGAATCTGAAAATGCCAAGAAAGAATCCGATGTTATAGTAAAAGAAATTATGACATTAAAAGAAAAACTTAAAGAAGCTCAAACTAAGTTTGAGATAAATTCTGATAGAATTACAAGTTTAAGAACTGAGTATAATGAATTGACAGAAAAAATTCAAGAATTAACATTTAATAAAGATATAAGAACGTGGTATTAATATCTTTAATTTTTTTTCAATGGAATGTCTATCGAGAAAAATAGTGAGAATGATCTCTTAGGCACATTAAAAAGAAGTTAATGCATATAGAAAAATAAAGACTAAATTAACCAAAATAAATTAAAGGAAAAGAATAAATATGGCAAATGAGAAAATAAAAGGTTTATCCTTTGAGGATATGGACGCGGCACTGAACATGACAGAAGAAAAGAAGACGAAGATGGCTTCTTTCAATGGAAATCCAAAATTGACAATGCCAACTCCTGGAGATCATAAATCAGATAAGGTTATAAGATTTAGATACTCAAAGGATGCAGAAGGAAAACTTGTTCCTATTAAGGAAGTTCCTGTAACATCAACAAAAGTAGCAAGTGGAATATTGCAACTTTTTGAAGTTGAAGACTACGCAGATCAAGGTGTAGTGTATGATATGAATTTTAACCAAAGTATATTTGGCGAATTGACAAGAATTGCAACACGTAATAATGTTAAGAGAACTGATCTGTATAATAAATGGTTCAATTTATCTGCCGAAACATACGAACATAAGATTCATGGAACAACGATTGCGTACAGATTAAGATTTAGAGAAGATCTGAATAGTGTAACGAATCGGGTAAAGAAAACAGAAAATCAGGACGAATTCTAAAATACAAAACAATTTGCATCGCAAGATGCAAATTAAAATATTTTTTATTGAGGAGAATTGATGCCATCAAAATTACACGCAATGCTTAAATATCATGAGAATATGACTCTCGCAGAAAAAGAGAATTGTAATTGTAAACTTTGTAAAAATACAAGTGTCGATAAAAATTATAAAGCTGGAATTGTGGCTCCAAATACTGAAACAACAAAAGCATAAAATGAATATATACACTACTGTAATTATCTATGAATGGAGTTCTCATGGAGATGATATAAAGAAAATATTCAATAACAACTTAACTTGGAATTCTTCGAAAGTATCTGAACTAAACAATGAAGAACTAACAGAATTACTCAAAAAATTTAAAGTTAATAATGAGTTTGCAATAACAAATTCTAACATTGGAAAAAGTGGAATGTGGGAAGATAAAAATGTCGCAATTAAGATTGTTAGAGTTGAAGATGTAGATAACGTAATACTTATACATAAAGGAAATGAAGAAAATCTTTATAAAGAATTTCTAAAAAAATGTGGCGAAATTGGAGCATTAATAATAAAAATTATCAATAACGAAATTGTTTTTAAATACAGAAGAAATGTTGAACTACTAAATAAACTAAATGACACTGAAGGAGAAAAAGAATTGAGAATTAAAAACTTTAAAATAAAAGCTGAATTTTTAGGATTTAGTGAAAACTTTAAGAATAAATGGATTGAACTCATGAAAAATGAAACTACAAATAGTTAATTTGTGGTGAATAGTACGCCAGAGAATTTAAACCACCATAATCCCCACACACTCCCAAAACTCTGCGTACTCACTTGAATAAATATAACTAAATAAGTTTTATATTTATGACGAATAGTAAATTGTAAGAATCCCACATATATCACAAACAACCTCCTTTACAATTTATTCGTCTATATAAATATGAAACAAATTTTTATTTTACTGTGAAAAGTACATAGTGTAAATTTTAGAGAAATCCCATTTAACACCTAATCTTTCTATGTACTCACGAATGTAAAAATGAAAATAATGAGAAGGGATTAACATTAAAATAATAAAACAACTTGGTAAAAATGAATATTCTATAATAAAAAATTATGTAGCTTCAGATTTTGTTGAATTTTTAGATAGTCCATTAAAAGCAAAATGGAATAGACACATCGGATTTTGGGATATACATTATATTATTGCGAATGACAACAGATTAGAGGATATATGAAACTCTTAGTAATAGATTGTGATTATTTAATGAACAAAGCCGGAGATCCGGTCATTAGATTATTTGGAAAAAAGGTAGGAACTTCTGATGAAGGAAAAGACGTAGTTCTTCATGCAAGAGGATTTGAACCTTATTGTTATGCTAATATTCAGTGGCATTCAAAAGAAATAGTCGAAAATGCAATAAAAGAGTACATCAAAAGACTTGAATGTGTAGAGAGATATCAGCCAATAGGTTATCAGACATCAAAGTCAGAGATGTTAAAGATTGTTTTACATAACCCAAAACATACTCCTGAAGTTAGAAAGATTCTTGAAAGTATGAGTATTCAAGTAATGGAAGCAGATGTTCTGTTTAAAAATAGATACTTATTAGATAACGAGATTTCAGGGATGTCTGTAGTTCAGTTTGATGAGATAGGAAAAGAGTTAAAGAACTATGGTTTGAACTGCGAAACTTTGTATATTACAAATTATAAAGACATAAGACCTACAGCAGATGTTGTTAATATTGAATACTAAATATGACCTTCTTGAAATGGGCGGGATCAAAGAAGCAATTAATAACAAAAATATCAGAGATGCTTCCTAATATGAAAAAGATGGATGGATATGCTGAACCATTTATAGGAGGAGGTAGTGTATTCTTTTATCTTCAAAAGACTGGTCAATTAAACAACAAGAATGTTTATATTTCCGATACTAATGAGAATCTTATAAACACATATAAAGTTGTTAGAAATAATTTAGATGAATTAATTCCGTTATTAGATAAATACCAGAATGCTCATAATGAAGAATTGTATTATAAAATAAGAGACAATTATCATTTAAATAATGTGGATTATATAGAGAAAGCTTGTCAATTTATATACTTAAATAAGACAGGATTTAATGGAATGTGGAGAGTTAATAGTGATGGAGTAAATAATCAATCTATAGGTCATAAAGAGAAAGTTAATCTGTATGATTATGAGCAATTAAAAAGTGATGGTAATTCATTGAAATGTGCAAATATAGGTGTAATGAGTTACGAAAATGTATTAAAGATTCCAGATTTAAAGGATTATGGAAACTACTTTGTGTATTTAGATCCACCATACGATGATATAGGAAACAATAACTTTGTTGGTTACAGTTCTGATGGATTCAAACAAAAAAGAAATTGCTTATTATACACTTTTAGAAAATTAGATAAATTAGGTTGTAAAGTTATGATGTCCAATTCATCAACACCTTGGATTCAAGCACAATTTAAAGATTATCACATAGAAATTGTAAAAGCAAAAAGACAATGTGCAGGTAAAGCAGAAGACAGAGTTCCTGTAGATGAAGTTATAATCACAAACTATAAACCTGTAAAGAAGCAATTTAGTATATTCGATTTTGATTAAATTACAATGAACAAATTAGTGCTATAGTGTAGTCGGTCAATCATTTCAGACTTTGAATCTGAAGACACAGGTTCGAATCCTGTTAGCGCTATTAATAATAATTGAGGAGAAGAAATAAACAATGAAGTTCAAAATATTAGCATTTGATGGAGAAATGTTGCCTATAGATGGAAAATTTCCGACAGCAGATAAGTCACCAATTATATTATTGTCATTTGCTGGAAATTATGAAATTTTAAATGGAAAAAAGAAAGTTATATTTATTCTAAATAGAAATAAAACTTATCCTGAAGGACTGGAAGTATTTAACGATAATGTTCGTGTCAGATTTAATGATGAAAGAATGATGATTCAAGGATGGGCAAAACTGATAAGAGGTTGTGACGTGATTACGGGGTACAATAGTTCTGGTTTTGATATACCATATATTATAGACAGGGGAAGAGCAATCAGATCTGGTGAAATGAGAATTGGAAACTCTGAAGATAAATTGTGGTACAATGAACACACAAGTAAAGGAATGAATGTCGCATCTATTAAAAACACCAAAGGAAAAATAAATGAAGATGTTCTATATGTGTTAAGAAGAAATGATGCGTCAAATACAATAAAAGCTGATTATACACTAAAGAATCTCAAATTAGAAGTAACTTCAAAAGAAGTCCTGGGGAAAAATAAAAAAGAATTTGAACTCCAAGAAATGATCGATTATTGGGAAAAGGGGTTGAATGAAGAAAAATTTATAGAATATTGTTCAGTTGATAGTGAACTTGCACTAGAATTTATTACAAAATTTAGATTATTAGATAAGTTTATTGGGCTTTCTAAAGAAACTGGAAAGATAACTCAAGACATAATAGATAGTCAAGGGTTTGGTTCGTTAGTAGAAAACTTATTATTCAAAGAATTTAAGAAACTTGATCGTGTTATTCCTTGTAGAGGAAAAAGTCATAATGATCTTGGTGAAATTGAGGAAGATGAACTTGAAGGAGCGTTTGTTCTTCCGCCGAAAGTTGGAATTAGTGATAATGTAGTTATAGCAGATTATGCCAGCCTTTATCCATCTTTGATGATAAAAAATAATATATGTTATACAACAGTTATAACAGATAAATCAATTCCTGATGATCCAGAAACAATGAACATTATTAGAAATGAAGATGGTATATTGTTAGGAAGATTTGTTAAATCGCATATTTTAAAAGGAATAGTTCCTACAATTTTAGAAAACTTAATGGCTAAAAGAAAATTAGCAAAAGCTGAAATGAAAAAATACGAAAAAGGATCAATTCAATATTTAATGTGGGATGCTATACAAAATGCTGTCAAAATATCAATGAATTCTTTTTATGGATATACAGGTGAACAAGGTGCTAAACTGTATTATCATGATATTGCAGCATCTGTTACAGGATCAGGTCAAAAGCAAATCAAATATACTATGAAACAGATTGATGGTATAACTGTTACAGATATAGATGGAAAACAATACAAACTAAAAATCATCATGGGTGACACCGATAGCATATATGTACAAGTAATACCTGTAAATATATCTGATATATTTAATCCAACTGAAACACTAAAAAATAGAGAAATTTGTGTAAGGGTTGTAACTAAGGAATTAAATAAAATAAATGAAACTCTCGAAAAACCAATGAAATTGGCATTCGAAGATTATGCTGAAAGAATATTAGTCACCGCAAAAAAGAGATATAGTAAAATCATTGTTGATGAGAAAGGAAAGAAATCATTATCAAGTAAAGGTGTTGAAACCCAGAGGAGAGATTGGACAGACTTTGCAACTGAAGCATTAGAGAAAGCTTATGAAATTATTTTATACGAACCAGATATAATAACTGGAACTAAGAAAATGATTGATTTTATAAGAAGTGAATCTGAAAGACTCAAATCCGGAAAAGTTGAAATTGATAAATTAGCATTATCGAAGAGTCTAACTAAGTTGATAATAATGTATGATAACAAAGCAGTACATGTTCAAGTTGCAATAAAAATGAAAGAACGTGGAAAACCATACAAGGTAGGAGAAAGAGTCCAATTTTTGATAATGAATACAGGAAATTCCAAATCTCTTATATGCGAGAAAGCAGAGGAACTTGATTATGTTAAAACAGGAAATTGTGAATATCCAATAGATTATAATTATTATATAACAAAACAGCTGTATCCTCCAATAGAGAGAATCCTTACTGCTATAGGTGCTGATAAGGAATTGTTATATGTAAATAAAAACCAGAAATCTGTATTCGATTTCTAAATTAATACTTATATGAATAATATAAGATGGTATTTCACTGCCTTTGTTCCAACTTTATAGCTAAGAGTTGGAACTTATACCATAAGGCATGTAATATCATTAAATAATAAAAGGTAGTGAAAATATGATAGATGAATTTGATAAAAAAACAGATGAAGAATTAGAAAAATAATCTGAAGAACAAATTAAATTACAAGAATATTGTGAAGGAATAAAAATAATTCCATTCGATGGATTCGATGAACAATCTATAGAAGATTGGTGGGATGATCACAAATCAAATAATAAAGTTAACAATTTAAATGAAGTTGTAGATGTAAAATATAAAGATGGAATCTACAAAACTTGGACAGTCGAATTCATAAAACCTTTAATAAACAAGTTTCTTAAAGAATTATATCCAGATAGCATTATTGTTAAAGAATTAAATGATATCGATCTTTGTTTAATAGATAATAAATCTGATGATATAATACCGATTGAAATACAAAAAAGTACACTTTCTCTCAAAAAATTTGTGCATACAGAATTTGAAAATAGTATAAGAAAACAACTTGATGATAATATTGACAGTTATAAAATATGTTGGTTCTTCTTCGATTCGGAATATTTAAGATATTTACAATCCAAAAATATTAAGAAAACAATCAGCATAAATATGACATGGTTCACAAAACTAATGAAGGAAAACAAATTAAAAGCATTTTCGATAAAATATGATGGTTTAGTTAAAGAACTCACATCAAAAGATTTTGACTTCTTAAAATATATGTCTAATACATGTCCAATAGGATATGAAAATGATGAAAGAATATTAAATCGTAATAAATTAAAAATATATAAAAATATAATAAAATGTTATAACTACAATCAAGAAGAAATAGATAACTTTTACAAAATACCTAAAGTTGTTGGTGAAAAATATACAAGTATTTTTACAAAAAGTAATGAAGAAAGACGCAGGTTATATGGTTATATATTATATTCAATGAGTCATTTAAGTGTGATAAATAAAGGGTTATCGATGAATATTGAAGCTTCTACAGAGTTCAAAAATTTCAAATTCAATAGTGCATATTTGAAAATTATAGAAATTATAGGAAATTCTGGTTATAAAGATCAGATTAAAATAGTCGATAAATTTGATATATGCAAATATTTTCCAGGTTATGTTAGAAGAGAGAAACTGTGGTTAGTTTATAAAAACAAAGTAATGAGTTATAACGTATTTTATGATTTATGTATTGGAAGATTTCTAAATCACAAAACAATATTTGATTTTGATTAAATTCTAATCAAGGAAGACTTACTTGAAATTACAAAGAATTGCAGATATAGAATTTGTAAACAATAAAAATGCAGATATAACTGGGATCGGTAAACAGATGGTGTCCATCGACACCTTGGTCTTTTTTAATCTACAAGGATTAACAGATGATGAATTAGAAGAGATCATAAAGTTTAAATCCTTTACACACACATCTTGGAAGAAAGGAAAGGTGACAGAATATTTTGTATATAAATATGGATTTGGAAAAAATTCTAAAGTTATATGGTGCTATTCTGGATTTAGTTCAATTCTAATACGATTATTACAAAAAAAATATGGATATGTAATAAATGGAAAGGAGTTGTACAGAGCAAAAGAAATAACAAAACTTCCTGATATGAAGTTCAAGTTATGGGATTTTCAAAGAGATGCAGTAGAAGCATGGATCGATTCAAACTGTTATGGCATCCTTCAATGTCCTACAAGTGCAGGTAAAAGCATTATTGGATGTTCTGTCATCAAAAAGATGAATACTCGAACAATTATACTATGTCACACATCAGATTTACTAATCAATGTGTGGTTCAATTACTTAATTGAACAGTTTGGTGAAGGTATAAGAAATCGAATTGGAATAATAGGAGGCGGATTATCAGAAAAAGATAGAAAAATGATGCGAATAACTGGAAATGATTTTAGTACAAATATAAAAAAAGATATAGTTATTGCAACCAGCCAAAGTTTGTTAGCTAAGAACAAATTAATTTTATTGGGTGAAGAAAAATTTGGATTGATGATCGTAGACGAGATCCATCATTACAGTAGTGACCAATTTAAGAGAGTTGCTGGTGCAGTAAGAGCAGCATACAGGATGGGATTAACTGCGACGCTCAGACGCCCAGATAACCTTTCATCAATATTCCATGCATTAATAGGAGATGTAAGATATAGAATAGGAATAAGAGATTTGATAAAGAAAGGACTAATTGTAGAACCAATATTCTATTCAATTATAATAGACGATGATGTAGCTTGTGACAAAATTAGAAATTGTAAATACAAACTACTTGCATACTCACGATATGTAAAGAAAGTAAGCGCATCTTCAAAACTAAAGTTTAATTATGTATTAGGGTTGTGTGAATCACTAAAATCGAAAGGAAGAAAGTTTATGTTATACACAGACTTTGTGAATAAATCAGATACAGATGAAGATGGAAAACTTATAACAGATAACAGTAATTATGAAAATGTGTACACAAGAGATGATTATGTGTATGAACTAAGAAGATTAAATATAAGGATTGTAGGAATATCATCCGAAATGTCAGGAGTTCAAAGACAGGCAATATTTAAAAAGGTTGGTAATGGAGAATTAGATGGAATTGTTTTTGGTGCATTAGGAAATGAAGGAATTAGTATTCCTGCAATAGATGCAGTTATAACATGTAATGCGACAGCTTCTCCGATAAAATTCCCTCAAAGAGTTGGCAGGGGAATGAGATTATATAAAAATAAACCAAACTGTTACATATATGAAATCTTGATAAATACACCAAAAGAATTAAAATGGAGTAATGATAACTTTATAGAATATGAAGAACAAGGCTTTGTAAAAGAAAAAATATATGTAAACAACGATGGTTATCTAATCAAAAATAACATCAATACAAACTAATAATTATAATCAACAAATTAACACAAAACAATCTATAAAACAATCTAAAGGAGAATTAAAATAAATGACTGAAATAGGAAATATAGGATCATTAAATCCGTTCTTTGAAGGTATAAACAAATTTGACGATGTTTCAAAGAAAAAAGAAAAATCTGTAGATGCAGATGAAATAATAGGAAAAACTGCTAACAGAACTCTCGATAATAAATGGAATATAAAAATTCAATTCGGAGCACCTTTCTTTAAAAATGTGTTTACGTATATAAAAGAAATGGGATATGATGTGTTATTTGCATTGAAAAAAAAGGAAATTATCATTTTCAAACTCGATAGTTCTAACAATTACTTTTCATATATAAAAATTGGTAGAACAGAAGTTAGTGAATATATAAATACAGACATTACAGATGTAAACTTTAACGAAACTTCAGAACAAACAGATAAACCAGAAGAAGAAACTGTAGTATTTGTAGAAATGGATGTGTTAGATGAAATGAATATAAATGAAAAATATCCTATAGATTTATATTTTGACACAAAAGAAACTAATTCTATGTATATTATAAATGGAAAAGCTAAAGAAGCAAGAAGATTAATAGATTTGTCTAATAATAATCCAACTGTATCAACATACCCAGGAATATATAATATATTATTAAAACACTTAGGAGAAGAATCTTCATATCCAGTTCATGTTAGAAAAGAATCGATTGGAAATATATTATCATATCTTAAATTAAAGAAAACAAAAAAAGACAAATCATCAACTAACGCATTAAAGATAAAATTTTCTCCTTCAGAAATAGACTTTATAATAGAAACAGACACGTCTACATCTTCAATTCAATTATATGGAGATGACATACAATTACGACCAACGAAAACCTCTACAGTTCTTTTAGAATTAGATTATATATTAAAATTTGGAAAACTGCAATTAGAAAATAATGTAATACTTCACATCAATGAAGATAGACCATTTATAATAGAATCTAAATTCGGAGCTGGAAATATTAAAATATATTATTTTATAGCCCCACGTGTAGAGGAACAAACATGAGTTCCACACACTCACTTTTTAAAATAAACGACATAAATATAGACACTGTCAGACTTACAAAATACGAAGTACGAAAAAATGCATCGGTGTTAGACGAACCTCCAAGTTATGTATTAAAAGAAATCTTAGGAACAGAAACTCACAAAGCAACTCCAGACATCATAAAAGAACTTGCAGGAAAAACAGGAGAACTAATAAAATCTTTCAAAGTAGAAAAAGTAAAACACTTTATCAGAATAACATCTATAGAATGGATTGATAAATAATGACAGCAGACGACGATAAAATGAAACTTCATTACATGCAATTAATAAGAACCGAATCTGACGGTTTAAAAATAACAACAACACATTCTGAAGTACGTGGTGAATCAATGGAACAATGTTTTGAATACACTAAAAAGTTACATAGTAATGAAGTAAAGTCAAAATAACCAAATTAATCAACAAATATCTTTTTTAATATCTTTTTATCTATTTTTATATAGTTACCGAAATCTATTTATATTATTAAAACTAATATAGTTTAAAATTATAAAAATTTAATAATTTTCATAAATAATACTTGATAAGAACTAAACAAAACAAAGGAGAAGAAACAAATGCAACGAAGTGAATTACATAAAAGTGTTAGAGAAAAATTTCTATATGTAGGAAAAATTTCTGTAGGAAAAACATATTTAGCATTACTTACAGCAAAAATATATGCAATGAATGGAAAAAGAGTTCTATTTATCGATCCTGAAGATGGAACTCAAAGAGAACTTGATGCTGGAATATTCGACGACTTAACTGAAGAACAACTAAGTCTAATTACGATTATACACGCAAACAATGTTAAAGATTATCTAAAATGGGTAAATGGATGGGAAGAAGATTTATCTATAGGTTCTCAAACAAATATAATTCAACATGGAATTGATTATGATCTTAAAATATGTGATGGTTTATTAACAGAAATGGATATGTATAAGTATGCACTAATACAAAAGTTTATAAAACAAGGTTTTTACACAATAGGAGATAAACAATTTAAAATAACTAATCCAGATTTATTTAATTTACCATATCAATTATACGGAAAACTATATGATCAACTAAGAGACCTTCTAACAACAATGATGGAACATAAATACGACATTATTTGCACAACTCATCCATTCAAAGAATCTGATGCACAACAAATGTTAGAACAATCTGTATATGGAAAATTCGATACTGTAGTAGAACTAAACAAAACTCTCAACTCCACTGGATATCCAAAATGGGCAGGAGTAACTGAAAAAAATAGAGGTAGAGAAAATCCAAACAGAGAAAACACATTAAAAAGCGCAAGACCTTTAATAGTATATTTTATCAAAAAGTTTGGAATGCCAATAGAAGAAACTATAGAAAAACTAAAATTTGTAGTTCCAGAAGAAATACTGATACAAATTAATACAACATAGAGGTTATACAACAATGAAAATCACAGAAATTAAAGAAGATATGTATCAATACATATCTTTAAGAGAATCGATCGAATCAAACAAAGTCATAGATGAAACAAAAAGAGTTCTAATAAATGCAATAGAACTAAAATACAAATCTCTCTTTAAAGATATTAGAAATGTGGACATAACATATGATGGAATAATCACAAAAAATTATGGACATCCAAAATTCGAAGATTTGATGAACATACTAATCAAATTCAAAGGTTCAGAATTCAAATCTGACAATAAAAATAAGAAATCTAAAAAGAAGGTTAAATGATATGAAACTTGAAAATATTGTTGTTTTACAATATGCAGATAATGAATGCTATACAACAGTTGTTGTTCCTATTGATGCTATAAAAAAACATGGTAAAAATTTCTCTATAGATTTAACAAACAATACATGGATATATAACAATAAAAGACATAAAATTGGTGAAAGTTGTTATATAGATAATCATTCTCACTATGGTGTAATTGGTGTTTATGATCAAACATTGATAAAACATCTTAACCGTATGGTAATGGACTCGAAAAGTGCAACTGAAAGTGGACATTATGACTTTAACATAACATGATCAACCAAAAACTTCAATGGACTGAAAAATATAGACCTGATACGCTATCAAAAGTTGTAGGTCAAAATAAAGCAATTGAAGAACTCAAATCGTGGGCAAGTACTTGGAACAAAGGAATTCCTAAAGTTAGAACATTACTACTACATGGAAAAGCTGGAATTGGCAAATCTAGTATAGCCAAGGCACTTGCGAATGATATGAGATGGGAAATATTAGAACTAAATGCAAGTGACCAAAGAACTGCTGATGTAATACATACAGTAGTAGGATTATCTTCACAATCTAACACTTTTGATGGTAATAAACAACTTATTGTAATGGACGAAGCAGATAATATACATGGTACATCTGACAGAGGTGGAGAAAAAGAGATTATAAAAATCATAAAAACAACCAAGCAACCTATAATTCTTATAGCAAATGAATTATATGATATGTCACCAACTCTTAGAGCATCATGTAAACTAATACAATTCAATGAAATTCCTCAATACATTATAGTTTCGGTTCTAAAACATATAATTGAAAATGAATCTATCAAATGTAATATTGAAACTCTTAATAAATTAGCAGAAAACTCTAATGGAGATTTGAGAAGTTCTATAAACGACTTACAAGCAATATCAGAAGGAAAAGAAGAAATTACAATAGATGACATTGTAACAGATGAAAGAGACATAAAGAAAAACATTTTCAAATTCTTAGAAACTGCTTTCTCAAACACAACAATAAAAAATAAATATTATGAATCATTGAATCTAAATGAAGATCCTAACACCACAATACAATGGATTGAAGAAAACATTTCTACAAATAACGTATCAGAATCATACAAATATCTTGGAAAGGCTTCTACATTTCTCGGTAGAGCAAGAAAAAGTCAAAATTATAGAATGTGGAAATATGCTTCTATATTAATGTTGAATACACAACAGAACAATAAAACAAGATACAACTCGCCATCATTATGGAAAAATCTTGGTCAAACAAAAGGAATTAGAACTATAAGAAATTCTGTATCAAAAAAGATAGGACGACACTGTCACGTTTCCTCTGAATACACTAAAAACAATTTACTGACAAACTTCAAAATAATGATGAAAAATGATAAATATACAGAGTTTCTAATAAACAAATTAGATTTTCAACCAGAAGAAATTGCATTCCTTATAGATTCTAACATTAAATCAAAAAAAGTACAAGAATTGTATGAGAAATATTCTCCAACATTTATTTTAACTGAAAAAATAGAAAAATCTAAGAAAGAAATTGTCGGGAAAGCAGAAACAAAAAAAGTAGAAATTCCAAAAGTAAACAAATCACAAAAATCTGTATTCGACTTTTAGTTATGACACTCAAACAATTATTAAAAACTAACATAAATAAATATCTTATGGTTGAAGATATACTTATATCAGCACTTATAATAATTTTATTTATATCAATATGGAGTAAACAATGAATCCTGAAAAAGAGAAACCGGAAGTATTATCAGAAAAATATCGTCCAAAGAAACTTGCTGATATTATAGGTCAAGATGATATATTAAAAAGACTTAAAACATACATTAAAAAAAGAAATATTCCAAACTTGCTGTTTGCAGGAAGTGCGGGCACAGGCAAAACGACTTCTGCAATAGCAATTGCAAAAGAATTATACGGTGAAGAATGGCATCTTAATTTCAAAGAAATTAACGCAAGTGTATCTAAAGACACCCCAATTTTAATAAGATTTAAAGGAATTTTACAACGTACAGATTTCAAATCTTTAGATAAAATATATACAGATGGTAAAGATATAAGTGTTATAGATGATATTGATGTTTTAACAGTTGGAAATACCTTAAAAGTTAAATGGAGTCCAATCAATAAACTAATAAAACACAAAGTAGAAAAAATATTAAGAATATCGTTCGAAGGAGGAAAAATAGAATTGACTGGAAATCATTCTGTTATAGTGTTTGATAATGAAGGAAACTTAATTAGTAAATCTGCAGGAGATTTAAAAGAAGGCGACTACCTAATAAGTTTTGTTACAAATTTAGAAAACGAAAATACTATATTAGAACATTCTGATGTAAATAAAGAATTATCATGGTTTTATGGATTGTATAGATCAGAAGGTTGTTTAGCTCAAAATAGTGTAATATTTAATTTAGGAGCACATGAATATGAATTTGTAGAAAGAGTTAGAAATATAGCAAATAAAATGGATATAAATACAACTGAAAAACTCATGGGTTCTGGATTTAAAGGAAGTGATAGAAATAGATTATCTGAAACTCAAGTACATGTGTTTAATCGTGCTATATCGTTGTTTTTTAGAAATATTTTTTATACAAGATTTAGTTCAGAACATACGGCTCACACAAAAAGAGTTCCATATTTTATGTTCGGACATAAACTCGAAAATAAATTATCGTATTTAAAAGGAGAACATGATGGCGATGGAACTGGTTTATGGAACAAATATTCTAGAATATCATCTGTATCAAAAGATTCTTTAATAGATATTGGATGGCTAGGAAGACTATCCAATTTAGACACTTCTGTTTTCTCAGATCATGGAGAAACAAGATTACTTTTTGAATCAGGATTTAAATACACAAAAAGCGACTTAATACCAACTGAAATTATAATAAATTTGTTGAGCAAATTATCAAAATCTGTTTTAGATTATAATTGGAGATATGATTTAAGACATCAATTATATAATCCTTCAGAAGGAAGAGAGAAAAATGAAAGAGTGTCAAAAAAATCTCTGACAAAAATAATAGAAAACTTAAAAGAACAAAATAAAAATCAAAAAAATATATTTGAATTTGATGAAGATGTTGGCAAAAATACATATATAGACAAAGAAAAGATCATAATAGAAAAATTAAAAACTATAGTGAATAGTGAAATTCACTCGGTTACTATAAAAAAAATAGAAATTATAAACTATAATGACTATGTATATGATGTATCAGTTCCAGAGAATCAAATGTTTTTTTCTGGTGAAATACCAATACTCTTACACAACAGTGATGATCGAGGCATTGATGTTATAAGGGAAAATGTAAAGAAATATGCTAATGTGCAATCTATAGGTGATGTTGAATTCAAAATAATATTTCTCGATGAAGCAGACGCACTAACAAAAGATGCTCAGGGAGCACTTCGCAGGACGATGGAAAAGTATTCGAATTCGTGCAGATTTATTCTGTCATGCAATTATTCATCAAAAATAATTGCTCCAATCCAATCAAGAACAGCTGTATATAGATTCAAAAGATTATCAAAAGAAGCAATAATAGAAAGATGTAAATATATAGCAAAACAAGAAAAAATAAACATAACACAAGAAGCATTAGAATCTATAGCATATATAGTAGAAGGAGATTGTAGAAACGCAATAAATATGTTAGATACGGCAAAAGCATCAACTGAAAGTGATATTATAACAATAAATGATGTATATCAAGTGTCGACTTTAATAGACTCAAAAATCATCAATGACATAATCAAAAAAGCATTGTCAGGAAACTTCTTAGAATCAAAGTTGATGATTGATGATTTATTAATGAATGGATTATCCCCACAAGATATAACCAAACAAATGACAGACAGAGCAATGGATTTAGACATTGATCAAAAAATGTTGGCAGATTTAGTTGATATCATAGGTGAAACTGATTGGAGAATAGATCAAGGACAAAATGAAAACATGGGATGTAATCAAATGATAGCAAACATAGTACAATTAGGGAGTTTAACATGAATCTAACAAAAGAAGAACTAAACAGATTAGCATTTCTATTAGGAAAATATAGACATGTTATATTAAACAAAGATGAAATCTCTGAAATTAGAAATATAATAAACAAAGAACAAGAACATAAATCCTTAGTGTTAGAAGAAACGTTAGAATTAGGATGTATAATAGTTGGAGCTTACACTATATTAGAAACTTATGAGAAAATGAAAGCTAATTATAAATGATTTATAGTTATTTAATCATAAATAACAATTGAGAGGAAATAATATGAATAAAAAAATATTAAGTATAGCACTAATCATATTAATAAGTGCAACATTCCTTAGTGGTTGTGTAGAAGAAAGACCAAAGGGTGAAAGAGCAAATATGTTAGATACTCAACCAACACAAACAATAAAAGAATCAAATGAACGTAAAATATTTATGGGATACTTAGATCAAGTAAACAATCCTAATAACATTCAATGGATATATTTACTTTCATATGATGGACATGTCATATACAGAAGTGTTGTGATGGGTAAAACTATAAGCGCAACTAAAAGTTCAGAACCGAACGAAAGAGTTGTTGGAAATGGACAAAATAGTATGACTACAGACTATGATTATGGAGTAATGTTTGCAGGATATATTCCAGGAACACAACAATTAATGCAACCTTCTGGAATGTTTGGACCAGATACTCCTGGAGTAATATGGCAAGATCCTCAAGGAAATTATTATGAATGGCATAGTGGTCCATACTTCATTTCAAACACACCATTGAAAATTGATGTGCCTATATTAAGAAATAGCAATGTAGACACTGAACTTGACAGAAAAGTTTCTGAAATGAAGCAAAAATTATCATCTGGTGGAAACCTAACAAATGAAGAGAAAGAATATTTGATGAACAATTAACAAATAAGAGGATTTATGAACAAAAATATTTTATATGTAGGAGTGTTTCTAACACTCTCAATTTTATTATCTGGATGCTTAGGATTTGGAGAAGGTTATGTTAAAAAAGCTCAAGAAATGACATCTGCAGATTATGCTATTGGACAATATAAATTCTTTATTGAAAAATATAATACTATAAGACAAACTGGTTCAATGATTATGAATGGACAAAGAACTATGGAATCTTATAAACAAGATCATGGAAACTCACAATTCTGGACTATGACAGAAAATGATAATTATGAAGAACTAAGATTTACTAAGAATGGATATATTCAACAATATAATAAGTTCGTAACAGATTATAATAATAGAATGAGAGATATAACAACAAATCAATTATGGATGAAGCCACAAAATTATCCTGAAAACATAAACTTATATATTGAAGGAAAAGCAATAGTCACCGAAGAAGATAATCAAACTCTATTTATGCCAAATGAAATTCCACAAGCTCCGCCAAATTGGATACCTCCAAATAACTGAGTTGATAATAAATGACACAAGATAAAGAATGGCACGAGCAACGTTTAAATGGTATTGGTGGATCAGAAGCAAGTATTATATTAGGAATTAATCCTTGGCAAAGTCGATTAGAACTTTGGAATACTAAAGTAAACAGAATAATAAAAGAAACTGAAGAAGACAATATAAGATTTGAATTGGGACATATATTTGAACCACGTATTGCAGAACATTACACAAAAAAGACAGGAAGAATTCTTGAAACTCGTGGACAAAAAGTGCATCCAAAATATTCATTTATAAATGGAAATGTCGATAGGGAAATTGTAAAATCTAAACGTTCTGAACCTGGAATATTAGAAATCAAGACAAAAGGTGCATTTGTAGATTGGCACGGAGAAGAAATCCCTCCTTATTATATTGCACAATTACAGCAATATTTAGCTGTTTATGGATATAACTGGGGTTCTTTTGCCGTATTGGATTTTACGACATTAAAAATTACAGTTACAGATATAGAACGTGACGATAAACTTATTAATCATATAATAGAAGAAGAAATAAAGTTCTGGAATTTAGTACAGTCAAAAACACCACCTGAATTAGAATCTACAAAAGCATGTGCGTCATTTTTAGAAGAAAAATACAAAAAGTCAAGTCCTAAAGTTGTTATTGATATAAGCGACAATGCAGTTGCTACAGCCTATGCAATTAAACTAAATGAAGTAAAACAAAAAATTAAAGAATTAAAATTAACAGAAACTGAATGTAAAGTTTATTTTATGGATAGAATGAAAACTGCAGACAAAGCTATAGGTATTAACTATTCAATAACATGGAGATCTCCTGAAGACAAAACTGTATTTGACATGGATAAGTTTAAACTCGATCATCCTAAATTGTATAAAGATTACACATCAACAGAACCATCGACTCGGAGATTTACATTTAAGTTTAAGAAGGAATAACTATGTTAATTGAAGACAGTAAAGCCTTACAAAAATATTATGATAAACTACAATCTAGGATAGATGCAGCAGAATTATTAGGATTTGACACAAATGAATATGAAAATGCTTCTTATGGAATATTCCATTTTAGAAAAGGAATTCAGATAAATGGCGATGAGAAACTTATTATAAAACCACCACGTTCCAAAACAAATGATTCAAACTTCAGATTTGCAATAGATTGTGATGTATATTAACATATAAAGGAGTAACTAAATGAACAAAATATTAGATTCTATAATAAGACCGTTTTTTGGACATAAATGTTATATGTGTAAGAAAATAATTCAAAAAGGAAATAGTGCCGGTGAAATGCAAGGAGAAGGATATATTTGTATAGATTGTATAATTAGACCCGAAAGTAAATGGGGAAATATAAGAACTCGTGAAGATTATTTCAAATATATAGGTAAAAAAGAAACGACAAGAGAAGAATGGAACAAAAGAAGAGCAGAACTTAATTATCTTCCAATGTCAAAATTAGAATGGTTTATGTATCATGGACTTGATTAAATGTTTTCACAATCACAGAAATCAAAACATGCAAACAAGAAAGGTTTACATCAAAATAATCTAATTAGCAATGATATAAACATTCTTTTAGAAAAAGAATCAAATGGAACATTAACAGAAGATGATACCAAAAAGTATAGATTATTATTAGCAAAAGAACCAAAGATAAAGGGAAGTTGACATGGAAAATCTAATATCACACATCAAAAAAGAAGGAACAAAAGCGGTTATTCTTGCAGCATTTTCAACAATAATGTTTATACTAATATTAGCAATTGTATATGTACTGACTTATAAATCACCATAAAAGAAATAAATGACAATAAGATAAAGAGGAATTATGAATCGTCCAAAATATCCACCAACAAAACATATAACAGAAACTGGATTTGCTAACGCATATCATAAATTAGTATCAACTTGCTTAAAAGAAGGTGCTATAAAGAAAAGATTTTATGGAAAACCAGTAAACACTTATGACATCATATCTTTAACAGAGATAAATAAACCTTTGTTAGAACCGATGTTACATCCAAACTTCCCAACTAAAGAACTTCATTTAAAAGAGTATGAAAAACAATGGGATAGAGATTATGATTGGAGAAAACAAGGATTTGAGTATAACTATATGTCCAGGTTGATTAGATATCCTGTAGTACCATTAGAGGAAGAACATTATCATAAATCTGGTTATGCTTTTATGATTGATCAACTCAGAACAATAAATGATAACATCCATAAACGAATAGAAAAAGGAGGAGACTGCTTAGTCTCAAATAGAGATCAAGTTATTACTTGGATTCCTGATCGTGATATGTTTGTAAGTGAAGATCAACCTTGTATGCAAAGAATACAATTCTTTATTTATGATTATCCACAATATTTAGAAAAATCTCATGACGGAATACATCCAAGTTTTTTTCTAAAAAATGGTAAAGTAGAATTTCATGTATCATGGAGATCAAGAGATGGATATGCTGCATGGAATAGTAATATGATAGGTTTAACAAAAATGTTAAATAAAGAAATCTTTGAACCTAACAACTTAGAACTTATCAGAGTTATAGATTTCTGTAATAGTTTTCATATTTATGAAGGAGATTGGGAAGAAGCAACTAAAGTAAAACCAGTTCAAATGAATCCACAAATGATGAGGTATTAAAAATGGCTATATGGTTAAAGGTCAATATTCCACTTTGGAATATTACTGATATAAATGTTAATGAAACAGCAAACAAAATAATAGAAATATTAGAAAAAGAAGGATTTCCCGATTCGACAATAGAAGATATAAATTAAAATAAATGAGAAGATAAACTATGATGAACAAAATGAGAAGTACGATAAAAATATCAATATTTTTTTTATTGATATTCGCACTAACAATACCAATACAAAATGTTAGTGCAGAAGTAGATGGATTTACATTGAAAGCTGCATCTCTGTCACATCCAGTATCAAACAATAAAGATTTAGAAGATGCAAACTTGACAATTCTTGTTGGAACTGGAGGAGGGCAATCACTACATGGAAAATTTGGAAATGAACAACTAACTCAATGGATTCCAAATTTATTATTCAAGTATCCACTGATATTTGAAATGAGTCCTATAATAGAAACTGCAGACTATCCAATAAGAAATCAAGCACATAGCGAATTAAAAAGACTTGAATATGAAATAAAAGGAAACTGGTTATTTTCAGAAAAATGTAATTCATCAATGTTATATTGTTTCGATGTCGGATCTGGAAAAATCATTGAAATAAAAGAAGTCGATGTTGGAAGATATGGATCAATAGATAATCCAAATTTATTTTGGGGAGGAAATGTAAAAGTAACAATAAATGGGATTCCATACTCAAAAGATATTTCAAGTAACATAGAAAGTGTACAATTTAATTCTATAACAGGAGATTTTGTTGCACTAATAAGATGGGTTGGTTCTACTGTAACAGGACAAGGACTTCCTGATCAACACAATAATGTTCCTATATATAATAAAGACAACGAAAAATGGTCAATATCAAATATTGCAACTTTCAGAGATTACGAACGATCATTACTAACAACTGAAATAGAGTTGAATGCTAAACAAGAACAAAAGAAGGCATTTGATAATAAATTCTATGAATATGCAGCAGAAGAATATTTTGATAAGTATTCGATATGTAAAGATGATCAATGTTCACCGATTGTAAGTATTATAAATACACACAATGCAAAGCTAACAATATTGTTAAATGAACGAAAGAAAATTGGTTATGAATCAGACATATCATCTAATCAACTAACTACAAAAGATGGAAATGTTTTACTTGTATTAAATAGAAGAATAAATATTCCTGAATTTACAATAATAACAACTGCTAAGAGTGTAGGAGCATACATACCAACTGGAGAATTCCAGATAATAGATATAACATCACCAACTTTTAGTTCTGGAGATAGTAATGGAAAAGTTGATATAAAAATAAGAAATAATGGAGATTATAAAGGAACTGCTACTGCAACTTTAATAGATGAAACTGATACATTTAAACAAATATCGAATTCAAAATCGTTAGAAACGACACTCGATCCTGGTAAAGAAGGAACTATGACAATGTACATATCAAGTGGTACAATATCGAGTGATATTACCAAAACTGCTAAGATAGATGTATATGATATAAATAGTCCAAACAATGTAACATCAAAAGAATTCACTGCATCTGTAACAACACCAAAAATGTGTCAACCAGATTCTCAAAGATTAGACAATAAAATTGTATACACATGTAATACAGATGGAACTGCTGAATATGTAACATTAGATTGTTCAAATGGATTACCAAACTATGAAAATAATACATATACATGCACTCAAATCGAATATAATAAAGGTTTGGTGATGACAAATGTCAAAAATCCAATCAAAGTAGTCGAGAAACAAAACAAAACTAAAAAAGAAGATAAAAAAGATGAGTCATCAACTGCATACAATTTTTTAAAATGGATGACAGGTTTGGTGTTATTATACTTTGCAATCGCCTTTATAAGAAAACATAATAACAAAGATCAAATAATCACAAAAGAAAACACAAGATTATCGATAATACAATCGTCCTTAGTGTTAGGAATATTTTATATATATTTACAATTTAAGTTTCTAACAGAAACACTTGGTTCGACATTCTGGATTATAGTTATAATATCTGGAATATTGGTTGGACTTGTTGACATGTATCTAAAAATGACAATACATATGAATATTCCAAAAATATATGTGCTAACAGCAGGTATAATATTATTTATAATTCTATCTCAAATAGCTGTTGGAATAAAAGAAACTGCTTGTAATAGTTGGACAACAAAATGGTTAGCAAATTGGATGTTTGACACATGCAAGGAATGGAGTATAAATGACTATCTACCAGAATGGCTGAAATAAAGTTAAATTTTTAAATAAATTATAACCATACAATAAGGAGAAGAATATGCCAGTAGCAAATATATCAGACGAAACACATAAAAGTATAATAGAAAAACAATCAAAACTATATAATGAAAATGGAAAGAAACCATCTGTAGGAGAGGTTGTAGAAAAATATGTAAAATTAGGAATACAATTTGAAGAAAAATTAGAAAATTTGATAAAAGAAAATAAAGAATTGAATAATGAAGTTCAAAGATTAAAAGGATGTAATGTTAGTTAAATAAAATTGTGAGAGGAACAAAATATGAATAAAATAATAAAAACACTGATGGTTATTATGATATTAACATCAATGACCGGAATCGCAAGTGCGAGCTATGAATTGTTTATGAAAATAGAACCAAGTGATGGTGGATATGTTTATATAGAAAAGAATAGGGAAGGATACTATGACTACTTCCAAACAGAAACTAGTATTTTCAACGACAAATTTGAAATTGGAGATGAATTTAACTTAATTCCAATGGCTTATATTGGATACAAATTTAAGGAAATAAAAGATCAAAATGGCGCAGGAGAATCAACTAAAATTATAACATTTAACATTCGCCCAGAAGATGATGGTAAAACTGAAACATTCATTTTTTACTTTGAAAAAGAAGATGTTATAGTACCAGACACAACAATGCCACCAGTATATCATCCACCAACACCGATAGCAACACCAAGAATTACGATGCAACCAACACCTATAGTAACAGAAACACCTACTCCAACCCCAACACCCACACCAACACCCAATGTAACAGTATCACTAACACCTACGACAACTCCTATTCCACGATTAACATATGAAGAAAATAAAAAACTGATGGAAGATAGATCAATGACAGGTTCAGATTATGGAAGTTTAAATATAACTTCAAATCCATCAAATTCATCGATTTATCTGAATGGAAAATATATTGATGTCACTAAAGAAAATGGAACAACAATAAAAGCAAACACTGGATTAAACAATCTTACGTTAGTAAAAGAAGGATATGAAAATTGGACTGCACAAGTTACAGTTAAATACGCAAGCACAAATTATATACTTGCTACATTAGAACTTGTTGATTCAACAATTCCAGCACAAGAAACGATTGTTACATCAGAAACTAAAAAAGAAGACAGTCCTGTTATAGTTCCAGTAACAGAAAATAACGATAAAGGTTCTGCATCACCAGCACTTTATTTAGCAGGATTCTTTATAGTGTTTCTTATAGGATTTGTAATTGCTTGGAACAAAGAATCTATAACAAAAACTAAAAATATAATATCTAAGAATGTAAAGAATACAAAAAATGAATTGTTACAAGATAAATAGATAAATAAAAATAAGGAGTGGGATTTTTTTTTCGACTTTCTAATCATAATTATTATAATCAAATATTAATACTAACAGGAGCAAAATAATAAATGGCAAACTTTAACACAAACTCAATAAAAACTTTAGAGAAAAGATATTTATTAAAAAACGATAAAGGAGAAATAATAGAAACACCAGACCAGATGTTAGAAAGAGTTGCTAACACTATATGTAAAGATAATATGGAATTAAAAACGAAAATACTTGAAATGATGCATGATTTGAGATTCTTGCCAAATACACCAACTCTTATGAACGCAGGAACGACTAATATGTTATCTGCATGTTTTGTTGTCGATATAGAAGACACTTTAGAATCTATAGTTCATGATGCTGGTTGGCAACAGGCTTACATACACAAAATGGGCGGTGGAGTAGGAATGAACTTTTCTAAGATTCGACCTAAAGGAGATTTAATAAAAGGAACTGGTGGAATGACAACTGGTGTATTGGGGTTCTTACCCATTTTTAATGAATTATCAGAAGGAATACGTCAAGGTGGAAAGAGAGATGGAGCTAATATGGGATTGTTATCCATATCTCATCCTGAAATTGAATCTTGGATAACAGCAAAAGTTGATAACAATAGATTTAGAAACTTTAATTTATCTGTATTGATAACAAATGATTTCATGGAAGCTGTAAATAACAACACTGATTGGATATTAGAATTTGACAATAAAATATATAAGACTGTTAAAGCACAATACTTATTTAATATGATATGTGAAAGTGCATATAAATGTGGATGTCCTGGAGTAATATTCGAAGATGAAGTAAACAGAAACAATCCACTAAAAGACTCTATGTGGATAAGTTGCACTAACCCATGTGGCGAACAGCCATTATTTGTTGGAAAATATAATAATGAACTTGTAGCTGAATCATGCAATCTTGGAAGTCTAAATCTTTCCAAATATTGTTTACCTGATTTAAATCACAATGGATATTACATTTTCGATTCAACAAAATATATAGAAGATATCCACAATGCTGTAGAATTCCTTGATTTAGTAATAGATGTTAATGAATATCCTTTCGATTTTATAGAGAAAGGAACTAAACTAACAAGAAAAATAGGATTAGGTGTAACAGGATTATCAGAATGTCTAATAAAACTAAGAATGGAATATGGTTCAGAAAAATCTTTAAAATTCATAGAAGAAACAATGAAAATTTTACAAGAACAATCCCACTTAAAATCGATAGAACTTGGTAAAACAAAAGGAAGTTATCCATTAATTAATTTAACACATCATACATATAGAAGAAACCTATTTACAACAACTATAGCTCCAACAGGCACAATTGGAAGATTTATGTTAGGACATCCATACTCAAGTGGAATAGAACCCCCACATGCTATATACACAAGTTCTAATATAATAGATACAACAATAGATGATGGAATACACCCATTATTGATAGAAATGTTAAGAGATACAAAAAAATACAACCCAGAATTAAAAATATGTAATTATAACATAGATAACATAATAACAGAAATAAAAAAAGATGGAAAATCTATACAACACATAAAAGAAATTCCAGAATTCATAAGAGAATTATTTAAAGTTGCTGAGGAAATAACGATTGAAGAACATATAAATGTACAGAGTACTATTCAAAAATACATAGATAATGCAGTCTCGAAAACAATTAACATGAGAAATAATGCTACAATAGAAGATGTTAAAAAAGCATACTTATTAGCACATAAATCTAAATGCAAAGGAGTGACTATATACAGAGATAATTGTAAAGAACATCAAGTGTTTGAAACTCATAAAAAAGAAATTATAAATACACCAACTTTGGAAGACTTAAATCCAAGACCTGAAATATTAGGTTCGTTATCATTCACAAGAAAAACATCATGTAATACTCTTTTCATAAACCCAACATATCTAAGTGACAATAGTGCATTAGAATCATTTATAATCTCAAATGGTGGATGTGCAGCAATGAGAGCTGGATTGGCAATAACTATATCAGTATATCAAAGAATATTGGAAACATTAGATAAAGAAATTGCCAAAAAAGGTTTGGAAATTGTAATGTCACATTTAGAAAAAATACAGTGTCAAGTCTGTGTAAAACAGATAGAGATGGAAAAACACAAAGAAAATGTAAAACATCCAGTAGATTCTATCAGTTGTCCTGCTGCAGTAGCAAATGTTATGAAATATATGTTAAGTCATAAAGTAGAAACCTTTATAGATGGAAACCTTCTAAATTATAAACAAGAAAATAGTAAACAAAATCAACTAATATCAAAAAAGAAATGTCCACAATGTGGAAGTGAATTGTTTAAACAAGAAGGATGTATGAATGATACATGTGTATGTGGATTTGGAGGGTGTAATTAATATAAATATGACAATAAAAAGAATAGAACTTCCTGAATACTTTAAAGATAATTATCTGTACTTAGGAGATAATCTTGAACTGATGAAACAATTACCATCTGAATCAATCGACCTTATTTATGGAGACCCACCCTACTTCAGCCAGAGAAACTATTCAACTACATCTAAAACTGATAATGTCAAAAGAACATTTACAGATACTTTCAAAACACTAACAGAATATCTTCAATTTTTACAAATAAGATTAGTAGAAATGAAAAGATTGTTAAAGCCAACAGGAAGTATCTACATTCATGTCGATTGGCACGCAAGTCATTACATTAAAGTAATGATGGACTCAATTTTTGGATATGATAACTTCATAAATGACATCATTTGGACATATACAGGAGGAGGAAGTTGTAAAAAGGCATTTGCGAGAAAACACGATAACATATTATTATATTCAAAAACAGAAAATTATACGTTTAATGCAAATGAAGTAACAATACCACCAAAACCAGGAACTGAATTTATAAAAGATAAAGAAGGAAAAACATACTATACGAAAGGTGGAACAAGATATTATGTAGAAAGAGATGGTAAACTATTAGAAGATTATTGGAACGATATACCAAATTTAAATCACAATAAATTATCCGAGAGACACCAATATCCAACAGAAAAACCTGAAAAATTACTTGAAAGATGTATTAAAGCATCTTCGAACATGAATGATGTTGTAGCAGACTTTTTCGGAGGTTCTGGCGTTACATCGTGTGTATCACAAAGATTAAACAGAAAATGGATAACATGTGATATGTCTGAAGATTCTACAAATCTTATAAAATCGAGACTGCTTGGAAATGTTAGTATAAAAGAAAATAAATATCAATTACCGATTGATGCATATAAATAAAGTTAAATAATACTTATATAAATAATATAAGATGGTATCTCTTCGTTCAGACTCCAATCTGTCGACAAGATTGGAGTTCAATTACCATAACGATGAGATAACATAAACGAACGGAGAGAATAATATGAAACA
>Ga0172377_10000124_pt1 | contig 64444 bp, 60 predicted proteins | sample Pumphouse3metaG_FD_119749 | JGI IMG/M metagenome (GOLD analysis project Ga0172377, IMG submission 119749) | Leachate microbial communities from a municipal landfill in Southern Ontario, Canada - Pumphouse #3 metaG | ecosystem: Engineered > Solid waste > Landfill > Unclassified | place: Canada...
AGCAATAGATCGCACTTCGATATTGCCGACCAATATCGGGACCCTGGCGATCGGCCTGGGTGGGATCGACAATTCGCAAAAAATGGTTCAGGATTTGGCTAAAGCTGATGAGGTGTTCATCAAATTGAATTTTGACGGCTTCCGCATGATTGGATCCCTGGCAAACTTCCTGATAGCTTGGGTTTTCTGAATCGCCATCGATATAGCCCACTTCGGTGGATATCACGCCTTTTAATCGGGCGTAGTAGGCTTCTACTCCCCAAAAGCACCCGCCGGCAACAATAACGTTCTTCATTCCTTTTCCTCCCAATCAATCAAAGCTCGAATGACAACACTTGCCATCATCAATCCCGCAACCGCGGGAACGAAAGAAACACTTCCAAGATCAACCGCCTCATTCTGGCTTACTAGAGGCTTTTCTGTTGAAAAAACAACCGGAAAATCCAAAGAAACTTGGCGTTTATTTAATTCATGGCGAATGGCTTTCGCCATAGGACACATAAAGGTGTCGCGCATCTTGGCAATCCGAATAGCTTCTGGTTTCAGCTTGTTCGCAAAACCCATGCTGGAAATGAAATTTTGTTTTTTTGCTCCTGCGGCTTCCATCAAGGCACATTTCGCGGGTATATCGTCAATCGCGTCGATGATCCAATCTGGTGACAACGCCAGAAACTGATCCAGGTTTGAAAAGGAAAGTTTCTCTGTGTAAATGTCAACGAAGATATCGGGATCGATAGCATGAATCCGGTCGCGATAGACATCGGTTTTTTGCTTTCCCACGGTCGAAGTCAAGGCTTCGAGTTGCCGATTGATATTAGTGATATCAATTATGTCGGGATCAATAAGAATCAATCGCCCCACACCGCTTCTTGCCAAAGCTTCAACCGCATAGGATCCAACTCCTCCTAATCCCAATACAAGCACCTTCTTTTTTTGAAGCAGTGTTCGTTTTTGTTTTCCGATCATGGCTTCAAGACGCTGATATCGCATGGATACCCTCCCAACAAATAAGGCTGCGCCCGCAGCCGTTATTTCTGTCGCATATAATCAAACTTGAAATATTTCCGGCCAAGCACGATCAATACGTAGACCATTAACGCAAGGATGACCGTCAACACGTTGGCAATGTATTGCCGGTTTCCTCCCAAATAATCATAGAGCACAGCAAATCCCAACAGACCGAAAGCACTTAAAAAAAGCAAAGTGATGTATTCGTTACGATAAGCCGGTTTGACTCGCCGTTTTAACCGATCTTTTTGGGTTAAAAGCAATACGCCTCCCACCAAAGTCAACGAGAGAATGCCAATCATCAACCAAAATGAAAACTTGAGCACATCGACAACGCTGGCAATATCGAAGAGATAGGTGATGACTAAAATAATGGGGTGGAGCAACGCCATGGTAAAATAAAACATGATCGTGATGATCTCATATTGCGAAAAGATTTTCCCCTTGTTTGCCGGCATCATGGCGAAGCATCTCCGCCGGTAATCGGTGTCATGTTCGCTGCTTGTCGCTGTTCACGGAAAAACTGCCAGATAACGCGGATAGACGCAGCAATCGGTGAAGCGAAAATAACTCCGAGCGCCCCGAATAATGATCCGAAGAACAAAATCGACGTAATTATAACCAGTGGATGCATTTGCAGTTGGTGAGCCATAATGATTGGTTGGAAAATATTTCCTTCAATAAACTGCAAAACCACGTTCACCCCAAGCACTAACAATGGACCCGGTGTTCCGCCGATGATGAATGTATAAATGGTCGGAGGCAACGCGGCTAATATCGTTCCAAAATAGGGAATGATATTGGTGATTCCCACCAAGACACCAAAGATAAAATAATACTTGAGCCCAATCAGTTTATAGACGATGGTTGCGACGGTTCCGATTGCCAACATCAAAAGAATCTGACCGCGAAGATATGCTCCGACGGTCTGGTTGAGTCGGCTGCCTAATTCCGCAACAGCTTTTTCCTGTTTTTGAGGAATAATGCTCCGAAGGCGATCGCTCAACATTTCATAATCCAGCAAATAGTAAATAAGTAAAATCGGCAAGATCGCGATTGCTGTTAAGAGCGGAAACAAAAAGCTTCCCAACTGGTTGAGCAGGTTTGGTAGCGTCGCATTCAACCAATTGTTGATCAAATCAGATTCTTCAAGATATTCGAACAAGCGATCATAAGCATCGGTTCCGAAAATAAAATCATCTCGGAGATCGCCAGTCAGATAATCCAAAATCTTGGGAAACTCATCGTTAAAGAAATCTGTGATTTCCGACACCACGAACGGAGTAACAAAATAAAATAATGCAAAGATGATCCCGACAGAGAGCAAAAAGACGATTGCTAAAGACAGCCCTCTTGGCCCAATCCCCTTCTTTTCCAAATACTTGATGAGCGGAAACATGATCAAAGCCGATAAATATGCCAATCCAACCGGAACAATGACGGCCTTGATCGCATCAATGATCCAACTCCATACCGAAGAAAATTGGACGGCCATAAAGAGGACTGCCAAAAACAAAAGGGCAATCGCCAAATATTTGATGATCCGGTTCAAGCGGTCGTCGGAAATTGGTTTTTTCTTCACTCGATTCACTTCCCATCAAATTGAAATTATAACATAAAAAGCGCAAGAAAAGAACGGGTCAGACAAAAACTAGCAATCGCTCTCACAATTTTCGCAGTGTCCTGAACAAGGAGTTTCCGCCCGAAGACAATCCACCAGATAACGATACAGCTGATCCAATGACACTTTTTCTTGCGTCCCGGTTTTCACTTGTTTGACCATGATCGATTCTTCATTCAATTCATCTTCTCCGAAAATGAGATAGAAATATGGATTCAACCGCTCTCCTTGTTTGAATTTCCCTTTGAGCGAACGATCTTGGAAGTCCATGTCCGTGACGATCCCGCCATGTCGTAAGCTTCTCGCAATCGCCATCGCCCGAGCTTTGGGCTTTTCACCCAATACGATCAGGAAGGCATGAATGAAAGCGGCTTGAGTCTCTATGTTGATCTTGTCTCTCGCAATCAATAAGCGCTCTAGTCCAAAAGCAAAACCAACCGAGGGCAAATTCGGGCCATCGAGCGTTTCGCTTAAACGATCATACCGGCCACCACCGCACAATGTGCTTTGTGCACCCATTCCAGGAATATCCGCTTCCAGTTCAAAAACGGTATGCGTATAATAGTCTAACCCACGAACAAGATTGGGTTCCACTTTATGCGCTACTCCCATCGCTTTCAAATAATCCAACACGCTATTAAAATGCGCTTGGGCTGCTTCCGAGAGAAAATCAAGTGGCTTCGGTGCATTTTTCAGCAAGGGATTGTCGATATCCACCTTGCAGTCCAATACTCGCATCGGATTTGAATCCAAACGGCGTTGACAATCCGGACAAAGATGTTCTTTCTCTGGATATAAAAAATCTTTTAGTGCCTTCGCATACGCGACTTGACTGTCGCGATCGCCAATGGAATTGACTTTCACCAAAACCGAGTGAAGCCCCAGTGCTGCCAAAAAAGTCGCCGCATACGCAATCATCTCGGCATCAAGCATTGGATCCGCCGAGCCAATTGCTTCTGCTCCGAATTGATGAAATTGCCTTTGTCTGCCCTTTTGGGGACGTTCATAGCGAAACATCGGACCCACATAAAAAAGTTTGAGCGGGAGCGGCGAGGTCGTGTAGAGTTTGTTCTCGATGATACTCCGAACAATTCCGGGAGTCCCTTCGGGGCGTAAAGTGATTTGTCTCTCGCCTCGGTCTAGAAAATCATAGGTTTCTTTTTTGACGATATCCGTTCCTTCACCGGTTCCACGATGATAAATCTCCGTTGCCTCAAAAATAGGCGTACGGATTTCGGAAAAATTATACAATCGGGATACTTGACGGATAATCTGTTCAACTTCCTGCCATTTGACACATTCTTCCGGCATAATATCTTGTGTTCCTTTAATTTTTGTAATCATAAATGGAGCCTCCTTTAGAAAAAAATCGTCCTCTATGGAAAAGGACGATCGCCTTCGACCAAAGCGGGTGGATGGCACCGATCATATTCAACCGAAATATTTGTCGCTTACATGATCGACGACATACTGAACAAGATCCTTGACATCCTTCATCTTGAGAGCAGCATCGTCGGTGATAGACACAAGAAATTCACTTTCGATTTGATTGAAAAGCTCCAAAGCATCGAGAGAATCCGCTCCAAAATCATCCGAGAATCCCGCTTCAAGAATTACTTTCTCTGGTTTAACCCCGAGTTCTTCGACGATGATTTCTTTAATTTTTTCAAACACGATTTCTTCTTTATTCATTTCAAGTTCTCCTCCCATAAATGTAATAGATTATGTTGTACATAGATATTATAAGGGTTATGCGAAATGAAGTCAAACACAACGGGGATTTTTTTCAGCGTTCCAGCCAAATGGTCACCGGTCCGTCATTAATCAGGGAAACCGCCATGTTTTCGCCAAAGACTCCCGTCTTGACCCGTTGCCCAATCTCCACTTCCAAACGCTGGTTGAAAGCATCATATAATGGTCTCGCCAACTCAGGAGCGAGTGCTTGTGTGAAAGAGGGACGATTTCCGTCTTCCAGATTGGCATAGAGTGTAAACTGAGAAACAACCAAGAGCTCCCCATTGACCGAAGAAAGGTTGAGATTCATTTTTCCTAAAGAATCGGAAAACACCCGAAGCTTGGCAATCTTTTGGGCCATATAACGGACTTTTTCCAAATCGTCACCTTGTGTAAAGCCAACCAGCAACAGCATTCCTGGCCCAATGGATGCCACCATTTGATTCGCAATCGCAATCGATGCTTCTTTGACTCTTTGTACCAATACTCGCACGCTAACAAATCCTTTCAATCGAATAGATTCCCTTGACCTTTTGGATATTGGCGATGACACTATCGAGTTCCAGCACATTGCCGATTTCAATCTTCATGCGAATAATGCCCTCTTTGACCTTGTTGGTGGTTGCGGACACCTGGTTGATCGTCGATTTCGCTGATGTGGCCGCATTGATGATTTCCGCCAATACATTGTCGCGGTTCTGAGCGATGATCTTGATACTGGTTTCATATTTTTTAGTCGTGTTGGCACCCCAGAAAACATCGATGAGTCTGGCTTTATCGAAATAATCAAGATTTTTACAGACATGTCGATGGACAATGATTCCCGAATTTTTGGACACATATCCGACAATCTCATCTCCCAATATCGGATTGCAGCAGTTTGCCAATTTGACCGACGGGTTTGTCAGACCTTCGACAATGATGTTGATATCGCTGTGCAAGGTGCGCAGTTTGGCTTGCTTTTTATCATCGGGAATACGATTGATTTTTTCAATCAACGCTTCTTCCGACAATATTTCCTTGCCCGTGATCAGGTTCAAGGCTCCGATTGGAGAAATGATATTCTTCCCGATTTCATAATAAAGGTCTTCGACCGTTTTGACCCCTTTGTTTTCAAAAAAATCTTTCGCCATCTTGTCGGTCAATGAGATTTGAAGATGTCGGGACTGGATTTCTTTGTCCAATTCTTCTCTGCCCTTTTCTACCAAGAAATCTCGCCGTTGCTTGTTCAAAAAATTCTTGATTTTGCTACGAGCATTGCTCGTTTTAGCAATTTTCAACCAGTTGTCATTTGGTCCTACGGCATTCTGGCTAGTTTTAATTTCCACCACGTCGCCGGTTTTTAAAGTATAATCAAGCGGTTGAATTTTGCCGTTCACGATGGCTCCAACCGTCTTTTCCCCCACTTTGGTGTGGATGCGAAAAGCGAAGTCGATCGGGGTTGCACCGGCACTTAAGTCGATGATATCGCCATTTGGCGTAAATACGTACACATTGGCATTCAAGATATCGTCGGTAAAAATATTCAAGATCTCTTCATCCGAATTGGATTCTTCCGTATAGCGAATCAATTCAGAATACCACCGCAATTTGGATGAAACAATGTCCTCGATATTTTTTCGGCTTTGACCGGATCCTTGGGTTTCCTTATATGCCCAATGAGCTGCCACGCCTTTTTCGGCAATTTCATCCATCTCTTTTGTCCGTATCTGAATTTCATAGATTTTTCCCTTGTGGACGACAGTCGTGTGCAATGATTGATACATATTTGGTTTGGGCATGGCGATATAATCTTTGAATTTCCCGGGGACTGGTATGTATTTTGAATGCACGATTCCGATTGCTCGGTAACAGTCGCTAACTGTGTCGACGATTACCCTTAAAGCCATCAAATCATTGATTTCCTCAAAATCCAAATGTTTGATTTGCATTTTCCGATAGACACTGTGGATGTTCTTGATGCGTCCGCTGATCTCATAATGAAAATGTTCGCTGGCAAGCAACATTTCCAATTCGGTCTGCATGGCATTGATGTCCGCTTCCCGCGCGCCTTTTTTCTCTTTGATGAGCCGGGCGATTTCCTGATACTCCCGAGGGTAGAGATATTTGAATCCCAAATCTTCCAGTTCCGCTTTGAGCCGATACATCCCCAAGCGATGGGCGATCGGGACAAATACATCGAGTGTTTCGCGACTGATGCGTTGCTGGCGTTCGGATTCCAAGACGTTTAGTGTGCGCATGTTATTGAGTCGATCTGCTAACTTGACAAAAATCACACGGATGTCTTTGGCCATCGCGAGAACCATTTTTTGATGGTTTTTGGCTTGTTCTGCCGCCCGAGATCCTTCATATGTCAACAAATGCAACTTGGTGAGCCCTTCGACGATATCGGCGACTTCTTCACCAAACAGCGTTTTGATCTCGGAGTATTCGGTATCCGTGTCTTCCAATATGTCATGCAGTAATCCCGCAACTATGGTGTTGGGATCCACCCGGTATTCGGTGAGGGTGATGGCCACTTGAACTGGATGGATAATATAGGGTTCTCCGGATTTTCGCAGTTGAGTGATATGCCTTTCATAAGCAAAGTCAAAAGCGCGTCGGATAAAATCGAGATGCTCCGGACGCGTCAAATAAGTGGATAGGGCATTTTTCAGGGGAAGATATTGTTCTTCCTTGCTCATGGAACCCCTCCTGAAACGAGATCAGTATTTGATTAAAACCTTGATTGGGTACTCCGGGAATTTTTCCCTTCCATTCAACTCGGTGAGTTCAATCATAAATCCAAGGCCTACCACTTCGCCTCCGGCTTGTTCGACCAGTCGGATAGTCGCTTGCATCGTGCCTCCTGTTGCCAAAAGATCATCGATGATGACGACCTTGTCGCCTTGACGGATGTCTTCCTTATGAAGACAGAGCGTATTTTTGCCATATTCGAGATCATAATCATAACGGACGACCTCCCGAGGAAGTTTTCCCGGTTTACGAACCGGAACGAACCCAATCTCAAGCATGCAGGCGACCGGCGCTCCAATTATAAATCCCCGGGCATCGGGCCCAACTACTTTGGTCGCATGGACGCTCTTTCCAAATTCAGCAAGTTCGCTGACGGCTTTGTGAAATGCTTTCCCTTCGCCAATCAGCGGAGTAATGTCTTTGAATTGAATTCCGGGAATCGGGAAATCTGGAATGTTGACAATATAATCTTCGTATTTCATATCACGCCTCCGATAGTTGTGGAAATTGACTCATCAACTCTTTGATGTTCATCGTATATAGTGCTTCAATTTGATCACACCACTTCGCGTATTGTCGATAATGTGGTGAATCCGCCAATTCTTTTTTGTCGGTCGCTTTTTGGAATACATAGCCAAACGCGTTTTTATCCAGAAATCCCAAATCAATAAAGATAGATAAGATAATGTCCGCTTGGTCTTCCGAAATGTTCAATGCTTTCGCGAACTCGGAACACGTCGCTGTCTTTTCAATTGCATAATAACGGTAAGCCCGCAAGAGAAATTCTTTGGTCAACAATTGTGACAAAGGGGGATCAATGGTACGGGGAGACAGGACAACCGTTGCTTCTTTTTTCCATTGTTGCTGGGTAAAAATGCTGGCATCATCCAAGATCGCTCGTTTTTCACCTTTTTGGAAAATCACCTTTTTTTCCCATTCGGGATCAACTCGATAATCCAGGAGTTGGAATCCTGGGCATGCCAAATCTTTTAAGATCACTTGAATCGAATTTTTGGCTCGCCAGGTGTTGATACTCATCCCTCCGACGACATCGATCAAATCTCCGGGATTTAATCGATAAAAATAGTCCGGATTATTGAAGGAAAGCAGATCGAACATTTGACCGTTATCGACGACTTGTAATTTCGTGTGTTTGCCATTCAATAATTGCTTTCGAACGATTTCTAATCCAGAAAATAGAAAAGTAGCGGTAAAAAATGACAGATCTTGGAGTTTTTTGACCGTTGCCAATTCCACTGCCGAAAGCGAGAGTTCCATATCTACGTTCAACACAGGTGTTTCTTGCCGATTGGAGAGCGCGTTCAATCCCGCCCGAAGAGCTGGGATGTTCTCACCCAATACTTGAAGGCCTGCCGCTTGGGCATGGCCCCCAAACCGAGTCAATAACGCCTGGTTTTGCGTCAGCATGTCCAAAATGTTGTCATTGCCAAAAGACCGCATGGACCCTTTGCCAATCCCAGCATCGTCGATGGTGATCACTAGCGTTGATTTTTGATACTTTTCCGCCAGTTTCTGAGCGCAAATTCCGATGACTCCTTCATGAAGATCTTTGGATGATACCACCAACACGTCATCATCGGGATCAACCAGTGTCTCACATAAAGTGACCGCTTCTGACGTAAGATCTTTTCGGTTCGCATGATTTTCTTCGATTTGAAAAATCAGATCGTTGACTTCTTTTTCTGATTCGCTCACCAAGAGTCTGACAGCCTCCAGCGCTTTTCCTAAGCGACCAGAACTGTTGATTTTTGGCGCGATTTTAAAAGCGATCGCTGTTTCGTTGATGATATCCAAATGAGAAAATTCAATCAATTTCTTCAGCCCAAGATTTTTGGTCTTTTTTAGCTGCTTGAGTCCTAAATTGACGATGGCTTGATTCTCATCCACCAAGGGCATGAGATCGGCAATGGTGCCAATCATCACCAAATCAAGGCAATCTTCGAGTTTGTCATCCGCAATTGCTCTGGCGAACTTAAAGGCCACCATCACTCCCGCAATGTCCTTAAAAGGATATTTGGGACTGTATTTGGCGTGTAATATTTGAAAAGCATCCGGTAAGGAGCCATTATCTTCGTGATGATCGGTGATGATTGTATCAATCCCCGCTTTTTTGAGCGCGGCCACTTCTTCTTGACAGGTGATTCCGTTATCGACGGTAATCACTAATTTCACATTGGTGGCAATGATTTTTCCCACCGCACGAAGATTGAGTCCATAGCCGTCTTGGAACCGATCCGGCAGGTCATAATCCACATTGGCGCCCATTTTCCTCAGCGTTCGATATAGTACCGAAATCGCACTGATACCGTCACAGTCATAATCCCCATAGATTAAGATTTTTTCTTGACCGGCGATCGCCTGGATGACGCGGGCGACCGCTTTGTCCATGCCTTGAAGCAAATAAGGATCATGAAGCACTTCTTCTCCCATTGAAAAGAAGTAATCCGGATCAGCGATGCCGCGATTTTTCAAGATATGGCGAAATATATTGGAATCATTCACTTTTCCAGGAACTAGGACGTTCCAACTATAGCGAGCCTTGATCACTGTATCACCCGTTTCTCGAGAAAATATTATATCGAAATAAAGCGTTATTGCATAGGCTTTCCAACAAAATACTCAGAATTTGAGCGAAATATCCAGACTTTTGACCGAATGTGTCAGTTGGCCAACGGAAATCAAATCCACTCCGGTTTTCGCAACATCGTGAATTCGATCCAAAGTCATATTTCCACTGGCTTCTAACAATTTCTTTCCGGCATTCCGCCGAACACATTCGGCCATATCGCTCAATGTCATATTGTCGAGCATAATGATGTCACAATCAGTTGTCATGGCTTCTTCAAACTCAAAGATATTTTCAACTTCCACTTCAATCTGATAGTTGGTCTGATATTTTTCCCGAATGATTTCCACTGCTCGAACAATCGATCCCGCTGCCTGAATATGATTATCCTTTATCATCACCATATCGGATAAGCTCATTCGGTGATTGGTGCCTCCGCCATCCAAGACGGCTTGTTTTTCCAATGCTCTCATCCCCGGTGTGGTTTTGCGCGTATCCAGAATGCGAGCTTTGGTTCCGGCGGTTTGACTGACAAAGGCTTTTGTCAATGTGGCAATTCCCGACATCCGCTGCAAAAAATTCAAAGCCACTCTCTCCGCCATTAATATCGAACGTGTTTTTCCGCTGACTGTGGCGATCACGGTTCCTTTTTCCACGTGATCTCCATCCCGGCAATTGGGGGAAAAACGGGGATCACTATCCACTAGCGAAAAGGTTTTTTCGGCTACTTTAATTCCTGACAATACGCCTTTCTCCTTGGCAATCAGCCGGGCAGTCGTGGTTTCGTCTTTAAATAAAGCGTTGCTTGTGATGTCGCCCATCGGCATGTCTTCCAGCAAAGCGGTTTCAATGAGTTGGGTCAGTATCAGTGGATCCATGACTAGTCCTCCAAATTAAAATTCATTTGTGTGGGGATGTTTTTTTTTGTTTCTTTCTGATATAGTTTGATCCATTTGGCGCTTCGCCCTTTCCCCAACGGGCGAATCTTATTCTCTTCTTGAAGTCGTTTTAAGGTTCGGTTGATGGTTGAATCCGATACAAAAGGATGACGGATTCGAATATCCTCTTTTTGAAACACATCGCTCAATTTATCAACCGTATTCTCAATATAATCGGACTTGGATATTTCGAGTGTTGCCTCATACTCGTAATCCCGGGCATACTCTTGAAAATCCAAATAGAGCCGTTGAAACAACCCGATGATAAATCGTGTAAGCGGCATGATCTCCGAAAACCCTTCGCTCCACCCAAATCGCGATTTATCAAGCGCTTGCTGATATTCCTGACGATTCAACAACAATTTTTGAAAAAAAGAAAGATAATTGCTGACGATCAAACCTTCTTGAATCGAGAGAATATAGAAAATCAAGATGGCCACCACATCATTCTCTGGTAATTTGAAAATTTCCATGTTCATGAAGTCAACCATGAAATTGAGCGTCAGGAACATCGGCTCATACATTTGTTGTTTGCGAATATCCTGATATAACCCAATCATCTTTTCCAGTTGTTCGCGCATAGAAATCGATTCGACACTGATGAGACTATGTTTTTGCCGTTCCATTTTCCGATACTGACATTTATCCGCTGGATACACTTCATGAAACAGCAGCCGGACCAGGTCGTGTATCTCTGTAACATTCAAATGAAATTTTTCAGCTTCCGGATGATGGATCATTGAAAAAACCGCCAAAATATTCTTGTAAAGCCTTTCTCCCTTGTTGTTGGGCGTGGTCGATGGCAACTGCAGAGATCGTAATCTTGATTCCGGCACTTTATAAGACGAAAAAAACGCTTTATAAAACGCCATTGCCTCACTCGTTGCAACCCGTTTGGAGATGGCAGGATAGTCTGCTTTGAATAGCTCTTCATAACTTTCATTTTTACCCATCTGATAATAGAGTTTCAACAGCGACATGAATACATCGTTCGGTAAGGGTGTCCGCGACAGATTCTTGATGCAATTCATAGCATCACCTCAGAAATATTATACACCAGTAAATACAGAAATGATATCGTTTCCAACGATATCATTTCAATTTTCAGCGCAGAAACATACTCATATATTCCATAATGACTATATTTATTTCTTGTATTTAAATCTATATTCATTCACCAAAATGAAGCGCGATATCATTGAAATCCCAAAAATCATCATTGCCGTCCATCCATATTGGATACCAAGCAGCATCTGTAATCTCCGGTGTCGTCGCCAGTTCTCCGCCAGTAAAATCAGAAGCGATAGGTAAGGAGGTTTCGAGCAAATAGAAGTTGTCTGTCCACACCGTCTCGCCATTTTGAAATCCATAGAGTGCCGTGATGGTCACCGATTGATCCGTTTCGCTTTCAGCCGCCAGCGAGCCCACACCTAAATTTCTTTTAAAATTTCCTTGAAAAGCTTCGCCAACAAACAGACCGCCATAAAGCGTCTTTCCCTTGAGAAGCACGGAGGCATCGACAATGTTATCCTGATAGATTCCATTTTGGCTATAACCCGCAAATCCACCGACTACCCCTTGGGATCCTGTCGATTGAAGCGTAATCTCGGCACAGATGAAATTATCGGATAATGGCAATTCAATTGAAGTCACATATTCTTCAAATCCAACTAACAATCCACCATAATGATGGCCGACCAAACCCCCGGCGTAAGATCGATGACCGCCAACCGAAGAAATGTCGAGCACTGCCTCTATCTGCGTATTATAAACAATTGAATTATATATTTTCCCAATCAGCCCTCCGGCATAGGCAATGTTTTGCGCATCAATCGTGAGTGTGCCTTCGGCCTGAATATCATGAATCCGATTGGCTTCAAAATCAGCCGCAGCCATTGTCGCGGTGACGATGGCATCTGATTGCCCCGCTAACAAACCGGCATATACATTGCTGCCATCACTCTCGATCACGATATCACCAGATACTATCACATTTTCCACATTTCCTTGAATCCTGCCTGCCAATCCTCCGGCAAGAATCATCGAAGCGGAATCAACATCAATTGAGAAGTCCGCAATCGTCAAATCTTTAATTATTCCTTGAGCCCAACCAAAAAGCCCAATGAACCCGTCGTGATCATCCGTAATGGTCAAATTGCGGATGGTATGCCCATTTCCATCAAAAATTCCTAAATAAGGTTGTGAACCATTCCCAAGCGGAATCCATTCCACTCCGGTCAAATCCAAATCAGCTACCAGCCGATAGGATCGATTCATCTCAATCGCCGCGAGATCATTGGCGGAGGAGATGTCGATAATATTAGCTGTATCAACCGTTGTCACTGGAGGAGCAGTCGTGGTAGCTTGAGTTCCTTGGCACCCCAACATCAACCCTAATAACAACATAACACCTATCCATATCGTTGTTTTTTTCATAAGTACTCCTTTAATGAAAGCCATCATTTAAAACAAGGTTTGTTGGATGATCACTTCATCCTCGTCTTGGTCCTCGGGCTCTTCTGGTTCTGCTTCAGAGGTTTGAATGATTTTTTCAAGTTCCAGCAACATATCTTCATCGTCTTCAGGCAATGATTCCGTGATTATCCCAGATGCTTGATCTTGATATAATTTATAAAGAATTCGGTTCGCCTCGCTCCCATTGTTCTTTTCAATGATAAGGCCAATGGGATCGATGTCTCTTTCCAATATCGGAATTCCATGCTCATAGCGATCAGGCTTCAAATCACTTGCTGAAAGTTCAAACGGTTGATCAATGGTCATGATCCGAATCGTCAAATATTCCCGTAAACGGAAAATGTTTTCGGCCGCTATCCCACGGAAACGATAGGGATTTGTTTTTACCTGTTTCAAAAAGAGCTTTCCTTTAGCGGGACGATGACCTTGTTCAATATTCAACACACTTTCCCGTTTGATTGCTCCCCGATTGGTAAGCATCAATAATTCGTCCTTTGGAATCGACGACACATATTTTGCGCCAACAAGGATATCGTCACGAAGATTGATGCCCTTGACTCCCTTCGCCGATAGTCGTTGACTTGGGACTTCTGAAATCGGATATTTGAGTACATATCCATTTTCTGTAACCAGTACGATATCCGTATCAAACCCCTCCATTAAATCAACCGAAACCAGCGTGTTGATTTTCGAAGCCGGATGTGCGTTGTACGTTTTGTTCAATCGAATTTGTTGAAATTCAGAAAGCGCTACTTGCTTGATCTGTCCTTCTTCATTGGCAAGCAACACCATTTTGTCCGCCGAAAAATCATCAATCACCAGAAAATCCAGTACCTCTTCTTGATCCTGTAAAGTGGCAGTCAAACCGATATAGTCTCCTTGGTCACGCCACTTCATATCGGAAATCTTGAAGACAGGCAAAACAATGTAATTGCCAAGATTCGTGAAAATAAGCAATGTGTCTTTTGTGTTGACTTCTTCTTTTTTCAGTACTTGATCGTTCTGTTTCAATCCTGGCTGCCCATTGGTTGCCTGATAGGATTTCAGTGACGAACGTTTGATATAACCGCCCCGACTTATAACAACGATAACGTTTTCGTGTTCTATCAATGCAGTTTCATCAATTTCAACCTTTTGAATCTCTTCTTGAATCTGCGTTCTTCTGGGAGTTGGAACTGTGTCGATCACTTGGGTGATCTCATTTTTAATTACGTTTTCCAACTCTTTCTCATTGTGAAGTATTCGTCCCAAAGTACTGATTTGTTTTTCGAGAATCCCAGCTTCCGATTGCATTTCCTTGACATCGGTCGAAGACAATCGATAGAGTTGTAAGGAAACGATCGCATCCGCTTGCATTTCTGAAAAATCAAAGTGTTCGTACAATTTTAGAATGGCATCTTTTTTTCCTTCTGATTTTCGGATCAAAGCGATGACATCATCAAGAACACTCACCATTTTTAAGAAACCTTCGACGATATGTTTTCGTTTTTCCGCCCGAATCAACTCGAAGTTCGAGCGGTTGCGAACGACTTCTTTTTGATGAAGGATATAAGCGTCCAAAATATCTGCTAGGGACATCAACTGGGGAGATTTGTTATGAATGGCCACCATATTATAGTTATAAGCGACCGATAAATCGGTATTTTTCAGCAGGTAATTGTAGACCACTTCCGAATCTATTTCCTTTTTGATGTCAACCGCGATTCGCAAGCCTTCACGGTCGGATTCATCTCGGACTTCGATGATCCCGTCAATTTTCTTTTTCAGTCGGATATCATCGATCTTCCGAACCAAATCCGCCTTATTCACCTCATAAGGAATCTCTGTAATGATGAGCCCGGACTCTTTGATTTCGACTTTGCTTTTGATGATGACCCGTCCCTTACCGGAAAGAAATGCATCTTGAATCCCATCGATTCCTTCCACAATCGCTCCCGTCGGAAAATCCGGTCCTTTGACAATGGACATCAGTTCAGCAATCGTTGCGTTTGGATGATCGATTTTATAAATGACGGCTTGAAGGATCTCGCCTAAGTTATGCGGCGGAATATTCGTCGCATAACCCGTCGCCATCCCCATTGCGCCATTCACAAGCAGATTCGGAAACTTCGCTGGCAAGACGACCGGTTCATACTCTTCATCATCAAAATTCGGGACGAAGATGACCGTTTTTTTATCGATGTCCCTTAATAACATTTCCGCAAACATCGACAAGCGTGCTTCCGTATAACGCATCGCTGCTGGTGGATCGTTATCGATTGATCCATTGTTTCCATGCATGTCAATCAACAACGCGCCCATTTTCCATAGTTGGCTCATCCGTACTAGGGCATCATATACCGATTGATCACCATGGGGATGGTATTTACCGATCACTTCTCCAACGATCCGCGCTGATTTCTTGAACGGTTTGTCCGAAAACATACCCAATTGATTCATTGCAAAAAGAATCCGGCGTTGAACCGGTTTCAGACCATCCCGAACATCGGGTAACGCTCGATCTTGAATGATATACTTGGAATATCGGCCGAAGCGATCACCAATGATCGTTTCAAGCTTTTCGGTCACGATTTTTTCAGATAAAAAGATATCCAACTTTTGCTTAGCCGACTTTGCCATCAGACACGCTCCTTGATCCGGAAAGTATCTTCGCTTTCAAAGGAAACAAACGTGTCGATCCATTCTTTGCGTGGCTCGACTTTGTCTCCCATCAACAGAGTGATCCGTTGGTCCGCATCGGCCATATCCTCAATACTGACCCGGATCAGCGTCCGGGTTTCCGGGTTCATCGTCGTATCCCAAAGTTGCGAGGCATTCATTTCCCCCAAGCCTTTGTATCGCTGAATCTCATAAAATTTAAACCGCTTTGAAATTTCTTCCCTTTCTTCATCATCCCAAGCATAGGCGACTTCTTGTTTTTTGCCGGTTCGAGTGATCTTGTATAAAGGAGGCAAAGCGATATAGAGTTTCCCCGCTTCAACGAGCGGACGCATATAACGGAAAAAGAAGGTGATCAGAAGCACTTGAATATGCGCACCATCCGTATCCGCATCGGTCATGATGATCACTTTATTATAGTTGGATTTATGAACTTGAAAATCACTTCCAAGCCCAGCTCCAATCGTTGATATGATCGTGCTGATTTCTTCGTTTTTTAGCACATCTTCCATCCGTTGCTTTTCAGAGTTGATGACTTTTCCTCGAAGCGGCAAAATAGCTTGATACAAGCGGTTGCGACCTTGTTTTGCGGATCCGCCCGCGGAATCACCTTCCACTAAAAACAGTTCGTTGATTTTGGGGTTTTTCGAAGTCGCTGGTGATAATTTCCCAGATAAAATCGTTTCTTGTTTAGCAACTTTTTTGACAAGTCGAGCATCCTCTCTGGCTTTTCGCGACGCTTCTCTTGCGTTGCGAGCATTGAGAGCTTTTTCAATCAATACCGATGCGATTTGGGTATTTTCAGTCAGATAGGTGTCGAGTTGCTCACTGAGCACATTTTCGACGGAGGGTCTTGCTTCTGGAGATCCGAGTTTGTTTTTTGTTTGGCCTTCAAACTGCAGCTTGTTCTCCGGAATTCGAACGGAAAGGATGCTGGTTAAGCCTTCGCGAATATCTGCCCCTTCCAAAGGCAGATCTTTCTCCTTGAGAAAATTGAGCCGACGCGCATGGTCATTGAATATTTTTGTGAATGCGGATTTAAATCCCGTTTCATGTGTGCCACCGTCTTTGGTGCGGACATTATTGACAAACGAGATCAAATTTTCCGAATAAGCATTGGAGTATTGAAAAGCGACTTCTACTTCGATGCTACCGGATTCGCCTTCAAAATAGGCAGTGGGATGGAGTGGCGTTTTTTGTTGGTTGATCAAGTCGATGTATGCCTTGATGCCTTCTTCATAAAAATAAGATTCTTTTTGCTTTGAGCGTTCATCGATTAATTGCATTCTCAATCCCTTGATCAAAAACGCACTTTCGCGGATGCGTTCCTCCAAGATCTGAAAATTGAAAAGGGTGGTTGAAAAAATGGTGGGATCTGGTTTAAACCAGACTTCAGTACCAGTTTTCTTGGTATCGCCAATGACATGGAGTTCTTCGACTTTTTTTCCTCCGTTTTCAAACCGCATGTGATAAGCAAGGCCGTCGCGATTGACGGTCACATCCAAAAACTCACTGAGTGCGTTGACGACTGAAGCGCCCACTCCGTGCAATCCACCGGAAACTTTATATACACCGGAAACTCCAAATTTTCCACCTGCATGGAGTTTGGAAAAAATAACTTCGACCCCGGTGATCCCTGAAGAGTGTAAGTCGATTGGCATACCACGACCATCATCCACAACCAAAATAGAGTTGTCTTCTTTCACAACCACCTTGATATTTTTACCATAACCCGCCAGCACTTCATCGATGGAGTTGTCGATCACTTCCCAAACCAAATGATGCAATCCACGTTGATCAGTACTTCCCACATACATCCCTGGACGGCGGCGAACTGCTTCCAGCCCTTCCAAGATTTGAAGTGATTGAGCAGTATATTTCTCTTGAATCGGTTCTTTCATGCAAAAAACTCCTTTTTCTGTCGTATCTATTATATCAAACTTTGGGTGATTTTTCCTTTGTTTTTGATGATTTTATGGTATAATTCTAGAGATTATGGGGGGATGTTCATGTGGAGTGTTTTCTGGCTCTTTATCGCGTATTTACTCGGATCGATCCCCTTTTCCTATTTACTTGGGAAATGGATCAAAGGTGAAAATATTCGCGAACTTGGCAGCAAAAATATCGGAACCACCAATGCTTATCGTGTCTTTGGGAAAGCCATTGGAACGGCAGTCTTAATTTTCGATATGATGAAAAGCGGCATCATTGTATTTCTTTTCACTCGAACTGATTGGTTCGTCGGTCAAGATCTTTACCATCCCTTGGTGTATGGCTTATTTGCGATGCTCGGTCACATCTATCCTGTATGGTTTAAATTCAAAGGCGGCAAAGGGGTTGCCTCAGCTTTCGGAATGCTCATCGCCTATGAACCTCTTTTAGGCGTTGTTATTTTACCGATCTTTTTGCTGGTCGAATATCTCACTCGCTATGTCTCGATCGCCTCAACAATCGCCGCGATATCGACGTTTTTCATTGTCCTCGGCTTGCACTTTTTCCACACTCCAGACTGGGAATTTCTGATCGCAACTTTCCTCGCGGTGATGTTGATACTATTTCGTCACCGATCCAACTATGAACGATTGGCAAAAGGTTGTGAAAATCGAGTCAAATTGTTTGATGGCATCGATCGATGGCGGGCGTCTAAAAGCAAAAGAAGTAAACCTTAAAGAAAATAAAAAAACGCACCTTGGATGCCAAGGTGCGAATCAACGAGAAGACCTATTTCGCTTGTTTCATGGAAGCCATCACCTGTCGAACCTGCTTTTCCGAAGGTGTTCTGCCCATTTGCGACATCATCGCTCGAATCATCTGTTCATTGATTGGCGGATTCTTTTCCAGGTAATTCTTAAAGTACTTTCTGGCAAGGATAAAACCAACAACCAGCCCAACCAACAGCGTGACGATTGGCAGCACGATTTCTAACCATAAAGGCATGCGTATCCACTCCTTTTTTCTCGAACATATTGTAACAGAGATAGTGCGTAATTACAAGCATAATCATCGGTCAAAACCAACAAAAACCAACGAGGTGTCATTCGTTCACAATTTGAACTTTACAAACTGAATGAAGATTGATACAATTAGACATAGAAGCGTTCATACGATCCATGTTGAGGAGGCTCACTCATGCCAAGAAGAATTTTGGATACCTGTATTGCCTGTGGGACTTGCAAGGAAAACTGTCCCGTCGACTGCATCACAGCCGGAGACATTTACGTGATCGATCCTGAGCAATGCATTGACTGCGGTGTCTGCGAAGTCAATTGTCCAGTCGATTGCATCATTGCTGAATAGGCATCCCAAAAACGACGGATTCCGTCGTTTTTTGTTGAAAGCGGTGAACCTTCTTTCTCTTAGGAAGGTTCACCGCTTTCGTTATAGGATGACTAAGGTGGAAGAATCCAACCACGAGAGGTCAATCAATCGGGTAGTTCTTAAAATATTCAGAGACATTTCTTAACGTTTTTATCAACACTTCATCTTCATCAAGTTTGAGATCGACATAAATGGAATCAATCATGCGTTTATGAAAAGCTTTATGGACTTCTAAAACGTCTTTGGCTTTTTGTTCCAACGAAATCAACACCTTACGCCGATCCAATGGATCGGGATAGCGCCTGACATATCCTTTTTGAAACAAGGTGTTGATTGCTACCGTCAAGGATCCGACTGTGATTCCCAGTTTTTGGGCGATGGCCGTCATTGATGGCTCCGGCAACAATGCCACCGCCTCTAAGACATGAATTTCGCTCATGGACAATTTGATTCCGACCTTTTTCAAAGCTTCGCCTTCAATGGTCAAGATGCGGTTAAATGTCTCAACTAATAATTCATTGATTAATTCTTTAGGATTCTGCATAGATCCGACCTACTTTTCAAGATATCCGAGCCCCATGGTTCCAGGGCCGGCATGACATCCGACCACCGGAGTCAAAGGAATCATTTTGACATCCACGATTTCGGGAATCTGTTCGAGTTCTTCTTGAAGATCAAAAAGCTCTGCTAGATTATTGGTATAGATGATGAAACAATCGACAGTCTTGCCCTTGATTTCCTGCATGAACCGTTCCAACATTTCCTGTCTGGCTTTTTGCGTTGTCCGGATTTTATCCACAGTCGCCACTTTTCCCACTTTCGATATTTCAAGCAGGGGTTTTAGTTTGAACAAGGTTCCGAAAAAGCCTGCAGCATTTGACAGCCTGCCATTTTTGACCAGATACTTCAACGTATCCACGGTGACATAAATATGGTTATGATCGCGGATCCATGCCAGGCGGTCCAATATTTCTTGGCTAGACTTTTGTTCATCCGCCATTTTTTTCGCAGTAGAGGCCAGTGTCGCTTCCACATAGGATAGTGACTGCGAATCAAACACATGAATTGGGATATCCGGAATCAATTTCGCTGCGAGAACTGCGTTTTGGTAGGTGCCGCTCAAATGCTGAGAGATGGTGACAATGATCAGTTCGTCATATCCAGAATGAATCATTTCCTGATACATCTCATGAATTTTTCCGGTACTGGTTTGGGCGGTGTGAATATCTATATCTGGATTCTTTGTCACTCGATCATAGAATTCATCCGTGGTTATTTCGACAAAATCTTCATATTCTTTCCCTTCAATATAAAGTAAAGAACGAAAAATGCGGATTTCCTTGTCATGGACAAGATAATCTATTCCGGAATTGCCACAAACGGCAACACCTATCCGAGACATCAAATCACTCCTTCACATTTGTTTTAATATCAAATTGTTTGAATTTCAAAATGAGTATACCACTTTCATAGAGGCAATGCAAGGAAAAAAGGACAAATAACAGCCAAAAAAAAAGAAGCTCGATAGCTTCTTATTCTTTGTTTGATTTTATATGATCCGATATGGACTTGTGTTTACTTGGGATTCCAAAACTTCTATCTCCGGAAATTCCCGCTTGAGTATTTTTAATACTACTTCTTTGAATACCTTTTCGGCATAATGACCGATATCAACGACAATAAAGCCCATTTCTTGCGCATCCAAAGCGGTATGATACGTGATATCTCCAGTCAAATAAATATCGCAGCCCTGACGCTTGGCGTGATAAAGATGGCGTTCGCCAGATCCCCCGGAAATCCCGATTTTTTTAATGACTTTTTCTGTATAGCCAATGGTGCGAACATGATCTAATTCCAGGGTGTTCTTGATCTTTACTAGCAATTCCGGAAATGGAATTGGATCGATCTCGCCGATTCGTCCAATGTCATCGTCGGGATCCAAAAGCGAGGTATTTCTCATACCCAATTTTTCAGCTAGTGCATCATTCATACCGCCAGTCGCCCGATCAAAATTCGTATGCATGGAAAACAAAGCGATATCATGCTTGATCAACCGGCGGATAATCCACCCTCTCGGTGTATCAAAAGCGATGTTGGATATCGGGTGGAAAATCAAAGGATGATGACTGATCAAAAGATCGACACGCGTGTCGATGGCTTCTTTAACGACTTCTTTGGTGACATCCAGCGTCACCAATATCCGTTGTAATGGTTTGTTCAGAGTCCCGATTTGCAAACCAACATTATCCCAATCGTATGCCAAAGATCGTGGATATAATTCATCCAGAAATTTAGTCACATCGATCCGGTTCATCGAATCAATCCCTTCAGTAATTTTATCCGGTCAATCAAGACGGATTGTTCACTTTGATTTCGGGTTTTGTTCAGAGCAGATTGCAATTGATAAATCATCCGATTTAGATGATCTTGAAACGTCGTATTGCGCTTTTTGAGGATGATCGGACCAAATTCGCGTTCGATCGGGGTTAAAGTCATCTGCCCGGGTTTGGCGATGATCAATTGATAATATTTGTGTTTGTCCTCTAAAAAGTGCTCATCTTCGAGCATAAACTGGTGTTGTTCCAACCATTCACGGACAACTTCTGATTCAGAATTGGGTGAGAGGATCAATCGTTTTACGGATTGGAGATTGGCCTTGCCCAAAATCTCGGCAATCGCGATTCCTCCCATTCCCAAAATGGCCACTACATCACAAGGTTCTTGTACATTGCTCAATCCATCAGACAATACCGCGGTGATTGCCTGGTCCAATTTGGCTTTAACAATGTTTTTTTTCGCATTGTCAAGCGGTTTTTGCTTGTTGTCAATGGCGATTGCTCGAGGAACATATCCAAAGGACACTGCTTTGATTGGTAACAGCGCATGATCTGTGCCGATATCCGCAAGCAGAGAAAACCCTTTGGTGTATTCCAGTGCCTTTTCCAGGCGAGGGCTTAATCTCGTCATTGTTTTCCACTAGTGAAATCTTTCAATTTTTTACTCCTTGAGGGATGGCGGAGTTTGCGTAAGGCCTTCGCCTCTATCTGTCGAATTCTTTCTCGGGTGACCCCGAATTCCTTGCCAACTTCTTCTAAAGTGCGAGTTCGCCCATCCAGCAATCCAAACCGCATTCGCAAAACTTTCTCTTCGCGATCCGTCAAAGTTTCAAGCACCGAATCCAATTCCCGTTTCAACATCTCCTTTGAGGTATACTCATAAGGGGTGAGTGTATCCGGATCGGGAATGAAATCGCCCAGTGATGAATCTTCTTCTTCACCGACGGGCGACTCAAGTGATATCGGCTCCTGGGCTACTTTCTGAATGATTTGGACTTTATCAACGGAAATCTTCATTTCTGCTGCTACTTCATCTGGATGCGGTTCGCGTTTTAATTTTTGCGTCAAAGTTCGTTGTGTCCGTACTAATTTATTGATGGTTTCCACCATGTGAACCGGAATCCGGATCGTCCGGGCTTGATCCGCAATTGCACGAGTGATTGCCTGACGAATCCACCATGTCGCATAAGTGGAAAACTTGAATCCTTTGGTATGATCGAATTTATATACCGCTTTGATAAGTCCCATGTTTCCTTCTTGGATCAAGTCCAAAAATTGCATACCTCGGCCAACATAGCGCTTGGCAATCGATACCACCAACCGCAAGTTGGCTTCCACCAATTTTTTTTCACTGAATTCACCGCGTTTGAACATTTCCTCAAATTCGGCCAATTCTTCCGAAGAAATCGTCTCGTTGTTTCTCACTTTTTGATCGTAGGTTTCGCGAGCTCTGCGAGCTCGACTGATCAAGGTGGCAAGTTCGTATTCTTCGTCCGAATTCAATAGTTCTACCCTTCCGATCTCCTTGAGATACATTCGGACAGGATCATCCACTTTGATCGAAACGCTGGAATCAAATTGCTTTTCGAGCATCAATTCCTCTTCGATCTCTTTGGAATAGTCAAAATCAACTAGTTCTTCTGTCTTGATATCTTCATCCGAGAGTTCATCGAGATCAATGAAATCGTCTTCTTCACCTTCTTCTTCCACTTTCTCCTCAGTCTCGGATCCGACACCCAAATATTCGTCGACATCAATCTCAGGCAAGGCTTCATAGTCTTCAGGTGTAATTCCTTCATCTTCAAGAGACATCAAGATATCGTCGAACAAAGTCGAATTTTCATCGACTAGCTTGCGAATGTCTGCCAATACCAAGAGTCCTTTTTCTTCATGTAGTTTCAAAAGATGTTTGATTATTTCGTTTTTTTCCATTTGTTACCCCTTCTGATCTTTTCCAGGTCCAAAATTTTCTGGTGAAGCTCCAAGTAGGCTAATCGGTCCTGCCCGGAATCCAATACAATCAATTGTTTTTTCAAACTGTCAATTTCCGCTGTGATTCGATCCATTTTCAACGAATGGACACTTTGTTCAAGTTCTAATTTGGAAAATTCATGATCCGGGCGAAACAGCCGATCTTCCACCGCTTTTTTCTTCTCGTCGGAAAATTGCGATATGATCGTTTTATGATCGATAACCGCTAGTCCGCTTTCCAAAATATCTTGGATCGAACCAAGTATCTCATTATTAAGATTGTCACTTGCGAAAAAACCCGGTAATTGATCTTCAATGAAAGAACGATACTCCCGATCTTTCATATAGTAATTGATCAAGATTCGTTCCGCTTGATACGACCGACTCAAGAAGGCGACATCGAGATGCCTCTGCTTTCTGTCATTTAGGCTTTGCTTGATCGCTTTGCTTAAGCGAAAGCTGTTGAAGTCGGATCGAACGGACTCGATTGATACTTTGGTATCTCTTGCGAATTGCTCCAGAAACAAATCGGATAGCGTTCCTGAAGCGTTTTGAAGCAGATATTCAAACACCTTCAGTTTGAACTGCTCGATTTGTGAAGCTAATTTGAGATCCCGCCCTTTTTTCATTGTCAGATACAAGAAATCATAACTGTCGATCTGGTGTTGATTGATTTGTTCCAAGAAAGCATTGGCTCCATATTTTTTTTGATAATCATCGGGATCCAGTTCTTCAGGCAGCACCACCACGCGAACATCTAGTCCCGCCTTTTCCATGATGGGAATGGCTTTGGCAGTTGCTTGAAAGCCTGCGTTATCCCCATCAAAACAGAGCACGACTTGTGGAGTATAGCGTTTGATCAATTCCGCGTGTTCGTGCGTCAGAGCAGTTCCCATGGCACAAATCGTTTCTTTGACCCCGGCTTTCACCGCGGCAATCACATCCATAAATCCTTCCGTGAGAACCAACCGCTGTTTCTGCCGTATAAAGGGCTGTGCCCGATCTAAATTATACAGGGTTTCTCCCTTGCTGAAGATTTCTGTAAACGGCGAATTGACATACTTGGGATCATTGGTCTCTTTCTTGAAGGTTCTACCACTAAATCCGACTATTTTTCCCCGTTCGTTTCGAATTGGAAAGATGATTCGATCCCGGAATAGGTCGATATATCCTTCGGGATCTTTTGCCTTGATCAACCCAATCGCTAGCATTTCGATTTCTTCATATTTGTTTTTCAAATGACGATACAGTGCATCGGGTTCCTTTGGCGCAAACCCAATCTCAAAATACTGGATCGTATGGATATCGAGTCCCCGAGCTTTGAGATACTCCAGTGCGGATTTTCCTTTTTCCAAATTAGTGAGATGCAAGGCATAGAAATCTTTGGCATCTTCATTGATTTGATAGTATCGATGGCTTTCACCAACCCATTCCTCGCCGGTTTCGGTCTCGATGGGAATCCGATACTTCTCAGCCAATAATTTCAATGCATCGACATAACTTACGTTTTTGATCTTTTGGATGAAAGTGATGGCATCGCCTTTTTCCTGGCAACCAAAACAATGGAAACTATTCCGTTCTTTGGATACCATGAATGACGGTGTTTTTTCATTATGGAAGGGGCATAAGCCCTTATGGTTTTTTCCAGCCGGCTGCAAAGCGACGTAATCGCCAACCACATCGATGATGTCCGAGGCACTCTTGATCGCTTCAATTGTCTTTTGGCTGATTCTCGCCATGTCTTCCCTCCCGATTCATCCTTTTAACTGGTCATTTAAATAGTCTGCTAATTCTCGGATCGGCACCCGATCCTGAACCATCGTGTCGCGATGTCGGACGGTTACGGACTTCTCTTCCAAAGTAGCGCCATCGACGGTCACACAGAATGGTGTCCCAATTGCATCTTGCCTTCGATAGCGCCGACCAATGTTGCCGGTATCATCATAGACAGCATTAACTTTGCTTAGAAGTGTTTGATACAAGTCCAGTGAAAACTCCTGATGCTGTTTCTTGATCAAGGGAAGGATCGCCACTTGATACGGCGCAATCCGTTTATCGATCTTCAACAGCGTCCGCATTTCGTTTGTCGCCGGAACCATCTCTTCCGTGAGGGCGTCATTCAAGACGGCTAAGAAAAGACGTTCCACACCCAAACTGGGCTCAATCACATAGGGTAGAAATTTCTCATTTGTCTCTGGATCGAGATATTCCAAACTTTCACCGGAGTGTTTTTGATGCTGTTTCAAATCATAATCGGTCCGAGAGGCAATCCCCCACAACTCATCAAATCCCCAAGGGAATTGATACAGTATATCTGTCGTTGCGTTGGAATAAAACGACAGTTTTTCTTGAGGATGGTCATAGAATTTTAGGTGATCTTCCTGAATTCCCAAACCAATCAAAAAGCGTCGTGAAAAGTCTTTCCAATAAGCAAACCAATCCAATTCAGTTCCAGGAACGGTGAAAAATTCAAGTTCCATTTGTTCAAATTCTCTCGTTCGGAAAACAAAATTACCCGGCGTAATCTCATTGCGGAACGCTTTGCCGATTTGACCGATTCCAAAAGGGAGTTTTTTACGGGAGGTTCTTTGAATATTCTTGAAATTCAAAAATATTCCTTGGGCGGTTTCCGGCCGCAAATAGATCGTATTCTTCTGATCTTCGATCACCCCCATATGGGTTTCGAACATCAAATTAAACTTGCGGATTTCAGTGAAATCCATATTGCCGCACACCGGACATTTCAATTTGTGTATTTGGATATATTCCGTTAATTCCGAAATGGACCATCCATCGGCATCGACGGTTCCCTTGGAATGAGTTTCGATCAATTTATCGGCTCGAAAACGAGATTTACATACCCGACAATCGAGTAATGGGTCTTGAAAGCCGTTTACATGTCCCGAAGCCACCCAGGTATCCGAATGCAAAAGAATACCGGAATCCAAGCCGACGTTCATTGGATTATTGGCAACAAATGATTCCCACCAAGTTTGTTTCAGGTTGTTTTTCAGTTGAACGCCAAGCGGACCGTAATCCCAAGAATTGGCAAGTCCACCATAGATTTCTGAGCCTGGAAAGACAAATCCATACTGCTTGCAATAATTTGCGAGTTGTTCCAACGTCTGGGACAAAATCATCATCCTCTCAAAATGCGCATATTACTTCATTATAATTATATGATTAAATATGATAAAGTCAAGATTATCACGATAAAGCGATTCAGACAAGATCAATATCCCAAGAGATTCGATAGCAGTTTTCGGGAAGTCGTCTCAATCGACAAATGATAGCGATAATACTCATCCAATACATGACGAAGTTCGATCAGTTCTTCTTGTTTGATCTCCCACCCGCTTGGTTGATCCAGATTGTAAAGGTAGAGTGTCAACCACTTTTTAATCAGTTCCGGCGGATAGGATTTTTGAAGTGGAAGATGATTTGGACAACACATTCCGCCTTCCGAAACCACAAACCGGAGATTGTTCGTTTTTTTACACACGACACAACGGGCAAATTCCGGTTGAATTCCTAAAAGGTAGAGCAACTTGCTTTCAAACATGAGACAATAAGGGATGAAGTCGGATTCCACTTCGATTCTTAAGAGTAACCGGGTAAGAAAGTGAAATAGTTTCGAATGGTCCATTTCTGCTTCCGACACTTGATATAACAACTCCAACAAGTGGAGACAGTAGGTATATTTGATCAGATCTGCTTTGATATTGCCATAAGCTGCGATCACATCAATTTCCTTGACCGTTTCCAAGTTTTTACCTTGAGAAGAAATCTCAACGAGTGTCAACACTTCGGTTATCGACAAAAAGGGGCTCGACAGCCGATTAGCCCCACGGACCAAAACGCTCTTTTTGCCCGACTCTGTATAACAGAAGAGGATTTTACTTGATTCTTTATAATCCATCCGTTTCAGGATAAATCCAGTGAATTTCGTCACAAATTTTTATTCCTTTTCCGGTTTATATCCATAGCTTTTTAAAAAATAATCACGATTGCGCCAATCTTCCTCAACTTTGCAGAATAAATCAAGATAGACTTGACGATTTAAAAGACCTTCAATATCTTCTCGAGCCATGGTCCCGATTTTTTTTAACATGGCCCCGTTCTTGCCAATGATGATCGCTTTTTGCGATGCTCTCTCCACAACAATCGTGGCTGCGATATCGATCAATCGTTTCTTCCGTGTCATCTTTTCGATGATGACATTGACCGAATGCGGGATTTCCTCGCGTGTCAATTCAATGATCTTTTCGCGAATGAATTCTTGAATGAGAAAGGTTTCCGGTCGATCCGATATTTCGCCGTCAGGATAGTATTTAGGTCCTTCCGGAAGAAGCCCCTTGATATCATCAAGCAATAGGTCAACGTGGTCGCCTGTCAGTGAGGAAATGGCGAAAACACCAGAAAATTTCCCTTTTTCTTTATAAGGAGCAACCGCTCGTTCCAAACGCGGAAAATCCTTGACAGTGTCCAATTTGTTGATAATCAGAAATACCGGCGTATCGACCGTTTTTAGAATCTCAAGTATCTGCATATTGCTCTCTTTGACATCGTCATACGCATTGATGAAAAACAAAACCAAATCCACCGATTTGACTGTATCGATGGCCGCCTTCGTCATGTACTCGCCAAGTTTCGTCTTGCCATGATGGATTCCCGGCGTGTCCAAAAAGATCAACTGCGACTCATCGTCGTGATAGATGCCTGAAAATACGTTCCGAGTGGTTTGGGGTTTATTCGATACGATCGCCACTTTTTGCTTGAGAACTTGATTGAGAAAAGTTGATTTTCCAACATTTGGTTCGCCAATGATGGCAATAAATCCGGATCGGAACATTAGAGATCCTCTTTGGAAAAGCCAAATGGCAATAAATCATGATTGTGATAAGTTTTAGTTTCCAACTTGTTGTTCACAAGAATGATTTCCGCTTCTTGTGGCATCAATTCCGACATGACTTGTCGACAAGATCCACAAGGTGATACAAAATAGTCATGATCCGTATAAATCACGATCCGGCGAATATCCTGTTTTCGGACTCCCTGCGAATACGCGGTAAAAAGTGCGCTTCTTTCAGCACAGTTGGCTAGTCCAAAAGCTGCGTTTTCAATGTTGACTCCGGGGATCATGCGACCGTCGTTCAACTCCAGCACCGCTGATACCGGAAAATTGGAATACGGCGAATAAGAGTTTTTTAAATTATCTTGAGCTAACTTAATTATTTTTTTCATCCTGTTTACCTCGTGAATTTCGCTTTGTTAAGAATTTCTTCTTGACGTAACAACATTGCTTTTTCTTCTGCGACATCTATGTGATCATATCCCAGACAATGTAAGAATCCATGAACAGCCAGAAAAGCCAATTCGCGTTCAAGGGAATGCTGATAGGTCTTAGCTTGTTCCTTGGCTCTATCAATGCTGATAAAGACATCGCCAAGCTCTGGGTTTAAATCCGTGTTGGGGAAGCTAAGAACATCCGTAGGTCGATCGACGTGGCGGTATGTAGCATTCAAGTCTCGAATTGCTTCATCGGTGAGCAGGATGATGTTGATGATCCTTTTCGATTTTGGCTTCGTAAGCATAAATGCGGTCCTTAAGGCTTTACGAATCGTTTTCCCCAAAGTAACGTCAACTTCTGTTTGGTAATGAATGTTAATCTTTGGCATCTTCAAACCTCTGAATGATCGTCTGCACTAATGGGTGACGAACCACATCAATGTTTTCGAAAAAGAGAATATGGATGTCTTCAACATTCGTCAAAATTTGAGAAGCCTTGACTAATCCAGATAAAACTTTTTGCGGAAGATCGCTTTGAGTAATATCTCCGGTCACCACCATTTTCGAGCCAAATCCAAGACGGGTGAGAAACAATTTCATCTGATTGATCGTTGTGTTTTGCGCTTCATCAAGAATGACAAACGCATTTTCCAGTGTTCGTCCCCGCATATAAGCGAGTGGAGCGATTTCAATGATTCCTTTTTCAATGGTCTCCTCGGTCTGGCGGACGCCTAAGATTTCATACATCGCATCATAGAGTGGCCGGAGATAGGGATCCACTTTATCTTTGAGATCGCCGGGAAGAAAGCCCAAGTTTTCTCCTGCTTCGACAGCTGGGCGGGTAAGGACCAGACGTTTAATTGCCCCTTCTTTCAGCTTTCTCAATGCGACCAACACAGCCAGATAGGTTTTTCCGGTACCTGCGGGGCCAATTCCAAACGTCAATGTGTGTTTTTCGATAGCATCCAAATATAACGCTTGGTTGAATGTTTTTGGATAAATTGGTTTCCCATGAAGTGTTTTGATGATTTCTTTCCGCCCTAAAAACAAATCCAAAATATCTTCATCCGCAGTCTTTGGCAAGATATGATGAATATAAATGAGATCGCGTTCGTTAAATCCAACGTTCCGTCTGAGTAGCCGAATCAGGATTTGGAACATACGCTTGATTGAGCTGATCAATAGCGGATCGCTTGTGTCGAGCAGAATCTCTTGCTGGTTTGCGAAAATTTCAATTCCATAAAGGTTAGATAATATCTTGACGTATTTTTCATTTACGCCAAAGAGCGTGACCATTTCGGATACACCACTGAATTCAAGATCCAATTTGACAAGATCAACCATCGGTATGTCATCACCTCAAAATCATTATACCATAGATCGCCTTTTATGCCATTATCGGCGGTAAAAAAAGCACTTCATCGAGTGAAGTGCCAGCGATTAACCTTTGCGTGTTTGGTTTTGACGTTGTTTCAATTTTTTTGAAACGCTCGGCTTTAAATAGTATTCTCTCTTACGGGCTTCAGCTAACGTCCCAGCGCGAGAAACGTCACGTTTAAAACGACGCAATGCATCTTCGATGCTTTCGTTTTCTCTTACGACTGTTTTCGCCATTTGCTTTCACCCCTTTTCTGCTTGCTAGTGATATTATACACAATTAACCTGAGAAAGTAAACGATTTTTTTCTGAAATCGATTTGAATAAACGCCACAATATGTTAAGATTAGCATGAACGACAAATGAGGTGAGAAGTGATGGTTTTCCTTGTTAATATCGGCGAACTCAACTGGACATTGATCATTATTTTGGCAGTGGGTTTTATTGCCTTGATGATTTTTTTAGCAATCATGATCAATAAAGGAAAATATGCCGCCCGGTATAAACGTTTTTACAAAAAAATGGACCGAATGATCACTAAAAAATATAACGGTAACCTGCTGAATGAAGTATTGATCAACTCGCAGATGAAAGATGAGCGAAACATGTACAAGTCGCTCAAAGGCAAGGGTAAGCGATTAGTTAGAAAGTATTTTGATTACTACACTAAAAATCTTCCTGAACTCGCATTTCTAAAAAGTTTCATCAGTTCAGACAAGAAAAAAGGGCAATTGGTAATCTTGTATTTGAATGAATTGGACAAAGTCATTTTCCGCTGGGACAAGTCAAAAAAGATGCGGGGATTCATCAAGTCTGTCAATAAATACCAGATGCTTACGCCCCTAATTGGCTATTTGTATGAACTTCCGCTCCATATTCATGAAGGAGTACCTTACCGGATGACCAATCACGATAACGGATTAATCCTCTCTTATGACATCGTGAAAAGTGCCAAACATATCAAACGGAAACAAAAACCCAAAAAATTGTCGAAAAAAGAACTAAAAGCGCAAGAACGGGTTCAATCCACCAAACTGAAAAAAAGTCAAAAGGCCTCAAAAAAAGCATAAAAATCAAAAAATCACTCTTTGTTTTCAAGGAGTGATTTTTATTCTGGAAGCATTTCTCCGAAACTCAACGGATAATTTTCGGAAATCAAACGCACACGAACCTCTTTACCGATCCACTCCGCGTTTCCCAAAAAGGCTACTTGAATGTAGTTACGGCTATGACCTTGTAATTGGCCCAATCGCTGTCGTTCAGGGATGACTCTCAAAATGGACCCAATTTGCTTTTGAATCGATCTTTTGGCTAGTCTTTTACCAATCGCAATGAGCCTCGCAACCCGTCTTTTTTTTATGTCGCCAGGGACTTCTGCTGGTAACGATGCGGCAATCGTCCCTTTTCGGGGAGAAAAGGGAAATACGTGCAGTTCGGAAAACCCAATTTCCTCGACAAAATGACAGGTTTCTTCAAACGCTTGATCGGTTTCTCCTGGAAAACCCACAATGACATCGGTCGTAATTGCCAAGTTAGGTATTTGCTCACGTAATTGTCTGATTTTTTCCCGGTATTCAATCGTGTTATACTTTCGGTTCATTTGCCTTAAGACCCAATCTGATCCGCTTTGAAGGGGAACATGCAAATGGTGACAAATCTGTTCGCTGGAAGCGATGATACCGATGACTCTTTCTGTCAATTCATTGATTTCGATGGATGATATTCGTATCCGGTTTATTTCCTGAATTCGCCCGAGATCTTCCAACAAATCCGCAAATTTATAGTTTGGTAAATCCGCCCCATATCCACCTGTATGAATTCCCGTTAAAATAATCTCAGCGTGCTGCATCCCCAATTCCTTGGCTTCTTCCAGCACTCGCGCTTTCGGTTTTGAGCGAACTCGTCCTCGGGCATACGGAATGATGCAATAAGAACAAAAATTATCACACCCGTCTTCGATTTTTAGAAACGCTCGATGTTGATGCGAAAAGTCTGTTACTTTTAACAGGTCATATGGTTCATTCTTCTCTAAGGGAGTGACTAATAGTTGTTTGACTCCGGTTTTCAAATATTCATCCAACAGATCCGGAATGCGTTCGCGATCTTTGGTGCCGACCATCACTTTTACCTGTTCGATTACGGCAATGCTGTCGGGATTCAATTCTGCCAGACACCCCATCACAACCAAAATAGCATTCGGATTGAGTTTGAGCGGATGACGGATCATTTGTCTGGATTTCGCTTCTCCGGTATTGGTGACCATACAAGTGTTGATGACATAAAGATCCGCAAGCTCGTTAAAGTCCACCCGCGTAAATCCTTTCATCTTCAACTGCTCCCAAATGGCTTCTGTTTCATAGGTATTCACTTTACATCCAAGTGTTGTCAAGGCGACTTTCATTCGAACACCATCTCTCGTCTGCCATAAAACATGAAATCATCATATCATATTTTCTTTCACGATGCAAAAAAAATAACCGATCAAATCGGTTATTTTTAAAGCACCTTAGTCTTTTTGCACTACTTCATATGCCCGAGCCGCTTTGCCTTCTCGTAAGGTTACAACGGTCGTATCGGTATACTTACTCAAGACTTCCATTTTTTGTGGAGGGGTTGCCAAAACGATCTGCACTGGCAAGCACTGGATAAACTCCATCATCGACTTGATTCGTGAAGTATCCATTTTATCGAATACTTCGTCAAACAAGATCAATCCGATGGCATCGTGCATGACACCTCTTTGGGCTTGTTGGAAGACGCGGACAAAGGAAGCCAAGGTTGCCACATAGAAGGGTACTTGGGTTTCTCCTCCGGACTTCTCTTTGAAAACCTTGGAGTAAAGGATGACATCTCCTTGGGCATTTTTGATCTTAATATCGTAATCCATATAAGTTCGATAATCGGTGAACTTATTCATCGAGCCTTGGTCATTCAATCCTTCGCTCGCCAGATTGATAAATAATTCTTCTAACTGTCTTTGGTATTTCATCTCAAATTCAACATTGAAGATTTCGGAACCGCTCTTCATGGACTCATCCGAAAGTACCATATCATAATAATCTCCATATTCATGACTCTTCGGAAAGATGAATTCATAAGTATCATCACCAAAATGAATCGTGGACAACGTATCATTGATCTTTTTGATTTCTTCTTGTGCTGTCACGATATAGTTACGTAGCTTAGCCATAAAGTCTTCTTTGAACAATTTCTCCGCTGCTTCGCGCGCTTCACGTACTCTCGCTTCGTATTTCACCAATTCCGATTTTACTAATTTGTTCAACTCATTCAGATACAGATCAACATATTCCAAACCATATTGATACGATAAATTATACGTGTTTGTAAATTTGAATTGCTTTGATTTCAAAGCGTCCTCAAGACTTGCTAGGTTTTCCAGTTCGGTTTGAATGCGACTGAAATATTCCTCCTGAACTTTTTTCTGATCGCTGGCATTGGCGATTTCCTGACGGAATAACTCGCGGGCGTCTTTTTCCATTGTGAGATTATCTTGACCCTGTTTTACCAAGTCGTCATTCAAGCTGGATATACGTTGTTCCAGCGTGAGGATGTCCTCTTGATATCGCAAGTGATCCGCTTGTAATTTCCCGTTCTCTTCATAGAGCTTCCGACGATTTGCTTGATATCCCCGAATTTCCTCTTTGATATTTTCGTATTCCAAGCGAATCTGGTTCAAGTTTTCTTTCGGCATGTTCTGTTTCTTAAGAACCAGCGACTTGCGTTTTTCTTTTAAGCTTGGCAACTCAATTGAGGATTGCAACATACCGACAAGAGACATGATTCCAAGACTGGCAATCGCGTTGTTTTCTTCTTGGAGTGCTTGAATCCGATTTGAGAGCAGTTGATATTGATCTTTATCTTGTTTCGCTTGTTTCCGCCATTTGTCTAACTGTTCTTCATAAGCTCGTTTGCCGATGAATGGTTTTTCTGTGTTTTTGTTGAGGCTTCTCACCGTGAAAGAACGATAGACCATCCCTGACTGTGTGATCGCCTGGGGAAATTTTTCTAGATCGGTCACTTCATCGACCATGATCAGATTCCCCACCAGCATGTTGATATAGTGCTCCGCATCCACGTTGTCAGTCTGGATGATCCTCGCTAACGATTGTTCTTGTGATTTGGTGAAATGCATGATTTTCTTGGTGTTGACCAGCCCAATTCCGTAGATGTTAAAATTGTCTTTGATCTTATTGTATACTTGCAACGCCTCATCAAAGTACCGTGGTTCGACAATCAGATTGAAACGTTGTTGTCCCAAATAATCTTCAACTGTGTTGTGCCAATTTCGATCAGTCACTTCAAGCAATTCGCCTAATATATGGACGCTAATATCCGCCCCATATCGATTTTTCAAACTTTCTTCGATAGCGCTTTGCAGTTTTCGAATCATCGGATTGTATCGAAGTTGATGATTCTCCAGTTCTTTAAGTGTTTGGTACACTTCATTGATCTCGATAACCAGTCGGTTGCGCTCCTCTTCCACTTTCCCCAGTTCTTTTTGATTTTCTTCCAGAGTTTGCTGAAGACGCTTGTCGATATCGATCAAGGATAACTTAATCTTATCAAACTTGTCGGGTTCTATATTGTTTAATTCCACTTTGGCCAATTCGTCATAGATCGGCTTTTTAGTTTCGGTTTTCAACTCAGCCACGATTGGTTTGAATTTTTCAAGCCGACGGTTATAATACCTTCTTATTTCTTCTTGTTGATCGATCGTCTGATTCAGGCTTATGATTTCCTTATCATAAATCTCGCCCGCTTTAAACGTATCGTCGCTTTGTAATAACGCATATATTTCCTTGCTTCTTTCATCTAATAGATCAAGTTGGTGATCGATATCAACCAGTAGTTTTTGGTTTTTCTCCTTGCCAATGGAAATCTTATCCAGCTGACGATTCTTTTTGCGGATTTCCTCTTTGGCGGTTTCTACTTCGATCAATTTCAAAAAATACTCATAGAACGTTTTGCGATCTTGATTTTTCTTGATATCATCGTACAGATCCTTGATTTCCTGAAGGCTTCCAATTTTTTGTTTTATGATTTTGAGCGTTGCCTCAAGATCACGGTAAGATTGAATCGACTCGCGAATGGATGCCACGTCCAGCGTTTTTTCTTCTAATAAGTAATGATAGATGAAGTCTTTGACATCCGCAATGGGCTTGAAGGCAAGTGCTTTTGGCAACAATGAGAAATAGGTCTCGTTTATGGAGCCAAATTTCGAACGATAAGCTAGTTTTGCTTCGCGTCGAGTTGGATACACCTTGTCCGCCAATTTTGCTTTTTTAAACATCAACGTTGTGCGGATTCGACCTTCTTCATCAATAAAAAGTGTTTCTGTGATTCGACCTTCTAACTCATAAAAGAGCACTTTGGGTGGCAGCACTTCGCCAAAAGCATCGATGATAGCACCCACCGTGAAAAACAGGTCTTTCGACTCGTCATAAAATTCAAGTGAAACATGTCCGGTGACATCGCCCTCACGTAAATATTCTTGATTGTCAATCCCCAGTTTGCACTTGACATATCCTCTTAAATCCCGCTTGCTCTTTTCGTTGGCCGCTAAATTGAATATTTGATCTCCTGCGGTGATCACGAAAGCGATCGCATCGACAATAGTCGATTTCCCTGTCGCATTCTGTCCGGTAATCAATGTGTTGTTTTTTATATAAATTGTTTCATTTGCAAAGTAATGCCAGTTAATCAGTCGAACTTTGGTCAGTTTCTTCATCGGATATACCTCCTTCATTACCGGTTATCTTACCGATCAAATCATAGATGTCATTGATTTGATGCGTATTGATGGCCATCAAAATCGTGGGATAGATGATGACTTTAGTATTGCTTTGGGTGATGTCTCCCATCGGTTCGATCAGATTGTATTTTCGATACAATCGAAGAATCGCGACCAAATCCGTTTTGTTAATTTTTCTCTTTTTGATTTCTAAAGCGTCATATTTCTGATGAATCTCATCAACGCGGATCACCACATTGTCATTGATGGATGTTTCGACGAGGTGCTGATGATATAGGATTCTCAAAATCAGGAGTACGATCGATTCATCACGTTTAAGGCGCAAGAGGTTTCGATTTTCCCGACTCAATAATTGAATGGCTCCTTGCTCACGATCGAGAACAATATCATAATTGATGACCGCAAAATATTCATCAAAATATTGCTTGAAACTAAGTAAGAAATAATATTGTTCTTTGTTGTCTCGTTTATCTCTCGCCAAAAACCCGGTTGCCAATAGCTTATTGCTAGTATCGCTGAACAGTTGTTTTTGTCCTTGTGATAAATTTTCAAAATTCTCCAAGATCATAAGTCATACCCCCTAATGATTTCGAAATCGGCAAGTCGGAATTTATGATGTTCAATGTCTGTCCTGAGTGGAATAATTGAGTAGTCGAGTTCGTCTCCTGCATAAATCAAAATATATAATAGCCTCATGATCGCTTCATCGCTCATATCCGATCGAAGTATCTCCGACGCTTTGATTGATGGTCGTGTTTTAAAATACTCCATCAAATACTTTTTGATGACATCGGTACTATAGTTTGACTCAAACTCCTTATAGAACTCTTCCTGAAGCCGATTGGACGGTGTCTCTTCATTTGCAGCCAAGAACTGCTCTTTACTGCGGATATATGCGCCTCTTGGCGTATAGATGGACGAATTGGCAATCTGATTGTTTTGTTGGAACAAGAATAAGGGTTGAATTTGTTTCAGCGCTTGTTCTGTTTTCTTGCTCTTCACTTTGTTCGCGACAAATTTCAAGATTCGATTCAATTTCCCGATGATGTTTTCATCATCGTTGAGTAAGAATTTGATTTTGGCAATCGTGGTGTTGACATATATTTTATTCTTATTATCAATTTCGCTAATAATCCAGTCGAGCGAATTATAGATATCGATCATATCATCCAGTTTTTTGTTTGCTTTGACTTTGGCTAGTTCATAATTATTGTTTGCTTTTAATAAATATTCTCGGGCAATGGTCTCCATGATCACTGGATTTTGTTGGTACAGCTCCAACCGTTTAATGATTTCCAGTTTATATTTATGGACATTATCCGATGTCTTCAGTCGATAATAAGCCTGATCAACCAACTCGACCTTATAATTGACCAACAAATGTATGAGATCGCGAATTTCCGAATTTTCAATTATCGATCGGATATAAAATTTCAATCTTGAATCCAATTTACGGATCTCGCGAACAAACGCAATTGTATTTTTATATACTTGATCGATGACCATCGCGTATTCAACGTGCTCATTCATCAGAAGCGAATAAGCGGTGAAAATGTACCCGCGGAACTCATGATTTTCATCATCGTATCCATATAAATTATCTTGAGTGACTGAGCGTAGTGCTTCAATGATCGTGATGGCATAATCACGGAAATTGAGCACTTCGACGTAATCGTTGTTCACGTCAATATCCACCCATTCGCACTCTTCAAATCGCCGGAGTATTTGATTTGCTTTATCGCGATTTGTGGCTTCTACGTCGATATCATCCACTTCGGAATGCGGATGCATTTCCAAGTAGTCGATCACAACTTGTTGAGCTACTTGCTTGTCCATCCCCAGAATCGACCCTTGCTCGTAAGCCTTGAAGACTTCAAACAAAGCGTTCACATATAGATTTTGATTTTTTCCCGATAGCAGGTTGAAGAAGTTGGTCGGGATAATTTCGAACAATTCCATAGGCTTTCTCCCCTTATTCCTCTCGTAAGTATTCGAATGTGCCGCCGACCAGATTCGCCAAGGTGTTTTCGATCTGAATCCAATCCTTGCGGAAATCATGCAAGGCCTGTTTGCCCTCGGAAGTGATTTGATAATAACGCCGGCTCATCCCTTTTTTGTTTTTTTCCTTATAAGAAGAAATTTTCCCATCTTCCAACAATCGTTTCAAAGCAAAATACAGCGTTGCCTCCGTTAATTGGAAGTGTTCATCGCTGACTTGTTCGATAATCTTGCTCATTTCATAACCATAACTGTCAAACTTGGCTAGAATCGACAAGATGATATAGTCGGTGAAACCGCGGACATACTCGCCGGAATTCGTCATTATCTCACCTCCTTTTTATATATAACCTGATTATATATAATCGCATTATATATATTCTGATTATGCATAATCTGGTTATATTATAACAGGTTACATATCCGGCAAGCAAGTTTTTTTTGCTTCTTTTCGCATTTTTTAAAAAACGTATCAAGTCACTGTCAGTGTTTTCTCTTTACTTTAGCGCTTATTTCCGCTATAATTTTCTTTGATAGTTCTCTAAAGGAAATGAAAAGAATGTCCCGTCTATCCAACAAAGCTCATCAATGGTTCCGCTTAGACAACGCGGCAAAAATCTACCCTGTCATTGTCAGCGTAAAAAATTCCAGTATTTACCGCATGGGAGTTATCATGAAAGACCCAGTGGACCCTCGCGCGCTTCAAAGCGCTGTTTTAGAGTGCCGCGATCGGTTCCCTTCATTTTTTGTCAAACTTCGTCGTGGTTTTTTTTGGTATTATTTCGAATCCAACGATAAAAACCCCGTTGTCTATCCCGAATCCCCCTTTATTTGTCAAAGTATCAATACATATACTAACAACGGCTTTCTCTTTACATTTTACTATTATCAGAACCGCATCAGCTTAGAAGTCTTCCATGCGCTGTCAGACGGTTATGGCTCGTTTATGCTTTTAAAAGCTGTCATATTTCGTTATTTGGAAAAAATTGGTCGCCCCCAACAAAACGATGGATCCGTTATGATGATCGATCAAGCACCTGATCCAGACGAGTTCGTCGATTGTTATAAACTGAACAATACTCGCGACAAAATTCAAAAATTCCCAATTCATAAAGCGTATCGCGTCCCCGGAAAGCGATATAAACATCGGGGGATTCATATAACAATCGCGCATATCGATACAGTGGCACTACAGGATCTAGCCCAAAAACACGGTGCATCGGTAACACGCTTTTTGGTAGGGCTCTATCACTATTCACTCCAAAAAAATGGAGATCCAAACCAACTCCGGAAGCGTCCTCTCACCATCAGTGTTCCCGTTAATCTTCGACGATATTTTCCAGCTATCACTGTGCGTAATTTTTCTTTGTATTTCAATAGTACTACTCAATATAAGGACGATCCGATTTCTTTAGCTGCCATCTTGGAAACACTCAAACCTCAGTTTGAAAGCGGATTGAACAAACAATCGCTCTTAAATCGTTTGAATTCCAACATGGCTTTTGAAAACAATTTTTTAATTAGAATATTGCCTTTGTTCATCAAGAAACCGCTGTTCAAAATCGGATATACACTGATTGGAAATTCTCCGATCAGTTCTTCCATCTCAAATTTCGGTGAAATCACTCTCCCTAAAACGATGGCTGATGCCATCGAGTCTTTCGAATTTAATTTGGCATCTTCGTATAAACCGGGGATTGCTCTGAATACCTTTAACAATCAAACCACTATGGTGTTTAGCCGTTATTTTCAGGAATCCAGTCTCGAACAGACCTATCTCTCTTATTTAGGAGAGCACGGTGTCAAAGTGGAAGTCTTGACTAACAGTTGGAAATAACCACCTTTTTTTTTCGCATTCGAACAAATATGTTCCGCTTCGTGATAGAATAGGTACGAAATGACGGAGGAAAACGATGCGTGATTTACTGGGAAAATTCAAAGAAGTTTTTTTGTCGGTTTTGCCGGTTGTTTTGGTTGTGACTTTCATTCATTTTTTATATCTGCCCTTATCGTCCGCCCAATTGGGCAGGTTTTATCTGGGTGCTTTCTTGATATTTGTTGGCCTCTCGGTGTTTCTCATTGGTATTGATGTGGGAGTCACTCCGATTGGACAAATGTTTGGAAAAAAAATCGCCAAATCGAAAAAAATCTGGATCATTGCGATCGGAGGATTGGTACTGGGGATTCTCATTACCATTGCCGAACCGGATCTTTTGATTGTTGCCAAACGCATCGATGAGTTGACTTTAGGTAAAATTCCCACAGCAGCAATGGTCATATCCGTTGCTGCTTTCATAGGCTTGTTTGTAGCAATAGGCTTGTTGCGAATTTTATTCAAGATCCCGCTAATCTACGTATTCTTGGGATCTTATCTCGTTATCCTTATATTTGCTATTTTCACTCCCAAAGATTATTTAGCCATCGCTTTCGATATTTCGGGTGCCACGACCGGAGCGATGACAGTACCGTTTGTCCTTGCACTGGCAGTAGGGGTATCCGCCATGCAGCGTTATGGTAAAAGCGCTGAAAAAGATAGTTTTGGTCTCATAGGGCTTGCATCAGCGGGTGCGATCATCAGTGTATTTGTTCTCGTTGCCATTCTCCGACCATCCGTCAATGGATTGATTGATTTGGAAGCGCCTGCTTCACATGGCTTTCTCGATGTTGCTTGGGAATCCTTTATCGCTTTAGCTCCGGTCTTTGGACTGGGAATATTGGGAAACCTCTTCATCTTCAAACTCAAACGACGAGTATTTCGTCGCTATATACTTGGTTTCATTTACACATACATCGGCCTGACGCTCTTTTTATTTGGCGTCTACTCTGGTTTTCTTGATTTGGGACTCTATCTCGGTGAAAGCTTGGCTCAGAGCCCGATCATGATTTTACTCGTGATTGGTTTTCTCCTGGGAGTCTTTGCCATTTTGGCTGAGCCGGCGGTCTATGTTCTTACAGAACAAGTCAATGAAGTCACCGCTGGTTATGTATCCAAAAAATTGGTTGTGATCTCCCTTGCCCTCGGTGTGGGCTCTGCGTTGGTATTCAACATCATTCGCACTCGCGTGGAATCATTCGAATTATGGTATCTTTTATTGCCAGGCTATCTTCTCGCAATCGGAATGATGTTTGTTACTCCCAAAATGTTTATCGGAATGGCCTTTGATGCCGGCGGTGTTGCATCCGGTCCGATCTCCGCAACATTCATCTTTGCGTTTTCGCAAGGAATTGCAACTCATTCGGGCACTCAATTGCCCCTTGGAGATGCATTTGGTATGATTGCCTTGATTGCCATGACCCCGATCATCATGATCCAAGGTCTGGGTATCCTCTATAAAATCAAAGCCAGAAAGAAGGTGATCGACGATGTTTCAAACGGGAAATAATTTGATTCTTTGTGTGGCGATCGTCGCTCAAGGGAAGGCAAAACAGGTCATCCATTTAGCAAAAGAGTTTGGCGTTCCTGGCGCAACCGTTTTCTTGGGACACGGCACATCTTCAAAAGGAATTCTTTCCTATCTCATGCTCAACAATCCACACAAGGAAATCGTTCTCATGGTCACCGATGGGTCGCGAGGTGATTATGCAATAGAACAAATAGTCCAAGCGATGCAAATAAAAAAACCAAATCACGGAATCATTTTCACCTTACCTATCAATGCGGTGATCGGCTGTCGAAGTGTATCCGATAATCCGGAAGGGAGGAACCCCAACATGAGCAATTATCAAGCCATCTATACCATCGTGGACAAAGGAAAAGCGGAATGGGTCATCGAAGCAGCCGCCAAGGGCGGTGCTTCCGGTGGAACGGTCATCAATGCCCGAGGATCGGGCATTCATGAAACTGAAAAAATCTTCCAAATGGCAATCGAGCCAGAAAAAGAGTTGGTTTTGATTCTCGCCAAATGCAATCTGGTCGAGGGGATATGTCAAAACATCCGCGAAGAACTCCATATTGATGACCCGGGAAAAGGCATTATCTTCGTTCAAGATGTTCGGAGTGCTTTTGGGCTGTTTGAAAAAGAATAATTCAACAATAAAAAAACCGAAAGGGGGATATCCTTCGAGAAATTCTTGAAGAAGGAACACTCGCTTTTCGGTTTTTTTTATTATTTGCGGCTAAAGTTGCTTTTGAATCGATCCCACATTGTCTTTGAAGCAGGATTGTCTTCAATTTTTGCCAGTTGTTCAAATAATCGTTTTTGTTCGGGTGTCAAGCGCGTTGGCGTTTCAACCGTAATGATCACATGTTGATCGCCGGTGACTTTGGTGCGAACATTGGGAGCTCCTTTGCCACGAACTCGAAATTTGGCGTTGCTTTGAGTCCCTGGCGGAATCTTCAGAAGCACCTTCCCATACACGGTCGGCACTTCGATTTCCGCACCCAGCGCGGCTTGGGCAAAGGTAATTGGAACAGTAATGACGATATCATCGCCTTCTCGGATGAAACTATTCGACGGTTTGACTTCAAATACAATATACAAGTCACCGCTTGGGCCTCCATTCATGCCTTTGTTGCCAAAGCCTTCCAAACGGATCTGTTGCCCGGTTTCAATTCCTTCCGGCACCTTGATTTCTACTTCCTTGGTAACTCGTTCCACGCCTTCGCCGGAGCAGTTCGAGCATTTGACCTTGATTTCTTTTCCGCTTCCACCACAAACAGGACAAGTCGTTCTTGTCTGTGACCGGCCAAAGAGGGTCTGTGTTTCCATAATGACAGAGCCACTTCCATGGCACCTTGAACAAGTCTGAATATCTTTAGAAGATGCCGCTCCGGTTCCGTGGCATACGTGACATTCCTCATAAATCGGAACTTTGATCTTTTCACGTTTTCCGAAGATCGACTCTTCGAAAGTGATCGTCATGCGCCGTTGAATATCCGAGCCTTTTCTTGGACGATTCCGTGTTCCTTGTGACGAACGGGATTGCCCACCGAAAAAAGCCGAAAAAATATCACCAAAATCAAAGCCATCAAAGCCACCGGAAAACCCGCCGCCACCAAAATTGCCGTTGGCTGCTTGATGGCCAAATTGGTCATATTGAGCCCGTTTAGTTTCATCGCTCAACATGTCATAGGCTTCTTGGACTTCTTTGAATTTTGCTTCCGCATCTTTTTCCTTTGATACATCCGGATGATATTTTTTTGCTAGTTGGCGATAGGCTTTTTTGATTTCATCATCTGTGGCGTTTTTGCCAACGCCCAACACGTCATAATAATCCCGTTTTTCCATCAGTTCTCCTCGCTAATTGGACAAAAAGCAGTTGCCTGCTTTTTGTGTGAATCGGTTATACTTCCTTATAATCGGCGTCAAAAACTTCCTCGTCCGAGTCCGATTTGTCAGAAGAATCATCCTTCTTTGGGGCACCATCGCCTTGATTGTTTTGATTTTGTTCTTTATACACACGCTCAGACAATGACTGAGCTGTCTTTTCCAAATCATCTTTGAGTCGTTTGATCTCATCGAGATCATCACCCTTCAACGCTTTTTCCAAAGCATTGATTTTATCTTCGGCGTCTTTCTTCTCCGAATCCTGCACTTTGTCTCCCAAATCCTTGATGGCTTTATTTGTCATAAAGATCATCTGATCCGCTTCATTTCTCAAATCGGCTTCTTCTCGTTTCTTCTTATCCGTTTCTGCATTTTCTTCTGCTTCGCGAACTAATCGATCGATTTCTTCTTCCGACATGGCAGATCCGCTCTTGATTGTGATCGAATTTGCTTTTCCAGTCGCGACATTTTTCGCTGACACATTCACGATTCCATTTGCGTCGATATCGAATTTAACTTCGATTTGCGGGATGCCTCGAGGTGCTGGAGGAATATCCGTAAGTTGGAAATGTCCTAAGGTTTTATTGTCTTTCGCCATCGACCGCTCTCCTTGAAGAACATGGATGTCGACGGTCGGTTGATTGTCGGCGGCAGTTGAAAATATTTGCGCTTTGGACGACGGAATGGTCGTATTTCTTTCGATCAATTTGGTGAACACACCTCCAAGGGTTTCAATTCCAAGTGACAGAGGTGTCACGTCTAGAAGCAACACGTCTTTGACATCACCTTGGAGAACACCCGCTTGGATAGCAGCGCCCATGGCGACAACTTCATCCGGATTGATGGAGCGATTGGGTTCTTTTCCCAAAATATTTTTAACCGTATCTTGAACCGCCAATGTCCGGGTGGACCCACCGACCAACAGCACTTGATCGATATCTTTCGCCGTCATTTTGGCATCAGCCAACGCCCGGCGAACCGGTTCGATGGTCCGTTCGACCAAATCATGCGTCAATTCATTGAACTTTGCCCGCGTCAAGGATTTTTCCATATGCACAGGGCCCGATGCGGTCATCGAAATAAACGGTAACGAAATCTGGGCTTGAGTGATGGAACTCAATTCTTTTTTTGCCTTTTCTCCGGCATCCCGCAAGCGTTGTAGCGCCATTTTATCTTTTGATAGATCCACGCCGGTTTCTTTCCGGAATTCCTCCGTCAGCCATTCCACGATCCGTTGATCAAAGTCATCGCCACCCAAATGGTTGTCCCCACTTGTGGATATGACTTCAAACGTGCCCTCGGAGAGTTCCAAAATCGATACGTCGAATGTTCCGCCGCCTAAGTCGTAGACTAGCACAGTTTGTTCTTTCGTTTTTTTATCTATTCCAAATGCCAATGCGGCGGCCGTTGGTTCGTTGATGATCCGCTTTACTTCCAAACCGGCAATTTTACCAGCGTCTTTGGTAGCTTGGCGCTGAGCGTCGTTGAAGTAAGCCGGAACAGTAATGACGGCTTCGGTTACTTTTTCACCGAGATAAGCTTCCGCCGATTCCTTAAGGTTTCTTAAAATCATTGCGGAAATTTCCTGCGGTGTATAATTCTTGTTATTGACAAAAACCTTTTGATTGCTACCCATTTTCCGTTTAATCGAGTACACGGTATTCGGGTTTGTGATGACCTGACGTTTTGCCACTTCACCTACTTGAATCTCGTCATCTTTAAATGCAACAACAGATGGTGTGGTTCGGTTTCCATCCAGATTGGGAATTACTTTTGCTTCTTTTCCTTCCATAACAGCGACACAAGAGTTGGTCGTGCCAAGGTCAATACCTATTATTTTCATTTTTTCATCCTCTCTTTCATCAAGCGACATTCGGATCGCTTTGGTTTTGATTATTACTATTATTATCCGGTTCCGGCTTGATATTGATCACTACCAGTGTCGGACGTAGCAGCCGGTCTTTGAACTTATATCCTTTTTTGACCACTTCTAAAATAGTGTGTTCTGGTTTTGTTTCATCGTATCGGGTGTCGAAGGCATGTTCTAACGTTGGATCAAATTCCTTACCGATCGGTGTCACTAATTGCTCAACACCTTCCGATTGAAGCGATTGAAACATCATCTCTTTGATCATTTTGAATCCTGTCAAGAAGTTCTTGAAATTAGCATCATCCGTTTCGATCGCCAGCGCCTGATCAAACACTTCAAAATGATCAATTAATTTATCCACAATCGTCATGGATGCGTATTTTCGTTCCTTCCGAATTTCTTCGCTGGTCCGCCGTTGAAGATTTTCCATTTCGGCTAAGGTCCGGAGATACTTGTCTTTAATCGATTTTAATTCTTCTTCAAGTAAATCTAATTTGTCTTCAATCGATGCTTTTTTCTTTTCCTTTTTTGGGGAGTGATCCGCCTTTTTTTCCTTATGTTCCACAGGTTCATCGGCTGAATCATCTAGTTGGCTTTTCTTCAGGTCTTTTTCATTTTCCATCATTCGGGTCATTCCTCCTCATAGAGTTTGCTGATATGGTCAGCGATGTATTTGATTAAGGGGATTACTTTCCGGTAATCCATACGCGTGGGACCGACGATGGAAATGCTTCCTTTTTCGCCACTCCCCGTATCATAACTGGAACTGACTACCGTACAGTCATGCATGGCTGTCACTTTATTCTCAGTTCCGATTTTTACAGAAATGCCATCGGCATTTGTTTCGATAATTTTAAAGATTTCGTTATTCTCAATGGTGTGAATAAACTCTCTCAGCTTCCGGATATCATTGAATTCCGGCTGGTAAAGCATATTGGATTGCCCAGTGAGATAATACCGCGTTTGGGCAAACTTCGAGAAAGCCTCGATAAAGGAATCCACGATCGTCTCTCGATATTTCATCAGTTCCTTGATGTGGCTGTGCTGGATTTCATAATGAAGTTTTTCCGATACTTTTGAAATCGGTGTATCCATAAGCAACTCATTCAATAGCTCGATCACTTTCGCAAGCTCCACCATATCCATTTCTTCTTGAATTGTGATTTGTTTGGACTCAACATACCCGAAGTTGGTAATGACGATGATGAGCGCTTGTGTATCATTTAAGGGAACCATTTGGACTTTCTTAACTTTTGAGTGATACGCGTTCGGGCCTAAGGAGATCGCTGTGCAATTGGTGGCTTGACTCAACAAATTGATTGCTTCTTTGATCAACTCGTCGCGTTGAATTTCCTTGTTTTCAAACAACTTTTCAAATTCAAAGAACCCATTGGTTTCATCATCTAAGTTCTTGATAATGGTTTCGATATAATAACGATATCCTTTTTCCGAGGGGATTCTTCCGCTTGAAGTATGGGTTTTTTCCAGAAAGCCCAATTCTTCAAGAATACTCATCTCGTTTCGAATCGTTGCTGAAGAGACCTTCAGTTGACCGGCCAGGCTTTTCGATCCCACTGGTTCAGCGGTTTTGACATAGCCATCAACGATCAATCGGAGAATCATTTCTTGACGTTCCGTCAACATCTTTTCACCCCTTTTAGCACTCTGATCATCTGAATGCTAAACATATTATACCTAAGTGATTTAGCAATGTCAAGTGTTGAGTGCTAATAAAAATTAACGCTCAAAAATCACTTGTAACAAAGTAATGAAATTCTCTGAAAAAGCCCGCTTGAAGTTTCGGGAAAATGGAGTATAATATACGATTGACATCCAAGAGAAAGGATGAGAGAATGAAAGCCACACTTCACTATTTTTGGCGTGACAAAGTCTTCGTTATCGCGATGATTTTCGCCTTGATTTCGCTTTTGTTCTTTCCTCCCACCATCGATACATTCCACGCAATCAATCCGAATGTGCTCGTGATCATGTTTTCTCTCATGATCGCCGTTTCGGGAATGACAGAAGCCAATTTGTTTTCGAAAATCGCCATTTTCCTCACCAGTCGTTTTTTTACAGTTCGATATGTGGGATTGGCGATTATCATCGCGACGTTTTTTATGGGAATGCTATTGACCAATGATGCCGTTTTATTAACGCTGGTTCCCTTTTCTTTGTTTGTCATGCGTCAAACGGATAACACACGCTATTCCCTTACCATTGTGATCTTAATGACTTTTGCGGCTAATATGGGTAGCGCACTGACACCGATGGGCGACCCACAAAATATTTTCTTATATCAATTTTATAATTTGGATTTTGGAGAATTTCTTCTGGCAACACTGCCGATTGCTCTCTCGGCTTTTGTGTTGATTATCGCTGTCACTTGCGCGCTTCTTCCCAATCGATTCATAAAACCAGTGATGATATCTCCGAAAGTGGACCAAAAACGTGTTGCGATCGGATTGATTATCTTCATTTTGGTATTGTTATTGATTATCCGAATCATTCCGCCCTGGGTCGTCTTTGCGGGTGCCTTCCTTTTAACTATCTCTTTCTATCCTCACCTCTTCAAAAAAGTTGATTATCCGCTTTTGCTGACATTTGTTTCTTTTTTTATCCTTACGCATAATCTGGGAAATTGGACTTGGCTTATGGAAAAAACCCAAGTTCTTCTCAAGAGCCCTTGGTCCGTATATTTATCCGCCCTTGGCTTTAGTCAAGTCATGAGCAATGTGCCGGCATCGGTTTTGTTAGCGACATTCACTGAAAAAACGTATTGGCGATACTTATTGCAGGGAGTGAATGTCGGATCGATGGGATCGATCATTGCCTCGCTTGCCAGCTTGATTACCTTTAAGTTTGTGATTCGGGAATTCCCCAGTCAAATGAAAGCCTATTTACAGCTCTATACGACACTGGGTTTGATTTTTATGGGTTTGATCAGTTTGCTGCTGGTTATCACTAATGGCATATAAAAATAAGCAGTCAATTCTTAGGAAATGACTGCTTATTTATCTGATTGAAAGTTGTCGACAAACTTACGTGCAATAGACGGATCGAACTGAGTGCCAGAACAGCGGATGATCTCCGCTAACGCTTCTTCCTTTGACAATGCTTTGCGATAAGGTCGATCGGAAGTCATGGCGTCATAGGCATCGGCGATAGCGATGATTCTGGCCCGATAGGGGATGTCTTTCCCTTTTAAGCCTTGAGGATACCCATCGCCATCCCACCGTTCATGGTGCGATAGGATATCTTCACTGATTTCTGCATATTCGCTGGAAGATGAAAGAATTCGATAACCGATCTCCGGATGACGCTTTATTTCCGCCCATTCTTCTTCGTTCAGTTTCCCGGGCTTATTCAATATCTGTTCATCAATAGCGATTTTCCCGATGTCATGAAGATTGCTGATGACTTTCAACAAGTTTATTTCATCTTTTCGCATCCCGAGTATTTGACCTATATGTTGACATATATCGCCGACTCTCTCTGAATGCAGTTCCTCGCGGGGGTTTTTCATAAACAAGGTAGACAAAATCGCATTGATCGCTTCACTGCGGGAGGAACTGGTTTCAAACAACTTGTGTTTGTACATATCGTCTTCAGCAATTTTGATGACTTCTTGAATCGACAGATTATCCACTTTCGTTTCAACTCCAAAAGACACAGACACATTCATTGAATTGAGTGTGTGATTTTCAATTCGAGTTTTCGCACGCTCGATATAATTTGTCGCTTCGCCTTTGGATGTGTTTTCCAAAATGATGACAAATTCGTCACCGCCAACTCGAGAAACATTGGCTTTTCCCAAAAAGCAATTATTAAGTTCGGACGCCACTATACAAAGCAATTCATCCCCCGCATCATGACCAAACGCATCATTCATCAGCTTCAATCCGTTAATGTCTGCCATGATGATTGATAATGGCAAAGCGTCCGGATGATCCACTCGAGCAAGTTCTTCAATATAGAACCGTCGGTTTTTCAAGCCTGTCAACGCATCATGATAACTTAAATAGAGTATTGATTGTTCGTAATTTTTGCGTTCAGTTACGTCGTTTGTAAACACAGTCACGCCGATGATTTTTCCGGATTCGTTTGTAATCGGCGAATAATTGTTTTCAAGAAACTTTCCCGGAACAGTCTCAACTTCCTCTATCTTGGAAATGACTTCTCCTTTTAAAGCCTTTTCGAAACTATTTCGGATTCGATGTGCCATTTGATCGTCCGTAATGTTGTCAAAGAAATGCATCCCCGGGGCAATTGTCTTATCGTAATATTTACGGATGCATTTTGCATGAAAATCATTATAGGTGAGATAGTTAAAATCGGTATCCACCGCATATATTTCCATCTCTTTTGGACTGTCAATCGATGATTGCAACAATACTTGCTGGCGCCGTTGAAAAGCAGCGCTTGACAGTCGATCTATCTGGTTATGAATGGTGATTGCCAGTAAAGCAGTCACTACTGGAAATATCCCAAGAAACATCGGAAACACCTGCAGAATCATATCCTGCCGATCTATTGCCGGTAAGGCTAAGAAGCACAGGACCGTCACGATATGGAGCACTACACCAAACAGATAATACTGGAAAAATCGTGGCCACCGTGAAAATAGTCGTCTTCCCTTATGAAACAATAATCCAAGAATTGATGATGTACCAATGATTAAAACCCCAGAGATGACTCCTGCACCGCCAATGACAAATAAACGATAATATAGCGCAATCAAGGCTGCAATAATCGTCGCAATCGGTCCAAAAAACACACCCGTTATACCCAAAAGAACACTTCGCGTATCAAAGATTACACCCGTTCCGGTTTCCCAAGGAAATGTCATGATCAGAATCGAGAAGCCCCCAATTATCAACCCTTGGATCACTTTACGAAACGGCTTGGTCCCTTCTGGCGTCATGTTGGACGAACTATAAAGAAAAATCATCGCAAATAAAAGAACGATGTTTTGTACTAGTGCAGCAGCAATTTCCGAGAAAGATTCCCACCAATCGGCTAGAGGCGGCATCGTCTCCACTCCTTTGAGGTTTATTATATCTCAAGACAATTATCTTGACAATGGCATCAAAAAAAACTGATAAATATCACACACATCACAAAGAACAATATTGGTTGATCTAGCGGGTGTTTCCCTCGTGCTTCTTAAGGGCAAAGTTTCATCTTCCGTTCATTAAAAAGGGATGATGGTTGATCAAATCCTTAAGCAAGGCTGTGTTACCGTGTCCCGGATATATCCGGATCTCCCGGCTGAAGTGATCTCTCAGATACCGTAGCGACTGATAGAGTTCGCGTGTATTTCCCGTTGCGAGATCGGTTCTTCCTACCGAATCCGCAAACAGTGTATCGCCTGTGAAAAGCGCCTGTTCCATCTGGTAACAGGCCGATCCGGCTGTATGCCCGGGAGTATGATGCAACCGAATCTCGTGGCCGCCAAAGGCAATGCGTTCTCCATCTTTTAATGTCTTGATGAGCAACGATTCTGGCAGATGAAAAGCAGCACCAAATGCTTGGGAATAATTCAGTTTGTCATCGGAGAGGAACGCTTTGTCCAACCGGTGAATCACCACTAAGAAGGAACGTGTTTTTGCCAAATATTGGATGTCACGGATATGGTCATAATGTCCATGCGTCAAGAGTACAGTATCAAGTTCCCATCCATGATCATCCAGATCATTCGCAATCGCTTCTCCATTAAAACCGGGATCAATGACGCACGCCTTATTCCTTTCTATCAATAAATAACTGTTCTGTTCTGCTAGATTATTGTGATAGATTTTAATCTTCATTGCCGACTCCCCGTACTATAAAGATAGAAAAGATAATAAGAAAAAAACTTCAATATATGAAGTTATTTCTTTTCCCGATGAATGGTTTCTTTTTGACAACGTGGACAATATTTTTTGACTTCCATCCGATCGGGATGGGTTTTTTTGTTTTTTGTCATGGTGTAGTTTTCTTCTTTACATTCGCTACACTTTAACGTGAATTGAACTCTCATTCGGAAGCCTCCAATCGTACCTGTATTATTTTACCTGTGAAATCGAAAAAAATCAAGGAAAATCTATTGTGAGCAAAGCAGAAGTTATTTTTTAGGCGGACATGGGAAGAAGACGGATGTCCGCCGTTTGTAATCCTGAAATTCTGGATGATCCGCATATTTCTTTTCAAGCAACGGAATCCCGGACACAAACAGCAACAAATAGGTGATGAGCAACGGACTGAAGAGGGCATAAGGACCATAGTCAGCTCCTAGAACGACAATCCATAATCCCCACCAAATCAAGGTTTCTCCAAAATAATTGGGATGACGAGTATATTTCCATAAGCCGGATTGCATGATATGCCCGCGGTTTTCTGGTTTTTTAATAAACGCTCGCAATTGTGCATCTCCGATTGCTTCAAAAAAGAGACCAATCAAAAAGACAATTCCACCGGGAATAACCAGCCATAGAGGTGATTCTTTGGTAGCTGTATAGGCAGCCAAAATCGGTAATGAAATCAATGACATGAACCCGGCCTGAGCCATGAAGACCCGAAAAAAGGCTTGTATGTAAGGATTCTTCCCTGCCCATTTTTTTCGCATATCCTGATAACGGAAATCTTCTGGCTTCTTGAAATTCCGGATTGAGATATAGAAAAACAAGCGGAATCCCCACAATGTTGTCAACCCCGTCACCACGAATTGAAATAGATAAGGTGTGCCTACTTTTATCCATTGGTAAATCAGGCTGTACCAAGCGATCACCACAAACCCCAAACCCCATGCAATATCAACAATTGCGTTGTTTTTTTTGATCTGAGCGATCACGAAAAAAATCGAAAAATATAGAATGAGACAAAGTAAAACTCCTAGCAAATACAGCCAATCCATCTTATTTCACCTCGGTTTTGAAAGTCAATGCGACGCCAATCGCCCCAATACCGGCATTCATTGCGACAATGGGCGAAATCGTTGTCGTGAAAAGGGGTTTTTTTCCTGTGATTTCAGTGATACGCTCTGCCAATTTTTGCGCACGTTTCGGAGCTAATGCATGAACCATTCCGAACTGATCAACGGGTGCTTTTTTGATCAATTTTAAAATTTTCTTCTCGTTTTGATGCAAACTGAAGGCTTTTTCCCGGATGATGCCGCCACCTTCTGCATCTAAGGAAATCACTGGTTTTAAGTTCATGAGTTTGGCAAGTAGGCCTGTCACTTTCGATACCCTGCCTTGTCGAACCATGTATTTGAGCGTCTTGACCGATACATAAATCCTGGTTCGGGCGATAACCGATTCAAGCGCCTTTAAAACCGATTCAAGTGAGGCGCCACTGGCTATTTGTTTAGCTGCTTCCAACACAACCAATCCTTGAGCTCCAGAGTTTTGTCTGGAATCGACCAAGTGAATTCTTTTTTCGTCTTGTGCCATGTGAAGGATCGCATTGTAGGTGCCGGAGAGTTTGCTGGCGACGGTGACAACGATGATGTCATCATAGTGGTCGAGCAAAAACTCGAGTGTCCGTTCAATGGTCTTTGGATCCGGCTGTGAAGATGAAAACTTCTTGGTTTGCGGCATTAAGTCATAGAAGGTGTCGGTCGTAATCGAGAAACGGTCGATATAAGATGTGTCATCTACCATCAAGGACATCGGTAGTCGATGTATTTGGTATTCATCCATTATTTCAAGTGGCAAATCCGCAATGGTGTCAGTGACGATTGCGATCCGAGGATGACTAGCGGATATCGCTTGTTGCTGACGAATCATATCATCTACTTTTTGCTCAACGATCTGACCGTACTCTCGAAGTTTCAAAAAGAATTTCTCAGGGAAATCCGTGTGGATGTGAATTCGCATTTTATCCGAATGACCAGAGACAATTAAGGACGATCCCATTTCTGCTAATAAGGATTGAAGATCGTGACTGGACCGGTTCACATGGATCAGCAGTGCTTCGGTACAATAACGCTCTGTAACGACCATATCATGACTGACAACAATGGCTTCAACCACAGGAGCAAGATTGGGCGTTTCTGTCTTCCCGGTTTCCAAGTAATAATTGATCCCCTCCAAAAAGGCTGTGAACCCTTCGGCTCCGGCATCGACGACCCCATTTTTCTTTAGTACTTCCAATTGCTCAGTCGTCTCTTTTAACGCTTGTTTAGCTTGTTCCAGACTTGTTTTGAAATACGAGTTAAAACTAGTTTGTGGTGTTGTGACCTCTGCAGCTTTGCGTAATATTGTCAAGATCGTGCCTTCTACAGGATTCATGATTGCTTCATAAGCTTTCTTGATTGCGTGTTTGACCGCATCCATAAACTCATCAAGCTTCACATGTGTTTTCCCTTTTAATTTTTCTGAGAGACCATTAAAATATTCGGAAATAATGATTCCGGAATTGCCACGGCTACCGCTTAACGCCGCCGTTGCAATCGAATCCATCGTTTCCGAAAAGTCCTCGGATGGACGTGCCTCATTAATGATCGTTTGCATCAAATAGGACATGTTAGACCCCGTATCCCCATCGGGAACGGGAAACACGTTGATGTTATTGAGATGATGTTTGATGCTGATCAATTTTCGCGCACCGCTCAAAAAAGCATGGTAAAGGTCATTCCCTTCAAACGTTACAAATTCCATATAGCTTACCTCACAATGAAGTGTGTGATGACCGACACTGCTCCGCCGAGAAAAGTGCCCCAGACAAGATCAATCAATGTTATTTGCCATGGCCATCCTTTCAACGTCGCCAAATTCGTCAAATCATAAGTTGCATAAGCAATAAACCCAAACAACATCCCTGCTAGCAAAGCATAAGACCAAGAGGCTTTTGCAATTGAAGGATCGATGACAAAAAAGACAATTCCAACGATGAAGAGCAAGTAAAAAATAATGGCAGGAACCCATCGTACCGGCCCCATCAAATCGCCTAAATATTGAGCATACAACTTCTTGGCGATCAATCCAAGCCATAAAATATCAATAGCAAAAAAAATCCCGAGTGCAATTAAGTAATACTTCATAAATGGCATATTATCATTCTCCCTTAGGTATTAATTTTACCATTTTCTGATTGTTTTGTATATTCAGATGCCTAAAAAAAAGGCTATTAGCCTTTCTTTTCGTCTGCTAGTTGAGTTCTGGTACGATTTCTCGAAGTTTGTCGCTGACAAGGCGGTATCCTTCTTGGTTAATATGCAATCCATCCAAAGACAATTGTTTTGACAAAGCGCCAGTCGAATCCGATAAAACATTGGTTAGATCGATAAAGGTCACATCCGGAATATCTTTGAGTCGTTTATTCAACACAAGAATGTCCGAGTTTGACCTTTTTGACACCGTCACCGGATCAATATCCGGATTGACAGGATAGACGGCTTCGCACACAATCCGGGTATATGGACAATGATCACGTATTTGTAAAATAGCCTCTTGAATTCGGTTAAAGATTGCCTCGATGCCATCGCCAAGCAGCACCAAATCATTGGTACCAATCAGCAATATCACACACATGGGATCAAGCGCATAGACGCTTTCCTCCATCCGTCCAAGTAATCCTTGAGAGGTGTCTCCGCCAATTCCGCGATTATACACTAATTTTTCGGGAAAATATTCGCCAATTGGATAATCTTGAGTAATCGAATCACCCACAAAGACGATCCCCCCTTTTTTCACATGGTTGTTCAAACCTCGGAAAATACGAGTTCGAACCTCATAACCATTGATCATAAAAAGAGCTAAAAGATCCTTTTCCCCTTTTTTCTTCCCCATCAGAAAAAAGAGGGCTCCAGTGCTTACAGTAAGAACTGACATGACCACAGAAATGATGATTTCGGTAATCATATTTTATCGCCACCTTATTCAGACTAATTGGTTTTTAGTTTTCTTAACGAATGTCTTCTTCATTTAGTACACTGGTTTCTGATTCCAGTGCCTCAATGTAAGGCTGAAACAAAGGCTTCAGATACCTTGCCTCTAGCCAAGCAAACAACCCAATAGAGACGAGAATAGTCCCTTCAAACAAAATAAATAAACACACAACCGCTGCCAAAGATCCAAGCATAAAAAAAGAAACCACCGGATTTTTGGCAAAAATCAAGAAACTATTGCGAAAAAGGGCTCGAAGTGAACCACTTTGAAATATCGCCATGACGGGATAAAGATACAATAGAAAAAGGATTAGAATGGTCCCGGTCACAATTACAGAAATCATGAGAATAAGTTGATGGTTTGTGAAAGCGATGTAAAATGATAAAGCAAGCAGGAAGCCAGTTCCTACAGCAGCAAGCCATATCAGAGTGCTTTTGAAAAAATCATCTTTAAAAGCAACCCAAAAATCATGGAAAACTGCCACATGACGTTCTTTATCGGCTAGTTTGTATGCAACGTAATGGAGGGATTTGAATGCTGCACCAAACGTGATTCCAGCCCCAAGCAGGACACATACCAGAAATATCATATTGAGCAATACATGGTCCATCACTTGGCGGTAGCACTCTTTGAACGCGCCTTGATGCATCACTAGCCTCCTACTTCCTTTTTTAACAGATTCGTTTATGCCGCTACTTTCTTTTTACCTAAGAACAATACTAGAACAACCACACCACCGGCAACAACCACAACTCCAGCCACGATCAACACGATGATTCCGGTGGACATGGGCAGTTCTCCCGAGAGTTCAAGCGTGGGGCTAGTCACATAGATCATTTTTCCAGTGCCGTCGCCATCAACGGCTGCGGGATCAAAGTGTTGCAGTTCTTCATACTCTTCTTCGCCGATCGTCAACGTATAGTTTGCCAAAACGGAGATATCGTTCTTCGTCACATAGCCCGTCAGGTCATCCGCATTATAAATATCGTTATAGATGCCATCGACGGCCCAATCCATCGTCGCATTGACGATATCCTTTGATTCTGAGAATGTGCAAGTCGATCCGCTGCAAGTCCAAGTTGGTTTATCTTCCGCATCAAAGTCGTCCCAATCCATTGTCGGCGACAAATCGACCAGTAGTTCATATTTGTCCAAAAAATCATCGAAATCATCAAAGGTATAAGTCATCGTGAAGTAACGATGATAGCCATCCGTTGTCATAGCCTCAACGGTAATGAAGTCGGGAGCGTTTTCTTCCAACCACGTTTGGATCGCTGGGAGTCCTCCGGTAATATGTTTGTTGTTGATGACGGCTCCTTTGGATTCAACGCCTTCTGGGTCATCTGGATTGGGTATGGGTGTTGTCGACAGAGTGTCGTCCATCACATCGAGCACAATCGTCCTTGTCCCTCCGCCGGCTTTCGTGTCAAACACGGTATCGACGCCAATTTCGCCATACCAACAACCAGTGAGAGTAAATACTGCCAGCAATAAAGCAAAAATCATAGCCAATTTCTTACGCATTTTGTTTCCTCCTTTTATCATATAAATAATATTTTTTATGTTTCTTCGCCCAAATAGAAAACAAATTTATTCAAGCGCAAAGCAACTATTGTCACAATCAGCACCATCACAAGTAAGATCCAGGCCATGGCGGAAGCCATACCCATGGCATTATCATTCATCATCTTGTCAAAGAGATAATATGCGTAATAATATGTGGAGCGAGACGGACCACCATTCGTCATAATATAAGCGATCGTGAAAACTTGGAACGAGCCGATCAACCCCATGATGAAGTTGAAGAAAATGGATGGCGTCATGAGTGGCAAGGTGATATGAATCGTTTTTTTGAACCAGCCTGCGCCATCGATTTCAGCCGATTCGTATAATGTCACTGGAATATCCTGCATTTGCGCCAGATAGATGACCATTGATCCCCCGGCTGTCCATAGCCCCATCAAAATCAAAGTCATTTTCGACATGTTTTGATCCAAATACCACCCTAAAGGTTCCAAATTGAAAAGCTTATAGAACGGAGACAACAACTGGTTGATCAATCCAAAATTGGGTTGAAACAACCAGAGCCAAAGCAATGTCATGGCCACAACCGACACGACATTGGGAAGATAAAACATGGTCCGATAAATACTCATGCCTTTGACTTTGCTGTTCAAGAGCAACGCGAGAGCAATTCCGACAATGATTCCCAAAGGAACGGCTATCATGACGTGATATACCGTATTTCCTAAGCTCTTCCAAAATAAATCGTCGTTCGTAAACAAGATTCGATAATTGGTGAACCCGACCCAAGTGGGTGCAGAAATCATGTTATAGTTGGTGAAACTGAAGTAGAGCGACATGAAAATCGGAAAAATACCCAGCACGATCAGACCGATGAGCCAAGGAGAGGCGAACAAATAACCGATGTAGTTTTCTTGTTTTTTTAGCTTTGTGACAGAGCTGGTTTTCACCACCCTTTCACCTCACAATCAATGGGTTGCTTCCCAGTTTTCTTTCTTTTGAAGGTAATTTGCCCTAGCTGCAGCCAATGCTTGTTCCGCGGTCAATTCTCGATTTAAGGCCTGATTATAATAGGGTTGCCAGTCATTCCCGTGCCAAGAAGGCGCATAAGCTACATAGCGTTTGTCTCTGGCATAAGCGACTTCTTCCAATAACCGCGTCATGATCGTGTTTCCTTCGGCGACTTCTTCCATCGCTTCTTGATGGGCCATGAGCCAACCATTAGCCGTCGAAAACTCTTTTTGGACCTCTTTGCTCATCAAATATTTGAGAAACTCCCAAGCTCCCGCTTTTTGGTCTTCTTCGTTCTTACGATTGTCATAGAGCTCCACTGAGAATCCACTTCCCCAATTCACTCGAACTCCGTCCTCATCCGGAAGCGGGATCGACGTCACTCCATAGTTGAAAGTCGCTCCGGCATTTTGGATGATTTGATACAATCCGTCGACTTCCACAATCATTGCGACCCGCTCACCAGCAAACACGTTGATTCCGAGCATCGCATTTGCGTCTCCGAAAGCCACAAGTTGATTCCGGGTATATTCCGAATTGAAGTCAATCATCCATTGGAGTACATCGATGTGTTTTTGCGTATTCAACGTCGGATTGAGGTCATCATCAAAGAAATCCAGACCGCATTGCCACAAATATCCATGATAAGTAGCGTTTCCATACGTTGGATCAAATCCTAATTGCTGGATCACGCCGTCCTCATCCACGTCTAATTGTTTGGCAACCGTATGTAATTCTTCCCATGTCGTCGGCACATCCGCTTCGGTCAAACCCACTTCCGCAAACATGTCAAGGTTGTAATAAAGCACTCGAGTTGTGGCGGTGAAGGGAAGAGCGTAGAGATCGCCTTCATAGGTCGCAAAGTCTAGTTGACTTTGATACAACTCTTCGATGTCGATCCCATCCGGATCCGCATCAATCAAATCGCTGATGTTGTATAGAACACCAGCTTCTGCTCGAATCGGGACGTCGTCAATTGTGGAAAAACCAATATCGGGTGCCGTCTTCGAGGAAATGGCAACCGCGATCTTGTCCCAGTAATCCCAAAAGCCAAAACCCGTTCCTTTGACGGTGTACAATTCTTGGGATTCATTGAATTCGTTGATGATCTGTTTCGTGGCACTGAACGATTCACTCCCCACTGGAGACATGTGCCAGAAATCAATTATCACCCGATCGGAAGTACCGCCGTCACATCCGATAAAAAATACTCCCAGCAAGACCAAACACAAACCGATTACTATTTTTTTCATAACTTCCTCCTACCCTTTGATTCCTGTGAATTTTATGCCTTCGATAAAGGTTTTTTGGGCAAAGAAAAACATGATCAATGTCGGCAACATGATCAAAATGGAGGCGGCCATCATCAGATTGTATTGACCGCCATACTGGGTTTGGAAACTTCTCAATCCCAGAGCCAAGGTCCAGTGATCTGGATTGCTCAAGAAGATCAACGGGCCGAAATAATCATTCCAAGCACCCATGAACGTAAAAAGCGCTACGGTTGTGATTGCCGGCTTGGATAGCGGCAACATGATTTTTATAAAAATCTGAAAATGATTCGCCCCATCGATGATGGCACTCTCTGTTAATTCCTTGGGCACGCCCAAGAAGAATTGTCGGGTCAAAAAGATGTAGAAAGCGGCGCCGCCCCCAAAGAATGCTGGCACGATCAAGGGTAGCCTTGTTCCAAGCCAACCTACCCAGTTATACATCACATACGTCGGAATCAAAATCACTTGGATTGGCAACATCATCGTCGCTAACATGACGATAAACCACTTGTCTCGGCCCTTCCAGCGAAGTTTTGCAAATGCATAAGCCGCAGTCGTGGCGCTGAAGACCGTTCCAATAACCACAAGCACTACAACAATCAAACTGTTCTTTAAATATAGGAAGAAAGGAATTCGCTGCATAGCCAAAAGGAAGTTACCCCATTGCGGTGTTTGTGGGAAAAACACTTGAATTCCCTGTAGCAGTTCAGCTGGCGTCTTGAGAGCAGTGAACAGCATCCATAAAAACGGAAACACAAAGACAAAAGAACAGGCAATCAAGACGATATGCAAAATGATTGCCGTGATCAATCTTCGACGTTTTCGAGATTTATATTTTATTTTCACCACCGTGGCCTCCACAGCACCACCTCCCTTTATAAGGTTGTCGTGTCTTTTAGCCGGATGAACCTAGGGCTGTAGACATCCGCATTTTCCATGTTATGAGCAAACGAATAGGTATTGACATTGTAAGACACCAGCACATCGACACTTTTACTCAGTTGGGGATGGGCTTTGGCGTTATAGGCATAGGTTGTTTTACCCAGCATTTCGGGCTCCGGTTTATGATAAATCACTTGCGGTGTCGAAAACTTTCCGACAGGAGAGTCGCCAAACGCGAAAGCGATTTTTGGCGTATTGGTATCATAGGTAAACACCGCCAGATATTTTCCTTTAAACAGTCCTTCTTGAACCCTAGACACGGAGAATTCAGTCGAGATATGATCAATGAGCGGCGCCGATTTCAAAAAATCCCATTGCCACTCTTCACCATCAAAAAATTCCCAAGCATCAAAAAATTCAATATCGTCCGGTTTGACCCTTCCGGCAATCATTTGGCGTAAGCCCATTGTCGTTTTATAGCCATAGATGTAGATGTAGCCATCGGGATTCGGAATACCAGATTGAAGCGTATGAGCCATGATGGCTCCTCCGAAGGTGTAGTCACTCCCGTTATGAAAGGCACAAAACGGCGTTTTTTTCTGCGTTGCCTCTTTTGGCACAATCCGTTCTTCGCGAATTGGCACTTTTATCATCGAAATGCCTTTGATCGCAAACTGCAGTCCTTCTGGTTGATCCAAATCCGTGACAACCAAATATGGGAAGAAATATAAATGATCCTGGATAATCACACCATCTTGTAGCCAGATATGGGCGTGAGCGGGTTCTTTTAACAAAATTGATGATGCATCCGCGTGGATGTCCCTAATCCATCTATCTCGACTAAAGAAACGGACTTGTCTTAAGCCAAACAGTCCTTCATGGGCATCGTCGTCATAATTTCCGATCCCTGGTCGAGGATTGATATCAAATTTAAAATAGCGAAAGGATTGATTGGGAACAATGACGGTTTGGTCGGAGAAAGAATAACTCGGTTTCAGTTCATATTCCCCGATGAAAGTCCAATCCTTCTTGTTATCCGATCCGAATAAATGAAACACTTTGACCCCACGACTGGATAGCTCGGAACTATCCAAATGAAAATAATTGGTGATCGCGATTTTGTCGATCATTGTCTTCTGCTGAAGATCAAAACAAAGCCAAAGTTCTTGAGGGTGATAACCGCTCAGCCAACCTTCATTGGCTTTTCTTTGGTCATACAAACAGACGTTCTCCGGTATCGTGCCATTGAAATCACTTTCCGGATCGATCGTAAAGTATGAAATGATTGAGCCTTCCTGATTTTGATTCAGGTGGAACTTCACTTGATCGGTTTGTTTGTCGAGATACGCTAAACTGTTATTGACCATAATCAGTGGACCAAAGCGCTTTTTTGTCAATGGATCGGTCCTGCCGACAAGGGTATCACCAAAAACGAAAAGGTTCGTGGCCGGCTCGGTTTGATCGAATTGGTCATTCCCAGAAGTAAGATTGAAGGAATAGATCCCATCTCCCCCTGCCCAGCCTTGCTTTTGGCTGAACTGATCTGTCCAAAGGGGATCTTTCTTGGCAATATAGCCAGGACCCAAAATGATTTTTAAGCGTCCTTTTTTCTCGACAAACAATTGAATCTTGTCGCCATAGGTGACTTTTTCCAAAGTCTCTTCGCTTTTCACTCCGTCTGCCGTGATTTCCAAATCCCGATAAGGGATTCCTTCCAAACGCCAAATAGGATAGATTTGATCGAGCAACACTGTCTGAATGCCCGCCTCAAGCTTGATATCCTTGATGGGTTCTCCAACTTTCATGGAACTCTCCTCCTAAGGTTTTTTGACTTCAATGACGCGGATAAACCGGGGATGATAGATATTAACGTCGACAAGAGCTGACAATATCGTGGTATTGACGTTATATGAAATAAGATAATTGCCGTAAGTGCTGAGATGCGGATGCATTTTGGCATTATACGTCATGCCGCCGCGAAGCGTGACATGCTCTGTGGCTTCATAAAGTAACTGGAAGGGACTAAAAGGACCTTCTGGATGATCAGCCAATGAATAGACAATTCGCCCACTTGTCGTATTTTGTTCAGCCACCAGCATATATTTCCCTGCAAATGCTCCGGAGGGAATCAACGTGACGGATAATTCTGGGGAGACACCCTCAATCAATGGCGCTGAGTGGACTGGGTTTGAACTCCAGCCAGTTCCGTCATAATAAGTCCACGCGTTGAAATTTTCAAATTCGTCGGCCAAGACTCTAGCAACCACCAAATGCCGACCATTCAAGTCTTTATATCCATAAACATAAATATACCCGTCTTCTGAAGTGTGGTTCATCACGCCGGCGCCAAAATAAATTTCTCCGCCATCAGGGGCAATGCTCATCAAGGGTGTCGATCGATAAACGGCCTGTTCAAAATCAATTCGCGAATCAACAATGGGGACTTTGATTAAACCGATACGCGTCACTCTAAATAAAGAACCTTCATCTTTGACGAGTAACGGAAAACAATAGAAATAATCACCGAGAACGATACCATCTTGAAGCCATAAACGACCGGTCAGCTCATTTCCCGTAACCTCAGGAATTTGGTCAGTCGCCGTTATTTCCGCAAACACCGGATTCCCCGATGAATCTAGAAATAACAATTTCCCAAGCCCAACTCGATTCGAATCATACCCGGATAAAATACGAATTTTCAAATACCGACATGTTAAATCCGTTAATGTAACACGTAAAGACATCGGTTCTTCCTGTGATCCGGAAGCCTTTTGGATAGAACGCACCCCAAGCGACGTCCAATTGATGCCATCATTGCTGGATAACAATTCAAACTCCTCGACTCCGAGATCAGGAATTTCGTTGAAGTTCCAGAGATAGATGTCTTTTAGGGCGACGGCTTGAAAAAAATCCGCAATTAGTTCTAAATGATCGGTGTTTGGCGATAACCAACTGATTCCGTTTGCTTCATTTGTCAATAACCCTTCCGGATCAAACGAGCAATTTAGCCCGTCGCTGTCGAGTAGGTTGTTTGCGGGAAAGCCAAGATAATGATCGGGAAGAAAGGGGCTTTTCGGAATTTGTTCGTCGGTAAGCCCATAGACAAAGTCCAAGCCGGAACTGACCGGAGTTGTACCATCATAATATGCGAATGAATTATTGATCATGCGATTGCTTTGACGGAGACCATTGCTCGGGTTGACGTCTCCAACCATGGTATCACTGAAGATAAAGAGCGTTGAATCCGAAGAAGCTCCCAATGTATCATCGCCATTCAAGTTAAAGGAAAAGATGCCATCCGCTCCGGTCCAAAACTCATAGCGAAGAAACGCATTGGTCCACTCCGTTTCTTCTTTGACAATTAGGCCATCGCCCAAAAATAATCGTAGATCCTGGATTCCATAAGCATCCGCCCCGGTTGCCGGGAACACCAAGCGCAGATAACGGGCACTCTCATTCGAAAACGGAATGATCGTCGTCTCCGGATCCAAAATCTTGTTTTCGACCACGCGGTTATAAAAGATGCCATTAAGAGAAAAATCGATGGAAAGTGTTTCTATTTTTTTAATTTCATCGTCATTTACCAGGGTCAATTTTAATTGTTGGATCGGATATATCGCGTCAAGACTCACAATCACTTGGTGAGTCTTGATTCGAGACTCGCTAAAAAGAAGAGCATGTTCTCTTTCTGGTTTACAAGGATGGATGAAATTTTCAACGCTGCCAGTAATCGTTGATTGTTCGGCTGTTACGGAAACAATGGGTATCTGTTCATTCATCGTTTCAGTGAACTCCCATTCACAAGGTGCGATTGTGGGGTAGGTAACATCACTTTGACAAGACAGAAGCGCTGCCATAAATACCAAAAGGATGAGGAACTCGGCTAGTTTCTTGATATTAGCCACCTCCTGAAATCGCTTTCTGGTTTCAGTTTAGCACAGTTATTTGTGTTTTACAATACATTTTCAATACATTTAATCATATTGTTTTAATCGAGCATAAAAAAATCGCAAAAAATCACTTTTTGCGATAAGATATGGATGTTCGATACTCATAGAGAAGAGAATTATAAAAGGTCTCGGTATATTCAATCAAGCGATCGCGTTCATCATAACTGTATCTGGTTCGTTTCAATTGAGGTGCGTCATAATAGATTTTTAATTTGGCAGTAATGTCTTTTGGTGCTTTGACCGCACTAATTTTTTCTTCAAAATGATCAAAGAAAACTTGCTTTTTTGCCAAAAATTCATACAGCGATCCCTTGAGCACTTCCGGGGTGATGTCGGTAACAGGCAATAAGTACGTGTTGGAATATAAAATTGGAACCGTATCACCACGAACTCGGCGCAAATTATAAATTTTTTCACCTTCTTTAATGGCAAAAATCTCAGCTAATTTATCATCTGCGGAGATTAACTCCAGCTCTGCTTCTAGCGTTTTGCTCAACAAACCCATCTCGCGCATTTCGTTGGTGAAACTGCGAACCAGTGTAAAATTGGATAAAGATTCCTTGTTTTGATAGACAACGGTTCCGAACCCGGGTCGGCGAATCAAGTAGCGATCGTTCACTAATTCCTTGATGGCTGCACGAATCGTCACACGGCTGACTCCATACGTCTCAGTCAGTGACATTTCCGAAGGAATCAAATCCCCTTCCTTCCAGATGCCGGTCTGGATTTTTTGTAATAAGTCATTTCTTATTTGAATATAAAAAGGGTAGGTACTGGTCATGTCAGGTTTCATCAGATCACACTCCTCAATGATTATACCATTTGTTTAATACATTTTCAATACGGCTTGAAAAAGAAAGAACACACGGGGAGGGTGTGTTCTTTCTTGTCAACGGACATACGCTTGTATTAGCATACACTCATCGCGAGAATACTTCGGTTCGATCCGGAATTGCCGAATGAGTTCGGGAATGA
>Ga0172377_10000125_pt1 | contig 64436 bp, 63 predicted proteins | sample Pumphouse3metaG_FD_119749 | JGI IMG/M metagenome (GOLD analysis project Ga0172377, IMG submission 119749) | Leachate microbial communities from a municipal landfill in Southern Ontario, Canada - Pumphouse #3 metaG | ecosystem: Engineered > Solid waste > Landfill > Unclassified | place: Canada...
TAAGAAAACAAGAACAGAGTATAACATCAAACTCACAAGTATTATAATACTTCAAATAATACCATTTACATAATAGCTATACACTTGCAGTATGCAAGGTGCCAGGACTGTGGCGATTCTTGAAAATCGCGCCTAGAAAAAACAGGTACAGCTAGCGTCAAGAAATCGCGTCTGTCTGACGGGGCCAATACGTGTCCGAAAACACAGGCACCGGAGTTAGCGATTTTAGCTAGCGGAGCCTGTTTTTTAGCGATTCTCAAATGAGACACAGCCCTGACACCTTGCATACTCCTTTGTAAGCCATAAAACATTGAGAATTCGTGAAAATCGCGTCCATAAAAAAAACAGCACCCCGAAAGATGCTGTCTTCTATATAATATTATCCAGAAAATGCTATTCCAAAGAACCAATCATTTTCTTAGGATCAACCCACTCAGTAAACTCCTCATCTGTTAAATAACCTAAAGCTAAAGCAGCCTCACGAAGAGTAGTTTCTTCCTTATGAGCTTTCTTAGCGATAGTAGCACATTTCTCATAACCAATATGAGTATTCAATGCTGTAACCAACATAAGAGAATTATCTAAAAGATACTTAATTTTCTTATTATTTGGCTCAATACCTGCCACTAAACGATCCGCGAAAGAACGACAAGCATCACCAAGTAAAGTAGCTGACCTAAGGAAATTAGAAATCATTAATGGTTTAAACACATTAAGCTCAAACTGACCATTAGAACCTCCGATAGTAATAGCCACATCATTACCCATAACTTGAGCACAAACCATAGTAAGAGCCTCCACTTGAGTAGGATTAACCTTACCAGGCATAATTGAAGAACCAGGCTCATTAGATGGAATTATAATCTCACCTATACCTGAACGAGGACCAGAAGCCATAAGACGAATATCATTAGCTATCTTCATTAAGCTAACTGATAATTGCTTTAATGCACCATGAGACTCAACGATAGCATCATGACCAGCTAATGACTCAAATTTATTTTTAGCTGTAATGAAAGGTAACTTAGTAAACTCTGCTATATAAGAAGCTACAGTAACATCATAACCCTTAGGAGTATTAAGACCAGTACCTACTGCAGTACCACCTAACGCTAATTCAGAAAGATGAGGCAATGTATTTTTCAACGCTTTCAAACCATGATCTAACTGAGAAACATAACCAGAAAACTCCTGCCCTAAAGTAAGAGGAGTAGCATCCATCCAGTGAGTACGACCAATTTTAACCACATCCTTCATCTCTTTAGACTTCTTATCTAACATATCCCTTAAATACTCAACATTAGGAATAGTATTACTAATAAGTTTAGCATAAGCAGCTATATGCATAGCCGTAGGGAATGTATCATTAGAAGACTGAGATTTATTAACATCATCATTAGGATGAATCAATTTTTTACCCTCACCTAATTTTCCACCATCTAGAACATGAGCTCTATTAGATACCACTTCATTCACATTCATATTAGATTGTGTACCTGAACCAGTCTGCCATATAACTAAAGGAAATTGATCATCCAACTCACCTGCTATAATCTCATCGCAAACCTTAGCCATTAAATCTCTTTTCTCCTGAGATAAAACACCTAATTTACAATTAGCGAACGCTGCAGCTTTTTTTAAATAACCAAAAGCATGAATAATATCCTTAGGCATAGAAGCCGGAGTTCCGATTGGAAAATTTTCTTTAGACCTTTGAGTCTGAGGACCCCAATATTTATCAGCCTCAACTTTAACCTCACCTAAAGTATCTTTTTCTATTCTATAATCCATTTTATTTAATTTTATTTTTAGTAAAGAAAAGTCGCCACCAAAAAGGCGACGACTTATTTATTGAATATTCTAAAACATTGCTCCGTCGCAAGTAATTACTTGCGCAGAAACATAACTAGAAAGATCTGAAGCAAGGAATAAAGCGATATTCGCTATATCCTTTGGAGTTCCTCCCCTTCTAAGAGGAATCTTACTGATCCATTCTTGTTTAACTTTCTCAGGAAGAGTATCCGTCATAGCTGTAATAATAAAACCAGGAGCGATACAATTAGCACGAATGCCACGAGAACCCATCTCTTTAGCAATAGATTTAGCAAGACCTATCATACCAGCTTTTGAAGCTGAATAATTACATTGACCTGCATTACCATGTAAACCTACAACTGAAGATATATTAATAATACTACCTTGTCTCTGACGAGCCATAACAGGAACTACTGCATGAGTAAAATTAAAAGCAGACTTAAGATTAACAGTTAAAACTGCATCCCATTGAGCCTCTGACATTCTCATAATAAGACCATCTTTGGTAATACCTGCATTATTTACTAATGTATCAATACTTCCGAAATCTTTATGTACTAAATCTACTACCTCATGAGTAGCAGTAAAGTCAGCTGCATTTGAAGCATAACCTTTACATTTAACACCTAAGGCAGAAATTTCTTTTTCTGTCTCTTCCATAAATTCATCTCTACGTAAATCTGTAAATGCTATATTAGCTCCTTCTTCAGCTAATCTTGTGGCAATAGCCTTGCCAATACCACGTGCAGCACCTGTTACGAGAGCTGTTTTTCCATCTAATAAACCCATAATTATATAGTTAATTTTTTATTATCTACTAAGGCTACAGAAAGTTTACCTTCTGTACACAACTTATCACCAACATATGCTTGAGCATCGATAAAATATAGTGTAGAACGGTTTGCCACTAAAGAAGCCTTAATCACTATAGTATCACCTGGATGAACAGGAGCTCTAAAACGCACTTTGTCTAGAGTAGTGTATAAAGGAGTTTTACCTTTCATTTTATCTTTAACTAGTAAAGATGAACATTGTCCCATAATTTCACAAATAATTACTCCAGGAACAGTAGGATGTCCTGGGAAATGCCCTTGTAAGAAAAATTCATCACCACGTACGTGATATTTTCCTACAACATGATTGTCTTTAGTAAATTCCATCTCATCTACCAGTAGCATTGGTTCACGATGAGGCAAGAATTCTTTTATTTCTTCACGATTCATATTATTGGTTTTTGTTTTAATAATTGTTTTATTTCACTTTTCTAATTGCTAAACAAGCATTATGCCCACCAAAACCTAGAGTAGTAGAAATAGCCATAGTAAGCTCTACTTTTCTAGCTTCATTTGGAGTATAATCTAAATCACACTCTGGATCCTTTTCTTTATATCCTATAGTAGGAGGAACGATATTATTACCTAGCGCAAGTGCTGCAGCGATAATTTCTACTGCACCAGTAGCTCCTAACATATGACCTGTCATAGACTTAGTAGAACTAATCATAGCCTTACGAGCATTCTCTTCTCCAAGCGCTAATTTATAAGCTAATGTTTCAGATGAATCATTTAGATGAGTACTTGTTCCATGAGCATTGATATATAATGAATCATCAGATGTATATTTACCACCATCAAGAGCCTCTTTTATAGCTCTACTCTGTGTAGAACCATCAGGTCTAGGAGCAGTATAATGATTAGCATCATCAGTATTACCATAACCTACGATCTCAGCATAAATTTTAGCTCCACGTTTTACAGCTCTTTCATATTCTTCAACTATAACGATACCAGCACCTTCAGCGATTACGAAACCTGCTCTTCTTTTATCGAAAGGAATAGAAGCCTGAAGAGGATCTTCTGTACGAGTTAAAGCTTTACTATTAGCGAAACCACATATAGCTAAAGGAGTAAGTGCTGCTTCTGCACCACCTGCGATAATAGCATCTGCATAACCATGTTTAACTGCTCTGAATGCCTCACCTATAGAATGTGTTCCTGTAGAACAAGCTGTTACGATAGGTACACAAGGGCCTTGAGCATTATGTGCTATAGCGATATTACCTGAAGCCATATTAGAAATCATCATAGGAATAAATAAAGGCGAAGTCCATCTTGGTCCTTCTTTCTCTAATTTAACAGCTTCCTTAACGAAAGTCTGCATTCCACCAATACCAGAACCAACATAAACGCCAAGTTTTTCTGGGGCAATGTTTAAATCCCCTGCATCTGCCATAGCTTCATTAGCTGCAGCCATAGCGTATAATGCGAATGGATCATTTTTTCTAGCATCACCTGGTTTTATTCCATGTTCTGCAGGTTTAAAATCATTTATTTGTCCACCTACTTTAACTGGTAAATCAGTAGTGTCGAACGCAGTAATAGTTTTTATGCCACATACACCATTAACCATGTTATTCCACATAGTCTTCACATTACATCCTATTGGTGTTATAGCTCCAACACCTGTTATAACTACTCTTCTATCCATAATTTATTTTTTAATATTGTACATTTAGCATCCTGCATTATATTATCTATAATGTCGGATACTGGCAAGATATTTTTTATTAATCCTGCACTTTGCCCCGCCATAAAACTACCTTCATTTTCATTTCCTTCTAAAGCTCTTTTCAAAGCACCATTACTATATTTAAGATAACTATCTTCTGTAGTATCTGACTCTCTTTCAAGATGTGCTTGAGATATTTGGAAAGGACTTTTTAAAGATCTTACGGCATGACCAAATCTTCTACCAGCTACTAAAGTATCATACTCTTTCGCTGAAATAATTTTATTTTTATAATTTTCGTTAATATTACATTCCTTAGCACACAGAAAACGTGTACCTAATTGAACTCCTTGGGCTCCCAACATCAATGCTGCTGCTAAGCCCCTTCCATCAGATATTCCACCTGCAGCTACTACTGGTAATTTCACAGCATCTACTACATTAGGAATCAAAGATATTGTACCTATTTCTCCTATATGACCTCCAGATTCTTCTCCTTCAGCGACGATAACATCTGCTCCCATATCTTCCATTTTCTTAGCGACTTTAGAATTTGGGATTACAGAGATTATTTTAATTCCGGCATCTTTCCAGGTTTTCATAAATCTCATAGGATTTCCTGCACTTGTAACTATAATCGGAACTTTCTCATCTACGCATATATGAGCGACATCTTCCACTAATGGATGCATTAACATGATATTGACCCCAAAAGGCTTATCAGTTAATTTTTTACATTTTCTAATCTCATCCCTAACAGAATTTGCATCATTCATTATACATGTAATGACACCTAATCCTCCAGCATTAGACACAGAACTTGCTAATCTAGCATCTGCTATCCTCGCCATCGAACCTTGAATAATAGGATATTTAATCCCTAATATTTCTGTAAGTTGATTAGATTTCATAAATTTATTTAATTCGCCAATACTATAAATTACCACTCAAGCATACAAGCACCGGTAATAAAACCTGCACCAAAAGCACTGAATACTAATTTATCACCTTTTTCAATTTTGCCGTCTCTGATTAATTCATCTAATAGACAAGGAATACTAGCAGAAGAAGTATTTCCATATTTCTCAATATTATGTGGAAACTGTTCTGTAGTTTGGCCTAATTTCTTTCGAATATAATCAATAATTCTAATATTAGCTTGATGTAAAAGATAATATTTAATTTCATCTGGCTTATAACCAGCTTCTTCAACTACTTGTTTAATATCTCTAACTGATGTAGTAACAGCCATTTTAAAGACTTCCCTGCCATTCATAAATAAAGGTCCCCCTTCCTCTTTTTTAGTAATAAATGGGGTTGGTTGTAAGACTCTTTTTTGGAATAAAGCTGGTGTAGCACTTTTATTTGTTAATGCGAAACTTTTAAAATGATTTACTTCAGAACGAGTAAGTACTACTGCTCCTGATGCATCTCCGAAAAGAACACAATTTTCACGTTCTTTCCAACTTACCATTCTAGTAATTTCTTCAGCACATACTATTAATACATAATTCATTTTTGGCTTTGACAGAAAAAAAGAATTAGCGATATCAAGAGCATATTCAAAACCAGCACAAGCTCCATTAATATCAAGTGTTGGACAATAAGCTCCAATTTTACCCTCTACTATGCAACTTACTCCTGGAGTATCATATTCATTAACGGTTTTAGAACAGATGATATAATCTAAATCTTCAGATTTTACACCTGCAGCATCTAATGCTTTTTGAGAAGCCTCAGCTGCCATATCGACCATTTCTTCATCTGTAATCACTCTTCTTTCTTTTATACCAGTCCTAGTGGTAATCCACTCATCGCTAGTATCAAGAAACTCGGCAATCATATCGTTGGTTACCACTTTCTTAGGGTGTACAGATCCTGTTCCTATAATTTTCATATTTTTTACCTTTTTATTTAATAGTACAAGATGCGAAATTAATATAAAAGTGCTTAACAGCCAAACTTTCATATTTTTTCGCATCTTTTATATATAATCTAATGACTATTAATAGTGTTACATTTTAGTTAACACTCTATGTATAAGTCGTCTTTCTTCATCTTCTGACCTTTTTAAGATATATTCTGATTCAACAATTATACTATTTATCAAATTTTTATCTTTAATAGATTCAGAGTTAATTTTAACATTCATATAAGCACCTTTTATAGCAGTATTTGCACATAAAACACCTACGCCCGCATCACTTACAGAATTAATATTTCCTTTATCAATCAAGACCTCTGCTATTTCAAATAATTTATATGCCGTTTGCATAGTTTTAAATGGAATCTGAATAGCATAAAGCGTCGCTTCCTGAATAGCTTTTTTTCTATTCGTTTTTTCTATATCATTCTTTTTTGGTAATGAAAAAGCTGCTAATACTTTATTGAATGCTATGGTATCTTCATCTACTAAATGTGATAATTCATCCATTAACTCATGAGCTTTTTCAGCATATTCTGAGAAAAATTCCCACTTGTCATCCCATCCTCTTTTATGTGAAGACAAGTTGGCCACCATAGCACATAAAGAAGCTCCCAATGAAGCTACATATGCTGATACTGATCCTCCACCGGGTGCTGGTGATTCTGATGCTGTTTTCTCTGCGAAATCACGACATGTAAGATTAAGTAATTTTGGAGTTTGATTTCTATCTTCTAATATATACTCAATTACCTTTTTACGAGGCTCGAATGGACATAAATCGTCTAATCCCATTGATTTTACAGCTATTTTAATAATCTCAGATTCAGAGATTCCCACAGAGCGATGTTGCTTTTTAAGATAATATTTACCGGCATCTATAAGTACTCTTTTAGGTATTAAACCTATAATTTCACTTCCAGTAACTCTCAATCCTCTATTATTTGCTGCACGAGTCACTTCATCGAAAGCTATATGAACAGGTGTGACATTTATATCTGTTATATTCATCGATACTTGTGCTATGCCATACTCTTCGATAAACCACCCTATTGCCTTACATGATTTTAAAGTTCCTTTTTGCCATATTTCATGTCCGTTTTCATCTAGACAAACTGGTCCTTTCAGACTTCCACCTTCTCTTTTTTTCCTGCCTTTTTCCCTGACATCATTAGCTACGGCGAAAGCTCTTCTAGTAGAAGTAGTATTTAAATTAAAGTTTATAGCTACTAAAAAATCACGAGCTCCTATTACACTTAATCCACTCTTCGCTACATTTTCATTAAACTCTGATGGACCGAAATCAGGACGCCATTTTTCGGTGTTTATTTTTTCTGCAAGTCCTTCATATTCTCCTGATCTGCATGTTGCTAAGTTTCTTCTCTCAGGAGAAAATGCAGCATTTTCATAACAATATACAGGTATTCCCAGCTCACTTCCTACTCGCTTAGATAGAGTTCGTGCATATGATACACAGTCCTCCATAGTTACTCCAGATACTGGTACGATAGGACATACATCTGTAGCACCTATTCTCGGGTGTTCACCATGATGATGTCTCATGTCTATAAGTGTTGCAGCAGTTTTTATTGCCCTAAATGCTGCTTCTATTACTTGTTTTGGTTCTCCTACGAATGTCACTACCGTTCTATTAGTAGCATAACCAGGATCGACATTCATTAAAATTACTCCTTCTACACTCTCTACTGCATTTGTTATTTCTTTTATAATGGATTCATCGCGTCCCTCTGAGAAGTTAGGTACACATTCTATTAATTTCTTTTCCATAAAATCTATATTTCTATTCCGTTTATAAACATTTTTTCTATCAATGGTGTATTAAATGCATAAGGAAGATATTCAAAGGATGGTATGCGCTTGGTAATAAATAAATTAGCTTTCTTACCATGAGTTATACTTCCTAATATATCTTGAACATCCATTGCGAATGCTCCATTAATAGTAGTAGCATTTATAGTTTCTTCTGGTAGCATTCTCATTTTTATACATGCTAGCGACATTTCGAATTTCATATCCCCTGATGGGCATGAGCCAGGATTGTAATTTGAAGCTATAGCTAATGGGAGACCACTATCGATCATTTTCCTGGCATTGGCATATTTCATATTCATAAAAAATGTAGCTCCTGGTAATAGCACAGGTATTGTGTCTGAACCTTTTAATATTTTAATCTCTTCATCCCCTGCATACTCTAGATGATCTACACTTATAGCATTATTTTTCACTCCTACTTGTACTCCTCCACTACTCGCCATTTGATTTGCATGTACTTTTGGTCGTAAACCATATTTAGCTGCTGCCTCGAATATTCTATTAGTCTGGTCATAATTGAAGAAACCATCTTCACAGAAAACATCTACATAATCGGCTAACTTTTCGGCAGCCACTACTGGTAACATTTTCTTTATTACCTCATCAACGAAAGCATCTGTATCTCCAGAAAATCTAATAGGACATGCATGAGCTCCTAAAAATGTCGTTTTAACAGTCAGTGGAGTCTCTTCTTTGATTCTTCTAGCGACACGTAACATCTTAAGTTCATCTGACAAACGAAGTCCATATCCACTCTTTATCTCTACTGCACCTGTTCCGAAATGCATAATTTCCTTCACTCTTTCCAAAGCTTGATTATATAACTCCTTTTCAGAAGTTCTATGTAAAAGTTCTGCAGAATTTAATATTCCGCCTCCTCTACGAGCTATCTCTTTATATGTAAGTCCTCTTATTTTATCAGTAAATTCTTGTTCTCTACTTCCAGCGTAAATTAAATGAGTGTGAGAATCACAAAAAGCTGGGAAAACGAATTTTCCAGTAGCATCGATAATATCATCTGGTATATTTTTACCTAAAGCGAAATCGCTGATATTTTTATTATAATAACTCATTTTACCATAATCAGCTATTATTCCATCTTTAATAATCAAATACGCATTATCTACTATTGGCAATATACTCATTGCTTCTCCTGATATTGGTTTTTCAGGAGAATTAACTATCGTATTTATTAATCTTTTAATATTGATAATATTGATTTTCATATTATTTTAGGTTAAATGTCTCTATTTCTTAAAAACTGTACAGTATTAGCGATATGAATATACATAACTTGATCCTCCTCTATAAAAGGAACCATTTTACGATAGTCAGCTAAAAACTGCTCTAATATAGGAGAAGATTTAGCAGGTCTTCTAAATTCAATAGCTTGAGCTGCATTCATTAATTCGATAGCCAATATTCTCTCAAGATTATCCACTACCCTAAAGCACTTAGTAGCAGCATTAGCACCCATACTCACATGATCCTCCTGTCCTTGTGAAGAATCTATTGTATCCACACTAGAAGGAGTACAAAGTTGTTTATTTTGACTAACTATAGAGGCAGCTACATACTGTGGAATCATAAATCCCGAATTCAAACCTGGTTTAGCCACCAAAAAAGAAGGCAGCCCCCTACGTCCAGATATTAGTTGATAAGTTCTACGCTCTGCTATACTTCCTAATTCAGCTAGGGCAATGGCAGTAAAGTCGAGAGTTAGTGCTAATGGCTCGCCATGGAAGTTACCAGCAGAAATAATCAAATCCTCATCTGGCATTATCGTAGGATTATCTGTAGCACTATTTAATTCTATAATAAGCACATTCTTAACATAATCAAGAGTATCCTTACATGCCCCATGAACCTGTGGAACACACCTGAATGAATAAGGATCTTGTACATGAACTTTATCTCGCGTTATAAGTTCACTACCTTTTAGATAAGAACAAATAGCCTCAGCTGTCGCCATTTGACCTTTATGAGGTCTGACTAAATGTACATATTTATTAAATGGCTCTATTCTTCCATCATAAGCATCTAAAGATAAGGCTGCTATTTCATCCGCTAATTTAGAAAGATGAAATGACTTATTTAAAATCCAGAATTCATATGCTTGCATAAACTGAGTACCATTTAGTAAAGCTAATCCCTCCTTAGAGGCTAGAGTTAAAGGTTCCCATCCAAAATTCTTATTGATTTCCGCTGCTGGATATTTTTTCCCTTTATAATAAACCTCTCCTTTTCCTATAAGAGGCAGAGACATATTAGCCAAAGGAGCTAAATCTCCAGAAGCTCCAAGAGAACCTTGTTGGTAAACGACAGGATAAACACCATTGTTAAAAAAATCTATTAATCTAAGAACTGTTTCGAGTCTCGCGCCAGAATTGCCATAGGCTAAAGATTTTATTTTAAAAGCTAACATTAGCTTCACTATTTCTGAAGGCACTTCATCTCCTGTACCACAAGCATGAGACATTACTAGATTTTTCTGTAATTGAGATAGATCTTTTTCTCCTACTGACACATCACATAAAGAACCAAATCCAGTATTAATACCATAAATTGGTTCCTTCCTTTTCCTCAAAGAATCGTCAAGAAAATTTCTGCATTTAATAATTCTATCCTCGGCTTCTTTTCCTAAATGTAGGAAGCAGTCTTTTTTTAATAATACTTGAAATTCTTCAAAAGTATGATTAAAAACATCTAAATCAAAAGTATTCATATAAGTTATGTTTTGTAATAAAAATCAGGTTATCACTACAAATTTATAAATTATTTTATACTTTCTTCAAAAAATCTTAAGAATTTTGGGAATTTTGGATAGTCGATATTTGTATCTTTATAGATCTCAGTTTTCCTCACTTTTTGAGGAGATAAATCGAAACGTGTCTTCGGTCTTTCAGCTTCGCGCCACTCAAAACCTTTAAAAGTTCTATCACTTTCTTTGATTTTAAATATAGGATCAGCTTGACTTTTCACATTTTGAAGATAATAAATAGTCTGAACAGCATTATTTTTTATAACTGCAGTCATTATTTTAGCTTCTTTTGTATTAACAGTCGTCATTAAAGAATCTTCAGCTATATAAAACATAGCATTCACTCCACCTAAAGCATCAAATCTATATAAATCTCCATTATTAAAATAACCTATCATCTGTGGACTTTTAATCTGATGATAATATTTTTCTAATTCTTGAGAAGCTATAAATGCATTAGAGATAAACAATGCTTTCTTCAAGGATTTATTTTCCACTACTAACTGAACACTATCACTTGTTATTTGTGTCTTTACTTCATTCCAAAAAGCTGGTCTTCCATAAAGTCTAGCCATAGAATCTATACCAGTATATACCAAAGAATCACATATAAGTTGAGCATCATGTCTAAAGACTTTTACATTTGCATAAGCATCTATAAAATCTATCATCATAGTATCTTGAGCTAACTTTAAAGAATCCATACGTGCAAGAGAATCTGCGACTATTAAAGAATCAGCTTTTAACTTAGCTAATATAGCTAAAGAATCGACAGGAGCAGGGGGATTATGCTGAGCTAAAGAATCGATATTACTAATAGGCTTTTTATCTGGCTTATTAAGTTTTTTATTCTTCATATCCATACGACGTGGTGGATAATTAGCACCTAACTCTTCTTTATCTTGTTCTATTTTCTCTGCCTTAGACTTCTCCCTGACTTTTTTAACGGCATCTACATTAGAAAGTTCCCTTCTATTCAAAGCACTAACTATCAGTAATGAATCCACATTTTTTCTCATCTTCTGATAATAAATAATATGATCCGCAGATAAATATGTCGAATCTGCTACTCCTGTAGAATCATTAACTTCATAAGATATAATCATTGGATTCTTATCGAGTTCTATATAACGTGGATTATTTCTAAAATAAAGATAATCACTAAGCATCATAATCTTTTCTAGAGTATCATGAGCCTGTACATTATTATATAACTTAATCTCATTAGTATTTCTATAAAAATATAACTCGTTGGCCCAAGCCTCATTATCCTTAGAACGCATATATATATTTTTATTAAAATATACTATATTCTTATCACGATCATACCAACCTCCATCAGACCTAATATAATTACCATCTCTCCATGCTTGAGTATTTGAATAATAATTAGCTATATGTGAATCAGTATGATAAACTAAGGTGTCCGTTATAAAACGTAATGAATCATCATACATTTCTACGCTATCTCTAAAAACAAATTTATTTATTTTAGACAGATAATCGCCCTCATTGGATTCTATAACCCTACCATTTTTATCTCGCATAACTCCTCCTTTAAAAAAGGTAGCTATACTATCTTTAGTGTTATAATCCAAATGATTCGTTCTTAGAACATTATTATCTTTATCACGTAGTTGAACCACTTGACCTCGGAATAATGCTAAATCAGAATCAGGTAAATATTTTAATTTATCTCCTGTTAATTCGGTGTTCTGCTGCTCTATCTTCACATGTCCTAGAGCATCTATATAATTTTCTGCTACATTCCATAATGCTGAATCACAATACAGATATGTATTATTATGAAAAAAGCGAACGTGACCCACTATTTTTCTATATGCTACTTTATTTATTTCTACAAGTCTGAACTTGTCAGCTTTCTGTAATCTTACCAAGCTATCTTTATCTTCCTGTATAGCAGGTCTACTAACTCGAGATGAATCTGTAACCAGGGTATCAGATATTTGAATAGTATCCACATTGGATAATCCAACTGAAGTAGACGTCGATAAAGAATCTGGAGACGTCAGAAATATGCTTAAAAGCTGAAAAAATACTAAGCTAAAAAAGTTTACCATTATTTAATCCATCCACTACGTTTGAAGTTACAATTTTGGAATAAAGGATCTATAACTATATACGTAAGTGCTTGTTTTTCTTTAATAAATTTTTCGATAGCATCATTAGACTGTTTATTCTCAGCCATATTCTTTAACACATATAAATCCTTATCATAATTGGCTACATGTGAAGGGATTATCTCATCTAACTTGACTATTTTATAAAAGGTATTCCCATTTCTTCCCTCATTATCAGAAGATTGAAAAGGCTCAGAGATATCTCCTACTTTCATATCTTTTAATATAGCATAATCTGTAGGTTTTAATTTATCTTTTTCGAAAAAGATATCACCAGTTCTTTCATCGGCTACTTGACCTCCATCTGTACGAGTCTTGGTATCTTCAGAAAAATATCTTGCTGCATCATAGAATGTTAAACTATCTTCAGTTATAAGAGTTTTAATACTATCTAATTTAGCGAAAGCCTTCTTTCTATCCTCTTCTGTATATTTAGGTTTTAATAAGATATGTCTGACATCGAACATATCTCCATCTTTCTTTATCATCTTAATAAGATGGAAGCCATCAGGAGTCTCTACTATAGGAGAGACTTGACCAACTTTAAGAGACATAGCTGCATCAGAAAAAGCAGGCCAAAAAATAGATTTTGACGCCATTCCTAATTCTCCTCCCTTCATACTACTTCCAGGATCTTCAGAGTACAATGTAGCTAACATCTCGAATTTTTCACCATTCATAATCCTCTTTCTAAAATCAAGTAATTTAGCTTTAACAGCTAAACTTGCTTTCTTTCTATCAGGATAAATAGCTATTTGACTTATTTTATATTTAGTAGAAATTACTGGAAGGCTATCCTTTGGTAAAGATTTATAATATTTATACACCTCTTTTGGAGTCATTTCCTGAGCAGCTCCAGATACTTTTTGCTGCATTTGTTGAATAAGAAGTTGCTCTTTAATAGTAGTGCTCCATTCTTTTTTTAGCTGATACATATTTTTTCCAAAATATTTTTCAGCAGCCTTCTCTCCTCCTAATTGAGTTAATACATTATTTAATCTATCATCTAGAGATGCTTGTACCTGATCTGGATTAACATTCAAACTATCTAATCTGGCTTGTGTAAGAAAAAGTTTAGAAACAAGCATTTGTTCTAAAATTTCACATCGCAAATTTTGGTCAGAAACATAGCCATTAAACCTTCTCATCTGAACTTCAGACTCTATCTGTGATAGCTGCACCATATCAGCACCAATAAGTGCCACTGTTTTATCTACAAGACCATCATGATATACCTGTGCATTCACACTAGTAGAACAGATAATTAAAGCGACTACGATTAGAACTTTTTGTATGTATTTCATTATAAATTAATCTTTAAAAGATTTATTAAAATAGCCTTTATTAAAAACTTTATTTCGAATAAATCAGCAAATTATTGTTATCAATAGCATTATTAAGCAAATTTCTTTCCAAATCTAAAATTAATTGATGTTTTCTTCTACTAATTATAATTTCTTTTATCTTCTCGATATTATAATCAAAAGGAGAAATCTGCTTAGGGGCTATTCTATCGAAGATATAAACTAAATAATCATATCCTTCATCTTCTTTTTCAATATAATTTTTATTTCGAATTTCTTTTTCACATTCGCCTATCGTCATATCTAATTCCTTAGCTATTTGCTCCAAGGAAATCCATTTTCCATCAAAGATAGAATATTTATCAGCAGAATCATGACATACCTCTTCCAAATTTTGCAAATCTTCGTTAGTTTTAGCCTTATATAAAGACTTTACGACTTTTACATTAGGAGAACTACTTAATATCTTAATATATCTTGCTTTAATAATCGATACATCAGAAATAAAATTATCTTTATGAGCATTATAATAAGACTCACATTCTGCCGTTGTCACCAATGTATCTAAACGCTGCTTCACATATAATTCTTCGTAACGATAAACCAAAAGAGAAGATTTATATTCCTCAAGCTGTTTAGTAACATTCTTTTGATTCTTAGGAAGATGTTTATCTGCCACGTCTAATAAAAGATGCTTAGTAGCCCAAGAATTTATATACTCTTGTGTTAATCTAATACTATCTTCACTAGAAATATTTTTAGGTAATAATGACTCTACTTCTGATTTATAAAGTTTTTGCTTCCCAATACGAGCAATAATATCACTATCAAAAATTTTATCAGTGAACTTACAAGAAGATACTGAAAGAATAATCAATAATGATATTACTATTTGTTTTATATTGAACAATCTAAACATTTATAAAATGTAATTATTTAGTTTAGAATAATTATCTACTATAATTAGGAGCTTCGCGTGTAACCGTCACATCATGTGGATGAGACTCAGCTACACCTGCAGCAGTAACTCTAACAAATTTAGCCTTCTTTAAAACATCTAAAGTTCCAGCACCACAATATCCCATTCCTGCTTTTAATCCTCCGACTAGTTGATATACAACTTCTGACAATGTACCTTTATATGGAACTTGTGCTACAATTCCCTCTGGAACTAACTTTTTAACGTCATCTTCCATATCTTGGAAATATCTATCTTTAGAACCTTGTTGCATAGCATCTAAAGATCCCATACCTCTATATGATTTATATTTTCTTCCGTTTAAGATAATAGTCTCTCCTGGAGATTCCTCAACACCAGCAAGTAATGAACCAGCCATTATAGTATTAGCACCCGCTGCGAATGCCTTAACCATATCTCCTGAATATCTTATTCCTCCATCTGCTATAACAGGAACTCCTGTTCCTTTAAGAGCTTCAGAGGCCATCATGACAGCAGAAAGTTGTGGAACTCCCACTCCAGCTATGATTCTAGTAGTACATATAGATCCTGGGCCGATACCTACTTTAACAGCATCCACTCCACAATCAGCTAAAGCCTTAGCTCCTTCAGCTGTAGCTACATTTCCTGCTACTATTTGAATATTTGGAAAAGCTTTTCTTACTTTTTTGATAACATCAAGAACGAAAACAGAATGGCCATGCGCTGTATCGATACATAATACATCTGTGTCTACAGATATAAGTTTTGCGACTCTATCCATAACATCGCTTGTTACTCCGATAGCTGCCCCTACTAATAAACGACCTTTACCATCTTTACTTGCTATAGGATTATCTTTTATTTTCATGATATCCTTATAAGTAATAAGGCCTTCTAATTTACCATAATCATCTACGACTAATAGCTTCTCAATTTTATATTTTTTAAGAAGTTCAGTAGCAGCATTAACGTCAAATTTCGATTTCTTAGTAGTTATAAGATTATTAGCTGTCATTATCTCAGTAATAGGAGTTTTCATATTATCTTGAAACCTCAAATCACGATTAGTAACGATACCACATAGAGTTTTATTATCATCGATTACAGGAATACCTCCGATGTGATTCTCTTTCATAATCATAAGAGCATCTCCGATAGTAGCATTTACAGAAATGGTTATAGGATCATAGATCATTCCATTCTCAGCCCTTTTCACTCTTTTGATATTTTCCATCTGTTTTTCGAGAGGCATATTCTTATGAATAACGCCCATTCCTCCTGCTCTAGCCATAGCTATAGCCAACTCAGATTCTGTGACAGTATCCATCGCAGCCGAGATAATTGGTGTTCCAAGTTTTATGTCTCTTGTAAATTGAGTTGACACATCAACAGTCCTAGGCAAAACCTCAGAACGTGCTGGAATTAGTAAAACATCATCGAAAGTAAGACCTTCCGGTATAACTGAATTAGTTAATGTATTATTCATATTCGTCCTTTTGGCATGCAAATTTACATAAAAATTTCCAATTTCTTCTTTTTTTCGTACTTCAGTTAAACTTAATATCAAAAATACAGATTAAACGCCTTTAAATAGAACTTTTCTTAAATAATAATTATTGTCAATCGCTATTTTACTTACTTAAATTCTGTTTTAAAAGAACCATTGATGATAATGGAGCTAATTCTAGAGTATCACCTATTATGACTTTTTCGTCTGAGGTAATTTCATCAATATTAATTCCAGAGTTAGAATAAGATAATCCTTGGACATCTAAATAGACATCACCTTTATTGGTCATCTCTTTATATCTATTCCAGTCTTTAGAAGTGATTATATATTTATTATTAGAATTATTAATAATAACCATGATCTTTTGATTATCATTTAAATATCTAAAATAGACATATAAATTAGAATTACTAGGTGGAATAAAATGTATTAATCTTCCTTGATTTATAATTTCATTTCCATTCCAAGATTCATTTCCTAAAGTAGATTGGCGGAAGCCAAGTAGCTTTTTAGTATAAGTAAATAATTCATTCTCATCAGCAGACCTATCATCAGGATTATCAAACAAATTCAAAGAATCGCCTGACCATCCTCCTGGAAAATCCATACGCTCGGCAGGATCTCCTTTTTCACCACTCTTATTCTTAAACATAAATTCATCACCAGCATATAACTGAGGAATACCACGAGTAGTTAAAAGAACGGTCATAAGAATTTTCATTTTATCTACGCCAACACTATTGGCTATACGTTCAGTATCATGATTAGAGAAAAAGACTAAAAGGCTATTAGGATTAGCATAAGCATAATCTTCAGCTATAGTATTATAAACACGTTTAATCCCTTCATTCACCCATCCAGGATTATCATCATTTTCATTAATACCCCTTCTAAGAGCATTCATCAATGGGAAATCCATAACATTAGGTAAATGAGATGAATAACCATCATTATTTTTATGATCACCTTCCCAATATGCTACATCTAAAGGACTATTAACCCAACACTCTCCCACTATAGAAATATTTGGATATTCATTTAATATATCATCAGTCCATTTAGCCACTCCATCCTTATCACTATAAGGATAAGTATCCACTCTTAATCCATCAAGATTTGCATATTCGATCCACCATATAACATTCTGAGCTAAATATTGAACTACGAATGGATTAGTCAGATTCATATCTGGCATCTCTCTAGCGAACCAACCATTTACATTTCTATTCTTATCAAACCCACTAGCATGAGGATCAGACACTGAAGAAATAGAAAAATTAGATTGAGTAAACTCATCAAACTGTGAAATCCAATCTTCAAAAGGCAAATCCTTCATCCACCAATGAGCTGTTCCACAATGATTAACGACTACGTCCTGAATAAACTTCAAACCCTTCTCATGAGCCTCTTCGACTAAAGCCTTATAAGACTCATTCGTTCCCATACGAGGATCCACCTTATAATAATCAGCTATCGCATAACCATGATAAGAGCCACTAGGCTGATCATCCAATAGAATAGGTGTAGGCCAAATAGTAGTCGCTCCTAAATCTTTAATATAATCCAAATGTTTTCTTATACCCTCAAGATCACCACCATGACGACCTCCTATAATCTCACGGTTAGCATTCTCTGCTATTAAAGGCGACGAATCATTCTCAGGATTTCCATCAGCGAACCTATCAGGCATCAAAAGATAAATCACATCAGCAGAAGAATAACTTTTACGCTCAGCCGATCCCTCTCTTCTTTTTTTAAACTCATAATTAAAAGGCAATACCCTTCCATCTTTAGTCTTAATCTCAAAATGTTTTATCCCAGCACTCATACCAGGACTACACTTCAAATCAATAAACAAATAATTATCACTATCGGCGAAATGTACAGAACTAATCTTCATACCTTTTCTATCCAGCACTTTAACCTCACTACCTTTCAAATCTTTTCCATAAACCATCAAGGTTAAAGGCGTCTTCATATTAGTCCACCAAAAAGGCGGCTCTATCCTCTCAATATCATTTAACATATTCTTATTATTAAAGAAAAAACTATAGCCCCAAGCAGGAAGAGTAATAACCCTCGGAACATCAACAGACCCACCATCGACAGAAAACGTCACAGTAGAATCAGAGAAATTATACACGGCAATGAATCCATCGCCGTCAGAAGAATTATCCTCAACATTACTCTCTTCATTTTTTAAAACTCTTTCCATCGCGAAAATAGATTTCGGCGCAGAAGTTTTAAGAATCTTCATAGGCGCGCCCGTAGTCGGAGCATACATAGAAGGATGTTCATGACGCATCTTTATTAAAGTCTTATAAAAACTTCTAAAATCATATTTATCATCCCAGACGATAGGATCCTTCTTAAAAAATTCCAATCTATGCTTATTACCCACCTCTTGGCCACTATAAATCAACGGCATTCCAGGAACAGAAAATGTCAATGCAGCCATCTCTCTTGCCGCCTTAGCAAACACTTCGAACTCTGTACCATTCCAAGAGTTCTCGTCATGATTCGTAGTAAAATTCATGGCAATAGAAGAACTAGGAAATTTCTGTGCGTGTTTTTCGAAATAATTAACCAAATCAATAGTATTCTTTTTTCCTTTAACTATATCAGCTAATGTATGAAACAATTCCCATCCATAATAAGCATCGAAAGCATCTGTTAATAAAGCAGGATTCTCTGCTTCCCCTAAGAAAAACAGACCTTTCTTATATAACCTTAATTCATTCAAAGCATCATTCCAGAAATCAGTTGGGACCTCGCCAGCCACATCACATCTAAAACCATCAATATCACATTCATCTATCCAGAATTTCATAGAAGAAACCATTTCACGACGCATATCTTCGTTATCATAATCTAATTCAGCAGTATCCGTCCAATCAAAAGGAGTAGATATCTTACCATTTTTATCATGTAAATACCAGTCTGGATGATCTATAGTCCACTGATTATCTCGAGCTGTATGATTAGCTACCCAGTCTATCATAACCTTCATACCTAGACTATGCGCTTTATCAACGATACGTTTAAAATCTTCTATTGAACCATACTCAGGATTAATAGCTTTATAGTCTTTAACAGAATAATAGCTTCCTAGTTCTCCTTTTCTATCCTCTATTCCTATTGGGTTAATAGGCATAAACCATAATATATCTACACCTAGAGCGTGTAACTCATCTAGATGCGACTCGAAAGCTTTGAACGTACCTGCTTCTGTATATTGCCTTAGATTAACCTCATATATTACTGCAGATTGAGTCCAATCTGCATGTTTTACCTGCGATGCAGGTGCTGCGAATCCGAATAAAGTTGATAATAACATTATCAAAGGTATAATGGTCTTTTTCATATTATTATGTTTTTTAAATAATTATTTTACTTTCTATCAGAAATTACTTGCCTATAGGAGAGAGGGATTAACAAATCATTACTTATTCCTTGACTATTATATGCGAATACTCTTATATATGACCGTTTAAATTTTTTAGCATTTTGTGGCAATTCTATTTGAAAACTACCTTCGCTATTATATCTTAAGTAACGTGAATCAAGCAATGTGTTCTGCCAAAATACAAAATATGTGGCAGGAGCATTTTTAACTTTTACATTTATAACTGTAGCATTTTCTAGAGTTGACGATGTTATTAAAAAAGGAGCTAATGAATCTACTTGATTATTTCTATTTTCTATTAAGATGGTTCCTTTTTCTAAGTCTGAATAAATATCGATAGTAGTTATTCTTTTCTGATTCTTCTTCTTTATTAAAAGTAGTGTATCATTATTAAGTTTAGAAGTTTTAATCAAATTTATTCCAGTAGATTTTACTTTTATTTTTTTCTTTATATTGGGAAAATAATCTCTTAGAATAATTTGAGTAGTATCAGATGTCAACACACAAGGAGATACTAGTTTACTATTGTCGAATATTGGATTGTCTTCAACAGATTTAACACAACCTATAAATAAGCTACATGAAAGTCCTAGTAATATTATGCTTATATATAAATATCGTTTTTTCATATCTGGTTTTATAATTCAAATACGACGGACGAGTTAGCTCCTAATTGTATGGTCGTTTCATTATCCTCTTTTTTAATTTTAGCAGTACCAAGTAAACCTACAGCATCTTGTACATCATCTTTAGATGCTAAAGGTAAAGTAACAGTGCTATTACTAAGATTATGAATAACTAGCATAGTTTGATCATCTTTAGTCATATACCATGCTGCTACTGATGGGAAAGTACTTGAAGCATTCTCATTGTAAAGAGAATGTTTAGTCATTACACCTTCTGCTAAAGCTGGATATTCATTTCTAAGTTCAGAGAAATCTTTATATACATTTAAAATGGAATTTTCATCAGCCTCTTGTGATATCACTGAGCCTACAGTAGATTCTACACTTGAATCTATTTTATCAGTATAGGAAGTGACATAACTATCGCCCCAATACATTGGCTGACGTATATATTCATCTCCATTATCTTTAGTGCCAGTATATCCTAGTTCTTCTCCATAATATATATATGGCTGTCCTGGAGATGTTAAAAGGATGGCAGCTGCCTGTTTTTCTTTAGCTATAGAGCCACCCAAGGTAGATCCAGTTCGATTTTCATCATGATTGGAAAGTTTAGTAGCTTCTATATAATCTGTTCTTTGAGCCGCATATAAATCTTCATAGCTTAATATATCTTTGGCGAAATAGCATCCCAGGCTATTATTTAAAGCATATTGCAGTCTATACCAATAAGAAAATTCAAAAAATGCTGGTAATCCCTGGTAATAAGGAGCTACTTTATCAGCATCGGAAAGTACTTCTCCTACCATATATACATCATCACTATGTCCATTTTCTTTGTAAATAGTATTAATCGCATTATAGAATTTTTTTAAAAATCTAGGATTCTCATCTGATGTCTCATTATGATAGATGTGTTTTACTGCATCTAGTCTGAATCCATCGATACCTGCCTGGTACCATACCTTAGCAGCCTCAACGAGTTCTTTAAATGGCAATGAGTTCTCACATGTATCTACTGCTCCGTAATTTAAATCAGCGAAAGAAGACGTCCAGAAATGTGAATGATATTGATATGTATCTATTCCTGGGGTTAGTATATTGTATATATTATTCGAGTCAATATTATTATAAATGGTAAAAGGCTCTCCTAATTCTATGGCAGTATCATTATTTAAAGCTCCATATTTATTATTGTTGTTCCAGTCTGTGGTTGATGTTCGTATTAAAAATCCCCAACTTGAATTAAACTTCAATCTTAATCTATATGTATTATCGCTTATTTTGTAGAATTTTTTATAAATATCATCTCCGAAATATAAATATTTAGCTCCTTCTGTAGAGCTATCTGGGTTATCTTCATCTACTATATCTGTTTCTGTTACAGTTACGGTAGGTGCTGATGCATTGCTCCAGTCCAAAAGAAACTCATAAGTTTGCTCACCCTCCGAAGATGATGAAGTAGTGAACCATTGCCCTGAATCATATCCTGCAGCCCCTTCTGTTGCTATCATTGGTATTTTTCCATTTGCTATATCCGCGGCAGGATTATCAGAGAAAATATAATAGTCTCTATAGGGATTATCTACCGAAGAACTGGCATTTTTAAACCATTGATGTTGACTACTAGTATGATTCAGAACATAGTCCAAATAAATTTTGATGCCTTTAGCATGTGCAGCATCAACTAATCTTTTAAAATCATCCATAGTTCCATATTCAGGATTTACAGATGAATAATCTAAAACATCATATCCATGGTATGATGAGGCTGGATGTATTGGTGAGATCCAAATAGCACTAGCTCCTAATTCATCTATATAATCAAGTTTGTCTATCAAACCGTCTATATCTCCTGTCCCATCGCCATCTGAATCTGCGAAAGAATACATTAGCATTTGGTATGTGATATGTCCGCGTTTATTTTTATCCCAAGTGGGACAATTTACCTGCACATCTTCATATTGTGCAGGTTGTTCGTCTGTATTACCACCTCCGTCTGTCGAATCATTACCGTTCCCTGAATTTTTCGAGCAGGCAGACAAGGCGAAGATGATAAATAGCGCTTGTAAGAAAGTAAATATCTTGATTTTTTTTAACATGGATATGTTGCTTTATTTATTTAACTAAGGTAATAGTATATGGATTTGTACTCACATCTACAGTTATAGTGTATTCACCAGCTTCTGTTGGACCTGAGATATTATCTTCTCCATTCATTAGAAGATTACTAGTTCCATCACTTCCATAGCTATATGTCCAATCTTCATTATAACGAATCTTGAATGACCCTGAACCAGTAAAATTAGCTGTTCCTGTCCAAGTAGATGTACTAGAATCATAAGTTAGCTGAGCTTGATCTTCACCCCAACCACCTACTGCATCACCAATAAGGCCTAAGGTATTAATTTGAATCATCATTAATGTAGCATTTTTCTTGTCGACTATAACATCATAAAAGCCTGCTGGCATTTTTACGTTATCTCCTCCAAGAGTGGATGATGTTACTAAATTAGCCCCAGTTACGTATTCTGTAACTTCTATTGGACTGAAAGTAAAATCTTTATATTCTGGATGATTTACATCACCTGGCCAAGCTGGTTGTTCTATAAATTTATATTCAACATCTCCAGAGCCTACTGTTTCAAAGTCTATCATACCCTCATAGTAACCTTTCTGAATAGAAGATAATGGTATGGTTGGAGCCGTCGCTGGTGTCCAACTTTGATAAGATCCAGGAAGATAAATATATTCAGGATAATCTATAGCATAAGTCGTAATATTAATATTAACAGGGTCTGAATATAAGCCATCAGAATTTTCAGCAGAATAAGCTTGAACTTTAAAAGGAACTTCACTTGTTGCATTCTCAGGATATCCAGCAGCTATAACTAAATCATTTAATTTATCTAGATTAATAGTATAATTCATATCTGTCATCTCGCTTGCGATAAGAGACATTTCATCAGAATCATTTTTAACTATATATAAATTATATAAGACCTCTTCACCTAAATTTAATTTAGCAGCACTCCAGCTTAAAAGTAGAGTATCTCTTATAGCATTCGTTTTAGTAATAACTATATCTGTCACTTCTGCTTTACCAATAGGCATAATACCATCACCATCTGCATAAATATTAACAGATATTGGATCCGAAGAATATGTTATTCCATCATCACCCGCTACTGTTACGTATAAAGAAATCTGAAAAGATTCATTGTCTGGTATACTAGGAAAAGATTCTTCTAACTTAGCTTTAAGATCAATCTTTTTTATAGTATAATATGTAGTAGTACATGGAGCTATGAAGGTGGTATCACCCTCATAGACAGCCATTAAATTATAAGCAAGATTTTCACCTATAAAACGTGCTTTACTCCAATTAAAAGTAACATCTTCATTTTGAGTAGCTTCTGTAATCAGAATATCACTATGATTAGTCATAACAGGTGCAGTAGGTGCATCTGAGAATGTGTCTTCAGGATCTACATCACATGAAGCTAGAGACACAGCAGCTACTGCCATTATTAATAGATATTTTATATATTTCATAATCGTATATTTCTAAATTACTATTGTTTATTCATTACTAAAACCCAAGGGGTTCTATTAGTATATAAGGTAAATGTATAATCACCAGCTGAAGGTATTTTCATATTATCTCCTCCACTTATTTCAAATCCTCCATCGATTTCATCACTAGCCACTAGTGGTCCACCATAAGTTTCATCCCATTTACCATCCATTCTGATTTTAAACTCTCCATCTTCAGCGAAAGTTACTACATCAGTAGTCCAATAATTATTAGCTAAATCATATTTGAATACTAAGTCGCTAGCCCAACCATTAAATGAGCCCATAATACCTATCATAGAATACATTTTACAACTTATAGTTTTAGCATTCATATCAACGCTTATTTTAGCGATAGATCCATCAGTAATATCTACAGAGAAGTTACTATCTGACTGTTCAGGGTCTGGAAGAGTCCATGAAGGTGTAATAGCGTCAAAGCCTAAATCATTAGACCAACCAACTGCAGATAACAATTTGAAGTATGATATAGGATAATCTCCATTATCAGATGCTATTCCTATATCTATCAAGTTATCATAAACATTTGTTCCTCCACTAGTTTCCCAAAATTCATTAGGACTACCATCTCCATCCCATCCATCATAAGCTCCTGTCATATAGAATGTCTTTAATTGAGCTTTGAATGTAGATACATTAAATGTAATAAGATTAGATTTTAAAGTATCAGACTCTATGTCATAAATACTTGCAGCTACATAAACATTTATATCTGCATCTTCATTAGCTTTAACTCCTAATTGATTTACTATAATTCCATTAAAATCTTCTTTAGAGATTGTTAAAGAATTAGTAAAACTTTGACCTACAAGAGCTTCATTATCGCCCAATTTAGCCATAATATTATATTGAATTTGAATCGGAGCTCCAAAATCAGCATTATCCCACGTGAAAGTAATATCTTCAACTGCACTAGTATTTTGATCGATAATAACTGACTGCATAGGATCGATTACCGGAGCTACTAATTGATCGTCGGATGCTAACTGTGTCTTGTCTACATCTATTTCACAAGAAGCGAAAGTGAAGACAGCTACTAACATTAACATTGTATATTTTAAATATTTCATTTTATTTTAATTTGAAATTATATATTAATAACCTGGATTTTGTACTAAATTATCAGAATTAGCATTTATATCAGAAGTAAGGATTGGATATATAGTCTTATATGTTGGTAAATTTACTTTTCCATTCATAACCCCACCTTTAAGTGTCCATGGGAAGTTTATAGAAGTAAAATAACCATAACGTATAAGATCTGTTCTACGATGACCTTCCCACATAAGCTCTCTAGCTCTTTCATCAAGTAACCAATCTAAAGTTATATCAGAGGCAGCAGGAGTAGAAACACCTGCACGGTCTCTTAAAGCTTTAATATAAGATAAACCAGTAGCATCTACAGTTCCATCTTCTCTAACTTCAGCCTCAGCATAAATTAAATACATCTCAGCTAGACGACATAAAGGATAATCAGATGAAGAAAATGTACCATTTACTTCTGAAAGAGATACCACTGTACCATCAGATTTTAATGCATTAAATTTCCAGCAATACCATCCTGAAGCTGTAGTAGTATTATCAAACTCTTCTGTATTACCGATATTATAGAAGAAAGCTCGTTTATCACTATTTTCTCTATTATATCCAAAGCCACTGCTAGCACCCCAAACTACATCTTGTAGATTAAATCTTGATACATAATCATCAGCTACGTGATAACCATTCCAATTATCTGTACTAATCAAATCCACTCCAAATTCACTACCAATTCCTGAATTTGCATCTGAAGAAAGAGATGCATTCATTAGTGTAGTAGTACCACCATATGACTCTGTTTTATCTTTATCATAAGATACTCCGAAGATAAATTCATCATCAACAGCTCCATTAGTTGTATTATCTTGTTCAAATAATTCAGCATAATTATCATGTAATTTATAACCTGCATCTATAGCTTCTTTAGCTTGTGTCTTAGCATCTGCCCAACGAGGGGTTCCTGTATAAACTTCAGCATTCAAATACATACGAGCGAGTAATGCATGAGCAGCACCCTTGCTAACTCTAGGGAATTTAACTTCACCATAATTCTTCAATGCAGAATCATCACTTGTTAAATCTGTAAGCTCGGTTTCTAACCAATCAAAAAGATCTGCACGACTAATTTGTGAAGGATTTGCTCCTCCAATATTTTCAGGTGTAGCGAAAGGTGGATTGCCAAACAAATCCATCAAAGTATAATAGTATAATGCTCTATTAAATCTAGCTTCTGCTCTATAAGTATGAATATCATCCTCTAAGGCACTTTGACCTCTACCTGATAATTTAGCATCAGTAGTCTGAAGCAAATATTCATTACATAATGTAATTCCTTTCATACAACGAGTATATACAGAAATCGTAGCAGATACTTCAGTAGAAGTCCATTGATTATATTGAATAGCATTAACATAAGTATCGCTCCAAGGACATTTCAAAGCATCCGTTGACATCTCATTTAGTACCATATACATACGACATAGCTCACTCTGTCCAGCATCATCAACGGCGATATCAGAAGAACCAAAATCATTTTGGCTAACTAAAGCCCAATACCCATAGATATATGCTAATCCACTAAGATAACTATCCTGATCAGCATAAGCAGTTTCCGAAGTAGCATCATAATCATTTAATGGTAATGTATCCAAATCATTTGTACATGAGTTAAACACAAACATTAATGCAGCTACTAAAACGAATATATTTATTAATTTTCTCATTTTCTATTTAATTAAAATTTAATATTTAAACGAATAGTGTATAACCTAGGACGAGGGATAATATTTGAATCCACTCCATTTGAGTTTGTTATTTCTGGATCAAGTCCATCATATTTAGTTATAGTAAATACATTTTGAACAGAAGCACCTACTCTAAATCTTACAGCACTATTCTTAAGTCCGAATGAATAGCCTACATTTATATCATCTAATTTAAAGAATGATGCATCTTCTAAGAACATATCTGAATAATATTGATTAATATTAAAAGCATCTGTCCAACCTTCTACTAAATAATCTTTATTTAAGTTATCTAGATAACCTTTAGTATAAGCATCACTAAATGAAGTAGATGAAGTGGCCTTAACAGCATTTAAAACATAATTACCTAATGAACCATGAGCATTTAAACCTGCATCCCATTGTTTATATGAGAATTTAACATTCAATCCAAAATATGCATCTGGAGTAGGACTATATCCTGTGATATATCTATCAACATCTGTAATAAGTCCATCATCATTTCTATCGACTAGACCATTTTCTACAGCATTACCATTCGCATCATATAATTGTTCATATAAGTGGAAAGAATAAGGAGTATAATCAGTTCTATATAAAGAAGTATATCCACCTGTTCCAGTTAATCCGCCACCTGTCATTACTCCTAAATAATCATCAGAATCATTAGAAGTTAATTTCGTGATTTTAGTATCTTGGAAAGTTACATTAGCTCCAATACTTAAATTCATATCTTTAGTTTGAATAGGAATAACATTAAAAGATAATTCAAGTCCTTTATTCTCCATATCTCCTATATTGGAAATAACAGTATTACTAAAGTTAGATCCTAAAGATGTAGAAACATAGTTCAATAAATCAGAAGTTTTACGATAATAACCTTCTACTGTACCAGTTAATCTATCATTCCACAAACCGAAATCAAGACCTAAATTATATGTAGTAGTTGTCTCCCATTTTAAATTAGGATTATAAGCTTGAGGTGATAATGTTGATATATAACTACCATCAGCTCCTATAGGATAAGTCATAGTCAAAGAAGTAGATGACTGATATCTGGCTAAATATGGATAATAATCAGAACCTATATCTTGTTGTCCTGTTTCACCCCAACCAGCTCTCAATTTCATGCTAGATATAACTTTACTATCTTTTAAGAAATTTTCTTTTTCCATATTCCATGCAAATGCTGCAGAAGGGAATAATCCCCAACGATTATCATCACTAAATCTTGATGAAGCATCATCACGAAGAGTGAAAGTAAATAAATACTTAGAAGCGATAGAATAATTAGCTCTACCATAAAAAGAAAGTAAATAATATTCCTCTCTGTTTTTAGGTACTACTTGATACAAATCTTCTTCAAGACCTCTCTCTTCAGCATTAGTATATAATGTATTCTTATATCTTACATAGTTATGCTGCCATGAGTAACCACCCATAATATCGAAATGTTGTTTATTCGCGAAATCATGAGAATAATTCAAATAAGCCTCTAATAATGTATTAGCATTATAATTATTATAATCAGTATATAAATCATTAGCAATTCTCATAGCTGAAATAGAGCCTAATTTATTATATTTTTCTCCATCAGTTTCAGAAAGGTCATAACCAAGATTTACATGTGCTGTTAAATCTTCTAATCCATGAACATTATAATCTATCTGTAAATTACCAATAGACCTTTTCGATGTAGATTTATTAACATAATCATAAGATGATGATAAAGGATTTATTGAAGAAAGAGTATTAGCAGAGCCATCTGCATTTAACCAATTCCAATAGCCATTAGCTACTTCAGATTGGTCCCCTGTAAAATATTTAGCTTGAGTAGGATCAAAACTAAGAGCAGATCCCATAGGATTATTAGCCCAATTAGTCTTTTGATATATACCTTTAAAATTAAGATTTATTGTTAAATGGTCATCTAAGAATTTAGGAGCTAAATTAACACCTAGGTTAGTTCTTTTATTATCACCAACTTTAACAGTAGCTCCATCATAATTATAACCTAAAGATACACGATAAGGTAATTTTTCTTCAAAAGCTGTACCATAAACGCTTAAATTCTGATCAGTAGAAAAGCCTAATTCATAAACTTCATCTTGCCAATCTATACTATTCTCACCAAGTAAACTTTGTATTTTAGTATTATCAGGATAAGTTGTAGTTAAAAAATCTCTAAACTCATCACCATTCATAACATTATAGCCATCTGTATTCTGTTTTATAGAATAACTTGAACTATAACTTACTTGAGCACCTCTACCAGTACCTTTCTTAGTAGTTATGATAATCACACCATTAGATGCACGAGAACCATAAATAGCAGTAGCAGAAGCATCCTTTAATACTGTGTAAGATTCGATATCATCAGGATTAACTGTAGATAATGGATCAGCCATTCCAGCTCCACCATCACTCGTTACAGGAACACCATCGATAACGATTAGAGGATCATTACTTGCATTCAGAGAAGCAGCACCACGAATACGAATGGTAGCAGATTCACCAGGAGTTCCAGAAGCTGGAGTTACTAATAAACCTGAAACTTTACCCATAAGCATTTGACTAGGAGAAGTAACAGCACCTCTATTAATCTCATCTGTTTTAATGGCTACGATAGAACCTGTCATATCCGTCTTTTTCACAGTACCATAACCTATAACTACGACTTCATCAAGTAATTCTGAATCTTCATGTAGTACGATTTTAGAAGCTTGACTTGCGGCCACTTGGATAGTTTTATAGCCAATAAAGCTAACTTCTAACATAGAATTCTGAGAAGCTACATTTAGGACAAAAGTACCATCAACGTTCACAGATGTACCATTCTTTGTCCCGATTTCTAGAACCGATGCCCCGATTACTGACTCTCCGTTGATATCAACGACAGAACCTTTAACTTGATACTGCGCGAAAGCAGTACTAAGTGAAATAAAAGTAATGGACATCAAAATTGTAATCAATTTTTTCATATACTATAGTTTTATTGAAATTATTTAATTATTTATTTTTTTTCTACACATTCTTAATTGTATAGGATCGTCAACATCATCCACATACATAGAAGCGACAGCTGCTATTAATAGACACACTCCTGAAAATACAAGAGCATATATTGAGTGTCCTTTGTATAAATATTTTAACATTAATCCTCCTAATAAACCATTAAAGATTTGAGGAACAGTTATAAAGAAATTAAAGATTCCCATATATGTTCCCATTTTAGCGACAGGAATACTTCCAGAAAGGATAGAATAAGGCATAGCTAAAATGCTAGCCCACGCTATACCCACACCTACCATAGAAATAATCAACAATTGCGGATTTTTAAATACGAAAAAAGAAGCGAAACCAAGAGCACCCAACACTAAAGAAAGAGCATGAGTACCTTTTCTACTAATTTTATTAGCGATCGCTGGAAGGAAGAAAGCGAAAACTGCCGCTACTCCATTATAAATCCCCATTAAAACACCTACCCAATCTGCAGCATTACCATAAGCCACAGACTCATTATCAATAGTATTGTAACAATGTTCAGCCACAGCCGGTGTCATATAAACCCACATAGAAAACAATGCAAACCAAGAGAAAAATTGTACAATTCCTAACTGACGCATAGTTTTAGGAATTTTCCCTAAATCTTTTAAAATACCAAGCAGACCATCATCCTTCACTTTAGTTTTACTCTCGGGAGGATTCTCACTTGTAGTAAAGATAGTCCATAAAACGCAGAACAATAACATCGCCCCACCAATATAAAACGACCAAGCCACATTAGGGGCTACTCTACCCGTAGGAGCTATATTAGCTGCACCGAACCATTTAGTTATTATATAAGGCAATACGGAACCAAGTACTGCACCTATCCCGATAAGCGTTGTCTGCACAGCAAAACCCTTCGTTCTCTGCTCTGATGGTAATTTATCTGCTACTAACGCGCGGAAAGGCTCCATTGCCACGTTAAATGAAACATCCATTATCATAAATGTACCTACTGCTATCATCAAAGCCGATTTAAGAGTAGTGAAAGAACCAGCATGAGGCATAAGTATCAACATTAAACTAGATAATATAGCTCCGACCAAGAAATAAGGTCTTCTTCTTCCTAACCTACACCAAGTTCTATCGCTATAATGGCCTATTATAGGCTGCACTATCATGCCTGTTATAGGAGCAGCTAACCAAAAATAGGAAAGGCTGTCTAAATTAGCACCTAAAGACTGAAAGATTCGGCTTACATTTGCATTCTGCAAAGCATATCCACATTGAATTCCGAGAAACCCGAAACTCATATTAAAGATTTGCCAAAAATTCATTTTTTGATTCTTCATGAGGTATATTTATAATATGTTCTAGTTTTATAGTATTAAATTTAATAAAGAATACACTATATTTGTTACACATTCTGACGAATTCAAGAAAAAGAATGATGAATTGTAATATTTAAAGACTAAAATTTCAAGATAATGGATATACTAATCATAGAAGACGAAATCCCCGCACAGCAATTACTTATTAGATTAATAAAAAAGTATTTTTCTGATTTTAAAATCATAGGCAGTCTTGATTCAATAAGTAGCGCCTTAAAATGGCTAAAGCACAATCATGCAGACATCATATTCATGGATGTAGAATTATCAGACGGAAAATGTTTCGAGCTATTTAATAAAATAGAAATCAATTCTCCAGTTATAATAACTACAGCTTATGAACAATATGCACTAAATGCTTTCAAAGTCAAATGCATAGATTACCTATTAAAGCCTATCATGGACGAGGATTTCATAAAATCTGTAAATCGTTGTATCTCTTTCTGTAACAACAAGAGTAATTCTATAGAATCTACAGTCACAGTATCACCATCTTCGAAAAAGCAAATACAATACAAACAAAGATTTACTATTAATATAGGAGATCAGATAATAATAGTTAACACTAACGATATAGCATATTTTCTTTCTGAATCAAAAAGCTCATACATCGTTCTTAATAACAATAAGAAATATTTATGTGATGAAAGTCTTGACAGCATAGAAGAAGAACTTGACCCATCTATCTTTTTCAAACTTTCGAGAGGATGCATTACATCTGTTAACGCTATTTCAAATATATCCAAATACTTTAATTCCAGATTAAAAGTGACACTTCAACCAAGGACTAAAGAATCAATAATAGTATCACGTGCGCGAAGTCAAAATTTTCTTAAATGGATAGAAGGTAAAAACTGATAAATATAAACAAGGAGAGCAGCATTCTATAGAAGAATGCTGCTCTCTTAACTAAACAAATTAAATATTATGATTGCTACTTATTAAGTTTTTTAGAGATGACATTTAACATATCATCAACCATAGACTCAATATCCCAAATTGGGTTCCATCCCCATTCTTCACGGGCGCAAGTATCATCCATCTTGTTAGGCCAGGATTTCGCAATCATAGCTTTAACTGGATCGATCTTGTAATCAAAAGTAGCACTTGGGATTCTTTTTTTAATAACCTCAAATAATTCCCGAGGATTAAAACTCATACTAGCTATATTAAAACTATTTCTATGTACAAGTTTAGATGGGTCGGCATCTAATATTTGAGTAAAACTATTCAAAGCATCAGGCATATAAATCATATCCATATACTCATCTGCAGGAACTTCACAAGTATAATGTCCATTCTTAATAATTTCATAAAACACTTCCACCGCATAATCTGTAGTTCCTCCCCCAGGCAATGCTCCATTAGAAATGATACCAGGAAATCTAATACTTCTAGTATCTACTCCGAAACGCTTAAAATAATAATCGGATAACAATTCTCCAGACACTTTACACACACCATAAATAGTACATGGTCTCATAATCGTATCTTGAGGTGTATTATCTTTAGGAGTATTTGCACCAAAAGCACCTATAGAACTAGGAGTAAATAAAGTCGTATGATATTCTTTAGCTATTTCCAAAGAATTTATCAAAGCTCCCATATTAACATTCCAAGCTAGTTCTGGATTTTTTTCTCCCTTAGCACTCAAAAGAGCCACTAAATTATATATTACGTCAATATTATTATCATTAACTACTTCGGCATAAGCCTTAGCATCTAGGGCATCTATTTTCTTAGTAATAGAAAATTCAGATAACCTTTCTATATTTTCATTTTTTATATCAGCAGCTATAACATTATCTTCTCCATAATGTTTCTGAAGGTGTGGTATTAACTCCGTGCCAATTTGTCCTCCAGCTCCAATAACTAAAATGCGTTTCATATATTAAATTTAATAATTGTTAAACAAATTTATAAAAAAAAGTTAATTTGTAACTATTTTTATAGTAATTATTATAATTAATTACTAATAATGTCTATAAACAGAAATTATATAGCTATACTTATTTAATTCCTAAATTTAAGTATATTTGATTTTTATAATATTAGACATATGGAAATGAAATTACAAACTAAAATCAAATTTGATTCTCTAGAGAAAAAAATCAACTTTAATGATCAAATCATGTCTTTTGGATCCTGTTTTTCTGACGAGATAGGAAATAAACTAAAAGGATTAGGTTTCAATATTATTAATAATCCATTTGGAGTTCTTTATAATCCTATCTCCATCGCTCATTCTCTAGAATTTTGTAAGAGTAATAAAAAATTTAATGAAAAAGACATTATAATAAGAGACCCATATTCAAACACTCCTAGCTACACTAGCTTCTATCATCATGGATCCTTCGCTAGATATTCGCAAGAAGAATTTTTATCAAATGCTAATAATAAACTTACAATAGCTAAAACAGCATATAAAGACTCCAGTTTTTTTCTTATCACACTCGGCACATCTTGGGTATTCCGTCACATAGAATCTAATATTATAGTTTCTAATTGTCATAAACACCAAGCAAAAGAATTTATTAGAGAAAGATTAACCGTTAAACAAATAGTCACTATTTTAAGCCCCATAATAAAAGAATCTCTGACGAATAACTATGACACCACTCCTCAATGGATTTTCACAGTATCACCTATTCGACACTTAAAAGATGGGCTTCATGGCAATGAAATCTCTAAAGCCACTTTATTACTGGCCATTGAACAACTATGTGAAGAATTTAGCAATGTGCATTATTTTCCTTCATACGAAATCATGATGGATGAACTAAGAGACTATCGATTCTATAACGAAGATATGATACATCCCACACCTCAAGCTGTTAATTATATATGGGAAAATTTTAAGCAATACGCGATAAATCCTGATGAATTTCCCCGCATGAAAATAGCAGAGAAAAACATCAGGATAAACGCTCATAGACCAATAATGAAATAATTTATTGTTTATCTGTAATTGGAATAACTACAGGGTCTTTTTTAAATGTGAAGACAGCAGACATTTCACGTGGTCCATCTTTATATTGAATAGTCCATTTTGGCTGCTTAAGCCTTTTAACTATTTTTTCTGGAGTTGTTTTGTTAACAGCATAACGAATTCTTATTGAAGGAATATTATCATCATTAAGAACTACATACATACCTATAACAGAATCATCTTGAGACAACCAATTACTTAAATAAGGAAAATTCCTTGAAATAAATGGTTTTTCCAATTCTTTATCAGGATATTCTAAATATGCCTGTGGTTGATTCTTATATCTATCTACTTGTTTATGTATTTTACCATTTTGATCTTTAAATCTAAATTCGGCTTTAAAAGAATGGAACATATTTTCCAAGAAAGGACGTAGCGCTATAGAATCTATCTCAGGATCTATTCGAACAAAATCATATGATAAGTTATCAATTGTTTTAATTTTTCCAGTAGCATGAATTATAAAATTCAATGTATCTTGCTCACATATAGCTTTAAACTGGTCTTTTGTTATATGTTCACTAGGATCCATAAATACTTTTACATAAAGTGGACAACCAAAGATAGATTGCACACCATAAACTTTATAATCAGTATGTCTAAATTTAATACCAAACATGTTTAAATCAGAAGCTGCATTCATACCTTCTGTTCTGATAGTTACTATTTTAAGCATTTTCAAATCCATAGGAGGATCTTGAACTTTAAAAGAACTAGGAACAAACACTGCTTTACGTATTTCATTTTCTGTAGTAGAAGTAGGATCATAAGTAACAATAGCCTCATGATGTTTAACAAAAGTTTTAACACCATGTACACCATTAACTCTAGTTAATTTATTTTTAAAAGCTGTAGAGCTGCTGAAACATTTTACTGAAGTAAGCCCTACCATTTTAAATGTCTTTAAAGAATCTTTAGTATTACCTTGCATTTCTTCTATTCCCCATGACTCATCTATGGTTGGTATTTCTAAAGTATTGCCAATCCATAATGCACATGAGAAAAGTATAATAGCTATAATACCAGGTAACCATTTTCCCCATTTATTTTTAGTCATAGTTAAGGCTCCTGTATGGCAAGCTTCCACACATTCACCACATAGATTACAATCTACATCTTTCACTGTGTCCACTTTCATCATATCTATATTATATGGACATTTTTTGGCACATAAACTACAATTTGTACACGTATCATTATCGCGATTAACAGCTATAAATTTAGGAGAAAGAGGATGTTTGGCAAATACTTCGAGTATATAACCTGAAACACAAGCTATTAATAATAAATATAACCAAGGTACATTTATGCCTAGTAAAACAGTTAAAATTAAATAAATCCCGATTAATACTATAGTCCAAATTGTAAATTTAAATAAATTACTTATCGCACCAAGAGGACATATATATTTACACCAAAACATATCTACGAATAAACCTCCTAAAAATAGTAGAAAGAATGATATGCATGCCATCCAAACAGTTACATCAGGATTAAATCCTGAAGCTAATGCGTAATAAGGATCAAAATTTTTGCAAAATAATTCACTTGACGTCATAGTCATATAAAATGTCACAAATAATAATGCATATTTTAAAAGCCTTAAAACTCCATCTACAAATGAACCTCTAGATATAGTTATAGATTTAAGATGAAATTTAATACGAATTTTTCTCAATTGTTCATCTATTAGACCTACTGGACAAAAATAAGAACAAAATAGTTTGCCGAAAAAAATCACTCCTAATGTCAAAGCGACTCCCATCATAATTTGAACAGTAGTCATAGTACATGCCAGAGAACCACGAACTAGATATGTTGATAATGACTCCAAACCACCCATAGGACAATATGCCTCAGGGTCAGCTTGTTTATTGCCTAGAATGTGAAACAAAAAGGAAATAATAAGGACAAGGGTTCCCCATTGTAATACTGGTCTGAGCCAGTTAATAGATTTCTTACTCATAATAGTTTTTAGTAATTTTTATTGTAAATAATTGTGTGTATATGATTTTGTTAATCGATATGCATCTCATCGAATAGATAATCCATATGAGCATAATCTTTTAATATCCATAAAACATATCTAATATCCACATTAATACATTTGCAGTATTCAGGATGAAAATATTCTGATGAACTTAAAGACTCTTTATTGCCATCGAAAGCAAGACCTACCAACTGTCCATAAGCATTCATCACAGGACTACCAGAGTTTCCTCCAGTTATATCATTATTTGACATAAAATTTACATTTAAATCAGGAACAGTTTGAAGTAATTTTTCATAGTCCGGTTTTAAATGGAATTCATAATCATCTGGATCACTTTTTTCTAAAATCCCTTTTACTGTAGTAGTATAAGATAAATTTACAGCATCATAAGGATTAATACCACTAACTCTACCATAAGTCATTCTAAGAGTAGAATTCGCATCAGGATACTGAACTAAACCCCTACTCTTATTCATTTCATATATAGCATTGGTATATTCTGAAGATAAAGCACTTTTTGAAAACCCTAGTCTAAGTTTAACTTTATCTTTCTCCATATTCAAGGGTAATATACTTGTCGACTGAAACATCGCATATATAGGGTCATTATTATAATCATTTACAGAATGATTCTCTGACATCCATTTTTTAACAGATTTTTCATCTTTCATAAATGAATTATTATACATATAATCTGCTAACGAATCTAAATTACCATTAAATTTATTATATAAAGCTATACGCTGTTTACCCCAATTTGAGCGTGACATATGTTTAAAATAATAATGCACTACACTATTTAATAATTCTTTCTCGACTCTGAAATCTATTGTCTTTAAATCATTATTCACTCTTTTCACTATATCAGGAACATCATTAGCTTTAAATACAAAATCAGCAGTTTTTCCATCTTTCAGAAAACGTTTTAATGCTGAATTAAATCTTACTGACAACATAAAATAATATGATCCATTTATTATAGAAGATTTAAAATATGCTAGCTGTTTCTCTGATGCTTCACTTTCTGAATAGAATTCTTTTAAATCAGATAAAAGATTTCCATATAATTTAATTCTATCTGGACTTTGATTAATCCATTGTGCTAGTTCTTTCTCTTGTTGTTGTTTTAAATTAATAACATTATAACGATTACATTCAGTTACCTCTCCATCATGAAATTCTTGAGTATTACTCATATTAAAATACCTATCTGCATATTTTAATCTAATATTTGGATCTTTATTCATCCATTTATTCATTATTTCGAGAGTCTTTCCTCCTTGCCTGACTGAAATTGGATATTTTACATTCTCTTTAAAATTAACTTCAAATGAAGAATCATATCTTGAAGTTCTGCCTGGATATCCCATAACCATAGTAAAATCACCTTCTTTCACTCCTTTTGTAGATATGGTCAAAAACTTTTTAGGGATAAAAGGAATATTATTTTTAGAATACTCTGCTGGATTACCTTCTGGTGACATATAAATTCTATACATAGCGAAATCACCTTTATGTTGAGGCCAACTCCAGTTATCAGTTGCACCTCCAAAAGATCCTATCGAAACTGGTGGAGCTGCTACAAGCCTTATATCTTTATAAACATTATAATAAAACAAATAGTACTTTTCTCCATCCCACATATTCGCTAAACTTACGCTATACTTATCCGATTTATACTTTTTTTCTACTACGAAAGAAATTTTTCTAAAACTAGCATGATGATATATCTTTTTCAAAGAATCTTCTACTGATGTTACATAAGCTGTTACATCGATTACTTTTCGTAAGATATAAGCCTTTTTGTTAGGGATAGGAATTTCTTCAGAATTTTTCATAGCCCAAAATCCATCCTCCAAATAATTATGCTCTGGTGTACTTAAATCATGTACATCTGCATAAGCGCAGTGATGATTTGTTATTAATAGGCCTTTATTTGAGATAATACTGCCAGTACAAGCGAAATCTAACGCTACTATAGCATCACTTAATGATGCCTCTGTCTCATCATAAATAACATTTGCGGGAAGCTTTAAACCTGCAGCTTTCATGTTCTTCACTAAGCCTTTTTCCATTAGATTCACTAACCACATACCTTCATCGGCATAAGATAAAACAGGTTGTATTAAGCCAATAAGAATAAGAAAGTAGATTAAAAAGCGTTTCATACTATAATTTTTTATTAAATATTTTACAAATATAATAAGAATAACATAAAAAAAGCCCATTGTTTGCACAATGAGCTTTATTTTATAATATTTTTAAATATTATTCTGCTTTTTTGTCCTCTGCTTTAGGAGCTGCTTTTTTGTCCTCTGCTTTAGGAGCTGCTTTTTTAGCTGGAGCTTTCTTAGCTGCAGTTTTTTTAGCTGGAGCTTTTTTAGCTGGGGCTTTAGGAGCTTCCTCTTTAGCTGGAGCCTCAGTAGCTTCTGCTTTAGGAGCTGCTTCATTAGCTGGAGCAACTGTCTCTGCAGTCTTTTTACTACTTGACCTTCTTGAACGACGACGTGCAGGTTTATTCTCTGCCTTTGGAGTAGTTGATGAAAGAGCTGACTCGTTAAAATCAACAAGTTCAATTAATGCCATTTCAGCAGCATCTCCTACTCTAGTTCTTGTTCTTAGAATCCTTGTATACCCACCAGGACGATTTGCTACTTTAGGAGCTACAACTCTGAACATTTCTGTTACAGCATCTTTGCTTTTAAGATATGCAAACACTGTTCTACGTGAGTGTGTACTGTCATCTTTAGCTTTCGTAATTAGAGGCTCTACATATTTTCTTAAAGCTTTAGCTTTAGCAACAGTAGTCTCAATACGTTTATGCAATATTAATGACGAAGCCATATTTGATAACATCGCCTTACGATGTCCAGTTTTACGACCTAAATGATTAAATGACTTATTATGCCTCATTTTCTTCTGTTTTCTTTTTTACTTCAATGTTATATTTTGAAACATCAATCCCGAAATTCAATTTAACTTTTTCCATAAGAATATCTATTTCATTCATAGATTTCTTACCGAAATTTCTAAATCTTATAAGTTCGGATCTCTGATGGGAAACCAAATCAGCAAATGTTTCTATATTAGCTGCTTTCAAGCAGTTTAGAGCTCGTACTGAAAGTTCCATATCTGAAAGTTTCTTTAATAAAAGATGACGCATATGTAATGCTTCTTCATCAAGAACCTCAGATTTATCCTTTTCAGGAGCAATCTCTAGTGAAATTTTCTCGTCTGAGAATAACATTAGATGATGAATTAATATCTTAGCTGCTTCTGTCAATGCATCTTTTGGATGAATTGATCCATCAGTCTCTATCTCGAGAATTAATTTGTCATAATCTGTTTTCTGCTCAACACGGAAAGGTTCAATATAGTAATTAACATTCTTAATAGGAGTATAAATAGAATCAATAGGAATTGTATCTACTAATTCTGTATTAACCTGATTTTCTTCAGATGGAACATAACCTCTACCTTTGTTAATCGTCAATGAAATTACAATTTTCACTGTTGGTTCCATGGTACAGATATGTAAATCTGGGTTTAAGACTGAAAAATTACATAGATTTTTAGAAAGATCTCCAGCTGTAAATTCGTTTTTACCAGTTATAGTAGCAGTTACTTCTTCAGTATCCTGATCTTCTACTTCTTGTTTTAAACGAACTTGTTTAAGATTAAGAATAATATCAACTACACTTTCTATCACGCCTGGGATAACATCAAATTCGTGTTTAACCCCTTCTATTCTGATAGAAGTGATGGCAAATCCCTCCAACGAAGATAATAAGACACGACGTAATGCGTTTCCTATAGTTGTACCATATCCAGGTTCAAGAGGGCGGAACTCGAAACGACCGAATTTATCAGTAGCGTCGAGCATTATTACCTTATCAGGTTTTTGAAATGCTAAAATTGCCATATTATTATTAATTTTATTTAGAATATAACTCGACGATCAATTGTTCGTTGATATTTTCTGGTATTTCTGTTCTTTCTGGAATGTTTAAATATTTTCCAGTTTTCTGAGTATTATCCCATTCTAACCATGAATATTTTGAAACACTTCCTTGAGCTAAACTATTATCGATTATTTCAAGACTTTTTGATTTCTCACGTACACCTATAACATCTCCAGGTTTAACTGTAGCAGAAGGAACGTTACAAACGATACCATTCTTAGTTATATGACGATGAGATACTAACTGTCTTGCTGCTGCTCTTGTAGGAGCTATACCCATACGGTAAACGATATTATCTAATCTTGATTCAAGAAGGAATAATAAGTTTTCACCAGTTTGGCCTTTCATCTTGTTTGCTTTTTCGTAAAGATTACGGAATTGCTTTTCAAGAATACCATAGGTATATCTTACTTTTTGTTTCTCTGCTAACTGAGTACCATACTCAGTAGTTTTCTTACGTTTTTTTGCTAATCCATGTTGTCCTGGAGGATAATTTTTCTTTTCAAAGAATTTATCCGGTCCATAAATGGGTTCACCAAATTTGCGGGCTATTTTTGTTGTAGGCCCTATATATCTTGCCATTTTAAAACTTTTTTATCAATAAAATTAAACTCTACGACGACCTTTTGGACGACAACCATTATGTGGTAATGGAGTAACATCTATTATTTCCATTACTTCTATTCCAGATCCGTGAATTGAACGGATAGCAGATTCTCTTCCAGCTCCTGGTCCCTTCACATAAGCTTTAATCTTACGAAGACCTAAATCATAAGCTGCTTTTGCAGCATCGGCTGCAACTATTTGAGCTGCATAAGGAGTATTCTTTTTAGAACCTCTGAACCCCATCTTACCAGCAGATGACCAACTTATAGCTTGACCTAAGTTATTAGTTAAGGTAACTATCACGTTGTTAAATGTTGATGAGATATGAGCTTCCCCTATAGCTTCAACTTTTACAACCTTCTTCTTATTTGTTGTTCCTGATTTTTTTGCCATAATTAGCTTCTATTATTTAGTTGCTTTTTTCTTGTTAGCTACAGTTTTCTTTCTTCCTTTTCTAGTACGAGCATTATTCTTAGTGCTCTGTCCTCTAACTGGAAGACCATTACGATGACGAATACCTCTGTAACATCCTATGTCCATAAGACGTTTGATGTTCATTTGGACAGATGAACGAAGTTCTCCTTCAATTTTGTACTCGCTAGCAATTTTTTCACGAATTGCAGCTATTTGATCGTCATTCCAATCCTGAACTTTGATAGAATAATCGATTCCACAATCGGTTAATATCTTGTGAGCAGAACTGAGACCAATTCCGAAGATATAAGTTAAACTTATATCTCCTCTTTTATTATTTGGTAAATCTACACCGGCTATACGTGCCATATTTTATTTTTTACTTTATTGTTAAACAAATTAAAAATTACCCTTGGCGCATTTTAAATTTAGGATTTTTTTTACATATAATATAGACACGACCTTTGCGTCTAACTACTTTACAATCCTCGCTACGCTTCTTAACGGATGCTTTTACTTTCATTTGTGTTATATATTAGTTATTTATATCTGAAAGAAATTCTTCCTTTTGTCAAATCATAAGGGGACATTTCCACCTTAACACGATCTCCAGGTAGAATACGAATATAATGCATTCTCATTTTGCCTGAAATATGTGCTATTATCACATGTCCACTATCTAATTCAACTTTGAACATCGCATTTGATAATGATTCAATAATAGTACCATCTTTCTCTATTGCATTTTGTTTTGGCATCTTTTTTCTCCCTATAATTATTATTTAATGTTTTCGATAAATTTAAATGTTGATAGAATATCGGGCTTTCCTTTAGTTATATGAACAGTTAATTCGAAATGCGCTGCATTTGTTTTATCGATAGTACTTACTGACCAACCATTTTCATGTAGGTAAATAGATTTATCTCCATAACAAATCATTGGTTCAATACATATTACCATACCGTCAACTAACTTTTTTCCACGTCCTTTCGATCCATAATTTGGTACATCAGGAGCTTCATGCATATCTGCTCCACATCCATGACCTACCATTTCTCTTACTACTGAAAAACCATTTTTCTCGCAGTAAGACTGAATCGCATATCCTATGTCTCCAGTTCTATTACCTTCGACTGCTTGCTCTATCCCTAAATATAATGATTCTTTTGTTACTTTCAATAACTTGGCTGTTCCTTCATCTACTTTTCCTACAGGAAATGTATAAGCAGAATCGCCATAATAACCTTTATATAAAGTTCCAGTATCCACAGATACGATATCACCTTCTTTTAATTTATAATCTGAAGGAAAACCATGTACTACTACATCATTTACGGACAGACATAATGAATAAGGAAATCCACCATAACCGAGAAAACCAGGTTCGGCTCCCATATCTCGAATATAAGTTTCAGCAATTTTATCTAATTCCTTAGTTGTTACACCAGGAACTATATGTTTGCCAACTTCTGCTAAAGTTTTGGAAGTCATAATCGCATTCTCCCGTAGGATCTCGATCTCTTCTTCGGTTTTTAATATTACTTTCATTTAATTTTTATCAATTACATACCTGAACGGCCTTTAAGTCGTCCTGTTTTAGTCAAACCGTCGTAGTGGCGCATTAACAGATAACTCTCTATCTGTTGAAGCGTATCTAATACTACTCCTACTAGAATAAGTAATGAAGTTCCACCGAAAAACTGTGCGAACTGATTATTTACTCCTAACATAACAGCAAATGCCGGTATTATCGCGATGATTGCCAAGAAAATTGAACCTGGCAAGGTAATACGTGACATAATTGCATCTAAATAGTCTTTAGTTTTCTTTCCTGGTTTAACGCCTGGAATGAAACCTCCATTCCTTTTCATTTCTTCTGCCATCATAGATGGATTAACTGTTACTGCTGTATAAAAATACGTGAACAGAATAACCATGAAAGCGAAAGTGAAATTATACCAAAATCCGGTAAAGTCGCTAAATACAGCAGCTATACCTCTGGTAGCATTAAATCCTGAAAGAAGCAATGGAAACATCATCATAGCCTGAGCGAAGATAATTGGCATCACACCTGCTGCGTTTATCTTCAATGGGATATATTGACGAACACCACCATATTGTTTATTACCAACTACTCTTTTAGCATATTGTACAGGAACTTTACGTTGTCCTTGTACTAATGCGATAGCAATAATAAAAATAAAGAACCAAATTATAAGTTCAATGACTAACATTAATAGTCCGCCATTGGCCTGTGCAAATCTGGAACCTACTTCTGCCGCTAAAGCAAAAGGTAGTCGTGCAATAATACCAACCATGATAATTAAAGAAATACCATTACCTAAGCCGCGATCGGTAATTCTTTCTCCTAACCACATAATAAACATTGATCCTCCTAGAAGGACTATTGTCGCAAATACATTAAAAGCAAAACCTGGAATTTGGAAGGCTGCTGCTGGTAATTGCGAATGTAAATTCGTTATATAGGCTGGACCTTGAAGTAACAATATAATAATTGTTAGGACACGTGTCCATTGATCCATCTTTCTTCTTCCGCTCTCTCCCTCTCTTTGCATACGTTGAAAAAATGGAACCATAACTCCTAAAAGTTGAATAACTATAGATGCTGAGATGTAAGGCATTACACCAAGAGCAAATATGGAAGCATTTCCGAAGGCACCTCCGGAAAACATATTCAACAAACCTAGAAGGCCTGATGAAGTTTGACTCGTCAAGTTTTGAAGCTGCGAAGGATCAATACCTGGCATCACTACAAAACTTCCTAGTCTATAAACTAGGAGTAATAGTAATGTATACCAGATTCTTTTCCTTAGCTCTTCAATTTTGAAGATGTTTCTTATGGTTTCAAAAAGTTTTTTCATTAGTTTAAAGTGTTATCGCTTTTCCACCTAATTTTTCTATTTCTTCAGCTGCTTTTTTTGAAAAAGCATCTGCAGATACTTCTAATTTTGCTTTAAGCTCACCATTTCCTAATACTTTAACTTTATCAGTCTTAGAAACAACTCCTGCTTCCATTAAAACATCAAAGTTAATTACAGAAACTTTACGAGTTTCGAAAATATATTGAAGAGTAGAAAGGTTTACAGCTCTATACTCAACTCTGTTTGGATTATGAAATCCAAATTTTGGAAGACGTCTTTGAATAGGCATTTGACCACCTTCGAAGCCTAGTTTGCTGGAATATCCAGAACGAGACTGAGCTCCTTTGTGACCACGGGTAGATTGACCTCCTCTAGTTGATCCTTCACCCCTACCTAGTCTTTTTTCTCTTCCAATTGAACCCTTTGCGGGCGATAAATTATTAAGTTTCATTTATTCAATTCTCCTTTAATTTTCTTCTACATTAACTAGATGTAAAACTTTATCAATCATACCCTTGGTAATAGGATTAAGTTCTACTTCCACTGTCTGATGCATACGATGTAATCCAAGAGAAATTAAATTAGCTTTTTGTCTCTTAGTAGCACCGTTAGCGCTTTTTGTTTGAGTTACTTTTATTTTTGCCATTTTAATATCTCCTTAACCGTTAAATACTCTACTCATTGGGATTCCACGTGTACCAGCGATTGTATAAGCATCACGCATCATGCTAAGTGCACTGATTGTAGCTTTTACTAAATTGTGAGGATTAGAAGAGCCTTTACTCTTAGCCAATATATCACGAATTCCTACTGATTCAAATACTACACGCATAGCACCTCCTGCGATAACTCCAGATCCTGGAGCAGCTGGTCTCATGAATACTTTAGCTCCACCATATTTAGCAGTTTGTTCATGAGGAATAGTTTTCTTATCTAAAGGCACCCTTATAAGGTTCTTTTTAGCATCTTCTATACCTTTTTGTATAGCAGTTGTTACTTCGTTAGCCTTACCAAGACCATAACCAACAACACCATTTTCATCTCCTACGACAACTATTGCCGAAAAGCTGAAGTGACGTCCACCTTTAGTTACTTTGGTAACCCTTTGGATAGAAACCAATCTATCTTTTAATTCAAGATCAGTTGTTTTTACTTTTTTTACATTTATATCTGTCATAGTCTTCTAGAATTTTAAACCGCCTTCACGAGCAGCATCTGCTAAACTTTTAATTCTTCCGTGATATAGGTAACCTCCACGATCGAAAGCGATTGTAGATATTCCTTTAGCAACAGCTCTTTCTGCAGCTAATTTACCAACATAAGCAGCTATTTCTATACCATTTTTACCTTTTAAATCTTCTTGTATTGATTTCTCTGTAGAAGAAGCTGATGCTAATGTTACTCCATTTACATCATCGATAAATTGTACATAAATTTGTTTATTACTTCTGTAAACCGCCATTCTTGGCTGTTCAGCTGTTCCATTAACCACCTTACGGATACGGTAACGGATTCTTTGTCTTCTTTGTATTTTACTAATAGCCATAAAATCTTCTCCTTATTATTTAGCTGACGCTGATTTACCTGCTTTTCTTCGTAATTGTTCGCCAACGAATCTAACACCTTTACCTTTATATGGTTCTGGTTTACGTAGTGAACGAATCTTAGCAGCTACTGCACCGATTAATTGCTTATCATAACTCTTTAGAATTAATACAGGATTTTGTCCTTTCTTAACTTGAGGAGCTTCTGCTGTAATCTCTGCTGGTAGCATAAAATGAATATCATGTGAGAATCCAAGGTTAAATATTAATAATTGACCTTTCGCTTCAACACGAAAACCTACACCAACAAGTTCTTGTTTAGTAGTATATCCCTCTGATACTCCTACAACCATATTATGAATTAATGAACGGTAAAGTCCATGCATTGATCTATGACGTGGAGAATCGGTAGGTCTTTCTACCTTTAATATATTTCCCTCTACAGATACCTTAAGATCAGAATCTACTTTCTGACTTAATTCTCCTAGTGGTCCTTTAACCTTTACCACATTATCATTACCGATTGTTACGGTAACTCCTTTAGGTAGGTTTACAGGTAATTTTCCAATTCTTGACATTGTTATCTATTTTTTTATTAATAAATATAACATAAAACTTCACCACCGACGTTAAGATCTTTAGCTTCTTTTTCAGTAATAATACCTTTTGAAGTAGAGATAATAGCGATTCCAAGTCCATTAAGAACTCTTGGTAGCTCATTTGTATTTACGTATTTTCTTAAACCCGGTTTACTTATACGAGTAATTTTTGTGATAGCAGGTTTCTTAGTATCAGGATGATATTTAAGAGCTACTTTGATGGTGTCACATGGACTACCTTCTACGACTTTATAACTTAGAATGTAACCTTTCTCGTGAAGAATTCTAGTCATTTCCTTTTTCATGTTTGAAGAAGGAATTTCTACAACTCTACGACCAGCTAAGTATGCATTTCTGATTCTAGTTAAAAAATCTGAAATTGGATCAGTCATTTTAATTTTTTTTTAAATAATATCGACGTTTGCACGCCCGATATCCAATGTTAATAATTTATATTCTTTAGTATTTCTACCAACTTGCCTTTTTAACTCCTGGTATTAAACCATTACTAGCCATTTCTCTGAATTGGATACGACTAATACCAAATGTACGCATATAACCTTTTGGACGTCCAGTTATTGAACAACGATTATGCTTACGAACAGGACTTGAATTTTTAGGAAGTTTATCTAAACCAGCCCAATCTCCAGCTGCTTTTAATTCCTCGCGTTTTTTAGCGTATTTGGCACATAACTTTGCGCGTTTAACTTCGCGTGCCTTCATTGATTCTTTTGCCATATAATATCTTTATTTATTTTTTTTAGTCTTAAAAGGCAATCCAAATTCCTGTAATAGAGCATGAGCTTCTTCATCACTAGAGGTTGAAGTTACGAAAGTAATCTCCATACCCATCATTTTGCTTACTTCATCAATGTTGATTTCAGGGAAAATAATTTGCTCTTGAACTCCAAGAGTATAATTACCTCTACCATCAAATTTCTCATTGATACCTTTAAAATCTCTAATACGAGGAAGAGAAACAGATATAAGTCTCTCTAAAAATTCGTACATTTTAGTTCTACGTAAAGTTACTTTAACACCAATTGGCATTCCTTTACGTAATTTAAAGTTTGAAATATCTTTTTTAGAATAAGTAACAACTGCTTTTTGACCTGTTATCATAGTCAATTCAGATTGTGCTACATCTACTAATTTTTTATCTCCAGTCGCTACTCCTAAACCTTGATTGATAGTAATCTTCTCAAGTTTTGGAACTTGCATAACTGATTTAAAATTGAATTGTTTCATCAATTTTGCAGATATTTCATCTTTATATTTCTTCTGTAGAGAAGGCACATAACCTTTCATATCAACGAAGATTTCTTTACTTTCTGATTTATTTGCTTTTGCCATTATTTAATCTCCTCTCCAGATTTTTTTGCATAACGTACCATTTTTCCTTTCTCATTAAGGCGTCTACCAATTCTAGTAGGACCTCCCTCAGAAGGATCAACAACTTGCAGGTTAGAAATGTGAATGCCTGCTTCTTTCTTAATTATACCACCTTGAGGATTTTCAGCATTTGGTTTAGTATGTTTACTAACCATATTTACCTCCTCTACAATGGCACGATTCTTCTTAGTATCAACAGCTAAAACTTTTCCAGTTTTACCTTTATCGTTTCCGGCGTTTACATAAACTGTATCACCTTTCTTTATATGTAATTTCTTATTCATTTCAGTAAACTTTTATAATACCTCTGGTGCTAAAGATACGATCTTCATAAAGTTTTCACGTAACTCTCTAGCTACTGGGCCAAAGATACGCGTTCCGCGAATTTCACCTTGATTATCTAATAACACGCAAGCATTATCATCAAAACGAATATATGATCCATCAGCACGACGGATTTCTTTTTTTGTTCGAACAATTACTGCTTTAGACACTGTTCCTTTTTTAGCGTCACCACCAGGTATTGCACTTTTAACGGCAACAACGATTTTGTCACCTACAGCTGCATAACGACGACGTGTACCGCCTAATACTCGGATACAAAGGACTTCCTTAGCTCCGCTATTATCAGCTACTTGTAAACGTGATTCTTGTTGTATCATTGTTATTTAACTTTTTCTACAATTTCTACTAATCTCCAGCATTTAGACTTGCTCAATGGGCGAGTTTCCATAATGCGGACTGTATCTCCTTCGCTGCACTCATTCTTTTCATCGTGAGCTACGAATTTCGTGGTTTTATTTACGAATTTACCGTAAATAGGGTGTTTCTCTTTAATATTAACAGAAACAACAATGGTTTTATCCATTTTATTACTTACCACTAAACCTACTCTTTCTTTGCGTAAATTTCTTTCCATAACTATGTTATTTCTCGCTGTTCTCTGCTTGTGCAAGAACTGTTATCATTTTAGCAATATCTCTTCTTTTCTTCTTAATTTGAGAAAGATCCTCTAATGGAGATATAGCGTGATTAATTTTCATCGAATTCAAAGCTGCTTTCTCAGCTGGGATACGTTCGCGTAGGTCATTTATTGCCATTTCGCGGATTTCACTTGTTTTCATTTATTCTCCTTATTAATTAATCTTCTTCATAATCTCTACGTACTACAAATTTTGTAGTTACTGGCAGTTTTTGGGCTCCAAGACGAAGGGCTTCTTTAGCTATGTCTAATGGAACTCCTTCAATCTCTACTAACATACGTCCAGGAGTAACCGGAGCAACGAATCCCTCTGGATTACCTTTTCCTTTACCCATACGTACCTCAGCAGGCTTTCTTGTGAAAGGTTTGTCAGGGAATACTCTTATCCAAATCTTTCCTTCACGTTTCATGTGACGAACGATCGCCTGACGTGCAGCCTCAATTTGTTGACCTGTTAACCAACATGGTTCCAGTGTCTTGATTCCGAAAGATCCAAAAGATAATTGTGTACCTCTACCGGCATTACCTTTCATACGACCTTTTTGCTGCCTTCTAAACTTTGTTTTTTTTGGTTGTAACATTGTTATACAGTTTTAACTATTTTCAATATCTTAAAGTTCTGTTCTCCAGGCCTTTAGATATATTTGTCTCTAAAGACGGAGTGCAAAGGTATAAAAAATATTTAATATACAAACTTTTTTTATTAAAAAAATTCACTTTTTGACAGGACTTTTTAATATTCAACTTATAATCTCTCAATGAGTTACGAATATTAAACATTTTCTAAAAAGTGCATTTTCGACACGAATACGGAAATTTTTTTTTTATATCTTTACCAGGCAATATGAAAAGAAGATACATATACATATTATTTATGGCAATGTTAAGTTTGTCGTCGCAGGGACATTCGTTGTTAGCCCATGCTAATGCAAGAGAACTCAGCTCTATATCCTACTACTCCAACTACGACAGATATACATCAAGCCAAAGCACCATTGCCATAGATACTACAGAAAGTGTCATGAAATTTTTTATAGCTAACGGAGATACTATATTCATAGATGAATTAGTCCCAGCTGTAGTTTATAATAAACCTAGAGGAAGACAAAATAGAGAATGGAGACGTTATTATAAATTAGTATATAACTTCGGCAAAGCCTACCCCTACGCTCTATTAGCGAAACAGGAAATGAAAGGAACAGATGAATATATCGCTAAACATAATCTAAAGGGAAGGGAGAAAGAAAAATATGTAAAGTCTTTAGAGATTAAACTTTTTCATAAATTTGAAAAACCATTGCGACATTTTTCTTTCTCGCAAGGTCATTTATTATTAAGATTAATAGATCGCGAATTAGGTATGACTCCTTATTATTTAATAAAGAGTTATGAGAATGGAGTTACCGCTGCTTTCTGGCAAGGAGTCGCGAAAATATTCAAGTCTGACATGAAAAAGCCTTATGATAAATTTGGGATAGACAAGCCAACTGAGGAATTAGTACAAATCTATCAAGCTGGAAATTTCAACTATTTATATTATAGTATATTTGGAAAGTTCCCCCCGGAACCTGTAGAAAGAGCTGAGGATGATTATCCTCAAAAACTTAAACCCTGGCCTTCAGCTAAATAAAATATTACAGAGTGTGAAAAGTTAATTCTTTAGTAGAGTTATCATAAATACCATACTCACAGTTTCCTGCCCAAAAACCTAAGATGTTAAATTGAGCTCCTGATTGTAATTTTATATGAGTTGGCACGTGAAAATGGCCAAAAATAAAATAATCATATTCATTTTGATGTTCTAAACTATAACGATAAGCTCCTTTTTCTTCAAGATTAAATACATATTTCTTTTTAGAGTTTAATTTTTTCTTTCTAGAATGATATGCCCAGGCATATCCAAAACCTAATGACCATCGTGGATGAAGGCTACTATAAAGGATTTGTGCGAATCTATTTCTAAAAATAGCACACATCATTTTATAGCCAAAGTTGTTATTGCCAAGTCTATCTCCATGACCTACTAAGAAACGTTTATCTCCTATTTTAAACTTAATAGATGAATCTACTACTATCATTCCTACTTCTTCTTGAAAATAAGAATAAGTCCAAACATCGTGATTCCCATTTAGATAATAAATTTTTAAACCATTATCTGCTAATTCTGCTAACTTCCCTAACACACGAGTATAATCACGAGGAATCACGTATTTATGCTCATACCAGAAATCAAAAATATCACCAAGAAGATACAGAGCTGCTGCATCGCTTGAAATGCTATTAAGAAACCTAAGGAATTTCTTTTCTATATCTTTAGGACCTCCTGAATGAGCCCCTAAATGTACATCTGATACGAAATAGTACTTCATATGAAATATTTTCTAAAATCCTGTTATATAATTATTTAAGCATCTACCATATTGTCAATGTTATACTAAGTAAACCTGCTATAAGACAATAAACCGCGAAATAAGTTAATTTAGCTTTTTTCACTATCTCTATCATCCATTTACACGCTGCATAACCAGAAATAAAAGCTGCTAAGAAACCAAATACCAATGCAGATATACTTATTCCTGAAGTAGCTGCTGGCATTTCCCCTCCTACTAAATCAAGAAAAGCTTCTCCCAATATAGGAACTAAAACCATTAAGAAAGAAAACTTCGCTACCGAAGCTTTTTTCACTCCACATAATAATCCTGTTCCAATAGTTGATCCTGAACGAGATATCCCAGGTAATACTGCGACTGACTGTGCAAGGCCTATAATGATAGCTTCTTTAAATCCCATTTCTTTAAGATCCTCTTCTTTTTTATTCCTTTTAGTAGAAATTTTCTGACTTATAAATAAAACCAAAGCAGTGACTATAAGCATAGCACCAACTAAAATCAAAGAATCAAACGCAGAATCTACAGTATCCTTAAAAAAGACTCCCACAAGTCCTACTGGAATCATGGAAATTAATATCATAGATATATATCTCGTTTCTTTATTAAACTGAAATTTAAATAAACCTTTAAGTAAAGTCCATATATCTTTCCAAAAAACTATTATTATACTAAGAGCTGTGGCTGCATGCACTAAAACTACGAAAGATAAATTCATCTCCGTTTGTAGTCCTAAAAGTTCTTTTCCTATAGCTAAATGTCCACTACTACTGACTGGTAAAAATTCTGTTAATCCTTGAATTAACCCTAAAATTATCGCATCGAAATTACTCATTAATCTTTCCTTTTGGACGTTTCATTATACCAACTATTTCTACAATAAATCCTGCGATTATCACTATTGGAGACAATACTGTACGTCTAAAATTAAACATATCATAATTAAATTCATTAGGATTATCCGATCCTCCTCCAATCATCAGAATATATCCTAAAATAATAATTATAAGACCTATTATGAGTATTTTAACATTTTGTTTATTTATTGAAAAATTTTCCATATTTTTTTTTAATAATATAATTCATCTTTAGTTATATTAACCAACCCTCGTACTACTGAAGAAGTTGACACCATACATAAAACTACTCCTACAACTATCACACCACCTAGAGAATAAAACATCAATTGATAATCTATTATCTGAAATAATGCTTGAAATTCTTTTTTCATCAAATTTACGACCACTAAGATAGCAAGATTAGCTAATAAAGCAGACAATAAACCTTGAAAAAAAGCTTGTAAAACAAAAGGTCGAGCTATAAATCCCTTAGTAGCACCTACTAAGCGCATAGTATGAATAGTAAATCTTTTTGCATAAACACTTAATCTTACTGTATTATTAATAATTACTGTAGAAATAAATAATAGTAGTAAAATAAAAATACCAAGTATCATTCCTACTTTTTTAATATTAGTATTCATTAAATTTACAATAGATTCTTGATACACTACATCCTTTACCATTGGCTCTCTCTCTATATCTTTTTTTATTTGAGATAAGCTATCTGAAGAAATGTAATCAGCATTAATTTTTAATTCAAGTGAAATCGGAATAGGATTTGATTCTAACACATCCATAAAATTTTCTCCCAGCATATTCTTCATTTCCTCCTCACCCTGCTCTTTAGAGATTACTTTGACTTCTTTTACATAATTTTCACTTCTTAATTTCTGAGCATATGCAGAAGCATTCTGTTCTTTAGTGTCTAGATCTAAGAGTACTGTAATTCTTATATTTTCCTTAAAGTAATCAGACACTGTCTTAGCATTTATAAATATTATTCCTGCTAGACCAACAATGAATAATACCAATGCTATACTAATGACTAAAGACACATAAGAATGTATCAATCTGCCATTTAAAATATTCTTCTCCTTTCTACCCATTTTATTTGTGTGATAAGTAAGTACAATTGTCAAAGATAGTGTTTTTAGATTTTTTTTCATATCTTTGTAATAGCAATTTTTCAAAAAAAGTTATTAATGGAAGAAAGAATAAGAGTATTATTTGTTAATTCCGAGATTACACCTTATATGGAAGAAAGTAAAATTTCTATCATAGGAAGGTATTTACCTCAAGGAATTCAAGAGAGTGGAAAAGAAATCAGAACATTCATGCCAAGATATGGTAGCATCAATGAAAGACGTAATCAACTTCATGAGGTAATAAGACTATCAGGAATGAATATTGTTATTAATGATTTAGACCGACCATTGATAATAAAAGTATCTTCTATCCCTTCTGCTAGAATGCAAGTTTATTTTATAGACAATGAGGATTATTTTCATAGAAAACTCACATTCAATGATAAACAAGGTAAATTTTTAGCTGATAATGATGAAAGAGCCACCTTTTTCGCTAGAGGTATTATGGAGACTGTTAAGAAATTGAGATGGAAACCAGATATCATACATTGTTCAGGTTGGATTTCACATCTTATACCTTTATACTTAAAAAAGACTTACAACGATGATCCTGTTTTCTCTGACAGTAAAGTCATATTATCTCTTTATAATGAATTTCTCGATGAGAAATTTAATGAGAATATGAAAAACATAGTTATCTCTGATGGTATAGCTGCTGACGATGTTAAATTACTTGATGAGCCTAATGGCACAAATCTTGCTAAATTAGCCATAAAGTATTCGGATGCGATTATTCCTGGTGTAGAAAACATAAATCCTGAGCTTCTTGCTTATATTAAAGAAAAGAATCTCCCAATTTTAGATTATACACCTATTGATCACCCGGAAGGCACCTACATTCAAAAGTATAACGAATTTTATGATCAAATTTTATCAAAAGACGATAAATAAATTATTAGTCTGTATAGTAATATTTCCTTTATTTTTCAGTTCTTGCATAGAAGCTGATAGAACATTAGGAGATAATTTAATTCCTGACAATCAGAAATTAAAAGTAGAAGTAGATACATTAAATATACCTCTTTCGAGTAATATACCTGATAGTATCCAAGCGATAAGTTCCAGCTCTCTAATTTTTGGATACATAAAAGATCCTAAATTCGGGCTTACAAAAGTTAGCACTGCTTCCATTTTGCTACCTGCGAGCGACTCAGTTAAATTTGGAGATAATCCTATTTACCAAAGTTCTTATCTTGAATTAAACATCGATTCCAATTATAATTACGATGATAATGACGAGGGTAAGGCTCAGAATCTTTATGTGTATAGATTAAAATCTGACCTTGATTCTACCAGAGTTTTTAATAGCTCTCTTACACAAGATGATTTTTATCCAAATCCTATCTCTTTAGGTTCTCCAGTTTACTACGGAGGAAGTTCTATAAAAATCTATCTAGATGATACTTTTGGAAAAGATCTCTTGGAATATACTCAAGACGATTACGATGATGCTCAAGATTTCGTAGATAAAAGTAAAGGCTTATATATTACTACTGACACTCCTGATAATTTAGAAACAGGAGGACGTCTTAATTTTATCTCACTTAATACTTCATTCTTATACATTAATTATACAAACTCAGCAGGAAAGGACACTCTAGAGAAATACTATTTTGGAACTAGCTATGCTTTAAATGTATCAGAGAATGATACATCAGAAGAACTATTAGGAGACGAAACAAGTCCAGAATTAAATATAGACTGTTTCGCAGGAGTAAAACCATATCTAAGTGGAGAAGCGTTTTCTCAGACTATGAAAGATTGGATTATATCTAAAGGATACTCTGATAAAACTATTTTATTATCTAGAGCATATTTAAAACTTCCTTTTACAGCTCCAGAAGATTTAGATGAATTAGATAAATATCCATCTTATATTTACCCTGCTCATTACCAATATGCAAGTGCTGATTCGACAAAATACTTTTATTCTATAGAAGACTTAAATACTGCGTCTTATGTTGGACAGATAGACAGATCATCTATGAATTATATTTGCGATATTACTTCATTCGCTCAAACTATACTTGATAAGACATTAAATATAATTGAAGGAGATGAAAGTGATCTAGACATAACAGATAACATGTGGATATTTCCTTTAAAAGCGACTACTACAAGTTCAAGTTCCTCATATTATTATAGTTCTTCTTCTACTACTACATATTCTATAGATTTAACTAATTATTCTCATGGTACTATAAATGGTGCTGGTGCTTCCAATAACACAGAAACAGGTGAAAACTTGAAGCCTACACTAACATTAGTATATACGCTATTAGATAAATAGAATACTCAAAAAATAAATGAAATATTAATGAATATAAATAATTTAAGAATTCTTGAATTATTTATATTTTTATTTATACGCGCCGAAGATTACGCAAGAATTATGTCCACCAAAACCAAAAGCATTATTTAATGCTATTTTAACCGGACGTCTTTGTGCCTTATTAAGAGTAAGGTTCATTTTATAATCTATCTCAGGATCTTCAGTCTCGAAATTAATCGTTGGGGGTATTATACCAGAATTTATAGCATGAATACATGCCTGAGCTTCTATGGCTCCTGCAGCACCTAATAAATGCCCTGTCATAGACTTTGTTGAACTTAAGTTAAGTTCATATGCATGATCTTTAAAAATAGATTTAATAGCCTTTAATTCAGCTATATCTCCTTTAGGAGTAGAAGTTCCATGAAGGTTTATATAATCAACATCATTACCAGATATATGAGCATCTTCAAGAGCTAATGTAATAGCTGACATAGCTCCTTCTCCATCTGGATGAGGTGCAGTAATATGAAAAGCATCTGCCGTTGAGCCAGTACCTAGAATTTCCGCGTAAATTTTGGCTCCACGTGCGAGAGCATGCTCTAACTCTTCAAGAATTAAAATACCGGAACCTTCTCCCATCACAAAACCATCTCTATTTTTATCAAATGGACGAGAAGCCTTTTTATAATTTTCATTGTTTGATGACATAGCTTTAGCTGAAACAAAACTTCCTATTCCCGGAGGACATATAGGAGCTTCAGTTCCACCTGTAAGCATTACATCTGCCTTTCCATAACGTATAGCTTCAAATGCATCAGTTATAGCATGTCCCGATGAAGCACATGCTGAAGTTACAGTGTAATTAGGACCCATTAACTTATATTTCATAGAAATATATCCTGGAGCCACGTTCGCTATCATCTTAGTAATAAGAAATGGACTAAAGCGAGGGATATTACCACCTTCACTATAGTCCATTATTTCGTGAAAAAGAGACTCAATGCCTCCTATTCCTGAGCCTAAGATAACGCCAATTCGTTTAAGATTCTCGGAATCAAAATTAAGTTTAGAATCAATAATCGCTTCAGAAGAAGCCACTAATGCATACTGAACAAACTTATCTAATCTTCTAATCTCTTTGGACGAAATACCGTAATCTGTAGGATTAAAATCTTTAACTTGACAAGCAAATTTAGTTTTAAAATTAGTAGTATCAAACCTATCTATTAAACATGAACCACTTACTCCGGAATCAAGATTAGCGAAATACTCACTTATATTGTTTCCCAAAGGATTAATTGTTCCAAGACCAGTAATTACTACTCTTTTTAAACCCATATTTTGCTCATAAATTATTTTGTATTCTCTTCAATATAAGAAATAGCATCACCAACAGTGGCTATTTTTTCTGCAGCATCATCAGGAATTGTAAGGTTAAATGCCTTTTCGAATTCCATAATTAATTCTACTGTATCTAGAGAATCTGCACCTAAGTCGTTAGTAAAACTAGCGGCTGGTGTAACTTCATTCTCGTCAACGCCTAATTTGTCAACGATAATGGCTTTTACTTTTGAAGCAACTTCTTCTGCCATGGTTTATAAATTTTAGTTAATAATTAATTGTTAATTTATTTTCTAATTCAAAATAGGATGCAAATTAACATAAAATTTCTTTAAAATAAAACTTTGTAACCGATTTTTTGTTAAATTTGCAATCCAAAGCACTATTAAATATCAGATAATCAGCCAAATGAAACAGAACATAGCAATATTAGCATCTGGGAATGGAACTAATGCTGAGAATTTTATGAATTTCTTCAAAAATTCTGAAATAGCACAAATATCATTAATACTTTCAGATAAAAAATCAGCCTACGTACTTGAAAGAGCTAAGAATCACCATATTCCTTCATACTCATTTACAAAGTCAGAATTTTTCAATGCATACGAAAGCATTAGTGCCGCTCCAGAATACAAAGTACTCTCAATAATTGAGAAATACGACATAGACATAATCATACTAGCTGGATTCTTATTAAAAGTTCCAGACTATTTATTAAAAAGATTTCCTGGTAAAATATTCAATATACATCCAGCTCTCTTACCAAATTATGGAGGAAAAGGAATGTATGGCATGCATGTTCATGAAGCAGTAATAGCTGCTAAAGAAAAAGAATCAGGTATAACTATACATTTGATAGATGAAAACTATGACCAAGGATCTATTATATACCAGGCGAAATGCAGCATAACAGAGCAAGATACACCTGAAACCTTGGCTAGTAAGATTCATGAACTTGAAAAACAATACCCAAAAGTAATAAATGATTACTTAATTAAACACTAAATTATTTGATTACAAACAACTCATATCAGATGCCAAAAACTGCTGTCGTTATATTAAACTGGAATGGAATTAACTTTCTACAAAGATTTCTTCCCACAGTTATTAAAAAGACTCCTGATAATTTGGCTAGGATAATAGTAGCAGACAACGGTTCTAATGATGGATCACTAGAATATCTATCCAATATCACCTCTGTACAAACGATAAAATTTGATAAGAACTATGGCTTTACCGGGGGATATAATAAGGCATTTGATATATTAAAAGAAGAAAAATATCAATACTACCTTCTACTAAATTCCGATGTTGAAGTAACCGACAGATGGTTAGACACTCTCATTGAATTTATGGAGTCACATCCTAAAGCAGGGATATGCTCACCCAAAATTAAATCATACGCTAATCCTCACTATTTCGAACATGCAGGAGCATGTGGAGGTTATATAGATAAATTCGGTTTCCCATACTGCAGAGGAAGGATTCTTTCCCTCGTAGAAAAAGATTCGGGGCAATATGAAGATAATCGCGAGACCTTCTGGGCATCAGGTGCATCATTTCTAATTAGAGCAGAATTATGGCACCAACTTGGTGGATTAGACAACACCTTCTTCGCACATATGGAAGAAATAGACCTATGCTGGCGTGCCAAGCTTAGCGGACAGCAAGTCTGGGTAGTTCCTGAATCTGAGATCTACCACGTCGGAGGAGGAACACTACCAAACGAATCACCAAATAAATTATACCTGAACTTTAGGAATAATCTACTGATGATATACAAAAACAGTGGTACACATCGTCGTAAGAATATCTTTATTCGAAAAAATATAGATCGAGTCATAGCATTAATATACATACTAACAGGCAAATCTGAATTCGCCAAAGTAATAAGTAAAGCCCATAAAGATTTTGAAAAATTAAAAAAAGAAGTTAAAATTACTGAGATAAAAAACAAAGTAAAATATGGAGATAAAACCCTAATTAGACTTTGGTTTGAGACGAAGAGATCTATAAAAAAGCATAAAAAACTAACAAAATGAAAGTGATAAATAATAATATGTTTAAAAAAAATGAGACGAAAGTAGCTCTTATTTATGACTTCGACGGAACACTTTCGCCAGGTAATATGCAAGAATTTGGATTTATAGAAGCTGTAGGGAAGACTAAAGAAGATTTCTGGGCTAAAAGTGAAGCTATATCCGAAGGACAAGACGCGAGTGAAATACTATCATATATGAAACTTATGATAGATGAAGCAAGAGCAGCAGGAGTAAAATTAAAGAGAGAATCATTCACTAGTTTTGGAAAAAAGATAGAACTATATAAAGGAGTAAAAGAATGGTTCAAACTCATTAACGAATATGGACATAAAAAGGGTATTAAGATAGAACATTACATAAATTCTTCTGGTCTAACAGAAATGATAGAAGGCTCTCCTATCGCTGGAGAATTTGAGAAGATATTTGCATGTTCATTCTTATATGATGTAAATGGTGTAGCAGTATGGCCTTCAGTAGCAGTAGATTATACAGCTAAAACACAGTTTCTATTCAAAATTAACAAAGGAATAAAAGAAATTAGAGATCATAAAAAGGTAAATGAATACGTTCCTGAAGATCAACGCCCTATTCCTTTTTCCAGAATGATTTATTTCGGCGATGGAGCCACAGACATACCTTGTATGAAACTAGTCAAACAATTTGGAGGTAACTCCATAGCTGTTTATCAAAATGGGAATAAGGCGAAGGTACAGAAACTCATAAAAGAGGATAGAGTTAATTTTATCACATACGCGGATTATACCAAAAATAGTAAGACCTATAAAATAGTTACTACTATAATTGATAAAATACACGCTGAGATAGAACTAGATAAATTAAAAGACTAGACGATTAATTAATTCATCTCCAAGAGCAGATTTATTTTTTATATGAAGGAGTACGTCCTCAACGAAAGGATTTGTATCAAAATCACCTCGTACTTCTTCAAAATCTTTCAGTTTCTGTGTTTTATCTCCATCAGCTCCGAATGCTGTCATAAAAGATAAAGAAAATTCTTTTTTAGCATCGTTATACACCTTCTCGTCTAAAGATACTACTGCTGTTTTCCATTTCTTAATGATCTTTATAACATCTTCACAAGTTATTTTCTCAGGAGATACATTGTAAACTTGTTCAAATTTATCATAAATCCAAGTCCATTCATATTCATAATACTGTGAAGCCATTTTAGCGAATTCTTTGTTAATATCTTCTAATCTAGAAATAACATTATTCTCTATTTTATCTATTAGAATCGTTACTTCTGACTTTGGAGTAATTAAACCAGAAAGATCGACCCAATCTCCTAAACCAATTTTAGTTTTAGGTTTTAAAGTATTTCGCAGTAAAGTGACAGGGTCGTCAGAACTTTTAAAATCTATATCTTTTAAACGATTAACTACTGCATTACCAAAAAATTTGTTTATACCTATATCATAAAATTTCAGACCTTTCTTTAAAGACGAATTTCTAATTTTAGCACCTTTAAAAGAATAAATGTCACTACTTGGTCCAGAAACTTCTTGAAGTTCTTTCAATATTTCTATTCCTTTGAACATTTTCTGTATAGTATAAGGACTCAAAAGATTAAAATTAATATAATCTAATTTTTTATGGTCAGTTCTTTTGTCCCTTTTAGGCCATTTTCTAACGTCCCTTATCGTACCAACAGAACGAAGATTCACTCCAGGCATAACGAATGTACTATTTTGATTTTCAATAAGATATGAAAAAGGCAAATCCTGTGTATCTACATGATCTACATGTCTTCCCATAATTAACGAAAATGGTCCTATATGAGATGGAAACAATATATAAGAATCTGAAGATGTTTTAGAACCTCTTTCTAATATGCCGTGATGAATAGGTCCTAATTTATACATGTGATTACTTTGATTAGACCCTGATCCTGCATTCATGAAAGAGAACATACCTGCTATTAGCAGTGTAGATTTATGATGGGTAACGGTGTAAGGACCTGCGAAGATAGCACATGCCTCGCCATTCTCTTCATGGCAATTACTGAAAAATAATGATGATGATGCTGAATAAGAGTGAGACAAACAGCACGCTTGCCCAATGAAGCAATCATTGATCATTGCCCCGTCACTTAATTCTGAACCTGATGATATTATGAAATTCTCACAGGTAACATTTGAGCCTATGAAGATTGGTGCATCTTGGTCACTATTAACGCTACCATTTTCTAATCTAGATACTCCTGATATTATAGCATAATCTCCTATTCTCACATTTCGTATAACCTCAGAATTCTCTATGACTACATTATTTCCTATTTTTCCTACAGCTGAAGAATGTTTATTAGCATAATAATCTGCCAATTCTTTAAGTCGTTTCTGTAATATAGGACGATGTCTATATAAAGCCGCTAAATAAGCCATGTGAGCAGAAAGTTTACTATGGATAGCTACCTCCCTACCTCCTGTTTCATTTAGCACAGCGACTTGAGTTCCTTCTCCGAAAGAAGAAACTCCATTAACTAATATCAGACCTACATTTTTAATATATGTATCATGTCCGATCTCATAATTTGCTATATAATTTTGTACATTTTCGACACATGTATTATCACCTACTGTCACATTATGTAGAGTAGCGTATCTTACTCCTGATTTTTTAGTTATTCCTCCTTCAAGAGTAAATTTCTTTTCGAAATTACCTAATTTTATATTACCTGAGAAAGAAGATTGAAATATTCTATTAGTATTAAATCCATCTTTTACTAATACGTTATTCCAATCATCAGCTATACAAGAATTATTTTCCAAACGTTGTATTTCTTCTGCAGTTAAATGTCTATATTCACTCATAATTATTTGTCTTTTTCTGATAGGATTATTTTATCAGCAGGTATTTTCCAATCGACTCCGAAGATGGGATCATTCCATTTAAAAGAGCCTTCATAGGAAGGATTATAAAAGTTATCACATTTATAATTAAAAATAGCTTCTGAAGATAATACTGAAAAGCCATGAGCCATTCCTCTAGGAAGGAAAAATTGCGTATGATTCTCTGAAGATAATTCTACAGACACATATTGACCATATGTAGGAGAATCTTTTCTAATATCAACAGCCACATCCAGAACACATCCCTTCACACATCTAACCAATTTAGCTTGTTCAAAAGGTGGTTTCTGGAAATGTAAACCTCTAATTACTCCGTACTTAGAGAAAGATTCGTTATCTTGAACGAAAGCTACATTCGCCACTTTCTTATTAAATTCTTCTTGATTATATGATTCATAAAAATACCCTCTACTATCTCCAAACACTTTGGGCTTAATTATGAAAACACCTTCTATTTTTGTTTTAATTACTTCCATTTATATTTTTTCAATGAGACTCAATAAATATTTACCATATTGATTTTTCCCTAATTTTACTGCCTCAGAACGTAATTTTTCTTCACTTATCCATTTGTTTTGATAAGCTATACCTTCGAGAGATGCTATTTCAAGACCTTGACGTTTTTGAATAACCTCTACATATGTAGCAGCCTCAGATAATGAATCATGAGTACCAGTATCTAACCATGCGAAACCTCTACCCAATAACTGTACTTTAACTTCTTTTTTATTAAGGAATTTTTGATTTACAGTAGTAATCTCAAGTTCTCCACGAGCAGATGGCTTTATATTCTTAGCTATATTGACGACACTATTTGGATAAAAATATAAACCAACCACAGCATAATTTGATTTAGGAATCTCAGGTTTCTCTTCTATAGATATAGCATCTCCATTTTTATTAAATTCTACCACTCCATATCTTTCTGGATCTTGAACATGATATCCGAAAATAGTCGCTTTATTATACTTTTCTGCCGCTTCTACAGCTTTGTGTAATTGTCCAACAAAACCACTGCCATAAAAGATATTATCACCAAGTATAAGACAAACTGCATCATTTCCAATAAAATCTTCGCCGATAATAAAAGCTTGAGCTAATCCATCCGGGCTTGGCTGTTCCGCATAAGATAAATTCACTCCAAAATCAGAACCATCCCCTAATAATCTCTTAAAACTAGGTAAATCGTTAGGAGTAGAAATTAACAAAATATCTTTTATACCAGCTAACATAAGTACTGATAAAGGATAATAAATCATCGGTTTATCATAAATAGGCAGCAATTGTTTACTCACTCCTTTAGTTATTGGATAAAGTCTTGTGCCAGATCCTCCTGCTAAAACTATTCCTTTCATAATATTTGAGTTTATCTATTGAAAAAATTAAAGACCTATTCCGAAATATTTGAAGCCTTTACTCTCTAAATCTTTCTTATCATATATATTTCTACCATCAAAAATAACTTTATTTCTCATATCATGACACATTTTAGTACAATCTACTATTCTAAACTCATTCCATTCAGTAATAAGCATTAAAGCATCTGCATCTTGAAGCGCATCATACTTATCTTCACAATACTCTACAGCATCTCCTATTCTTCTTTTACACTCATCCATAGCTATAGGATCATATACTTTAACTTCACACCCTGCTTCAAGTAATAAATCAATCATAACTAGTGCTGGAGCCTCTCGCATATCATCAGTTTCAGGCTTAAAAGCTAATCCCCAAATAGCTATAACTTTACCTTTAAGATTACCTTTATAATATTTATATAATTTATCATATAATACAGACTTCTGCTTATTATTAACGTCTTCTACAGCCTTCAAGACTTTCATATCATAGCCTTCTTTTTCTGCAGATTTAATAAGAGCCTTCACATCCTTTGGAAAGCAACTTCCTCCATATCCACATCCAGGGTAAAGGAATTTTTTACCGATTCTAGTATCAGAACCAATACCTTTTCTTACCATACTAACATTAGCTCCTACTAATTCACAAAGATTAGCTATATCATTCATAAATGAAATTCTGGTAGCCAACATAGAATTAGCAGCATATTTAATCATCTCTGCAGAAGCTACATCTGTAAAGACAATACGATTATTCGTAAGCATAAAAGGTTTATATAACTTTTCCATGGTATTACGAGCTTTTTGACTATCTACGCCAATAACTACTCTATCAGGACTCATAAAATCTTTTATCGCAGCACCCTCTTTCAAGAATTCAGGATTAGAAGCTACATCAAAATCTACATTAACATTTCTTTTCTCCAACTCTTCTAAGACTGCTTCTCTAACTTTAACTGCAGTTCCTACAGGAACCGTACTTTTAGTTACTATTAATGTATAATCCTTAATATTCTGTCCGAAAGTACGCGCCACATTTATTACATACTTTAAATCAGCACTACCATCTTCATCAGGTGGAGTACCAACAGCACAGAAAACTATTTCTACATCATCTATTATACTTGCCAAATCAGTAGAAAAATGGAGTCTTCCTGCTTTTTGATTTTTATGAACCATCTCTTCTAAAGAAGGTTCATAAATAGGTATAACTCCTTTATTTAATGCATTAATTTTTTTTTCATCTATATCTACACAAGTAACATTAATTCCCATTTCTGAGAAA
>Ga0172377_10000126_pt1 | contig 64158 bp, 66 predicted proteins | sample Pumphouse3metaG_FD_119749 | JGI IMG/M metagenome (GOLD analysis project Ga0172377, IMG submission 119749) | Leachate microbial communities from a municipal landfill in Southern Ontario, Canada - Pumphouse #3 metaG | ecosystem: Engineered > Solid waste > Landfill > Unclassified | place: Canada...
AGGGGAAAGTTTTTAATTACAGAAATCCTGAAGATAGGCCTACACGTCTTATTCTTGCCGGATATGTGCTCGGAGCAAGTGAATCGGCTACATCTGGAGTGGCAAGGTTTATTACAAGCCTCAAGGGAACGGAAAGTTTCGCTTCATATTTCACAGAAATAGAACTGGTGGAGATGAAACTTGAGACCATAGGGGGGGAAGAGACCATGTTCTTCCGTCTCAAATGCGAATTTGAAAAAAAAGAAGAGACTCCGGTAAAAGCCGTGGAAAGAAAAAAGAGAAAAATTTTGAAGTGACCCGGTATAAGGAAAAAACGTGAACATCAAAGATCTCAGAATGGAAGACGTAAAAGAGTTTCTTTATGATCCTCAAAAGAGGGCATATTTTATTCTGGCCGCGGCGGCTCTTTTTTTTCTTATTATTCTTTTCTGGGCGGTTATCCCCGGTGCCGGGATAGTCATAACAAGGATAGCGACACAGAGTAACCTTGAAAAAACCATAGATCTTGCCGAGAAGGATATAGCAAAGCTTCCCATCGTGAGGGACAAACTTGCCGGGCTTAAAGAAGAGTATGGCTTCTATTCGATAAAAATACCAAGCCGTAAAGAGATAGGGGAATTCCTTGAAAGTCTGGCTGTTACCGCCGGGAGATCGGATGTGAGGCTTCTAAGCGTAACCCCCCTTGATCAGACCGCTGTAACTACATTCAAACCTGTCGAGAAATATTCAGATATGATGCTTATTATTTCGGCTAAGGGAGGGTATCATCAGATAAACCGTTTTGTTGAATATCTCGAAAGTGGAAGAGGGTTTTCATCTATACGGGACATTCGTATACAGAACGACACCAAGAATCCAACAAGACATGACGCGCACATTGTTTTGAAAGTATATGTTTTTGACGGAGACAGTCTTGATGAAAAAAAATAAACGCCATTATGTTTTTTTGATTTGCATTGTTTTGTTGCCGGTAATGTCGGCCTTTTGGGGAATGGAAGTGTTTTCTCAGGAAATGCACAGGAGCAGGGACCCTTTTGTGCCTCTTGTCGGCGGAGGTTATGAAAGGTCTTTTTCGGGCATAGACCGCATTTTTACCCCGTCTGACGTAAGATTTGAGGGTATAATTTCCGGCGCGGGAGGGAAAAAGGCGATTGTCCTGAATGGAGAGATGATCTCTGAAGGCCAAACGATAGGGCTTGTGACAGTAAAAAGCATCGGTATGAACAAGGCTGAGATATACATTGACGGAGTAAGGCACATTATAGCGCTTTACGAGTAAAATATATACGCAAGGTTTTTTATCTTTACCACTTTTTAGAAGGGGGAAATATGGAATGTAGAAAAAGGATGATCAGAAAAATTTCGCCTTTCGCCGCGGCTGTTGTATTTTTATGGTCTTTTTCATCGGATCTTTTTTACGCTCAGACGGCATACGGATATGCGGCCGAAGGAGGCGAAATGGATCCCGGAGCTGCCTTTTCTGATGCAACCCCGGACGTAGCGGAGCTTTCGCCCGGGAATGTAACTGTAAATTTCCGTGATGTAGACGTTAATACTGTTCTGCACTATCTTTCCGAAGTGAGCGGTGTGGATATTATCCCTCATCCCGATATCAGGGGCAAGGTCACGATGCGTCTCAGGGATAAGTCATGGCTGGACGCCCTTGAAATAGTTACAAGGAACTACGGGTATGTGTATTCCATGGAAAGCGGGATAATAAGGGTTATGCCGAGAGGCCAGCTTGAAAAAGAAGAGCCGGTCACAGAGGTTATCCGGCTTAATAACCTTACTATGGAGACGGAGCTGACTAAAGGCGCGGCATCTTCCGGCGGCGGGGGAGCTCTCGCTGCCCTAAGCGGCGGAGATACAGGCGGCTCTAAAAGTTCCACAGGCGAGGTTAGGGTAGAGCAGAAAGAGGAAAGCATAGGGAAGCTTATAAAAGCAATAAATGCCATTCTTGACCGCAAACGGGGAGAAGATGCCACTTATATTCCCAGTGTTAATGCCATTGTTGTAACGGCTATCCCCACAAAAATGAGCAGGATCAGGAACATAGTGGAAAGTATCGACCGGAGACCCGCCCAGATAGTTCTTGATGCCAAAGTTGTTGAGATAACGCTTAACAAGGACGAAAGGTTCGGCGTGGATTGGAATGCTGTTATGTCTGCCGCCGGGGCGAGACGGCCTATAACTTTTCCCTTTACTTCAGAAGGCCTTTTAACATTTTTGCCCGGACAGATGCAGCGGCAGTTTATTCCGAAATTTGGGCCTGCAGGGACTCAGCAAGATTCCAGGTTTCCGTATATGGAAGATACACTAACTGCTTCGCTCTTTGATCCGGTAGCGGCGCCTGTCGATGGGTCGCTGTACAGTCTGGGGACTCTTGATTTTTCGACTTTCAACGCCACTTTACGGCTTATTGACCAGAGAGGAGACGCGGAGATACTTTCAAGTCCTCGGATAACAACCTTAAATAACCGGAAAGCGACAATAAAGGTAATAGAAAAGGTAATGCTTCAAAGATCCGTGCAGACAACACAGGTATCGTCACTGGTTACAGTTGAATTTGAGGATGAAAAAGACGCTCGTGAAGTGGGAGTCAAGCTGGCGGTTATCCCGCATGTAAACGATAGAGGAGAAATATCCGTTAATCTTTTGCCTGAAGTATCCTCGGACATAGCTTTCACAGAGGTTTCTGCTGTGGCGGGGAATACGGTGGCTCTGACATACAGTTCAAGAGAGGCCAATACTGTGGTCCGTGTGAACGACGGCGAAACAATTTTTTTGGGAGGGCTTATCCGTAGAAATGTTGAAACTACCGAAAATAAATTTCCCGTACTTGGTGATATTTTCGGGGGGATACCTGTACTTGGTAATGTGTTCAAATACGATGCTGAAAATATCACAAGGACTGAAGTGGTTTTCTTCGTTACGGTACATATTGTCAAAGATACCATGGATTCCGTGCTATTTATGGACGCGGAAGAACATTATGATAAGCACATTACAAGGGAAGGAAGAGATAAATTTGGCGATAGAGTAGAGTCACCCGAAGGGGAAAGCTCTTTTTTTCTAAAGCGCGGGCAGTGGAATACTTCGGAAAAAACGGAAGTAATAGAATCTGTAAAACAGCCCGCCGAAGAAGAGAAGAAAAAAGGCGCGTTCATTGATTTTAGGAAGAAGTGAAAGTTGATAGTAAAAGTCCATAGTCCATAGTTTGGGAACTTGACTCTAGTTTACGCCATATGAACATCAGGTATAATACGGTTTTCTCGAAAAAAGGGGATATGGTTTATATTTCCCATCTGGATCTTATGACCCTTTTCAGGAGGGCCATAAGAAGGGCGGATTTTCCTTTTTTTCTGACGGGCGGGTTTTCTCCTCGTGTCAAAATAAGTATGCCTAAAGCTCTCAAGCTTGGGGTCGAGAGCGACTGCGAAGAGATGTCGATGTGGCTTACCGAAAACGTTCCCGAAAAAATAGTAGAAGAGCGTATGAACTTTTGCCTTCCCGAAGGGGTTAGAATTTTAAAGGTATTCAAATAAGAGTTTTTAAGGAGAGAAGGATGAGAAGAAATCAGCAAAAAGACAAGAAAGACCGGCATTTGCTAAAGGAGATGCTTGTAGACACAAGTCCCATAGAGACAAGAGTGGCGGTAATGGATAACGGAGAACTTGTGGATTTTTTTATGGAAAGAAAAAGCCGCGTGCATTACGCGGGTAGTATTTATAAAGGCAAAGTCAGCGCTATACTACAGGGCATAGACGCCGCCTTTGTAGATATAGGAATGGAAAAGAACGGCTTTCTTCATGTGAGCGATGTAATGGACAAAGATTCGGCCCTGAAGCATCTTTTGCCGGAAGAAGACACAGCCGAGGTCAGGAAACCGAAAAATGCTCCGCTTCCCAAGATAAAGGAGATCCTCAAGGTGGGCGAGGAAAGAATGGTACAGGTGGTCAAAGAGGCTATGGGGACAAAGGGGCCCCGTCTTACCACTTTTGTGAGCCTGCCCGGTCGATACCTGGTTCTTACTCCTTATGACAAGGGCCTTGGTATATCGCGCAGAATAACAGACAAGAACGAAAGAAAGAGAATTCGCGATATTATTGCCAAGATAGGGGGCGTTGAAGAGACGGGATGCATAGTAAGAACGGTGGCAGAGGGACGCTCGGAAGAAGAGATACTTAGCGAATACAGATATCTGGTGAACTTATGGAAAACTGTTCGCGACAGGGCTAATAAGCAGAAGGCCCCCGTTACGGTGTATGAAGAATACGGTCTAGTTTTGCGTATGATAAGGGATGTTTTCTCAAAGGACATAAGCCGGTTTCTTGTGGATTCCAGAGAAGAACATGCCAAAATAATGAGATTCCTTAAGTCTTACATGCCCTCTTTGCGGAACAATGTAAAGCTTTATAACGGAAAAACGCCGCTTTTTCAAAAGTATGATCTTGAGCGCCAGATAGACAGGATATTCGAGCGTAAAGTGCCGCTTAAAAGCGGGGGGTACCTAATTATAGAGCAAACCGAGGGGGTTGTTGTCGTAGATGTCAATACCGGAAGTTTTGTAGGTAAAAAGGGCCTCGAGCAAACGGCTTTTAAAACAAATATGGAAGCGGCCGAGGAAATCCCGAAACAGCTCATGTTGAGGGATATCGGCGGCATAATTATAATCGATTTTATTGACATGGAGATAAGAGATCACAAGGAAAAGATATCGCATGCTTTAGAGAACGCTCTAAAACGCGATAAGGCGCGCATAAGCGTACGTGGAATAAGCCAGTTCGGTGTTGTTGAGATGACGCGCCAGAGGATGCGTAAAAGCCTGGAAAGCGCTTCGCGCGTTGAATGCCCGTATTGCGCGGGAAAGGGTATGATAAAAAGCGTCGAGACCATAGCCATAGAAGCCGTACGAAGTATAAACAAAAAATTCGGAGCGTCCCCCAAAAAACTTAAACATGTGAATGTTATCCTTCATCCGGATATACACGACGCTCTCATTTCCGACCAGGCCGCTATGCTCAGCGATGTGCAAAGAAAATTCAGATGCAGGATAGACCTTCACGCCGACCGGGCCCTACACATAGAAGACGTCGTGATCGATGAGAAATAACCAGGGACGGTTCTCAATCTGATCCTACACCTGTCCCAGATATAATCCCACACCTGTCCCACAGTTGAACCTACACCTGTCCCAGATCTAATCCCACACTTGTCCCTCGCAGGGAATGCCAGACCCTTGTATCATCGGCGCTGCAATCTTTTTAGTGCTTACGTGAGCAAACTGCTACCAAAACTTGGACTCTTTCCGTGGGATAGGGTATACTTTATTAAGGGGGAGTTTCATGGATCTTGATGTAAAGGGACAGAAAGGCGTGACGATGGTCGAGGTTGTGCTGGCTGTCGCTATTGTGTCATTTATCTCCCTGGCGATGGTCGCGGCCATATCTCAAAGTTCCGTTTTTTCCCGCACGATTGACACCACATACACTTCTTCTTATATCGCGAACAGGCGTATCGAGCTTATTAAACGTTTCAGTTTTGATCAGCTTGCCTTTACCGAGGAAACGGCTGTTAAGGTCGGGGTGGATGGGAATATCGATCCGGACGGGGACTATGTCAGGACAACCGAAATATCCACTAATTACGGCGGGAACTCGAATCTTACCAAGGTTAAAGTAACTGTTCGGCGTTTAAGGCTTTTGGCTTCGGGCGCAAAAGCGGAAGATACGTACGTGGGGTCGCCGGTCATAATGGAAACATTGTTATCGAATTTTGAATGACCTTTGATCTGAGGAGTATATGCGATGAGACGGATGGGCTTACTTAAAAAAAGCGGCGGATTCACTCTTGTAGAGGTCATGTTCGTGGCCGTTACAGTGGGAATAGTTGTAACCGCCATTGTGAGCACGTGGATATTCATGCAAAAAACCTGGACCACGGAGATAGCCCGCACTAATACCCGCATGGACATGATGAAAGCTATAGAGACATTGCGTGACGATCTCAGGCTTTCCACCCTCACTTACATGAGTTTTTACCCGGAAAACACATGGCCGCACACGGCCGTAAGCCTTCCATTGGCTACACGTGATAATGACGGACTTTTTTCTATTTCCGGAGGAAAAATTGATTGGGACAGGACTGTTGTATACCATGTCTGGGAAGGAACTCTCAGGCGCACTATTATCGATTCTTTTATCACCGACGCTAACGAAAGGTATTTGGAACTTGTGGGGATAGCCGAAAGCGGGGAGGGCCCTGTCGGGTCTTCAACGAAAGAGGATTTTCTGAGGGATATTGACGCCTTTGAGATATCTACAATTGCTCCTGTCATAGATTTTTACGAGGATTCCGCCGATGCGCTACGGAGAAAAGCGCTTTTTGGATGGGTAAGATTATCCCCCGGGCAGCATACTTTAAGGTTCGAGATAGCCGATAAACACCCTCTTTCAGGGGGGTATTCGATAGGTATTGACAGCATATCGATAGAACCTTCGGGCAGCGCGAGAGACGCGGAATATTATATTTCAAGCGAGGCTCCGTCCGGAATGATAATTTCAAGCGGAGGTTCTACCAGCCGAGTGCATGGTACAGAATGGAACAACGATAATTATCTTGAGTTTGACACATCAGCTCTGGGAGCGTACATCGAGATCGAAGACGGCTATGATCTTTGGAGAGAATCAGCCTTTGATCAGGTGGCTCTAAGCAATACGCGCCGGGACGGTGAAGAACTCAGGATAATGCTTGACCTCCCCAAGGCATTTTGGCTGCCTGAGGACGCCGACGAGCCTCAGAACCTGAAGTGGTATGCCCATCAGCAGACCGGCGAGGCGGTGCAGGAAGGACAGAACGGATATGTCAATCCGGAAGGGGACGGGGCGTTTGAACCTTCGGAGGCACTTGTAATAAGAACCTGGGTAAACCATCAGCACATAGATCTCGATACAGCCGCCACGGGTAATGAGGTAGACCTTGTGAGGGTGAAATTCATGGCCGCGGACAGCGGAGATCTCAGGATAGAAAGGGCATATATAACGCGTAGGGATATGGATTCCGCAGGATCCTATGACGGGCTTGTAAACATTTCATCCGCGGGAGGAGTGCCTTCGGAATATCATTTTCATCAGCAGCTTTTTTTTAAGGATACTTCAGGCGGGATAAGCGCGACACTTGAAATCCCTGCCGACTCAACTGAAAGAACTGCATGGAGCGAATGGACGGCCTTCCCCATAATAACCCGGGAGGGTGGAACGGATATAGACTATTTTGTGACATTCGTGGTAGACAACGTTGATAAAGCTGAAAGCAAATACTGGGAAGGCGCCGCAGGGAGCGTTAATTCTTATTATGTGGGAATAATCCCCGGAGAAGAAAGTTTGGCCGGAATTCCCGACTGGTCGGCGGAAGGTGTTACGGTCGAGGAAAGCCGATTCATTTTCGCGGCGGCTGAAATAGACACGTGGAGAACGACGGGTTCGGTTGAGTCCAGAATTTTCGATACCGCGATATCTTTGCCTGAATATAACCAGATAAAATGGTCGGAGAATAAACCCGTGGGAACGAGTGTTTCCGTGAAGGCCAGGTCGGGGGCAAGTATGGATATTTCAGACGCTTCCGACTGGAGCGCGATAGGGGATTCATCCATAGGCGGCACCGGGAGATACCTTCAATTCCGAGCCGAACTTGCATGTACCCCCTATTGGCAAAGCGGGGGAGGGGTTTTAAGCTATTCCGATTATATTTCGCAGCATTTGGCGGGAGGGCTTCATTACGAGTTTCCCGCGAGCGGCGGAACGTATTATACTACAGGGCTTGCCGCCCCCTGGGTTGATGATATTGAAATAGACTGGCCAGGAGTTGAGAGAATATGCGCTATAACGGGCCAGATAGCCCGGAAAAACGATTATGGCCAGGCAAAACTTACGGTTGACGGACAGGATCTTTTTAAAATATTGAGCGTGCGAGTAAAGACTGTGAAACACTTTCACGGGCGTGATATAGAAAATGAACATTATGTTGAGATAGAGCCCAGAAACACGGGAAAATGATATGGATATCAGGAAATTCATCAGCAGAATAATAAGAGGAAGTTCCGATCAAAAGGGAATGGCTCTCGTTCTTGTTATGACCTTTGTAGGACTCATGTCTTTGAGCTTAATGTCACTTGCTCTCATGGTACGGCGGGACATGAATCTTGTCGAACGCGTAAAAAAAACCGACCAAGCCAGATTTCTCGCGGAGGCCGGAATAAACCACGCTCTCGCAGAAATCAGGACAAGCGGGTTTCAGGAAAGGACGGATTTTACAGGTTCTCTCGATACCGGGAGTTATAGCGTGGTATATTTTTCGGTGGGAGGAAGAGAACTTATAATCTCGACGGGTTCTGCTGCCGGGGTTTCATCAACAGCGATTTTAGAGGTGAAGGATAATACTCCGACGGCTATGAACTATTTTTCTGGAGCCGAAAATGATATAAAAATAAACGCACTTGTTACTGTTTCATCTGTTTCCGGGGATATACACGCGAATAACAATGTTTATCTTAAGGCCGGGCCTATTGTTTCGAGTTTTTCTGTGACAGGGGATGTCTCAGCTACAGGGATAGTTATGGAGGGAACAAGACATAATCAAAGTGACCTATGGGACTGGAAAGTATATATTAATGGGGCCAATAGCGACGGTGCCGCTGTTTCGGAGGGAGCTCCCAGAATAACTTTTCCCACATTTAATTTTAACAGTTACCGGCAGGCCGCAATAGATTCCGGAGACTATTATTCGGGAGATGTGACTTTTAACAATGTTACGCTATCCCCGGCCAACGGAATAGTTTATGTTGACGGGGATGCCGAGTTCAGGGGCGTATGTGTTATAAACGGCGGGGTAATCGCTAATAGCATACGTGTAATAAATACTTTGAGACAGAATAAAGCCCTTAATAGAAATGTTATACTTTCTCGGAACGGAGATATAAGGGTATGGGGACGTCTGGAAACTCAAGAGGCCCTGGTGTTCGCCGCGCAAGATATCATATCAATGCAGGTTTTGGCCGTACTCGAAGTCAACGGCATATTGCTTGCCGGGAGAGATGTTAACATGTGGAATGTCGTTACCAGAATAGTGTACACGTATGTTCCCATGTCTCCGGCGGATATGTTCGGCGAAGAGGGAACAGATGTTTTTGAAGTTGTAGCCTGGACACGCTGAATTGCACGCTAAATGACCTTGACAATCCTCTCTGGGTTTGATAACATTATCAGTCTTTTGATGGGAGTCCATAGACCATAGTCCATAGTTTGGGAACATGACAAAACAGGAAGAGGGAGAAAAATGTACGCGATAATAGAACTGCAGGGGTTTCAGGAAAAGGTTGAAAAAGGCGGAAAAATAGTCGTTAACAGGATAAAGAACCAGGAAAACAAAACGATTAAGGTTGACAAAGTGCTTTTTGGCAGGGACGGCGAGAAGACTTTCATTGGCGCTCCGTATGTCGAAGGCGCTTATGTAGAGTGCGAGATAATATCCGATAAACGCCTCAAAAAGGTAATTTCATTCAAGTACAGGGATAGAAAAAGCTCGCAGTCTAAAAAGGGCCACAGGCAGGATGTGACCGAACTTAAGGTGAAGGATATACACTTTGCCGCCGGAAATACAGCAAAGAAAAACAAAGCCGACGAGGTTTCGGAATAAGGAGAAGGTGATGGCACATAAAAAAGGACAGGGATCTTCGCGTAACGGGCGAGATTCCAATTCACAGAGACTGGGAGTAAAAACTTTCGGAGGCGAGACCGTTACGGCGGGAAGTATAATCATAAGGCAGAGAGGATCTCGCTATAAACCGGGTGTTAATGTCGGAAAGGGCAAAGACGATACCCTTTTCGCCAAGAGCGAGGGTATTGTAACTTTCTCATCAGGAAGAGTGGTAAGCGTTCTCCCCAAATGAAATGCTAATAGATCAGGCAAAGATCTACGTTGAAGGCGGCGGCGGAGGTAAAGGATGCCGCAGTTTCTTTAAGGATATTTTTCACAGAAAAGGCATTCCCGACGGCGGGCCCGGAGGGGCCGGTGGGGATGTGATATTCCAGGCCGATCCCAATCTTCAGACCCTTCTTGACTTCAGGTATAATCAGCATTACCGCGCCGAAAGAGGTGCCCATGGCGGTTCAAACCATAAATTCGGGCGAAAAGGAAAAGACCTTCTGGTAAAGGTGCCGGAAGGGACCATACTTGTTGACGCAGAGAACTCTCTTGTCATAAAAGATCTTTCCTCTCCCGGGGAGCGTGTTGTCGCGGTCAAAGGCGGAGCGGGAGGCCGGGGTAATTCCAAAAACCTGGACTCCACCGATGGTGAACCCGGCGAAAAAAAGACCATTCTTCTTGAACTTAAACTTGTCGCTGATGCTGGTATAATAGGTCTTCCCAATGCGGGAAAATCAACTTTTGTCTCTAGAGTTTCAAGGTCGCACTCAAAGATCGCTCCGTATCCATTTACCACTAAAAGTCCCAAGCTGGGGGTTGTCCGTTCAGGCGGAGAGGATTTTGTAGCCGCGGATATGCCCGGACTTATCGAGGGCGCACATAGCGGAAAAGGTTTGGGCGACCGTTTCCTTCGGCATATAGAACGAACTTCCGTTCTTGTCCATGTTGTGGACATATTGCCGATTGACGGGTCAGATCCCGCTGAAAATTTCCATCTTCTTGAGGCTGAACTTAAACTGTACGCGGAAAAGGTCTATCAGAAACCGCGCGTCATAGCGGCAAACAAGATGGATCTTCCGGGGGCCGAGAAAAGTCTGAAAAAATTTATTGAAAAAGTGCCGGGAGACGTTTACCCTATTTCCGGGGTTAGCGGGCAGGGAATAAAGGAGATCATACCGGTAATACACAGGAAGATAAAAGATGCTAAAAGAGAAAAAATTGAAAAGAATAACAGTGAAGGTGGGTACGAGAGTACTCACCTCGGAGAATAATCGCATAGACGAAGCGGTGATAAGGAGTATTTCTTCCGACATCGCCGATCTGCTTGACGAAGGTTTGGAAGTTGTTCTTGTTACTTCCGGGGCCATAGGTTCGGGGCTGGGACTTTTAGACATAGCCAAAAAGGGGAAGTCCCTTTCTGAATTGCAGGCCATTGCCAGCATAGGACAGAACCACCTGATGGATATTTACAACGGGTACCTTGGGAAAAGAGGGTATAGGGCGGGACAGATACTTCTTACCCAGGACGATCTTAACGACAGAAAAAGATTTCTTAATATACGATACACGCTGAACGCTCTTTTAAAATACAAGGCGCTTCCCATAATAAACGAGAATGATTCGGTGTCTACAGAAGAGATAAAGTTCGGGGATAATGACCGGCTTGCGAGCCTGGTCGCGGATCTCGCGAATTCGGACCTTCTTATAATACTTACCGATGTCGATGGGTTATACGGCCGGGATGGCAGAGTTATAGACCAAGTTGAGGCTGTAACGGCAAGTGTTAAGGCGCTGTGCGGGAAAAAAGGCTGTGACGAGAGCACGGGAGGAATGCTGTCAAAACTTGAAGCGGTAAAGAACTGTACGCACGCGGGTATTCCCTGTGTCATAGCCCGAGGGAAAAGTAAAGGAATAATAAAAGAAATATGTTACAAACAAAAAAGAGGAACATATTTTCTTTCCGCGGAAAGATCTATAAATGCCAGAAAAAGATGGATAGCTTTCGGAAAGAAAGCCAAGGGCGAGGTAGAGATCGATGCGGGGGCCTTTGAGGCGATAGCGAAAAAAAACCGGAGCTTGCTTCCAGGCGGGATATCGGACATAAAGGGACATTTTGTTCAAGGGGATGTAGTGGACATTACCTGCTGCGGCAGGAAAGTTATAGCCAGAGGGCTCTCGAATTATTCTTCGGATGAGATCGCGAGAATAAAAGGAAGGAAGACAAGCGAAGTAGAAGCCGTCCTCGGGTATAAAGACTACGACGAAGTAGTGCACAGAGATAATCTTGTGATCATGCGTGATGAGGGATAGGCTGCGAAAACCCGCAAAAGTCCTTATCGTGCTATGGTTATGACTTATGAGGGATAGCAAGGAAGATAAGAATTTTTACGTGTTTTCTTGCTTGCTTTAACCGCCCCTTGCGGGGCGCAAAAGTTGGCTCTAATGCAAGAAGGGCTCGACCCGAGAGCGAACTTTTGCTCGGTTAAAGAGGCTGCGAAAACCCGCAAAAGTCCTTATCGTGCTATGGTTATGACTTATGAGGGATAGCCCCGGAAGATAAGAACTTTCGCGAGAATTAAATGGAGGTGTTTATGACAATGACCGAGATCGTGGCTAAGGCAAGGGCGGGGGCGAGGGCTATGGCCGTTACGCCGTCTTCAGTGAAAGACCGCGCGCTTTTTCGCATGGCAAAACATCTCGATGCCGCCCGTGACGATATCAAAAAAGCCAATCTTGAGGATGTTTCGAGGGCCGTTTCTGCCGGCAGAAACCAGTCCTTTATCGATAGGCTTACATTGAATGACGAGCGTATAGACGCGATGTGCGATATGATCTGCAGTGTCGCGCGGCTTAATGACCCTGTCGGAACTGTTCTTGAATCAGTCGTTATGCCCAATGGCCTTCACATAGATAAGGTTCGCGTGCCTATTGGTGTAATAGGGATTATTTACGAGGCACGGCCCAATGTAACCGCCGACTGCGCGGCGCTTTCAGTAATGTCAGGCAACTCTGTGATTTTGAGGGGAGGTTCGGATGCCATATCTTCCAATATAGCGATATACAAAGCGTTAAAACGTGGAGCGGAGAAAGAGGGCCTTGATAGCGGAGCTTTCATACTTGTAGAGGATACGTCACGTGAAGTGGTCGATGAAATGCTTGCTTGCTCCGGCGGGATAGATCTTATCATCCCTAGGGGTGGAGAATCCCTCATAAGGGAAGTTGTCGCGAAAAGCCATATCCCCGTTATCAAGCATTACAAGGGAATATGCCATGTTTATGTTGATGCGGATGCCGATATTGATATGGCACTCAAAATATGTGTTAATGCTAAGGTACAGAGACCCGGTGTGTGTAATGCCATGGAGACAATGCTTGTTCATAAAAAGATAGCGGGTAAATTTCTTCCCATGGCGGCCGAAGAGTTCTATAAATTCGATGTCAAGATAAAGGCTTGCCCGCTGACAAGAAAGATCATCCCTTCTGCCGATGAGGCCTGTGAAGAGGATTATTTCACCGAATGGCTCGATCTTGTCCTGAACGTGAAAGTAGTAGGATCTATAGATGAAGCCATACAGCATATTTCAAAATACGGCTCGTGCCATTCCGATGCCATAATCACCGACAATAATGATAATGCCAATGAATTTACTTCAAGAGTTGATTCAGCTGCCGTATACGTTAACGCTTCGACAAGGTTTACCGACGGCGGGGAATTCGGTAAAGGCGCGGAAATAGGGATATCTACCGACAAGATACATGCCCGCGGGCCCATGGGGCTACAAGAACTTTGTTCGTACAAATATATTGTGCATGGGACCGGGCAAACAAGATAGTCAGGACCCGGGACCGGAGACCCCGGCTCCCGCAGAGAGAAAGACATGAAAATAGGTATCTTTGGCGGGACTTTTGACCCCGTACATATCGGGCATGCGGTACTGGCCCTGGAATGCTGGCATGAGCTGGAACTGGACAAGGTGTTATTCGTTCCGGCGAATATATCGCCGTTCAAGGAGGAACTTATTTCCGCTTCGCCGGCGGACAGGCTGAATATGCTCAGGCTGGCGGTAGGACATGACCACAGATTCGGTATCTGCACGCTGGAACTTGCGAGGGGCGGGATATCTTATACCGTGGATACGCTTAAAGAATTGAAGCGCGAATTCGGACCGGAAGCTGAACTGTTTATACTGGCGGGAACGGATATAGTGAAAAGTTTTGACAGATGGAAAGATTCCGGAAAGATCATGGAAATGGCGTCTCTTGTGGCTGTTTCGCGTCCCGGAGAGAAGAATTCCGGTGTTTTAAAAGGGAATATCCGTTCAATAGAGATGCCGCTTATGGAAATATCATCTACAATGATACGGCGGCGAATAAGGGCCAGACAGCCGATAGAGGGATTTCTGACCCCGGCCGTAGTTGAGTACATACGCGACAAAGGGCTATATAGATAATAATATTTCTGGTTTAGCTTGAACTTTAGGCTTTCATATGATAGACTTTGGGCGTTGATTTTTTTTGATCACAAATCCAAGGAGGGACCGAAGATGGCAGAAGGATATTGCGTAAAATGTAAGGCAAAAAAAGAAATGAAGGACGCTCAGGAAGTTACAATGAAGAACGGCAGAAAGGCTATGAAGGGAACGTGCCCGAGCTGTGGTACCGGAATGTATAAAATTTTGGGAAAGTAATTGTTTTTACGTGTAATTAAAGCGGTTTCCGTTAGATAGGAAACAAAGTTTTATTCGTGAATAGGTGAAAAATACCTCCTCCAGAGAAAAAGCCAGTCTTATAGCGAAGATAGCCGGGGAAAAAACAGGTGAGGATATAGTCCTGCTTGACATGACCGAGCAGTCGGCCGTATGCGATTGTTTTGTAGTGGTTACGGCCGGGTCTTCGCGCCGAATAAAGACCATATGCGAGGAAATCAGGAAGCGCCTTGGGGATGACGGAGTTCTCCCTGTGAGTGTGGAGGGGAGAAGCAGTCTCAACTGGGTGATACTTGATTACGAGGATGTGGTAGTTCATATTTTCAGTGAAGAGTTCAGGAGTTTTTATGATCTTGAGCGGCTTTGGTCTGAAGCGCCCATTGAAAGGATAGGATAAACATGCGTGGAAGGGATATAGCTATACACATCGAAAAAGAGCTTTTGGCGGTATCTAAGCGGTATGCCAAGAAAAATTTTCCTGAAATGGCTTTCCCTGAAGAGATCAAAAGCGCTCTTCAGCCTACACGGGAATCGGGACATGGAGACCTAAGTTCGAATATCGCCATGCGCCTGGCTTCTTCATTTAAAAGACCTCCTTTTGAAATAGGACAGGGAATGATCATCGAGTTCAAGCGCTCCATCAAGGGGACTTTTCTGTCCGAGTATATCCGCGAGACGGAAATGAAAGGCGGTTTTATAAATTTTTGGTTTTCGGACAAGTTCTATCGGGACCTTTTAATGGAAATACGCGCTCGGGGCGACGGGTACGGAAAATGTACCGATGGGAGAGGCGGGAAAGTTAATATAGAGTTCGTCAGCGCCAACCCTACAGGTCCTCTTACTATAGCGCATGGCAGGCAGGCGGCTATAGGAGACGCTTTGGCCAATATTCTCAAGTATAACGGATACACCGTTACCAAAGAATATTATCTTAACGATGTGGGCAACCAGATAAATATGCTGGGGGAATCCCTGCAGGCCAGATATAAAAATCTTTCAGGAGAGAACATATCCATGCCTGAGGATGGATATATGGGTGATTATGTTATAGAGATGGCCGAACAGCTTAGAAATTTAAAGGAAAAGGGTTCTTTAAACGAAGCGGGCCTGTCGCTCCGTTTCTTTCGCGAGTACGCGGTAAAATGTATACTCAGGATGATAAACACCGATCTTGAGGATTTCAGGGTAAAATTTGATGTCTGGACCAGGCAGTCGGACATAGAACGCCGGAACGAAGTGGAAGCCACTCTTGAAGAGCTTGAAAAGAAGGGCTTTATTTACACATCGGAAGGGGCGCGCTGGTTTCGTTCGACGGATCTGGGCGATGACAAAGACAGAGTTGTGGTTAAAAGCGACGGGGCGTACACATATCTTGCTCCTGACATGGCATATCACAGAGACAAGTATAAGAGAGGTTTTGACCGCATAATAGACCTTTTGGGCCCGGACCATCATGGTTATATAAAGCGCATGAAGGCCGCCGTGCAGGCTATGGGGAACGACAAGGGATCTTTAGATATACTTATCGTTCAGCTTGTTACCCTCATGAGGGCGGGGGAGACGGTTTCGATGTCCACGCGTAAAGGAGAGTTCATAAGTCTCAGGGAACTTTTAGATGATATGGGTCCTGACGTGACACGGTTCTTTTTTCTTTCACGCCGGCTGGACAGCCATCTGGATCTCGATGTGGATCTCGCGAAAAAAGAATCGTCCGATAACCCCGTTTACTATATGCAGTATGCCCATGCCCGTATCAGAAGTATACAAAAATTCAGCGCGAAAACATCCCGTATGGCGTTTTTCACAAGAACCAGGCTCGAACTTTTGACCAACGACGGGGAAAGACAGCTTATGCGGAAATTAAGCGAGTTCCCTTTTGTCATACGTTCGAGCGCTGAAGCGCTTGAACCCAACCGGCTTCTGACTTATCTGAACGAATTGGCGAGATCATTCCATTCATTCTACACTACATGCCGGGTGGTTTCGGAAGACCCGCGTTTGACCAAAGCGAGGCTGTATCTCGTAGAGAGCACCCGTATAGTCCTTGCGAACGGACTCGGAGTGCTGAACATTACCCTGCCCGAAAAGATGTGAGCGGAATTGCGCATGATAGATTCCCTGAAACTTCTCGTTGATGAAGAGGCAGACCTTGCCGAGATCACAATTTTTCTTGAGCGGCACGGGTATTCGCGTACAAGGAAAGTTTCCGGAGAAGGCGATTATAGTCTTGTAGGAGAAACCCTCGTTATTTTCCCGGTAACATTTGAGTATCCTCTACGGATAGATCTCACGGACGGTAAAGTAAGATCCATGAAAAGCGTGGATGCCTTGTCATTCAGGACCATAGACGAACATAGGGGTGTTGTAATACTTCCCGTGACCGTGCTAAGGAGATCCTCTCTTAAACGCCTGCCCGTTGAATCCGGAGAAATGCCGATAAGCTCATTTGTGGACATAGAGCCGGGCGACATGGTAGTACATATCGATCATGGCATAGGCCGATATCTCGGGCTCCAGAGGCTCAGGCGTTCGGGAACGATGAAAGAGTATCTTGTTCTTGAGTATTCCGGAGGCGACAAACTGTATGTGGAGCAAAAGGATCTCAATAAAGTTCAGAGATATGTTTCGTTCCATAGGCGGGGAATTGGGCTCAGTGACCTTAAAGGGAAAAAATGGGACAATGACAAGAAAAGAGCCTCCAAGGCGGCCGAGAACGTAGCGAAAGATCTTCTTGAACTTGCGGCAAAAAGAGAAAGTTCCCGCGCTTTTGCCTTTAGCACCGATACGGACTGGCAAAAAGAAGTGGAAAATTCCTTTCCTTACAAGGAAACTCCCGACCAGCTGAAAGCCACATCCGAAGTGAAAAGAGATATGGAGTCGGGAAAACCCATGGACCGCCTTTTATGTGGTGATGTGGGGTACGGAAAGACCGAGGTAGCCTTGCGCGCGGCCTTTAAGGCCGTTATGGACAATAAACAAGTGGCGTTTCTTGTCCCTACCACCTTTCTCGCGGAACAGCACACCGATACATTCACGCGCCGGCTAAAGGAATTTCCTCTGAACATACAAATGCTCAACAGGTTCCGTACATTGTCCGAGCAGAAATATGTATTAGGGGCTCTGAAGACCGGAGAGGTAGACATAGTCATAGGAACGCATAGGCTGCTTTCGGATGATGTGAATTTTAAGGATCTCGGGCTTTTGATAGTGGACGAGGAGCAGAAATTCGGCGTAAGGCACAAAGAGAAAATAAAAAAACTGAGAACAAGCATAGATGTGCTGACCATGACCGCTACCCCTATCCCAAGAACGCTTTATCTGGCTCTGATGGGAGGCAAGGACATGTCGGTTATCGAAACTCCTCCGCTTGAAAGAATGCCCGTAAGCACTCATGTCATCCAATATGATGAAAATGTCGTGAAAGAGGCCATACGCAGGGAACTTGACAGGAACGGGCAGATATACTATGTGCACAACAGGGTAGAGACAATAGACCGTGTGGCGGCAAAGGTAAGGAGACTCGCCCCTGACGCTAAGCTTATGGTGGGGCACGGTCAGATGTCTTCCAAAGCGCTTGAGAAGACAATGATAAAGTTCATAAGATCGGAGGCGGATATATTGGTGTGTACCACCATAATTGAGTCAGGGATAGATATACCTAATGCGAACACCATGATAATAGACGATGCCGACAGGTTCGGGCTTGCGGAACTTTATCAGCTTAGAGGCCGTATCGGCCGCTTTGACCGGGAAGCATACGCGTATCTTACGGTGAGGGATCTTTCCTCTCTTACGGGTGAAGTGCAGTCAAGACTGGATGCTATAGTCAAATATCAAAAACTGGGGTCCGGGTTCAAAATAGCCATGCATGACCTGGAAATGAGAGGCGCGGGGAATATACTGGGAGTTGAACAAAGCGGCTTCATAGACCAGATAGGCTTCGACCTTTACTGCCGCCTACTAAGAAACGAGATCAAGAAACAGGGACGGTTCTCAATTTGAACCTACACCTGTCCCAAATTTAATCCCACACCCGTCCCATGCTCAAAGCTACATCTGTCCCCAGCTCAAACCTACACCTGTCCTAAATCTAATCCCACACCTGTCCCCACAGTATTGTCATGCGCGGGTTGACTTGCAGCAGGAAGGGCATGTGCTGCGCGCTTCGCGGTTTAGTCCATAGTCGATAGTCCATAGTCCATAGTTTGGGAACTTGACTTGGGCTTTTGGGCGATAGTCATAGTTTGGGAACATGACTCAGGGTTTTAGAAAGCAGACTTGTCTTTCAGCACTTTTCTATGGACTATGGACCATCGACTATTGACAGACATCGGAATCAGCTTGAAGGATTGGGGTTATTCTGATACTATATTGCCTGTCTAAGTATAATAATATTAACGGGGGCGCAGGGAAAAGATGATGGTAATAAATTCAGCCAGGGTCTTGGGGGTTTTTATAGTTGCGGGGTACTTGCTTTCGGGTTGTGGAAGAACGGCGCCGAATGAAGAAGAAGTACTTGTGTCCATAGGCTCCACACGCATAACGGTTAATGATTTTAATGAGCGTGTGGCTAACCTGCCTGAAAGGTACAGGGAGATAGCGCAAAGAAGAAAGGCGGCCTACATTCAGGAACTTATAAACGATACCTTGCTTTATCAGGAAGCGTTAAGACAGGGGATAGATAAGGACGCGGATGTGAAAAAGGTAATTGAGGAGGCCAAGAAGAAGATCCTCATTGCCAAACTTTTAAGCAGCGAAGTAGAGGCGGTCATCAAAGTGACCGATGACGAAGTTGCAGACTATTACGATGAGAACAAGTTCCGGTATATGACTCCGGAAATAATGAGGGCCTCGCATATTTTGCTAAGTACATTTGATGATGCGTCCGAAGTTATAAAGGAACTGAAACAGGGAGAAACCTTTGAAAACGCGGCTCGGGCAAGATCTCTGGATCCGACCGCTCAACAAGGCGGTGATATAGGGTATTTCCCCAAGGGGCGCCTTATGCCGGAATTTGAACAGGCGTGCGCGCGTCTTAGTGTAGGAGAAACGAGCGATGTTGTGAGGACAAGCCTGGGCTTTCACATTATAAAACTTACGGACAGGAGAGCTTCTGTAGAAAAACCGCTTGATGAAGTGAGGGAAGAGATATCTCGGGGAATATACGATGTTAAAAGACGCAAGAGTTTTAACGATCTTCTTGAAAAATTGAAAAACTCGACTGAAATAGAGGTAAACGAAGAAGCGCTGTCATCTGAGGCCACGGATAGTGAAATATCAGGTAATAACGATTAGGGTTCTGCAAAATGAACTTTTATAACGTCTTTGCGAGGGACAAACGAAGTGAGTGACGAAACAATCTCAATAAATATAATAGGTTATAAGATTGCTTCGGTCGCTTCGCTCCCTCGCAATGACGAGAAATAGGCATCTCGCAGGACTCTAAATAACGATAAAAACGGAGGATGATATGTTTATTGAAAAGGGCCAAAAGATCTTGCGGATACTGTTTATTCTGTCTTTTTTGATCGCCTCTCTTGTGCCTGCGAAAGTTTCCATGTCCGAAGCTTTGGACAGGATAGTTATCGTTGTTAACGATGAAGTTATAACCCAGAGAGAATTTGACAGGGTATTCCTGCCTATAAAAAGAAATCTTGAACAAAATTTTCACGGAGCTGAGCTTGAGACCAAGGTAAAAGACGCTGAAACGGGTGTAAAGGACCATCTCATAAACGCCAAGCTCGCGACCAGTCTTGCCAAGAAAAAGAAGATCTCAATAGACGAAGAGGAACTCTCCCGACGAATAGAGACAATAAAGAGCGCCTATTACGGAAGTGAGCAGGAATTTCTAATGGCTCTTCGGGAAAGGGGAACCAATCTGACGGAATTCGAAAGGGAAATACGAGAGCAGATGCTCGCGCAGAAGCTTGTTAACGAAGAGGTGGCCTCCTCAATAGTGGTAACCCCCGGAGAAATAAAGGAACTTTATGATGAGCATGCAGATGAAATGGTAGCTCCGAGGCAGGTTTTGGTGCGAACTATAGTTATAAAAAAACGGGAAGACAGAAGCGATGAAGAATCCATGCGAAAGATCCGGGATGTCCGCGCAAGAGCTGTAACTGGGGGGGATTTTTCGTCTCTTGCCATGGAGATGTCGGAAGGCCTTAATGCTGAGGAAGGGGGGTACATGGGATATGTAGCCAAGGGGCAGACAATTCCCGAGATAGACAGCGTTATTTTTGCGCTCGAGAAGGACAAGATCTCGGAAATAGTCGAAACCCCGGTCGGCTACCATATATTTCTTGTGGATGAAATTCTTGAAGAGAGAATGCTGGAGCTTGCAGATGTTGACGATTTCCTGAGAGAACAGATATATATGAAAAAGTTCCAGGAGAGTCTGGTCAAATATCTGGAGGAACAAAGGAAGAACGCTTATATTTCCTATAAGTGACATAAGCGGAGGATCCGGTATCGGCCGGGGTAAGGATTAAGAGAGTATGCATGATGTGCATGATGTTTCTGTTCCGGAGATAGTTATAACAATGGGGGATCCCTCGGGAATAGGCCCGGAGATCTCCGCTAAAGCCATTAAAGATCTGCTGGCTGTGGAAGATGTTGTCTTTACGGTAGTTGGCGATAAAGATGTTCTTTTCAAGGCCTTCACGTCTTATTGTCCGGAAGCATTTTCCCAAGAACGGCAGAGGATAGTTTTTGTTGATGCGGACGGGGTTTCTGACGGAGCTCTCAGCGGAAGTCCGGAAGATAGAGGGGCTCTGAAAGCGCTAAGGTCCATAGAAAAATCTATAGAAATAATTTCCGATAGAGAGAGCCCCCGAAAAAAAGCGTTAGTGACCTCTCCGGTAAACAAAGAGAACATAGCTCGTGTTAGGAAAGGCTTTGTGGGGCATACAGAGTTTTTGCAGGAGGCCTTTAATTCGGATTTTGTTTCTATGGCTTTTGTGGGCGAACATCTGAGGGTGGTGCCGGTAACCCGCCATGTGGCGCTGAAGGATGTTCCCGGATGTTTGACAGAGGAACTTGTCCTAAGAACGATCGAACAGGTTTTGATGGAGAGGGGAATCATGTCGGATGTTCCCGATCCGATCGTAATAGTTACCGCTCTTAACCCGCATTCCGGAGAGGGCGGGAAAATGGGGAATGAAGAAAAAGAAATAATAACGCCCGCGATAGATGCGGCTCGCGGGATATATAGGCAAATTGAAGGGCCTGTTCCTTCCGATGTGGCTTTTTACCGGGCGCTTAAAAGTCCGGGAAGTATTGTTGTCTCGATGTATCACGACCAATGTCTGGGACCTTTTAAAATGCTGGATTTTGACAACGGTGTGAACCTTACTCTCGGGCTGGGTATAGTAAGGACTTCTCCGGATCATGGAACGGCTTTTGACATAGCCGGAAAGGGAATCGCGCGTCCGGGTTCCATGAAGCATGCTATAAAATTGGCGATAAAAGCCTTGCGGAGCTCAACGTGAAGCATTGCCCGGGATCTGCATGGATATAGGAAAGATCAAAAAAGAATGTTCGCTGAGCGGTTTCAGGCCCGACAAGAGGCTTGGACAGAATTTCCTTATAGACGAAAATATCAGGAGAAAAATACTCGCGTCTTTACCTCTGTCCAAGGATATATCTGTTGTGGAAATAGGTCCGGGCTTCGGTATGATGACATGCGAGCTCGCGGATATGGCTAAAAAAGTGTATGCGGTCGAAAAGGACGCGGAACTTTGCCGTATAATGAAGGACACTTTTGAGAGAAAAGGTAATATCAAGCTTATAGAGTCCGATATTCTGGAAATTGATCTTGCCGAAATAAAAAAAACGGCGAAAGCCGGGCTTGTTGTCTACGGAAATATCCCGTACAATATAACCGCTCCGATAATAGCGAAAATAATAGAAGCAAGAAAATACGTGACGGCGGCGTACATTGTTATGCAGGATGAAGTGGCCGAGCGCCTTTGCGCGGCGCCAGGCGGCAAAATATACGGTAACTTAAGTTGTTTTGCTCAATATTACGCACGAACGCGGCGGATTTTTAAAATAAGTAAAAACTGTTTTTTCCCTAAACCCAAGGTTGGATCGTGTCTCGTGAGCCTGCATCTTATGGAAAAACCCTCTGTCAGGGTTAAAAACGAAGAGGCGATGTTCCGCATAATACGTAAAGCGTTCTCGGAAAGGCGGAAAAAAGTATTGAACCCCCTTTCATCCGGCGATTTTATGGACATGGATAAGCGCACGTGGGAAAATGTGTTAAAAATTTCCGGGGTCGACCCGACGAAGAGGGCAGAGGATATTTCACTTGCCGAGTACGCGAGGATCTCAGATGAGGCCGAAAAGGCGCTTGAGGGGTAAATTAACTTATGGATGAACAAAAAGAGAAAAATGTCATAACAGATGAGACAGTGCGGTATGCCGCGAAGCTGGCCCGCATATCTTTGGACGCGAAAGAAGAGGTTCTTTTCCGTGAGCAGCTTTCCGATATTCTCGGGTACATAGAACAGCTGAGGGAGGTAGATACGGAGGGAGTGCTTCCTACTACCCATGTTCTTCCCTCGATGAAAAATGTTTTCAGGGAAGATATCGCAGCTTTTTCTATCAGCACGGAGGACGCTCTTTTAAACGCGCCAGATAGAACGGAAAATTTTTTCAAGGTTCCTAAAATAATAAAAGACAGGTAATATGAGGGACGAGCTCTCCTGTATAGATGTCTGCCGTAAATGGCTCGAGGAAAAACCTGAGATATCTTCAAGGTTTGTCAGAGATCTTTTGGCGCATATAAAGAGGATCGACCAGGATATAAAGGCTTTCGCTTTCATCGATGAACGCCGAGTAACGGAAAGGGCGGCCAAGATCGAAAAACTGCCCCGCGACAAAGAACTCCGGGGAGTCCCTGTCGGGATAAAGAACAATATATGCATCAAGGGATCTCTTACAACCTGTTGTTCCCGCATGCTTGAAACTTTCCGACCCGTTTACGATGCTCATGTTATTGAAAAGCTTTATTCCGAGGGAGCGCTTGTCATTGAAGGTCTTAATATGGACGAGTTCGCGTTCGGGTCTTCCTGCGAAACTTCATGTTATGGGCCTACAAGGAATCCAATAGATACCTCAAGGATCCCGGGCGGGTCCAGCGGGGGCGCCGCGGCAGCCGTCCGGGCGGGTGAAGTAGCGGCTTCCATCGGTTCCGATACCGGAGGATCCATCAGGCAGCCGGCTTCGATGTGCGGAGTGGTGGGGCTGAAGCCCACATATGGCCGGGTTTCACGATACGGGCTTATTGCTTTTGCTTCCAGCCTTGATCAGATAGGACCCATAACAAGGAATGTCGCGGATTCGGCGCTTATGCTTGAGGTGCTGTCGGGTTACGATAAAAGGGATTCCACTTCTGTTAAAATAGATGTCCCCAAATATACCGAGAGCCTGGGAAAAGATATAAAAGGCGTCCGAATAGGAGTACCTCGGGAATATTTTCTCGAAGGGATATCAAGCGGAGTGAGGCGGCGAGTTGAAGAGGCGATCGATGTTTTAAGGGAGCTTGGCGCTGAGATAAAAGATGTTTCCCTTCCTCACACAAAATACGCGGTAAGCTGTTATTACATAATCGCTCCCGCGGAAGCAAGCTCCAATCTCGCCAGATACGACGGCGCGCAGTACGGATACAGGGCTAAAAACCCCGCTGATATGACAGATATGTACATATCTTCCCGTAACGAGGCGTTCGGGGAGGAAGTCAAAAGACGGATACTTCTGGGGACATATTCCCTTAGCAGCGGATATTACGGAGAATATTATCTGAAGGCGCAGAAAGTAAGAACACGCATATCGGAAGATTTTCATTCGGCGTTCAAGCAATGTGATTGTCTTGTGACGCCTACCTCCCCGACCACGGCTTTCGGGATAGGGGAGAAGACCATGTCTCCTATTGAGATGTATCTGTCAGATATCTTTACCATACCCGCGAACCTGGCGGGAATACCAGCAATGTCGGTGCCATGCGGCATCGCGGAAAACGATATGCCGGTGGGTCTGCAGATTATGGCCGGGCCGTTCAGGGAAGAAGTCCTGATGAAAGTTGCCCATGCATTCGAACGATCTTCGGGTCATGAAGAGAAATTAAGGGTATAGAGATGGCTGAATACGACACTGTTATAGGGCTTGAGACCCATGTACAGCTTTCTACGGAAACCAAGGTTTTCTGCGGATGCCGGAATGTTTTCGGAGAAAAACCGAATTCCTGCGTATGTCCGGTATGCCTTGGGCATCCCGGAACTTTGCCGGTACTGAATAAAAAGGCCTTTGAGCACGCTATCAAGGTCGCTCTGGCTCTCGACTGCAGCGTTCAAAGAGTAATTAAGTTTGACAGGAAGAACTATTATTATCCGGACCTCCCGAAAAATTACCAGATCAGCCAATATGACATGCCCATAGCCTATAACGGGATTGTGTCGATAAGAGACGGCGAGGGAAACACTAAAAACATCGGAGTAACCCGTGCTCATCTTGAAGAGGATGCCGGCAAGCTGATACACGATACGGGTGGATCTTTCAGTTATGTGGATCTCAATCGTACAGGGACCCCGCTTTTGGAAATAGTTTCGGAGCCGGAAATGAACTCTCCGGATGAGGCTTACATGTACCTTGTCGAGCTTAAACGGATAGTTAAATATCTTGGTGTCTCGGATTGCAACATGGAAGAAGGAAGTTTGCGATGTGACGCGAATATTTCGCTAAAACCAGGCGGAGCGGAAGAACTTGGAAGCAAGGTGGAAATAAAGAACCTGAATTCCTTTAAAGCTGTCAGGGAAGCGATTGTCTATGAAGTTCTGCGGCAGAAAGAGATCCTGGACGATGCTGGTCGGATAGCGCAGGAAACGCGGTTATGGGACGAAAAAAAAGGCATTACGGTCTCTATGCGGTCCAAAGAAGAAGCTCAGGATTACCGATATTTCCCGGAGCCGGACCTGGTGCCTTTTGAAGTGGAAGAAAGTTTAATAAATTCCATAAAGAAAGATCTTCCGGAACTGGCATCGGCAAAAAGTGAAAGGTTCAGAAGGGAATACGGCCTCCCTGAAAAAGATCTGGAGATCCTGATCTCAGAACGGGAGACAGCTGATTTTTTTGAGGATACCGTAAAGATATATCCCGCCTTCCAGCATGTATCTAACTGGATAAAGGGGGAGATGCTGATGCACGTCAAAGAGAAAGGAAAAGACATAAATTCCCTGGGGGTTTCTCCGGAAGAGTTCGCGGAGATAATAGAAATGTCCGTTTCCGGGCGTATAAGCGCTCTTTCCGCCAAGGAAGTCCTTAAAAAGACCATTGAAACAGGCGAGAAACCCTCAAGTATCGTTGAAAAAGGTTCCATGGAACAGCTTTCCGACACCGGGATGCTTGAAGACATTGTTACCCGTGTCGTGTCTGAAAATAAGAAGAGCGTAAACGATTACAGGTCTGGGAAAGAAGCGGCTTTAAGCTTTTTGGTAGGGCAGGTAATGAGATCGTCAAAAGGAAAGGCAAACCCAAAAGTGGCAGGGGAAATGCTGCGGAAGAGGATATTATGAAAAAAAGAGAACATTCCTTTAAAGTATCCCGGAAATATTTTTTCGCGGGTCTCTCGGTCTTGCTTGTTATATGCGCTTTTTCTGTTCCTTCGTCGCCTGGCGCGGATAAAACGGCTGGTATATCCTCGCTTGATATCTTTAAACAGGTGCAGATGTTCGCCGACGCGATATCTCTGATAAACTCGGAATATGTCAAGGAAATAGAAGTGAAACAACTGATACACGGGGCAATAAGAGGTATGATGAAGACACTGGACGGCTACAGCCAGTTCCTTGACGAGGCCGCTTTCAAGGATATCCGAGAAGAAACAAAAGGAGAGTTTGGCGGGATAGGAGTGGAGATCGGCATAAGGGACGGTGTTCTTACGGTAATAACACCTATAGCTGGTACGCCGGCATCGGAATCCGGGATAGAGTCCGGAGATAAAGTGGTGAAGATAGACGGGGACATAACAAGGGACCTGACACTTGATGAGGCCGTGCGGAAGCTCAGGGGTGAGGCCGGAACGGAAGTCTCTATCACGGTCATGCGGGACGGTGGAGAGATGCTGGAGATCACTCTTACAAGAGCTGTTATAAAACTGAAAAGCGTAAAAGTTTCCAAAATAATATCCGGCGACATAGCTTACATTAAACTTGTAGAGTTCCAGGAAAGGACGGCTAAGGATATAGACTCTTCTTTGACATTGCTTAAAGAACAAGGCGCGTCGGCTCTTATTCTTGATCTAAGGAACAATCCGGGAGGTCTTTTAGATTCAGCGATAGAGCTTTCCGATAAGTTCCTGGCCAAGGGAGAGCTTATAGTTTATACCGAAGGCAGGGATCCCGAAGAAAGAACGGAATTTTTCTCTACTATGAATCCTGAACACGGCGTCATAGACATTATAGCGCTTGTCAACAAGGGCTCCGCGAGCGCCGCCGAAATACTGGCGGGAGCGCTTCAGGACAATAAGAGGGCTCTTCTTCTCGGCGAGACCACGTTTGGGAAAGGTTCGGTGCAGACAGTAATTTCCCTGAGGGACAACTCGGCGCTGCGGCTCACTACGGCGGCTTACTACACGCCTTCGGGCAGGAATCTCATGGATAAAGGGATAGAACCGGATATATATGTCGCTCCATCTCCCCGGAGATCCGAAAAGGACGATAAGGACGATGTAAGGGAGGAAAGATCGAAATTGTTCGAGAAGGTCGAAGAAGTAAGATCCCCCGATCCTGATGATGCCGATGATATTTCTCTTGAACCCGAAATGGAGGACGAGCAGATTCTTGCCGCGGTGAATATACTGAAAGGGGTCCGCATGTTCGAGAACAATAAACGTAAATTCACGCATGATGTCATGGCGGAATAAAACCGTTCCTGCCGCGGCTGTGGGACCGTGGAGATCTACTGAAATAAAATATGTATAGATACAAAGGTTTGTTGATATTTGCCGCAGTGTTCGCTCTTGCCGCCGCGTCTTTTTACTTTGGCCGGTATGTTGGGGGGCGGAGCTCGGAGAAACCCGACAGGATATTTGTTGATACGGCTGAGAAGGCTCCGGATCCGGAAAAACCTGCTCTTGCTATCGTCATAGACGACGTTGGATACTCAATGAAGAATTTTGAAGCGATAAAGGGAACAGGAATGCCTCTGACACTTGCCGTGCTCCCCGGCCACAGATATTCCGCAGAGGCCTGTGAGTTTGCAGTGTCAAACGGGCTTGACGTAATACTTCATCTTCCGATGGAACCCCTCTCAAAGAACTGGGCGCGGGAAGAACATACATTAATGTCAGGGATGGGTGCTGATGAGACGGAAGATATTCTTGCCGCATCTCTTTTATCGACTCCCGGAGTTTCGGGGGTATCTAACCACATGGGGTCTAAGGCAACAGCGGATGAGAAGACTGTTAGAGTTCTTATGAGATCTTTGAAAAAAAGAAATCTCTTTTTTCTGGATTCTTTAACCACATCTCATTCAATATGTGAAAGAGCCGCAGACCATTACAGTGTGCCGTACTTGAGGCGGGATGTATTTATTGATAACGACCCGGAAAGAGCTTACATCTCCGGGCAGTTGATGAAATCCGGCGAAATGGCGCTGAAAAAAGGCAGGGCCATAGCTATCGGCCACGACAGGGAAAACACCATAGCCGCGCTTAAGGAAGTTGCGCCGGAACTCAAAAAGAAAGGAATACGGTTTGTTACCCTGAAAGAGATGGTTTCCGATCTCAAGAGAACAGATCGTCCGGAGTTCAGATGATATGTTGACACTGGGTATAGAGACATCATGTGATGAAACCGCGGCGGCGGTGGTAGATGACGGCAAGGTTCTTTCAAGCGAAATATCTTCAAGCGTGGAACTGCACTCTCCGTACGGCGGGGTGGTTCCGGAGATAGCTTCGAGGTACCATACGGAATACATATTTTCGGTAGCGGAAAAAGCTCTCAAAAGCGCCGGAAAGAGGGTAGATGAAATAGAACTCATTTCCGTTGCGCGGGGCCCGGGGCTTCCCGGATCCCTGCTTATAGGGATAGCTTTTGCCAAGGCCGCGAGTTTTGCTTTAAGAGTACCGATCGTGGGAGTTAACCATCTTACGGCCCACATTTTTTCCTGTTTTATGGAAAAAGAAGGCGCGATAGATGATGTGGAATATCCCTTTGCTGGGATGGTGGCCTCGGGCGGGCATACGGGTGTATATGATGTTCGGAGTATTGACGATGTTTCAGCGGTTGGCAGAACGCTTGACGATGCTGTAGGCGAGGCCTTCGACAAAGTAGCCAAGATACTTGGCCTCGGTTATCCCGGAGGGCCTTATGTAGAGCGTTTGGCCTCGGGATTTTCAGGAAAGGATGAGATAAATTTTCCGAGAGCTCTTTTACAGGATCCCGCTAACCTGGATTTCAGTTTCAGCGGTCTTAAAACGGCCGTAATGTACCGCTGGAAAGATTCGGAAAAAAACGATGCAGAAAAGCGCAGAATATGTTATTCTTTCCAGAGAGCGGTGGTGGATGTAATAGGAAAAAAAATGCTACGCGCCGTGGATGCTTTGAAGGTCGGGGTTGTTGCCGCGGGCGGAGGGGTCGTGAACAATTCGGCTTTGCGCGGCAGGTTGAAAGAGCTGTGCTTACGGCATGGCATAAAGTTATTTCTTCCTGAAAAGCGCTATTGTTCTGACAATGCCGCGATGATAGCCGTTCTGGGAGAAAAGCTTTACAAAAAAGGTTTCAGATCGGATATTTTTATGAACACGGAACCGGCAGAGATACGAAAAATAAAACAGGAACGGAAAGAGGAGACTAAATGTCAATAGCGGATGTTCTACTGCGCATTTTTATATCTACCGTTTTGGGAGCGATTATAGGCGTGGAGAGAGAGATACACAAAAGAGCCGCGGGGTTCAGAACACACATACTTGTTTGTGTGGGTTCAACGCTTTTCATGTTAACGTCGATTTCAGTCGCTCTAACCTATTCACACGCGGGTGACGTTGACCCTTCCCGGATAGCCGCGGGAGTTGTAACGGGAATAGGGTTCTTAGGCGCGGGAGCTATAATAAGGTACGGGGAATCCATAAAGGGCCTTACTACGGCCGCAAGCGTATGGGTCGTGGCGGCGATAGGGTTATCTGTGGGTGCGGGAATGTTTATTCCGGCGGCCGTTACAACGGGCATTGTCGCGGCCGTTCTGGCGCTTTCTTCTCTGGAAGAAAAGCTGGAAGCAAAAAGAAGTAAGCGCGGTAATGACCGATAATTACCATACAATAGAATTTCAAAACAGGAGGTACTTATGAAAAGGAAAAATGAAATAGTTCCGCAGGCGGAAGAAAAAGTGCTGGATGTGAATGCCAGTATGCAGGGAACGCTGAGATTTGACGATCCTGTTAATCTTCGTATAAACGGAAAGTTTGAAGGGACCCTGGATATCAAGGGCAAGCTCATGGTGGGAGACAAAGCTGACGTGAAGGCCAACATAACAGGTGAGATAGTTTATGTTTCCGGGACGGTAAATGGGAACGTCAAGGCAACAACGCATCTTAGGCTTGAGTCTACTGCCAGGATGACAGGGGATGTAAAGACACCGAAATTGTCTATAGCTGAAGGAGCTTTCTTTTCGGGGCAGGTAGAGATGGCATCCTCGTCCTTTACCGGTGCCGGACCAAGGGGCGATTGGCTGAACATAAACCAGCTGGCAAAATATCTGGAAGTGGATCTCGGGAAGATAAACGAATGGACTTCAACAGGTCTTCTTCCGGGAACCAAGGAAGGCGGTGAGTGGATCTTTGAAAAAGCAAAGGTTGACCAGTGGATATCGGAAGGCAAAGTAAAGGTGTGATATGCCCGAAAAACTCATGACGCTACGCGAACTCTCGGAATATCTGGATATTTCGGAAGATAGATTAACGGGACTCGTAGTCGAAAAGGTGATACCCGCCTACAAGATAGGAGGAGAGCTCCTGCGTTTTCGCAAAGAGCAGATAGATGCCATGCGTCAGGAAATAGAAGCGAGGTCGAACGATCCTGCTAAACAGAAAACATTAAACAGCGAAAAAAGACCTCTAAAGAAGATAAGTGACGGGTCTGATAACGGCGTTATGGATCACATCAGAGATTTTTTTTACTTCAATGATTTCTATATAATAGCAGCGGCCATAGCCGGAGTATTGCTTGCCGTGATCTTTATGGGCTGAGGCGGGACCAAGAATATTTCTTGACAATCGCGGAGTGTGGGGTATACTTGGTCAATACTCGCCGTTTACGCTTACTATGCAGGAAGCGTATATCCGACAGGGGAAGATATTTTTAATGGAGTTTTAGACCATCCTTGATCCAGAAAATTTCCGAGGCACATCTCATATTATATCCAATTCTTACGGATGAACACAGGCAAACATAATATTTTTTTGATAGACGGCAACTCTTTGTGCTATAGAGCATATTATGCCATTCCTACCCTATCAACGTCAAAAGGCGATCCTACTAACGCCGTTTACGGTGTAATTGTCATGTTAAGGAAGCTGCTCAAGGACCATTCCCCGGAAAGAATAGCTGTGGTCTTTGATCTGCCCGGAAAAACAGCTCGACATGTTATGTATGAAAAATACAAAGAAACACGGCCTCCCATGCCCGAGGATCTGGCGCATCAGATGGAGAAGATAAAAGAAGTGATCGCGGCATACAAGATACCCGTTTTTCAGCAGCAGGGCTATGAGGCTGATGATGTTATAGCGACACTTGCCCGTAAGGCTGTCGAGAAGGGATTTCGGGTAACGATAGTTACGGCAGACAAGGACGCGTTCCAGCTTGTGACAGAGAATGTCAGGGTTCTTTCTCCCCGGCCTTCGGGAGACAAGGTATACGATATCGACGGTGTGATCGAAAAATTCGGCGTTCCTCCGGAGAAGATGGTTGACCTTATGGCTCTTATGGGGGATCCCGGAGATAATGTTCCCGGAGTCAAGGGCATAGGAAAAGTCACAGCCAGAGATCTTGTGCTTGAATTCGGCGGGCTTGAGAAGCTTTATGCCAACATGGAAAAAGTTTCGTCATCTTCTGTCAGGAAAAAATTGGAGGAAGGGAAAGATATTGCAATGCTGAGCCGGGATCTTGTGAAACTGGATGAGGAAGTTCCCCTGGATGAAGAAGACCTGCCGGGCGGGTTGGAAGAGCCCGATACCGCCGCTCTTCGGGACATATATAGAGAAATGGAATTCACGAAACTTTTAAAAGAGTTAGAGACCCCGGAAAACTTGCCTTGTAATGTCTCTGTCATCTCTTCAGCCGAAGATCTTAAAGAATTATTCTCAGGGATAAGAAAGTCCGGCAGTGTATCTCTGAGGATGGACGAAGGGCTAAGGGGTTTTGCCGCGTCGTTCTCGGGATCTTCAGTGTTTTACGTAGATCTTTCCCGGAAAAGCTCCCTTTCCCTGAAAGCCATGGATGAACTTAAAAAGATCGCAGGATCTTCGGAGGTAACCAAAATAGGCCATGATATCAAAAGAGATATCCGCCTTTTGTCTTCATCGGGGATAGATCTTGTCTCTCCATATTTTGATGTGATGATAGCGGATTATCTGGTGGATCCGTCGTTTGGCGGTTATGCCCTGAGTGATATTGCCATGCGCAGGGATATCTATACTTTCGTGAAAACCGGGAAAAAAATAAAAAATAAAGAACAACTTGGCGGCATGATGGATCTTGACTTTCCCCCGGATAACACGGAACTTTGCCGTTTATGTGACATATCGTTAAGATTGTTCAAGCCCTTGGAGAAAGAGCTCAGGGAAAAAGAGCTGGACAACTTATTCTTTAATGTCGAGATGCCGCTTGTCCGGGTCCTCAGCGATATCGAATCGGCCGGGGTAGGGATAGATGCCGGTTATCTTAAGGCAGGGTCGGAAAGGATAAATTCCGAGATTAAAGATATAACATTTCGCGCATATGAACTTGCCGGGGAAAAATTCAATATTAACTCTCCCAAACAGATACAAAAAATACTTTTTGATAAGCTTGATCTCCCCGCGGGGAGAAAGATAAAGACCGGAAGGTCTACCGACGAAGAGACGCTTGAAAGGCTCTCAGATCTGCATGAACTTCCGAAAAAAATACTTGAACATCGGCGCTTAAGCAAGTTGAAAAGCGGTTACTACGATTCGATACTTGCTTTTACCGATATAGAGGAGAATGTGCTGCACGCTAAATTTAACCAGGCTGTGACGTCTACCGGACGCCTCTCATCAAGCGAACCAAATTTGCAGAATATTCCCATTAAGACCGATGTAGGGAGGGAGATTAGAAAAGCTTTCATACCCAAAAAAAAGAACAATATTCTTGTAGCGGCGGATTATTCTCAGGTGGAACTCCGTATTCTCGCGCATCTTTCCGGAGACGCCCGTCTTAAGGGGGCTTTCAGGGAAGGGAAAGATGTTCATACATTCACCGCCTCTCTTATTTTCGACTGCCCCTTAAACAATGTCGACTATAAAATGAGATCCGCGGCCAAAACAGTAAATTTTGGGATTATGTACGGCATGGGGCCTTTTGCGCTTGCCCGTAGTCTCGGGATTACACAGGAAAAAGCGCAGGAATTCATCTCGGCATATTTCGACAGATACAGTATGGTAAGGGATTTTATCTCGAAAACGATAGCAAGTACCCGTGAAAAGGGATTTGTTACCACTCTTTTCGGGAGAAGAAGATATCTGCCCGAAATATCAAGTTCAAATGAAAGAGTGAGGGCTTTTGCCGAAAGGGCCGCTGTAAATACCGCAGTACAGGGGACAGCCGCCGACATAATAAAAATGGCAATGATAAAATGCCGGGAAAATTTTTCGGACAGGAAAGTGGACATGATAATACAGGTGCATGATGAACTGGTTTTTGATGTCCCCAAAAAAGAGATGGTAAAAGCATTGTCTGAGATAAAAATGATAATGGAAGGGGTTGTTAAGTTGTTGGTACCGTTGAAGGTAAATGTTGAGTCCGGGCCGAATTGGTGCGATATGGAAGCTGTTGATTTGTGAAGGATAAAGGATGAAGGGACGAGGGGAAGTAATAGGAGTGACCGGTCCGTTTGCCTCGGGAAAGACCACCGTAGCTGATGAATTTGTCGCTCTGGGCGCCGTCAGGATAGATGCTGATGAAATTTCCCATAATATTCTGTCCGAGGACAGACGTATAATAAAAAAAATTGAAACTGTTTTCGGTCCCGGCGTGATGGAGTCGGGGAAGGTCTCCAGAGAGAAACTTTCAATGTCGGTTTTTGGGGACCGGGAGAAACTTAAGGCGCTATGTGAGATTATGCACCCCGAAATAATAAAACGCGTAAAGAGAAAGATAGCTGACGCGTCGGGAAAGACAGTTGTGTTAGACGCTCCGCTCCTTTTTGAGAGTGGATTCTATAAGCAAGTTGACCGCATCGTCGTTGTTACGGCGAGTGAACGAACTTGCATAAAAAGGGCCGTTTTAAAAGGTATTCCTGAAGAGAAGGCGAGGCAAATAATGGCAAGCCAGATCTCTCCGGAAGAAAAAATAAAAATGGCGGATCATGTGATATTTAACGAGGGTAATTTACAGCAAATCAAAGAAGGAGTGAAAAAAGTATGGCCAAAGAAGTGAGGAAGAAAGGACAGGAGCTCGATATCGTACAGCTTAAGAACATGCGTATATCGGAGCTTACGGAACTAGCCAAAGGGTTGAACATAGAAGGGATAAGCGGGCTTAAGAAGCACGATCTTATCTTCAGCATTCTTCAGGCGAAAGTTGAAAAAGACGGATTCGCTTACGGTGAAGGGGTTTTGGAGATACTTGAGGATGGGTTCGGTTTTTTGCGGAGTCCCGATTACAACTATCTACCATGTCCTGATGACATTTATGTTTCGCCATCCCAGATAAGAAGGTTCAATCTTAAGACCGGAGACACTGTTAGCGGACAGATAAGGCCTCCGAAAGAAGGAGAACGTTATTTCGCCCTTTTGAAAGTAGAAGCGGTGAATTTTGAGAACCCCGAGATTGCGAAAAACAGGATACTTTTTGAGAATCTCACCCCTCTTTATCCTAATGACAGATTTGTCCTTGAAACAACTCCCGACGAGGTGTCTATGAGGATAATGGACATACTTACTCCTGTGGGACGGGGACAAAGGGGAATGATCGTTGCCCAGCCGTACAGCGGAAAGACCGTTTTTCTCCAGAAATTTGCCAATAGCATAAGTAAAAATTATCCGGATGTAAAACTGATAATATTGCTTGTGGATGAAAGGCCTGAAGAGGTGACGGATATGCAAAGGTCGGTGGACGCGGAAGTTGTGGCCTCTACTTTTGACGAACAGGCTCAGAGGCATGTGCAGGTCGCCGAGATGGTTCTTCATAAAGCTAAAAGGCTTGTGGAACACAAATACGATGTTGTCATTCTTCTTGATTCCATAACACGGCTTGCCCGTGCCTATAACTCTACGGTCCCTCATTCCGGAAAGATTCTTTCCGGGGGAGTAGACTCGAACGCTCTTCACAAACCTAAAAGATTTTTCGGGGCGGCGCGGAATATAGAAGAGGGCGGCAGCCTTACAATAATCGCCACCGCTCTTGTTGATACCGGAAGCCGCATGGATGAGGTTATTTTTGAGGAATTTAAGGGTACCGGCAACATGGAAATACAGCTCGATCGCAACCTTTTTCAGAGGAGGATATATCCCGCGATCGACATAAAAAGATCTAACACCCGCAAAGAAGATCTTTTGGTCGAGGAAGACGAACTCAAGAAGATATGGCTTATGCGCAAGGCCTTGAGCGACCTTGATTCTGTGGAGTCTATGGAACTCCTTATAGACCGTCTTCATAAGTCAAAGACCAATAAGGAGTTTTTGGAAAATATGGGAAAAGGCTGAGAGAGGCCTGATCCTGTTCTGCCAATCCGACAAAATCCCACAAAACCCTTGATATTTAGCGCATAATATGTACAATATTGTATTCTGCGTTTGGAAGTAAATAATTTTAGGCAAGGAGGGTTAGAAGTGAAAAAAGGCATACATCCAAAATATGTTGATTGCACCATAGTTTGTGTGTGCGGCAATACAGTGCATACGAGGGCGTCAAAAGAAAGCGTACATGTGGAGATCTGTTCCAAATGCCATCCGTTCTACACAGGAAAACAAAAGCTTGTGGATTCAGCGGGAAGAGTGGATCGTTTCCAGAAAAGATACTCCGGGACATCTCAAAAAAAGGCAAAAGAATAATAAGAGTGGTAACTTGCTGCTTTTTTGGGAGATTGCTTTTAGGCAGCGAAGATGGGGTTGTTAAGCATCTTGCCATGAGGCGCATGGCGAGGGGTTTTGTTTTTTTATTCCGGTCGACGGATAAGTTTGGTAAATATGGAAAAGTTTCTTGTAAAACTTGAAGAAAAAAAGGTTGAATTAAAAAGACTCGAGGAAGAGCTCTCTTCCTCTGAAGTTATTTCCGACCGGAACCTGTACAGGATTAAAACTAAAGAATATTCATCGTTAAAAGAGATAGTGGATGCCTACGACGAATACAGAAAACTTGGATCAGAGAAACTTTCGCTTGAAAAACTTATTGCCGAGGAAAAAATAAGATCCGAATACACCGTGCTTGCCGAAATGGAACTTGAGGAGATCAATAAGGTGATGGCGGAAAAAATAAGGGAAATAGAAGATATGGTTCTTTCCGAGGATCTGTCGGTAGACAAAAAGAACGTAATAATGGAAATAAGGGCGGGCACCGGGGGCAAGGAAGCCGGGCTTTTTGCCCAGGATCTTTTCAAAATGTACTCACGGTACGCGGACGAAAAGGGTTGGAAAATAACGGTGATGAGCAGGAATGATTCAGAGCTTGGCGGGCTTAAAGAGGTGATATTTTCCATTGAGGGAAGCAATGTTTTTAAAAAAATGAAGTTTGAAATGGGTACTCACCGTGTTCAGAGAGTACCGGAAACCGAGGCTTCGGGAAGGATACATACTTCCGCCGCGACCGTGGCTGTTTTGCCGGAACCTGACGATGTCGAAGTCGATATAAAGCCTCAGGACCTTAAGATAGACTACTACAGGGCTGCCGGAGCCGGGGGACAGCATGTAAACACCACTGACTCGGCGGTAAGGATAACACATCTTCCGACAGCGGTTATAGTAAGCTGTCAGGATGAGAGAAGCCAGCATAAGAACAAGGCCAAGGCCATGAGGGTGCTTAAAGCCAGGATACTGGAAATACTGGAACGGCGGCAGAGAGAAGACAGGTCCCAGGAGAGAAAGAAACAGGTTGGAACGGGCGACAGGTCCGAGAAAATAAGAACATACAATTTTCCCGAAAACAGGATAACTGATCATCGGGTAAACCTTACCATCTACAATTTGTCGAATATAATGGACGGAGACCTGGATGGTCTTTTCGATGGTTTGCTGGAAGCGGATCGCAGATTAAAACTTGAAAGCGCCGATACGGGAATAAAAAAATGACAGAACGAACAATTGAAAGAGAATATTCCGAGGCCATTCCTCCACAGTACCTGGATGGTTTTGCCGTGTTTATGGGCAGGAGGATAAAGGTTGATCCGAGGGTGCTGATCCCAAGGCCCGAGACAGAGATACTGGTGAGGACGGCGAAAGATGAGATCGAGCTTTCAGGAAAAAAAAAGAGCCGCATACTCGATATGTGTACGGGAAGCGGCGCTGTAGCGATAGCGCTTGCTGAAATCTTGCCAGATGTGAAAATAACCGCGGCGGACATATCCCGCGAGGCGCTTGAAGTGGCCGAAGATAATCTCAGGCATTTCGGGTTTGCCGGCAGAATAGAGCTTGCGGTATCGGACCTGTTTTCTGCTTTTGGCAATGACTCAGAAAATCTATTTGACGCGATAGTTTCCAACCCGCCGTATGTTTCAGACAGGGACTTCAAGCTTCTTGATCCCTGGGTCAAAGCCGAACCCGCGATAGCCTTATTCGCGGGTGAGAAGGGGATGGACTATCTCAGCCGGATATGCGAGGAAAGCCCGAAATTCCTGAAAGACGGCGGTTTTTTAGCGGTAGAAATAGGTTACGACCAGTATCCGGCGGTAACACAGAAAATGGCCGAATGCGGATTTTCGGAAATAAAGAGCTTTAAGGATGAGAACGGATACGACAGGGTAATAATGGGGCAAAAAAATGTATAAACTGGTTATAGAAGGCGGGAAAAAACTTTCGGGTACTGTAAAAATAAGCGGAGCGAAAAATGCCTGCCTGCCCATACTCGCGGCCACATTGCTTACCGATGAAAAATGCCGGATAAATAATATCCCCGATCTCAAAGATGTATCTACAATGCTTAAGATCCTCGAGGAGATGGGCAGGAAAATAGAAAGAACCACCACCGGCGGGGTGGAACTTTCCGGCGGGAAAGCGACAAATGTGACAGCGGAATATGAGCTTGTCAGAACGATGAGAGCGTCTATAGCGGTTCTGGGCCCGCTTATTGCCAGGTACGGTGAAGCCAAAGTGTCTTTCCCCGGGGGATGCGTTATTGGACCGAGGCCTGTAGACCTTCATTTAAAGGGGTTGAGGGCCTTAGGAGCGAATATAACTGTAGAAGAAGGTTATATTGTGGCGCGGGCGAAAAAGCTTAAGGGTACGCGTGTATATCTCGGGGGACATTTTGGGTCAAGCGTTCTTGCTACGGCCAACACCATGATGGCGGCAGTTATGGCGAAAGGCGAAACCGTAATAGAGGATGCCGCCTGCGAACCGGAGGTTACGGATCTTGCCGATTTTCTCGCGAAAATGGGCGCTGATATCAAGGGCGCAGGAACTCCGACTTTGAGAATACGAGGGGTTAGATCGCTGTCGGGAGCGGAACATTCCGTTATTTCCGACAGGATAGAGGCCGGGACATACATGATAGCCGCGGTGATAACGGGAGGAAAACTTGCTGTAACCGGGGCCGACATAGAGCACAATATCGCTCTTGTCGATAAGCTGAGGGAGATAGGGGCTTTGGTGGAAGAGTCCCCGGGAACTATTATGGTTTCACGGTCCTCACGCAAACTTAAACCTGTTGATATCACAACGTTCACATACCCGGGTTTTCCCACGGATCTTCAGGCACAGATGATGAGTCTGGTCTCTCTTTCCGCGGGAATAAGTGTTATAACCGAAAAGGTTTATCCGGAAAGATTTATACATATAAGCGAACTTAACAGGATGGGCGCGAATATTATTTTGGAGGGGGCTACCGCGATAATAAAAGGTGTTCCCCGGCTTAGCGGAGCGCCTGTAATGGCCTCCGATCTCAGGGCTTCGGCCGCGCTGGTACTGGCGGCGCTTGTAGCGGAAGGGAAAACGGATATATCAAGAATATACCACCTCGATCGCGGATACGAGCGCATTGAGGAAAAATTTTCGGCTGTAGGCGCAGTTATTAAAAGAGAAAGCGAATAACAACCGTGATCAAAGATAGACCAAACAAGGAGAAGTGGCAATGTCAGTAGTTCTTAGATTGAAGAGAATGGGTACAAAAAAGAAACCCTTTTACAGGATCGTGGCCATGACCAAGACCGAAAAAAGGGACGGAAGGGCCATAGAGGAACTCGGCCACTACGATCCCAAAAAGGGAAAAGATTCCGTCGAGCTCGACAGGGTGAGAGTTGACTATTGGTTAAAGAACGGGGCTTCGCCTTCAGCGACCGTAAAAAGCATAATAAAAAGGGTCAACGGATAGTTCTTTGTTATAAGGTGGACTGGTTCTATTATTCTCTCTGAAACATAAGGCCCGGACAGTGAAACTATGGTTATAGACATACTTACGCTTTTTCCCGGTATGTTTTGCGGGGTTTTTGATGAGTCCATGCTTAAGATAGCCCGCGATAAGGAAATAGTAAAGATCAATACACGTGATATACGGGACTGGACCTTTGACAGGCATAGGACAGCTGACGATAAACCCTATGGCGGCGGCCCTGGAATGGTAATGAAGATCGAACCGCTTGACCGGGCGGTCGCGGAAATTAAAATGGAAGCGGACAAAAACGGAAGATCTCCGGTAGTGGCTTTGCTTACACCGCAGGGCAAAAAGTTCGATCAGTCCATGGCTAAGGAGCTTTGCCGGGAAGATCACATTATAATGGTTTGCGGTCATTACGAGGGTTTCGACGAAAGGATAAGAACTCTTGCTGATATCGAGATATCAATAGGGGATTACATCTTGACCTGTGGGGAGATACCCGCTATGGCTGTGTGCGATGCTGTTGTGAGGCTTATACCGGGCGTCCTGGGAGACGAAGAGTGCCTCAGGGACGAGTCATTCGAGGCGGGTCTTCTTGAATATCCGCAGTATACGAGGCCTTTTGATTATAAAGGGTCAAAAGTCCCGGAGGTGCTTCTTTCGGGAGACCCTAAAAAGATAGCTAAATGGCGTGAAGAAAAAGCTCTGGAACGCACAACTTTGCGGCGTCCGGATCTTTTAGGGGAACAGGAACAGTTTGGAAAACAAAAATAAAAGAGGAGAGGTATATGAACAAGGTCACGGCGGTCGAAAAAAAACACATTAAAACAGAAGCGCCCAAATTTGATATAGGCGATACTGTTGATGTGCATTTCCAGATCAAAGAAGAGAACAAAATGAGGGTACAGCTTTTCAGCGGGATCGTTATCGGGAAAAAAGGTAAAGGGCTTGGAAAGACCTTTACCGTAAGAAGGATATCTTACGGAGAAGGCGTGGAAAGAGTGTTTCCTTTGTATTCACCGCGTATTGAGAAAGTAACGATCAAAAAAAGAGGTAAGGTACGCAGAGCTAAACTCTATTATCTTAGAGAAAAGACCGGGAAAAAAGCTACCAAGGTAAAGGAAAAAATTGTCCAGAAAAAAGTCTGACCTGAACGGGACGGATAGATTTCTTTACGAAAAAAAGGCCATGGAACGAGGCGCCTCAAGAGTCGCGGGGGTGGATGAGGCCGGCAGGGGGCCTTTGGCAGGTCCAGTGGTAGCGGCTGCCGTAGTGATTATCGATCCATCGTTTACGGAAAGGATTGATGATTCAAAAAAACTGACGGCCAAAATGAGAGAAAAGGCCTGCATAGACATCCTTAACCGCTGTGATGTCGGGGTGGGAGTGGTAGGGCCTGAAAAAATAGACGAGATAAACATCTTCCGAGCTACTCTTTTGGCGATGAAGATGGCTCTAAGCGAGCTGGATATCCGTCCGGATCATCTTCTCATAGACGGAAAAATGGTAATAGATAATCCCGCTCCAAGGACATATCTGATAAGGGGTGAGGAAAAAAGTATATCTATCGCGGCCGCGTCTGTAGTGGCCAAGGTGACCCGGGACAGGATTATGATAGAGGAAGACAAGAAATTTCCTGTTTACGGGTTTGTGAAACACAAAGGGTACGGAACAAAAATGCATATGGAGGCCATAAGGAAGAACGGTTTATCTCCAATGCACAGAAAAACTTTCGGTCCGTTCGGCAGCCGAAGAGAGCTTAAGTAGGGAACAAGTGAGAGAGTTCCGCGTGGAATTATGCAAAATAGACTTTTATTTCGTCATTGCGAGGAACGAACATTTCGTCATTGCGAGGAACGAACGAAGTGAGTGACGAAGCAACCTAAACATACATAATGATTCATGAGATTGCTTCGGTCGCTTTGCTCCCTCGCAATGACGTAAAATAGGTATTTTCAAAATTCTATAGTCCCGCAAAACAAGGAGAATGCAATGGCATACAGTCACGACTTAAGAGTGGCGTCATCGGTAAAACTGGCTGATATAGGCGATATTGCCGGAAAATTCGGTATAGCCGGAAAGTACATAAAAAAATACGGTAATCACGTAGCCAAGATATACTCGGAAGAGCTTTTGCAGAAACTGAAAAAAAGAAAATCCGGTAAACATGTGCTCGTGACCTCTATCACACCCACACAGTTCGGAGAAGGAAAGACTGTTATCACCATAGGCCTTTCCATGGCTCTTAACAAGCTCAAGAAGAAGTCCATAGCGTGTATACGGCAGTCTTCCCTCGGGCCGACTTTCGGCATGAAGGGTAGCGGCACCGGAGGCGGACTTTGTCAGGTGCTTCCGCAGGAAGAGCTTGCGCTCTACCTTACGGGGGATACATACGCCGTCTCTATGGCCCAGAATCTTTGCGCCGCTATGCTGGATAATTGTCTTTTTTGGGAAGAAAAGGGTATTCCGGACAAGGACGGAATTACATGGAAAAGAGTTTCCGATATCAGCGACAGGGTGCTGAGAAATATGTCCATTGGAGGCGGTGGAAAACTTCATGGGGTAAGCCGTAAGACTGGAATTGATATAACTCCCGCAGGAGAATGCATGGCGATACTTTCTCTTTCAGAGAACCTGAAAGACCTGAGGGGCCGTCTTGGCGACATTGTTGTAGGATTTGATCCTCATGGAAAGCCGGTTACCGCCGAACAAATAAAAGCGGCCGGGGCAATGGCAGCTTTGCTAAAAGACGCTCTAAATCCTAACCTGCTTCAGACAATGGAACATACCCCGTGTTTTGTTCACACCGGGGCCTTTGCCAACACTTCGCATGGGTCAAGTTCCGTTATAGCCGATAAACTGGCTTTAAAACTTTCCGACTACACCATAACTGAAAGCGGTTTTGGGGTGGATCTGGGGGCGGAAAAATTCATCGACATAAAATGCCGGCAGTCCGGGCTTAATCCCGACGCGGTTGTATTGAACTGTTCGGTCAGGGCTCTAAAGGTACATAGCGGAGACTTTCAGGTAAAGGGTTCGTCATTCCCGCCCGAAATAAAAAAAGAGAACCTTTCGGCCGTGGACAGAGGATGTTCCAACCTGGAAAAACAGGTCGAGAACCTTAAGCTTTTCGGCCTTCCCATTGTGGTCAGTATTAATCGTTTCGATTCAGATACAAAAAAAGAACTTGACGTTGTTCTTCGGAGAGTTGAAGCGCTTGAAGTGAGCGGTATGGCTATTTGCGATTCTTACAGAGAGGGAAGCGCGGGAGCAAAAGATCTTGCCGCAGAGGTAATGAGAGCATGCAATGAAAAGTCTAAGATGAGATATCTTTATCCGGTGGACATGACGCTGGAAAGCAAGATAGAAAGAGTGGCCAAGTCTATGTACGGCGCGAGTGAAGTTAAGTATTCGGAAGAGGCTTCGGAAAGCATGGCCCGCATAGTCAATGCCGGCTTGGACAAGATGCCGGTATGCATGGCTAAGACGCATTTGTCCTTGACCAATAATCCGGAAAAGAAAGGCAGACCCAAAGGGTTCAAGCTTGTAATAGAGAATGTTATAGCTTCGCCGGGCGCCGGCTATGTTGTGGTTGTCTGCGAAGGGGTGAATACTATGCCCGGAATGCCCAGAGTTCCGAGATCCGCGGGGGTGGATGTGGATGTGAAGACAGGGACTATAAAAGGTCTTTTCTGATATCGCTGAAAGATGGTATAAGGCAAGTGGAAAAGGGAGCTTGGCATGGATTACAGTAAAGTTCAGGTATCAGAGTTTTTAAAAGAGGTAGCTTCTCGGAAGATCTCCCCGGGAGGTGGAAGCGCTTCGGCTCTTGCCGCCGCGCTGGGTTCGGCTCTTAATCTCATGGTGATAAATTTTGGCATAGCCCCTTTCCGCAGTAAAGACGAACTTGAGGAATTAGAACAAGCTAAGAAAAGACAGGAACTTGCAATGGAGCGCGCTCTTCATCTTATGAATGAAGACTGCGTTGTTTTTTCGGATCTTATGACCGCGATAAATAAAAAAAACGATACGCCCGATAAATATTCCGCCGCCGCCGAAGTTCCATTAGAGGTTTGCCGCTCGGCCCGGGAGTCTTTGGAAATAGCCGCTGGTGTTCTGGATATAGTAACGGGACATATAACCGCCGACATCGCGTGTTCAAAAAATATACTTGTTTCCTCATTCTACTCGGCTAAGGTAAATGTGAAAATGAACTTGAGCGGGATGGGCCCCGGGGAAATGTCCGAAAAATTCATTAGAGACCTCAAAGACCTTGAGAAAAGTGTGGTTGTTTTGGCGGAGGAAATAGATAAAAAACTGATAAAGTTTGGCATAGTTAAGGGAGACTCGAAATAATGTCATGCGTGGGAAAGATCATAGACGGCCGTCGGATCGCCAGAGAGATGAGCGATTCCGTACGCGATAAGATAAAGGAGCTTTATGCCTCTTCGTCCTTAAGGCCTCGGTTAGTATCGCTTTCCGTAGGCAAGGATGAGGGCTCTGACATATACATTAACATGCAAAGCCGTCTCGCGAGTGAAGTTGGAATAGAGTACTATTTGCGGGAATTGCCCGGTACCGCGACCCATGAAGATATACTGAATGAAATACGAAAACTGAACGCCGATAGCTCGGTTACTTCCGTCATAGTGCAGAAACCACTGCCGGAAGGGATCTGTCACGATAGAATAGTAGCCGCACTTGACCCTGAAAAGGACGCTGAAGGGATACATCCGCTTAATCTCGGAAAGATACTCAGGATGGAAGCGCGTATAGTTCCATGTACGCCCGGAGCGGTAATGAAAGTGCTTACTTCTGAAAAAGTGGATCTTTTCGGCAAAGAAGTGATTATTATAGGCCACTCGGCCATTGTTGGAAAACCTCTCAGTCTTATGATGCTTAACGCTCTCGCCACCACAACGGTCTGTCATATCGGAACATATGAAAGAGGCCTCATCGAAGAGCATTCCCGCCGCGCCGACATACTTATTGTAGCGGTCGGGAAAGCCAATATGGTGAAAGGCAGCTGGGTAAAAAAAGGAGCGGTAGTTATAGATGTCGGTATAAATCGGTCCGAAGGTAAAATAGTGGGAGACGTCGATATTTCTGAAGTTTCGGGAAAAGCGTCTCTGATAACGCCTGTTCCCGGAGGAGTGGGGCCTGTTACCGTCGCAATTCTCATGAGGAATGTATATCGTTCCTATTGCGACGCGGTCGTCTCGGCCGGGGAAAAGGAAAAGAAATAAAATGGGCAGGATATCTTTAGAGCTGGTGCCGAGGGGAGAAGAGTCATTTTCAAAAGAGCTTGAAACGGTGAGAGACAAGTTCCCCCGTATAGACACTTTGAATATACCCGACATATTAAAATTTGAAATGCGAGTGCCCGAGTCCTGCCGGGTAGCGGAAAAATATTTTACGGATGTTATCCCGCATATCAGAGCCGTTTCTGTGGACAGAGAAGACGACTCGCCCTGCTTGGAGCTTTTCCGGACTTCCCGTATACGGGAAGTCCTGGTCATCCTCGGAGACAATCCGGAAATAGTTTCAAAAAGCAAAGACCCCTGTGATACGACAGCTCTTATACGTAAGTTCAAAAGATCAAGGCCGGAGATAAAGGTTTACGCCGGAATAGATCAGTGGCGTTCCTCTTTTATTGAAGAAAGGGAATATGTTAAGAGAAAGCTTGATGCCGGTGCCGACGGGTTTTTCACCCAGCCTTTTTTTGACATCGCTCATCTCGAAATGTGGGCCAAAGAGATGAGGGATGTAGAGGTTTTCTGGGGACTTGCTCCTGTCGTAAGGGAGTCATCGCGGCATTACTGGGAAACCAAAAACATGGTAACGTTTCCCGAGTCTTTTGAATGTACAATGAAATGGAACCAGGATCTCGCTAAAAAAGTGCTGGCTTTTTCCGGTGACAATAATTTTCATGTTTATTTCTGTCCTATAACTGTCGATTTCGTGGAATATCTTAAGGGGATACTGCTATAGTCCCGAGGGGAGACGGTATGAAAAAAACTACCATTCTGGACTTCGCTAAAAAGAAGGCATCCGGCGACAAGATAACCATGCTTACCGCGTATGATCATCCCATGGCCAGAATAATAGACTCTGCCGGAATAGACGCAATACTCGTAGGAGATTCGGTCGGTATGGTTGTTTTGGGGTATGACTCGACGGTGAAAGTCACCATGAGAGAGATGATCCATCATGCGAAAGCCGTAACGCGCGGTGTGGAAAGAGCTTTTGTAATAGCTGATATGCCTTTTATGTCATATCAGCCGAGTGACGAGACCGCGGTGAGGAATGCCGGACGATTCCTGAAAGAAGCGGCTTGCGATGCCGTCAAAATAGAGCTTGGAGGTGAAATGGCCCAAAGGGCCGGGGCTATATCGTCTGCCGGTATACCGGTAGTAGGTCACATAGGCCTGACACCTCAGAGTTCATCCAAGATCGGAGGGTACAGGGTGCAGGGAAGGGAAGCTGAAGATGCCCGTAAAATAATGTCCGATGCCGTGCTTCTGGAAGAAGCCGGATGTTTCGCTCTTATACTCGAATGTATCCCTTCCTCGCTTGCCCGGGAAGTAACCGCTAAGATAGGTATACCCACAATAGGAATCGGGGCGGGTCCATATTGTGACGGACAGGTTCTTGTAACTTATGATATCATCGGCTATTTTGACAAGTTCCTCCCAAAATTCGCTAAACGTTACGCTAATGTGGGAAATATCATAAAAGAGGCTGTGGGCAATTTCAAAAAAGACATTAAAACAGGGGTTTTCCCCGATAAAGATCACTCTTTTTCCTAAAACCATGGGATGAAGGAGAGAATAGGAATTAATGGCCGGTTATTTAGAAGCATGGGAGAGGATATTCGGAATGAAGAAGGTTAAGCGTATTTTTATTTCCGCTACAAGGCAGAATGTCGGTAAGACCACCGTTTCTATGGGGCTCATAGCCTCTCTTGGAAAAAGATTCAAGGGCATTTCTTTTATAAAGCCGGTGGGGCAGAGGTACCTTGTGGAAGACGGCAACAAGGTGGACGAAGACTCTATACTCATGGACCGCATATTCAATTTCGGCATTCCTTTGCAGAACATGTCGCCTGTTGCCGTGGAGAAGGGGTACACGGAAAGATTCCTGGATGGGGATATAACCGCGGATGCCGGTCTTAAGATACGAACGGCATTCGATAATGTCGCCGAAGGCAGGGAAGTTGTTATTATCGAGGGTACCGGGCATGCCGGAGTAGGGTCGGTGTTTGATCTTTCAAACGCGGCTGTCGCTAAAATGCTGGATTCCAAAGTTGTTATAGTCTCAATGGGCGGTATAGGCAACCCCATAGACGAGGTCATGCTGAATAAATCTCTTTTCGACAGGATGGGGGTGAAGATAGCGGGAGTAATTGTTAACAAGGTTCTTCCTCATAAGTACGAAAAGGTCTCGAGGTATGTACGCGTGGGCCTTGACAGGCTGGGAGTGCCTGTTCTGGGGGTAATGCCTTACGCGGAAATATTGGATATTCCCACAATGAGGGACATAAAGGAAGAACTTGATATGCATGTGCTTTGCGGAGAGGATCTTCTCGGCAGGCAGATGTCGAGGGTTCTTGTAGGAGCAATGGAGGTACGCGAAGCCATACATGACCTTGAAGACGACTGTCTTGTCATAACTCCCGGGAACAGGACAGACCTTATAAGCTTGATAATAAAAGTTCAAACCGGAAGGTTCAAGTCCCCTAAAAGGGTCGCGGGACTTATTCTTTCCGGCGGGGTGGCCCCGAAAAAAAGGGCCTATTCCGCCCTTAAACGGGCCGGTATCCCCACCCTTCTTTCACGCCTTGATACTTACGATGTTGCCGCCAGGGTACATGACCTTACTGTCAAGATAAAATATCGCGATAATAACAAGGTAAAACTGGCCATCGATATGGTGGAAAAGCATGTCGATCTCGAAATGGTCATCAAAAACCTGGGGTAGGCCGAAGGATCCCGAGTCTGCGTGAAAGTTTTACCATGACGAAAAAAAATAGAAAAATACTTATCGCGATTCTCGTCGTTCTCCTGGCATCGGCTTCGGTCTATCTGGCCTATTACAGCCCGACGCTTCCTCCAAAAAACCCAACGGATGCGGATATATCTAAAACTATGCCTCTTATGGATACTTTTGTTTCGATAAGGGCGATATCTTCCTCGATGAGCGAAACAGATATCCATAATGCCATCAAAGACGCATTTTCTTACGCCGGAACGCTTGAAAACATGCTCAGCATTTATAACCCTGAAAGCGAACTCAATAAACTCAATCTTGAGCGGGAGATAAACCCTTCTCCGGATCTTTTATCCGTTATTCTCGCCGCGCGACGGGTGAATGAATTTACTCTGGGTTTTTTTGACCCGACTGTGGTCCCTGTTCTCAAAAAGCACGGTTTTTACAAAGATATGGATGATAAGATCTTAGACAATATTCCGGAACTTGATTATGGGGTAGGTTTTAACAATGTCCGTATAGATGATATTTCCGGCAGGGTCTTTCTTGAAAACAACGCATGGCTTGACCTTTCAGGGATCGCGAAAGGATATATTGTGGACAGGATAGCCGGGTCATTAAGGGGCAGCGGAATAGAGACATTTCTTGTGAACGCGGGGGGCGATATCTACTGCGGGAAGGGTCCCGCGGGAAAAAACTGGCGTATTGGTATTAGAGAGCCAGGAAGAGAGAACATGATAGCCGTACTGGACCTTGAGCTTGCGGCTGTTGCCACAAGCGGGGACTATGAGAATGTGATAATTGACGAGATCTCCGGAGAACCGGCCGCGCATATAATCGACCCGAAAACTTTTACCGTTTCCGGTGTATTGCCTTCAGGCTTTACGGTCATCGCTCAGGAATGCGTTACTGCAGACGCTTTCGCGACAGGTATGGCGGTAATGGGTCCCAAAAGATCCGTTGAATTAGCGGAAAATATTGACGGTGTTGAAGTGGTAGCGGTCAAGTCTTCAGGGAGAAAGAGCGAAATATTTATTTCCGGCGGTGCAGAAAAATATTTTTCAGAGAAGGGGAATAGATGAAAATTGTTGTCGCGATGTCGGGCGGGGTGGATTCTTCGGTCGCCGCCCTGAAACTTAAAAAAGAGGGTTATGAGCTTATAGGAATTACAATGAAGACCTGGCCGAAAGAAGACTGCGGCCGGGGAGATGAGAGGACATGCTGTTCGCTTGAAGCGGTCCAGTATGCCCGGAGCGTGGCGGAAGACCTGGAGATACCTCATTATGTGGTCGATCTTTCCCGCGAGTTCGCACGCGAGGTAAAAGACTATTTCATACAAGAATATTCAAGCGGAAGGACACCGAACCCCTGCATATACTGCAATAGCAGGATAAAGTTCGGATATCTCATGAAGAAAGCCAGGGAGCTCGGCGCGGATAGCATAGCTACAGGCCATTATGCGCGCGTCAGTTTTGACGGCGATAGAGCTGTTTTGAGAGAGGCGGTCGAGAAAAAGAAAGACCAGTCTTATTTTTTATGCGGTATACCGAGAAATGAGCTTAAACATATTCTGTTCCCTCTCGGAGAAATGCGGAAGAACGAGGTGAGGGAGCTTGCCCGGGAAAACGGTCTTATGTCCGCGGACAGAAGATCAAGTCAGGATATATGTTTTTCTCTCGCGGTGGAAGAAACAGGGGATCCTGGTGGAATTACTCCAGGAGATCTCCTTGATATTTCCGGCAAGGTCATAGGAAAACACCGAGGCGTAGCGTTCTATACCATAGGCCAGAGAAAGGGGCTGGGTCTCGGGATACATCTTCCTCTTTATGTTCTGTCAATAGACCCCGTTAACAACACTGTAACGGTTGGAAACAGGGAGAATGTTATGAAGGACAATATCAGAGTAAAGATATTCAACTGGTTTTCGGATAGAGAGCTAAGACCCGGGGATATTTATGGCGTCAGGATACGTCATAACGGCGCAAAGGCTGAAGCCGCGGTAAGCGGATTATCCGAAAATGAAGCGATTATAAAATTTTCCGCGAAACAGTTCGCGCCGACTCCCGGCCAGGCGGCGGTGTTCTACTCGGAAGAGACAGTAGCGGGAGCCGGATGGATTGTTTGACAAGTGTTAAGGTTTCAAATATAATGAAGCCTCTGAAAATGCATTTGGCGGGGTAGCTCAGCTGGTTAGAGCGCACGGCTCATACCCGTGTTGTCGACGGTTCGAGTCCGTCCCCCGCTACCAAGCATAAAAAATCCGGGGTAACAAGCCCCGGATTTTTTATGCTTGATCCCGTAAATAATATTTTCCAGAAAGAAAATATTATTTACGGGGCCAGATACCACGATCTTAAATCCGGGGTAACAAGCCCCGGATTTTTTATGCTTGATCCTGAAACAACGCAACGGGGTCTGACCCCACTGACCCTCAGCGCCGTCGATACAAGGGCCTGGTGTTCCCGGAGAGGGTGTCGGACGACCGAGCGAAGATTTTCTCGCTGGGAAAATCGAGCGTCCCTCGCAGGGAATGCCAGGTCCTTGTATCGTTACAGCTCCTTATAATATAAGTTTTCGTGGGGTCAGACACCGGCCTTGTTCCGCGATGAGGGCCAGAGTAATTTGGGGAGACTATACATAATTGCCATGTGTATTTTTGGTCATAATTAATTATCGTGTCCCCGGAACTGCCGCGTACACTAAACTACAGGGGAGATTACGGAAATGATCACGAGTACGAGGAGAGTTCTCTTCGGTCAAGGGCCCCCGTTTGGAATTTTAGGTTTTCGTGTGGTGTTTTTTTGATAATTACAACACTTGCGGTTGTTTGAACCCTCCGAAGCCACGTTCTCCGGGGCGTAGGAGGGTGAGTTCCGCAAGGTCAAAAAAACGGCATACGAAAGCCGTTAAGAAATTCCATGGGGAGGACCGAAGATAACTCTCCTCAAGAGTAAAATTTCCGGAAGGGCGAAATTATGTATGTACGTCCACAGAGAATTTCGGAGGGAGCAAGTTGTACACAAAGTTTGTTGCATAAACTTTTAAACATGTTATTATGGTTGCAAGGGGAAACATCTTGTTTTGGGACGGATATAATGTGAAAAGAGGGGGGTAGTGTTATGGATGATTTTCGTTCGCCTGACGATCTTTTTAAGGAAGAGGTCAGAAAAGTGAAAAAGATGGGCAAGGACTACGGAGGGTATATCCCTTTGGTAGTAGCGGCTCTTGCCTTGATAATAGTTCTTCAGGGATCTCTTTACTCTGTCGCCACCGACGAGGTGGGAGTGATACAGAGATTCGGTAAGTTCACAAGGACCACCGAACCGGGGCTTCATATTAAGATCCCTTTTGGTATTGAGAAGATGACGCCGGTCAAAGTGAAAAAAATATTCAAAGAGGAGTTTGGTTTCAGAACGGCTCGTCCGGGAGCAACTTCCACATATGTCGCCAGGAGTTTTCCTGAAGAATCTCTCATGCTCACAGGCGACCTCAATATACTTGACGTGCGATGGATAGTTCAGTACCGCGTGTCAGATCCTCTGGCACTGCTTTTTAAAACGCGTAAGCCGGAAAGCAATGTCAGGGATATGGCGGAGGTCATAATGAGGAGACTTGTGGGCGACTATACAGTAGACGAGGTACTTACAACGAAAAGAGAGGAAATAGACGACCTTGCTCAGCGCTCGCTTCAGGAACTCATGGATAAATTCCAAACCGGCATAACGATCGTCACTCTTAAACTTCTCGATGTGAATCCTCCTGATCCCGTGAAACCGGCTTTCAATGAGGTTAATGAAGCCCGGCAGCAAAGAGAACAAATGATAAACCAGGCATGGGAAGCGTATAACAAGGCCATACCCAAAGCGGAGGGAGAAGCCAAACGCACCATTCACCAGGCCGAAGGGTACAAAGTGAACAGGGTAAATAGAGCGAAGGGAGAAGCCGCGAAATTCACAAAGACCTGGGAGGAATACGTGAAAGCTCCGGATGTTACGAAGAGGAGGCTTTATCTTGAGGCCATGAACGACATACTTCCCAGGGCAAAGGCCAAATACATAGTCGATAACGAACATACATCAATACTTCCGCTGCTCAGGCTCGGAGAAGAGGGGAGTGATGCAAGATGAAAAAATTAATAAACATTATATCGGCCGTACTTATAGTAGTGGTAGTGTTCTTTGTTTCGGGCGCGGCATATATTATTAATGAAACACAGCAGGTAGTTATAACACAGTTCGGTATGCCGGTTGGCGAGGCTATAAAAGACGCGGGATTGCATTTTAAGCTGCCGTTCATCCACAGCGCGAATTATTTTGAGAAAAGGCTGCTTGAATGGGACGGCGACCCTAATCAGATACCGACGCGCGACAAAAAATATATCTGGGTGGATACAACGGCGAGGTGGAAGATAGTTGATCCCCTGAAATTTTTTCAGTCCGTGGGCAATGAGTGGGGAGCCCATGCGAGGCTGGACGATATTATAAACTCCGCAACAAGGGACGTTATTACGGGTAATGCCCTAGTCGAGGTAATACGTGACACTAACCGTATACTTGACACCGAACCTGATGATGATTTGGCGGGGGTGACGATATCGGAAGAAGCGCTTGAGCGTATCTTTTCGGGCAGGGAGGCACTTGAGGCAAATATATTGGAACGCGCCGCTGTAATTGCTCCCCAGTATGGAATAGTTGTGGTAGATGTCAGAGTAAAGCGCCTCAATTACGTAGATGAGGTGCGCAGAAGAGTTTATGACCGGATGATATCAGAAAGGAAAAGAGCCGCCGAGATGTATCGTTCCGAGGGACGCGGACGCAGCGCCGATATACAGGGCCAGATGGAAAAAGAACTCGAAGCTATAACATCGGGAGCTTATAGAGCCGCGCAGGAGATCTTCGGTGAAGCTGACGCGGAAGCTGTGGAGATATACGCTGAAGCTTATGGCAGGGACGCTGATTTCTACTCCTTCATGAAGACACTTGAGACCTACGGAAATACCGTAGACGGCAGTACTACAGTAATACTGACAACCGACGCGGATTATTACAGGTACCTTAAGAAAAGCGAGTAACCCGGACAGGGAGGAGAAAAAATTATGTCCTCTAAAGAAAATGATAAAAGCGCCATGAAAGTGGAGCAGGCTTACACTAAACTTAAAAAGGCATACCTCGCGCTTAAGGATTCCCATGTGGAAATGGTATTCAAACTTGCCCTTGTCTCGGAGATGAGGGACAGGTCTACGGGGGTCCATCTTGTAAGAATAGCCGACTACAGCGCTCTGATAGCGGAGGGGCTTGGGCTAGATAAAGATGAAATAGAAATAGTGCGTATGGCGAGCCCTATGCATGATATAGGAAAGGTTATGCTGCCCGACGCGATTTTGAAAAAGGATGGGGGACTTACGGGTAAAGAAATGGATGAGATAAAAAAACATCCTATAGTGGGAGCCCGAATCTTTGCTCACGCCAAAACACCCATGCTTAAGGCCTGCGAGATAATAGCTCGTACACATCATGAAAGATATGACGGTACAGGGTATCCCAAAGGGTTGAAAGGGGAAGATATTCCCCTTTACGGAAGAATAGTCGCGCTTGCCGATTGTTTTGACGCGTACACTTCACGCCGGCCTTATAAGGAAGCTTTTGATTTTGACAGGTCGGTTTCTATGGTGAAAGAGCGTGCCGGAACACATTTTTCGCCCGCCGTGGTCTCGGCTTTTCTCAGGCAGATAGAAAAAATAAAAAAAATATGGGAAGCGAATAGGGACATTCAGGCCTTTCTGGATGAAATGGAGCTTGAACAGGAAAAATTACTGGAGTAGCCGGAGAAACAATAACAGGATAAGAACATTACCGGAGGATAAAATGGCGGAAAAGAATCTGAAACTGAAAAAGCTGTCCCGTTCCAAGGTTAAAACTTTTAAGATTCGCAACAGGAAAGGCTATGCCGCGATCTGTGAGAACAATCTTACCGAAGGAGTATCGGAACAGGAAGCTATCCGAAGGATGAATGTGGCTTTAAAGAGGATTGGGCTTACGATAATGTGATGGAAACGGTTTTTTCCATAGTCGCTTTTATAATAGCTATAGGAGCGCATGAATTTTTTCACGCCGCCGCCGCGTACAGGCTTGGGGATATGACAGCGCGTGATTCCGGAAGATTGACGTTGAACCCCGCCGCTCATGTGGATCTTTTCGGAACGCTTATACTTCCCGCGCTGCTTATTCTTACAAGGTTCCCCGTTGTTTTTGGATGGGCAAAACCGGTACCCGTAAATCCCGCGAACTTTGATTCTCCAAGACATGGAATGATGATCACATCAATAGCAGGCCCGATGGCTAATTTTATCCTGGCGGTTGTTTTCGCAGGACTTCTAAGGCTTACAGCCGCAGGCAATCTTTTACCGCAGTCGGCGGGTGTATTTTTTCTATACTGCATCCTGATAAACGTGGTCATAGGCCTTTTTAATCTTATACCGGTGCCTCCTCTGGACGGTTCCAACATTCTGGCGGGACTATTGCCGCTTAAAGCGGCCGTATCTTACATGAAGGTCTCACGGTATGGTTTTCTCATCCTTATAGCGCTTTTGTACCTTGGTGTATTTGAAAGATTAATACTGCCTTTAGCGGCATCAATAATAAAGTTTTTAATCGGATAGAAAAATTGCTTCGCGCATGGGTGATTTTGATAGCTGGTCAGGAGAAATGAAGGTTAAACCTCTAAAAAAAGCGTGTATTAAGAAAGACATCCTGAGGCTGCTTAAACAGGATTTTCCGGACTTTATTTCCGGGGAAAAAATGTCCGGTAAATTCGGGATTTCCCGGGCTGGGCTATGGAAACATATTGAGGCCTTGAGGAAAGAAGGATACGTTGTCGAATCCTTTCCCAGAAAAGGATATCGGCTTGAGTCGAGCCCGGAAAGGCTTACGGATATTGACATACAGGGCACGATCAAAACCCGGGTCATTGGACGGGGGGAAATACATTGTTTTGATGTCACGGAGTCTACCAACGCGCTGGCTTGTTCTCTCGCCTCGGAAGGCGCTCCGGAGGGAACCGTAGTTACCGCAGAGTCCCAGACCAAAGGACGGGGAAGGTTGGGACGGCCATGGGAATCTCCTCCGGGGGGGCTGTATTTTTCAGTTATACTTCGTCCTGAGATGAGGATTGAGGAAATATCCGCCATGACACTGGTCGCGGCTTCCGCTATAGTAAACGCAATATCCGAGATCTCCTCGGCAAAAACCGGAATAAAATGGCCGAATGACATTTTTATAGGAGACAAAAAGGTGTGCGGCATACTTGCCGAGACTATGGGGCAGATGGATCGCACTGATTTTCTCGTGATCGGAGTGGGGATAAATGTCAATACGGAGAGAGAAAAGCTCCCGGAAGAAGCGACGAGCATGAAAGCCGAAACAGGTGAAACTGTAAACAGAATTGAGTTTTTGTGTCTGATCCTGGAAAACTTGGAGAGGTATTACGATATTTTCAGGAGTAAAGGGTTTTCAGTTTTCAGGGAAGAGGTAAAGAGAATGTCAAATGCTCTTGGCAACGAAGTGAGTGTAGAGACCAACAGGAACACAGTTTTTGGAATAGCGGTAGATATTGACGGGATGGGAGCGCTCATTGTGAGGGATCATGAAGGAAAAACACACAGCATACACAGCGGGGACGTTATTCTTCCAAAAAAATCCGGGATAAACGAGGTTGGGAAAAATGAAAAATAGAATCCTTATCGACATAGGAAATACTAATACCTCCATAGCTTCGGCCCGCGGACAGAAGATCACGAAAAAGTATTTTATACGTACCGCAAAAAACGAAGTGGCCCCGGAGTCTCTGAAGCGGCTTTTGGGAAAAGATCTTAAAGAGGCTTTCGAAATAATAATAGTGCAGGTTGTTCCGAAATTTCTTAATGTTTTCACGGCAAGTCTGAAGGAAGCGGCACGGGGGGTGCCTATACGCGTGGTTGGCGCAGATATAATCGTACCCATAAAGGTTAAATATAAAGATCCAAAACAGGTCGGGCAGGATCGTCTTGTTACGGCCTATGGGGGGGTGGCCGCCTATGGCTCACCGATAATCATGATAGATTTTGGTACGGCCGTGACATTTGATTGTGTGGGGGACGACGGAGCGTATGAGGGAGGGCTTATTTTCCCGGGTCTCAGACTTGCCCTTGAAGCTCTTTCCTCAAAAGCGGCTTTGCTTCCTAAAATAGAACTTTCGCCCGCGAGAGAACTTATTGGAACGGATACTGAGAACAGTATAAATAGCGGCGTCATTTACGGGTTTGCGGGAGCCTGTGATGGAATAGTGCGAAGGCTTAAAAAAAAATGTAAGAATTTGCCCAAGGTTATAGCAACAGGCGGAGACGCCCCACTCATATCTAAATACACCAAAGAGATAGACAAGGTGCATAACGATATCATTTTCGAAGCCCTCTCCCTGCTCGCTGATATCTGATCCCATTAACATATTTGTAACTGTCGATACAAGGCTCTGGCATCCCCTGTGAGGGACGCCAGACCCTTGTATCTTTACGTTTCCTTCAATAATCGCAGCATGCCGGAACAATGTATCGGAGGACGATTTCAAAATACCTCTTGACAAAATACTCAGATTTTTTATAATGTGTTCTCGTTAGCACTCTCTGTTCCGGAGTGCTAAAATGGAAGTCAGGGGGAACAGAAAAACTGAAGAGGAGGAAAAGGAAATGAAAGTCAAACCACTTGGAGACAAGGTTCTTGTGGAGGTTCTTGAGGCTGAGGAGATCACGAAAGGCGGTATAGTTCTGCCGGACACAGCAAAAGAAAAACCCCAGCAGGGAAAAGTAGTATCGGTCGGGAAAGGTAAAATATCCGAAGACGGTAAGGCAGTAGCACTGGAAGTCAAGGAAGGCGACGTCGTTCTTTACGGCAAATATTCCGGAACTGAGCTGAAGATAGACGAAAGAAATCTTCTTATGCTCAAAGAAGAGGATATTCTGGGTATAGTGTCCCGGTAAATGTAAATTAACGTTTTACGGAGTCAAAAAACTTATTTTAAAGGAGGAGAGAAATGTCAAAGCAGTTACAATTCAGCGACGACGCCCGCAAATCAATATTGCTCGGCGTGGAAAAGCTGGCCAAGGCCGTAAAGGTAACCCTTGGCCCCAAAGGAAGGAACGTGGTAATAGAGAAAAAATTCGGCGCGCCGACAATAACAAAAGACGGGGTCACGGTGGCCAAAGAGATAGAACTTGAGGACGCCTATGAGAATCTGGGCGCCGAGATGGTAAAAGAGGTAGCGTCAAAGACCAGCGACGTGGCCGGTGACGGAACCACTACAGCTACGGTTCTCGCGGAAGCCATATATAGGGAAGGCCTTAAGAACGTTACTTCCGGGGCTAACCCCATGCAGCTTAAAAGAGGCATAGAAACTGCGGTATCAGCAGTGGTAGAAGAGCTTAAGAAAATATCAACGCCTATCAAAGAAACAAAAGAAATAGCTCAGGTAGCCACTATAGCGGCCAATAACGACAAGGTCATAGGCGAAAGAATAGCCGAGGCGATGGACAAAGTGGGCAAGGATGGCGTAATTACGGTCGAAGAGGGAAAGACTTTTGAGACCACTCTTAAACTTGTAGAATGTATGCAGTTTGACCAGGGATATCTTTCACCTTATTTCGTGACCGACACCGAGAGGATGGAATGTTCCCTGGAAAATCCATACATACTTCTCTATGAGAAAAAGATATCGGGGATGAAAAATCTGCTTCCTCTTCTCGAGAAAGTGGCGCAGTCGGGAAGACCGCTTCTTATAGTTTCAGAGGAGACCGAAGGGGAGGCCTTGGCAACGCTTGTAGTCAACAAGATAAGAGGAACTTTCTCTTGCTGCGCGGTTAAGGCACCGGGTTACGGGGACAGGCGTAAGGCCATGCTTGGTGATATAGCCGTGCTTACCGGAGGAAAAGTGATCTCCGAAGATCTCGGTATAAAGCTTGAGAACGTTAAGCTTGACGAACTTGGAAGCGCGAAAAAGGTGACTATAGACAAAGAGAACACAACTATTGTTGAAGGCAACGGAAAGAAAGAAGAAGTCCAGGCCAGGATCGCGCAGATAAGAAATGAGATAGAAAAGAGCGATTCGGACTACGACAAGGAAAAGCTGCAGGAAAGGCTTGCTAAGCTTGCCGGCGGAGTAGCCATAATAAACGTGGGCGCGGCTACGGAAATAGAAATGAAGGAGAAAAAGGCCAGGATAGAAGATGCTCTCCATGCTACCAGAGCCGCCACCGAGGAAGGAATAGTTCCCGGAGGCGGAGTGGCGCTCTTGAGGGCCAGCGTAAAGTTGGCCGGGTTGGAGGGTTCCGGCGACGAAAAGATAGGCATAAATATAGTCGCTAAAGCTCTTTTGGCTCCGGTCCACATGATCGCGATGAATGCCGGTAAATCGGGAGAGGTTGTAGTTCAATATCTTCTTGCCGAAAAGAAGGCGAAGATTGGATACGATGCCGAAAGTGACCAGTATACTGACATGGTCGAAGCCGGAATAATCGATCCTACCAAGGTTACAAGGAGCGCTCTTCAGAATGCGGCGAGCATAGCGTCTCTCATGCTCACTACTGAGGCGATAATAACCGACAAGCCTGAAAAAGAAGGCGCACCGACCGGAATGCCGGGCGGAATGCCGGGAGGAATGGGCGGTGGAATGCCGGGCATGATGTAAGTCAAGGAAAAAGAAAAGTCAGAAGGCCGGGATCTTACGATCCCGGCCTTTTTGTATTTAATCTTGTTGACTTGCGTTGGTTCTGGGGTTACAATTGAGTCTGCTTCAGGGTAAGGTGGCGTTTATGCCAGCGCTGATTCCTTAGCCGGCGGTGATTTTCGAAAGAAATAAGTCCGCGAGATCCGCAATATGCGGATCTGAACCCGTGAAAATCGGGTACCGACCGTATAGCCGGGATGGGAGAAGTGGAGGTTTTTTAGAGAAACTTTTCCGTGACCCTGAAGATATCTTCAGGGTTTTTTTTTTGGTGTATCCGGAAGGGAAAAGAGTTAGAGAACAAAGAGGGAAAAATGCGCATAAAGCTCAGTAAGATCAAAGATGTTCTTAAGGATATACGCAAAGGGAAGATGGTCGTAGTTGTGGATGATCCTTCGAGGGAAAATGAGGGGGATATAATAACTTCCGCGTCACGGATAACTCCCGAAAAAGTGAATTTTATGGCCAAATTCGCCCGCGGACTTATATGTGTGCCCATGGAAGAAAAGTCGGCGGAAAGATTAGGACTTCATATGATGCTGACATCGCTGCAGGATCCTTACAAGACCGCCTGGGCGGTCTCGGTGGATGCCGGAAAGGGGATCACTACGGGTATTTCCGCTTCCGATCGGGCAAGGACAATAAAGGTGTTGGCGGACCCTGCCTCAGTGCCTGAAGATCTTGTTAAACCGGGGCATGTGTTCCCGCTGCGAAGCCGTAAAGGGGGCGTATTGGTTAGAGCCGGACATACGGAAGCCGGAGTAGACCTTATGAAACTCGCCGGCGAGCCGCCCGTATCGGTAATATGCGAGATAATGAATGAGAACGGCACTATGGCTAGGATGAAAGATCTTCTTAAATTTACCGAAAAACATAAACTTAAAATGTGTACCATAGAGGATCTTATCAAGTACAGGAGAAGCGAGGAGAAGCTTATCGAAAAAGTAGCCGAGGTGGATCTTCCTACCGCGCACGGTCATTTTAGGCTTCACGCGTACAGTTCTCTTGTAGACGATTATCAGCATCTCGCTCTTGTAAAGGGGGACATAAGGCGAGGGGAGGTGCTCGTAAGAGTGCATTCCCAGTGTCTTACCGGAGATATTTTTCATTCTTCAAGATGTGATTGTGGAGATCAACTGGAAGACGCTATGAAAAAAATATCGAAGGAAGGTAAGGGCGTGATACTTTACCTTTCACAGGAGGGTAGAGGCATAGGCCTTATGAACAAATTGAAAGCATATGAACTTCAGGATAGGGGTCTTGATACGGTCGAAGCCAACGAAAAGCTCGGATTTAACGATGACTTAAGGGATTACGGGATAGGCGCCCAGATCCTGGCCGATCTCGGCCTGAAAAAAATACGGCTTCTTACCAATAATCCAAGAAAGATTGTAGGCCTTAAAGGTTATGGGTTAAAAGTCGAGAAAAGAGTGCCTCTTGAGATAAATCCAGGAGAGGGGAACTTACGGTATCTTAGAACAAAAAAAATTAGAATGGGACATAAACTTAAGAAAGTATAGTAAAATAGGGCTCTGCAAAATAGACTTTTATCCCGTCTTTGCGAGGAGCGAACGAAGTGAGTGACGAAGCCCTTCGCTTCGCTCAGGATTTCGTCCTGAGTATGGTCGAAGGACGAAGCAATCTCCCTCCAACGTCGTTGCGAACCCGCCGAAGGAGGGTGAAGCAATCGCAATAAATACAATAAGTTATGAGGTTGCTTCGGTCGCTTTGATTCCTCGCAATGACGTGAAATTGTCGTTTTGCAGAGGCCATATAGTAAAATACAAAGGAGGGAAACATGCCTGAGATCAAAAGTATTAAGGGAAGTATGGTAGCGAACAAGAAACGTTTTGGTATAATCGTTTCACGTTTTAATGAGTTTGTTTCATCGAAATTACTGGAAGGCGCGGTAGACACTTTAATACGGCTTGGAGGGAAAAGTGAAGATATTCAAACTGTATGGGTGCCCGGAGCGTTCGAGCTCCCTATGGCAGCGAAGAAAATGGCCTCTTCCGGAAAATATGACGCTGTTATTTGTTTAGGGACCATAATTAGAGGTGAAACCCCGCATTTTGACTTTATCGCTTCTGAAGCGGCGAAGGGGGTGGCGTCTGTCGCTATGAACTCCGAGACTCCCTGTGTTTTCGGGGTAATAACCGCGGATACTCTTGATCAGGCCATAGACAGGGCGGGAACCAAAAGCGGGAATAAGGGAAGAGATGCGGCTATGACGGCGGTGGAAATGTGCAATCTGTATAAGATGCTGTAAAACTATTATGAACAAATAAAAACGAGGTGTTATGAGGAAACGTACCCTTTCCAGGGAAATAGCGCTTAAAATACTTTACGCGAGCGAAATAACTTCGGAACCCGTCGTGGAGTCTTTTGGAAAATTCTGGGAGAATGATGGTTTATATAGCGAGGAAGTGAAGTCGTACGCCGAGATGCTTGTCCTGGGAGTGGGAGAACATATGTGTGAGATAGATTCCGCCATATCGGGTTTCGCGGCTAACTGGGAGATAGGCCGTATGGCCACGATAGATCGAAACATTATAAGGATAGCGGCGTACGAACTGATGTTCCTTGAAGAGGTCCCGCCCAAAGTGGCTATAAATGAGGCTATTGAAATAGCGAAGAAGTACGGGGACAAAGATTCGGGAAAATTCGTTAACGGTATACTCGATAGGATAAGCCGGCCCAGATTCGGGGGGCAGGGAGGCGGAACGAAATAATGAAAAAAGACCTGAGCGGAAGAGCCGACCTGCATGTTCATACGACCTTTTCTGACGGTGTGTTTACACCTGCCGAGGTTGTGGAAAAAGCTTTAGAAATGGGACTTGGAGCAGTAGCCATAACCGATCATGATTGCGCTGAAGGGATACCTCAGGCTATATATGCGGCCCGGGGAAAACCGGTTGATGTGATCCCGGGTATCGAAATATCCGCCGCCGCGGGAGATAATGAAATACATATTCTCGGATATTTTATAGATCATGCGGATACCGCTTTGAATGAGACCCTGAGTAAAATGAAAGAGAACAGGGTTGAGAGGATAAGGAATATTCTTGATCTTTTGAAAAAAGAAGGATTTGACGTTGACGAAAGATCTGTTTTTAAGGACGTTGGGAGCGGAACTATAGGACGAATGCATTTGGCCAGGATAATGGTCGAGAATAGGTTTGTGAAAAACCATCATGAGGCGTTTGATAAATATTTGGGAGAAGGCCGTCCGTGCTCCCTGAGACATGTACGCCTGGATTTCACAAAAGCCATTTCCATAATAAGATCGGCCGGTGGAGTTCCGGTATTGGCTCATCCGGGAACCATGGGCAGTGATGAGCTTTTTCCAGATTATGTTTCATCGGGCATGAGGGGGGTGGAAGCGTATCATATAAAACATCATACCCCTGAGATCAACAGGTATCTTGCTATCGCTGAAAAATACGGACTGATCGTAACGGGGGGGTCGGATTGCCACGGTATGGCATCGGGACGCATGCTGATGGGAAGAGTGACGGTGGATATCGGGACAGTAGACATTCTAAAAGAAGAGTCGCGCAAAATACGTCAGCAGGGACAGTAAAATGAAAAACTGTGAAGCTGAGAGATATATGCGCCTTGCGCTTGATCTTGCCCGAAAGGGGGAGGGGAGAACACATCCTAACCCTATGGTGGGGGCGGTCATAGTCTCCGGTAAAAAAGTGATAGCCCGCGGATATCATCATAAGGCCGGTTCCGATCACGCGGAGATCATGGCCATGAAAAGCTCGAAAGGCCCGTTAAAAAACGCCGTGATGTTCGTTACTCTTGAGCCATGTGATCATTACGGCAAAACCCCGCCTTGCACAAGTTCTATAATCGAAAGCGGCATAAAAAAAGTATATGTAGCCATCAAAGATCCTAACCCTATTAATTCCGGAAGAGGTATTAGAAAACTTTTAAAAAACGGAATAGCCGTGGACGTCGGCATATGCCGAAAAGAGGCGGCTTATCTGAATAGAGCCTACATAAAGTTCATCACTAAAGGTCTATCATACGTCACCGTAAAACTGGCGCAGTCTATCGACGGTAAACTGGCGGCCCGAGACGGAACGTCCAAATGGATATCTTCCGCGGAGTCGAGACAGCTGGTAAAGAAAATGCGCGCTTACTCGGACGCGGTAATGGTAGGGATAAACACGGTTTTAAAGGACGACCCTGCTTTGCTGGCGGCAAAACGGCCAGGAAAAAAACCGGCGCGCATCGTTCTGGATTCAAGACTTAGAATACCGGAAAACTCGCGCCTCGTAAAAACCGCCGATATCGTTCCGCTTATTATAGTTACCACACCTGACGTGTCTTCCAAAAAATCGGTACGACTCGCTCGAAAAAGCGGGGTAGAGATAGTTATAGCGAAAAGTAGCGGCGGAAAAGTAGACCTTGAAGATCTTCTGAAAAAGATGGGCGAAAAAGGAATAGTGAAGATATTTTCGGAAGGCGGTGGAACTCTTGCGGGCGCTCTTATCGAGGGCGGCTTTGCCGATGATGTGGTATTTTTCATAGCTCCAAAAATATTGGGCGGCAATAAATTCTCGATTGGAGGAAAAGGTGTACCGGGCATAAAAGACGCTATAGTGATAGAGCGTGCCGAGATCTCGACATGCGGCGGAGATGTGGTGGTCCGTGGGAACTTGAGGGGCGAGGGGCAAAGGGGTAAGGGGTAAGAGATAAGGGGGGAGGGAGAGGGGATGTTTACCGGTATTATACGCGAGATCGGGAAGGTGAAGGGGGTTCGACGGAAGGACGCTTTTACGGAGCTTGATATATATTGCCCCAAGACGATTGAGTCTTCGGGTTTGGGCGACAGCGTCGCGGTTAACGGTGTCTGCCTCACGGTCTCGCGCAAAGGTGATCTTCTGTCTTTTGATGTGGTATCTAACACAACCCGAAAAACCAACCTTAAACGTCTTAAAAACGGCGACCTTGTTAATCTTGAAAACGCGCTGAAAATGGGCCAGGATATCAGCGGACATATCGTATCCGGTCATATTGACGGTGAGCGTAAGATCAGGAAAAATTTGAAAAATACTTCCGGACAAGTTTTAGAAATAGGCAAATTGGAAGAGGATCTCGGGCTTGTCGTTCCAAGGGGATCGGTAGCTATAGACGGTGTGAGCCTGACCGTGGCGGAGGATTTTAAAGACTTTTTCCGGATCTTTCTTATACCCTACACTTTGAAAGACACTACTTTGGCCGGAAAACGTCCGGGCAATTATGTGAATGTGGAATATGACGTCATGGGAAAATATGCCGCAGGGAGAAATATATCAAGCTCTTTGACCAGGGAAAAACTCAAAGAAAATGGATTTATTTAGAAAGTATCATAAAACGAGGAGGAGAAATATGAAAAAGATCGCTGTTATTTTGGTTGTGCTGGTTTCTCTGGCAGTTTCATTACATCAAGCCGAGGCCCAGACTGCGGCGGACAAGCTTGGAAGAGGACTTGCTAACGCTTTAACCGGCATGCTGGCTCTTCCATATACAATGAAGGAAGAGACGGACAATAACGGTATAATTGCCGGGATAACCACGGGGATGGTAAAAGGCATAGGCAATGTAATAGTCAGAGAGATTGTGGGAGTATATGAAATACTTACTTTTCCCATTCCCGTTCCCGAAGGCTACAGGCCCGTGCTTGACGATCCCGAATATCTCCTGTAGTAAGCATCTTCACGATCAGCGTCCTCGCTACAAGGGTCTGGTATTCCCTGCGAGGGACGCAAAGATCTTCCCGGCGAGAAGATCTTCGCTCGACGGACGACCTCGTTCCCCCGATGGCCCGTGCCATCCCTTCGCTCGGTTTCGCTCAGGACACCGCGGGGACCATGCCCACTCGGTCGTCCAACGCCCTCTCCGGGAATACCAGACCCTTGTAGCGTGACTGAATAATACTATTAGAACTTTCGCGCGCAAACTATTATGAGGATAGTGTAAAATTTCTTGCTGAATTTTATCTGTCTGAATGACACGGCTGTGGGGTTAGGAGCTTCATAGGGGGGGTACATACGGTATGTTTTGGACAGGGCCTCGGGGAGCTTGTTTTAGCTTGGTCTCCGAGCGTACCTTTAGCAAGCTATTAGAGAAAGAGCGAGGAGGAAAACAGCTCCACGTGGAGTGAGCACGGCCGCTGGAGCCGTGCGAACGTCCCTGCTGAGTTCAAGGCAAATAAGCGCGGCGAAATCCCGTGTCAGATAATGAACTCAAGCAAATGCTGG
>Ga0172377_10000128_pt1 | contig 63877 bp, 61 predicted proteins | sample Pumphouse3metaG_FD_119749 | JGI IMG/M metagenome (GOLD analysis project Ga0172377, IMG submission 119749) | Leachate microbial communities from a municipal landfill in Southern Ontario, Canada - Pumphouse #3 metaG | ecosystem: Engineered > Solid waste > Landfill > Unclassified | place: Canada...
ACTTGAACATTTTTATGTGCATCACCTTTTGCTTCAGGAATAAATGGTCTAAAAGCTTCAATACAAGAAGTTAAAAACTCATCAGAGATTTTGCATACTAACTCAGATTTTGAAGTATCAACATCAACTCCAGCTACTTTTAATGCGTTTAATAATACAGCTGCACTTCCAAAATTTTCATTCCAATTTATTAAAGGGAAAGTTGCTTGTAATATTTTATCTTTGTTAATTTGTCCTCTATCTACTTTTGCAATACCAAATCCAATTGGATTTTTATACCATGATTGTGATTGAATATCATCTACTAATTGTTTGAATTCTTCTTTTGTATAAGCCATTATTTCTCCTATTATTTTTTGATTTATTTTACTACAAAGAAGAGTAATTTTAGGTTAATTTAGTAAATTGTGTCCATATCTATTGAAGCATTTGGGCTTTGAATACTATGAAGTGCATTTAAAAGTGCTTTTATATTGTTTGAACGAAGAAGGATTTCATATCGATATTTGTTTGCCATTTTAAAAATAGGACTTTGACCAAACCCCACAACTTCAATGTTTTTATTCTCTTTTAAAAGTTTTACAAAATAATCCATTTCATCTTTTATTTTGATTCCATTGGCATGGGAAAATGTAACTTTTGCCATCTTTAAAAATGGGGGATAAAGTTCTTGTCTAAATTCTAATTCACTTTCTAAAAATTCTTTGTAGTTTGATTCATTTAAATAATGATTAAAAAACTCTTCATTTTTTGTTTGAATTATAACTTCACCCTCACCTTTTCGTCCACTTCTTCCTGATATTTGAATAAGTAAAGATAGAGCTTTTTCTCTGGCTTTATATGAATTCATATTTAAAATAGAATCTATTCCTAAAACAACAGCTAATCGAACATTATGATAATCATGCCCTTTTGAAAGCATTTGAGTTCCAACTAAAATATCAATTTCACCTTTGTTAAACTCATTTAATATGGTTTTTAATTGATTATTTGTTTTTATTTGGTCACGGTCAAATCTTTTTATAACTTTTTGAGGAAATAACTCTTTTAACTCCTCTTCGATTTGAGCAGTTCCAACTCGAAGATTGTGAATAATTCCATTATGACATGAAGGGCAAGTTTCGGGAATTTGTTGAGTATATCCACAATAATGGCACTTTAGTGCTAAATCATTTTTATGTAAACTCATAGAAACTGAACAATAAGGACACTCAACTGATTTTCCACAAGTTGTGCAAATTTGGTATTTAAAGTTTGCCCTTGTTGGTAAAAATACTATTACTTGATTTCCACTGTTTATTGTTTTTGTGATTTTATCTATAACTTTTAGGGATAAATTTGCTTCATTATCTTCAAAACTATAATATTTTTTTGTTTGGTGATAAGTCTCATCAAGTCTAAAAAAAGGTATTTTATGAAAAGAGCTAGAAGAAACCGTTGCACTTCCTAAAACTAAGTGTAAATCAAACTTTTTTGCCATATAAATAGATAAATCTTTTGTATGAAATCTAGGTTTTGAATCACTTTTATAAGAGTCATCATGCTCTTCATCTACTACAATTACACCTAAGTTTGAATAAGGCAAAAAAAGTGCTGATCTAGCCCCTGCAATTAATCTTATACTTCCTTCTTGCAAACCTTTTAATATCTCTTCTTTTTTCTTTTTAGTGATTTTTGAGTGCCAAATAGCGATACTTTTTCCAAATACTTTTTCTAATCTTTTTTGCATTTGAGGAGTCAAAGAAATTTCAGGCATTAATAAAATTGCTTGTTTATTTTCGTTTAAATGCTCTTCTATTATTTTTATGTAAACTTCTGTTTTTCCAGCACCTGTATCTGCAAATAAAAGCGCTTGTTTTTTATCTTTTAGAAACTCTTTTGCTTTTTCTTGTTGTGTTGATAAAACTATTTTACTATCAAATTTTTCTTCATTTAAAACTAAGTTTATACTTTCATCAAAAGCAGAATAAACACTCAAAGCTTCGCCTAAAGAGCAAACATAATATTGTGATACAAAATTTGCTATTTGTAACATTTTTTCATCAAAATATTCATTCGTAATTTCAATTATATCACTGCATTTGAAAGTTGGTTTTTCAACCTCTTTTATAACAACTGCCTCATCTAAATTTTTTCGCTGTTTTAGTTTTATTAAAACTTTTTTTCCAAGTGTGATTTTTTCTTCACTTTGAAAAGTAAGATTATTTAATGGTGATTTTAAAAGTGCCAGTTCATAATAATACATTATTGAATCTCACTACAAAATTCTTCACTACTTTTACATAAAAGAATTCCATCTTCAAATGAAAACAAAATATTTTTATCTCTCGAAAGATAAAAGGTATAAGATTTATTTGAAAGTTTTGTCCACATTCCAGATTCTCTTTTTGTATTATTTGTTGAAACTATTGAAAAATCTATTACTTTTGTAAAAAGTTTTTCACCACTACTATTTTGTGGAACATCATCTAAAATGTTTAATTCTTCATTATTTGAAAGTAAAATGTTTTTATTTTTATATTTTACAATTCCATTTTGAATTAAAGCTAATTGAGATTTTAAAGTAGAAATATTTGTATTATAATTTATATTTGTAAATTTAGGAATTGCAAAAGATGTAATAATAGCTATTAAAATTATTGCAATAATAATTTCTAGTAGTGAAAAACCTTTGATATTAAAACCTTGAAAGTTTTGTTGTTATATCTTCAATATCTTTTTTAAAAATATTATATTCTTGAGATAATCGTATGTAAGCTGCTAGTAAATCTCTTGTATCATTGTTTTTTTCTAAATTTAGATATTTAGAAAGTTCTTTATATATATTCTCATCAACATTTATAGTGTATGCCATATTATTTATATGAAAAGTTACTTCTTTATTCACTATTTCGTGCCTTTATTAATGTTAATGTACTATCTATTCGTAGAAACATATCTTGATTATTTCTTATTAGCTCATCGTTTTCATTTTTAATAGAATCTAACTCTTGTTGAAGTGCTAGATTTTCTAATCTCAATTTATCATAATCGTGAATTAATTTATCAATTTTATTATTTAATGTTTCTATTATTTCCATGTAGTTATTTTATCTAAAATTCCTAGTATTAGAATTTAAATTACACTTGTTATTATATATTTTTTTCATTTACAAATATTTTAGCAACTTCATATAACATAGCAACTGATTTTCCCCATTGAGAATAGTCATTTACATCATCTATATCTATTCCAAAACTATCTGAAATTTTTTGTATTAATATTTTTTCATTTAGATTAAAAGAGTGGTCAATATGAATTAAAATCATCAATTCTAAAATAACAATTTTTTTACTAGCTTCTGATTTAAAATCATTTAATATTTTTTCTAAACTAAAATTATCAAAATCGAAATTGTCTAAATTCTCAATTCCCATTTCAGTACAATATTCTAAAATAATTTCTTCTTCTTTTTGCCCATATTTATTGTCAATTCGTGCTAGATAGTGAGCCAATTGTAAAAAAGAAAATTTTTCTTTTGATTGTAATTTCATTAATAACATATTATTTTTCCTCTTTGTATATTATTTTATTTTAGTAAAGATTGGTTAACAATCAATAAATGAATAATAATTATTATTTTCTTAAACCACACAATTTTTACCTATTTTTTTTGCTTCGTATAAAGATTCATCTGCTCTTAAAATTATATTATCTATTGAATCATCGTTAACTTGATAATGAGCACTTCCAATGCTTACAGAAAAATAAAATTCTTTATTTTGGTTATATTCATTTATTTTATTAATAATCTTATTTGCAACAAATCTTGCACTTTGGATGTTTGTATTTGGTAATAAAATTATAAATTCATCTCCTCCAAATCGAATAATTAAGTCACTTTCTCTTATGCTATTTTTTGATATTTCAACTACTTTTTTTATTACCATATCACCAATTTCATGTCCAAAAGTATCATTAATCTTTTTAAAATCATCCAAATCAAGTAATAATAAAGATAAATCTTTATTTTCTCTTTTTACTATTTTTAAATACTCAAATGAAAACTCATTTAAATATCTTCTATTGTATGCACCTGTTAATGGGTCTGTATTTGCTAATTTTTCTTGATATACCCTTTTTGCTTCTTCCAAAACAAGTTTGTTTGTTCTAGTATCTAATTCAACCATCATATTATTAAAATTTGTGCTTAATCTATCTATTTCAAAGATTCCACAAGATTCAAGATTTTTTATGTCTTTTTTTATTCCTAAATTTTTTGTAATTTCTACTATATTTAATAAAGGTGCATTTATTTTATCTACAAACTTTTTTGCTTTAAAAGATAGATAAAAGAAAAATATAATATAAAAAATTAATACTGAAGATATAACCATATAAGCCAATTTATTGTTATATTTTTGCAAATCATTAATTTTATTTATAATATTATCTTCTTCAATAAAAGCTACAACATATAAAGAATTTATTTGAATTTTTTTTGAAAACAAAAGATAATTTTTTTCATTTAATACGATTTTATTACGATTTTTTTCTTTTATAATCTCTTTAAAATAATTCACTATTTTTAGATTTTGATGATTTAAAATATTTAGTTCATTAGTAGAAACACCTAATAATTCTTTTAAATTTTCATCCACATATAACATTTCTCCTTGACTATCAATAATAAGAAGTTTTGCATCATAGGGTAATTTCATTTTAATAAAGTATTTAAGTAACTGGTCTAAAGATTGGCTTTTTGTAGACTCTTCTTTTATAATTTCAGAATGATTTTCAATAATTAAAGAGATTGTACTTTCAACATTATTTAATAAAAATTCAGAACTTTTATTTATCATATTCTTGTGGATTATAAAATAAAAAAATACCAAAAACAACTCAATCAAAAATATCGATATTAAAGAAGTTTTCAAATAATTTTTATAAAGTAATCGCTCTAAAGTTATTTTTTTCATTTGAAAGCCTTAAACTAGCTTATATATGAAAAATAATATCATAAGTTTAGAGAAAATGAATACTTTTAAGTCTACTTTTTAATAAATAATTTTTATTCCAATTCTAAACTCATCAGATACATATCTTCACCATCTGTTACTTTTATATTTACACTTTCACATTTTAAACAACAAAACTCATGTTTTTCCAAAGTTGAAATTGTATTACAATCAAAACACTCAATGACAATTTTTTGAATATTTATAATAAACAAAGCATTATGACAGACGGTTTTTTCTTTAAAAGTATCAAAGGCAGTTTGAAGTAAATCAGGTTCTACTCCACTTAAAACTCCAATTTTTATTATAACTTTTGTAACTTCTTTTGCATTATTAGTTCTTGCGTGTTCTTCACAGCTTTCTAGTAGAGATTGAACTATTGAATATTCATGCATTTATATCCTTTAATCTTTTTGGTGTATTTATTGGTTTTATTTTATGTACGAAGTCATATCGCAAACGATGAAAAGAGCTCGATTCATCCCAAAATTCATCATACATAATTTGAAGTTCTTTTTCTTTACAGTTTTGTATATATGAAAGGTTTTCTTCTAAATCATCTTTTTTCTTATCTATAAAATTTTCATAAAAATCATCATCAAGTAAATTTTGACAAAACTCTTCTAATTTTGATTCATATTCTTCATAGGGAAATACCTCATCAATCATATTTATTTTTTTTGCATAGTTTGAGTTTATTGGTAAGCAATTTTTTAATAACTCTTCTGCTTTTTGAACTCCCACTCTTTTTGGTAAAGAATAAGTGTGATATTCACTTCCACTTAAACCCATAGTTTTATAATGTGGATTAAAAATAACGCCCTCTTTTGAAAGAGCAAAATCACAAGCAAGTCCTAAAAAAAATCCACCAGCTCCTGAGTTTTTAGCAAATGATGCAACAGTTATAATCTCATCACACTCAAATACTGCTTTTACAGCTTCATTCATAGCGTTTATATTGCTCCAACCATCTTCACCCTGCTTTTTACTATCTTCAAGTATATTTAAGTGTATTCCATTTGAAAAGAAATCATCTCCACCCATTAAAACTAAAACTTTGCACTCTTCTTTTAAATACTCTATTGCATATTTTAGTTTTATACATTGAGTTGATGTCATAGCGCCATTATGAAAGTTAAAATATAAATATGCAATTTCATCTTGTCTATGTACTCTTAACTCATAAAAGCTTTTTCTATCATCTTCTATTACAAGTGGAATTCTTTTTTCTTCCACCCCTTTTATCTTATGTTTTAGTACATAAGTTGCAGGAAGTTTAAAAGAGCCTAACTCTTGAATTTGAGATATCCAAATAGCTCCATCGATAGTTCCTAAACAAATAGCTCCATCTCTTTTGGCTAATATCTCTTTTGCTTTACCTCTTAAAGTATCTTCAATAAAAGCACTAAATAAATAACACTTTACTTCTAAAAGTTCATCTAATACCCCAGGATATGAATCTGACATATTTATTTTTTTTATAATCTCTTTTGTATTGTCTTTTTGCCAATCTATTTTTCTATTTTCTTGGCTTAGATTTTTATGTACTGGATTTAGTATTTGTTTTATTGGTATAAAATTTTTATTTTCATAGTTTTTTAAGAACTTTTCCATAGCTTTTAAAGATGAAAGGGTTACTTCATTTCTATATAGTGATGCTTTACTAATTTCTCTCATAGGAAAATTTACTTGGGCATATATATCTCCACCATCTAAAACTTCATTTGCTTTTAGTATTACTACACCCCACTGTTTTACTTCATCATTTATGGCATTATCCAAAGAGTTATGACCTCTATCTCCTATAATTCCTGGATGTAATACAAAAGTAGGATAGTTTTCATATATTTTGCTTGGAATAAACTGCTTTAAAAATGGACAAAAAACAATATCAGGTTTTATCTCTTCCACAGCTTCTATCATTAGCTCTTTTGATATGGCAAACTTTATATATACCTTATGCTCCAATTCTTTAAGTTTACAATACACACTTTGAGATAAACTATTAAAAGATGAGATGATAAGAAGTATTTTCATAGATATTTTATTAACAAATTCTTGGTAATAACTCACCAGTTGGAATATCTAAAAATCTTTTAGTTCCCCATTGGCTATTTATTATTACTCTTTGTTCGTATTGTTGTGTTACTTTTCCTATGATTGAAGCTGTTTTTGAATACTCAAATGTCTGTAAAACTTCTAATGCTTTCAAAGCATCGTCTTTTGGAATTGCAAGAACAAAAGTACCTTCATTTGCTAAACTCATAGCATCAAAACCTAGGATTTCACAAATACCTTTTACCTCATCACAAACAGGTATTTTTTCTTCTTCTATTTCTATACAAATATCAGATTGTTTCGCCCACTCGTTTAATACAGCACTAACTCCACCTCTTGTGGCATCTCTTAATGCAGTAATCTTAATACCTGAATCAATAAGCGCTTTTACTTGGGGATACAGTGAAGCACAATCACTTTTAAGAGATGTTTCTAAATCCATTCCTTCACGTGCTGCAAAAATAGTAGCACCATGAGCTCCAATATCCCTACTTACAAGTATTAGGTCATTTTCAGTGATATTATTTGAGCTAATACCTTTATATAATATCTCTCCTATTCCCGTAGTATTTATAAAGATTTTATCAACAGCACCCTTTGGAACTACCTTTGTATCTCCACTTACAACAATTGCTCCATTTACTTCAAGCTCGTCTTTCATACTTTTAACAATCTTTTCAAGCTCTCGTATTTCAAAACCCTCTTCTATGATAACAGAACAAGTAAGATATTTTGGCTTTGCACCCATCATTGCTAAATCATTACAAGTTCCACAAACAGCTAGTTTTCCGATATTTGCTCCATTAAAAAACAAAGGGCTAACAGTAAATGAATCTGTACTAAAAGCTAAAGTACCATCTTGGATAACTGCTGCATCTTCACTCTTACTTAATATGTCATTTTTAAAGGCTTTATAGAAAACCTTAGTAATAAGCTCATTGTTTTCAGCTCCACCATTTCCATGTGCTAGTGTTATTGTTTTTGTCATTTACTTATCTTCCCTACTCTTAGAATATTTTTTACTTCCACCTTGAGATGTTTCAACTGGATATTTCTTTTCGTTCTTAGTCATTTTATTCATAATTGCATCTTCAAGGTTTATATCTAGCTTCATACAAAGTCTAAGAAGATAAATAGCCACATCTGCTACTTCTTCTTTTGTATGCTCTAATACATCATCAGGTAGATTCAAAGACTCTTCAAAATTTAACCATTGAAATATCTCATTTAGTTCTCCCACTTCACCTGTTAATGCCATAACTAGATTTTTTGGATTGTGAAAACTTTCCCAGTTTCTATCGTCTGAGAATTTTTGGATTCGTTGTTCTATTTTTTCTATGTTCATTTTTGATTCCTATATTTCCTAGACATTGTCTAGTATTTTTATTGCTTTATCAAAGTTTTTTTTCATCACTTCTATTCTATATAAAATTATAATAACCGAACTTATTGTATTTGATATTATTCTTCTTTCTCCATCTACACCCCAAAAAAACTTATTCATATCAATATTATAATGAGCTAAATAATTTCTTGAAGCGTGATATATCGCTAAATATTGTTCTAAAGATTGTTCATTATCACATATTAACTTATCGAGTAATTCTAACAATTCATCTGATGAATTATAATCTTTGTATTCTTCAATAATATAAGATTTCAAAAGTATTTTATCTTCAGATATACTTTCTAAACACCGTAAAAGTTTTCTTTCTTCTTTATAATTTTTAATAACTTCTTCAACACTTAATACAATACTTCTTGCTATTGTACTCATTATATGTTCATTCATTTTATTAGCATTAAGTCTGTTATTAAGTTCTATACAAGAGAAAAGAACATCTTCATGTTTGTCATTTTTTGTAAGTATTGAAATAAAATCATTTATATCCATATCACTATTAAATAATTTATTTATATTGATTAAATGTGATTTAAAATGATTTTTACTCTCTTCTATATATAGTGGTTTATAAATATATATTTCATGTAAAACTGAATAAGTACCTCTCATATACTTATAGACTTCTTCATATATTTCTTTTAAAGAAATTTCTTTATCAAGTAAAAGTACAATTGTTTCTTGTATATAAACTTCTATGTTCCACATAAGTTTATATTTTTCATTATCCTTTAATTCTTGATGAAACATATATAAGAAGTTTAAATATTCATATAACTCTGTAGTTTCATATTCTGATTTTTTCAAATACTCTAATAAACTATCATGTAAAGAATTCTTTATATCAGAAAGTTTTTTCAATTCTTTAAAATTAATATAATTACTTACATTTCTTATAATATATTTTTTGTATCTTATCTCTGCAATATATTTAAAATACTCTAAATATTTATAAAATTCTTTTTCATTAATAAATCGTACTTTTTCTTTTTTTATACTAAGGATAAATAATAACCATTCAGGATATACAAGATGTTCAGTTGAATTAGCATTTGACTTATAGATATTTGATAAAATCATATTATTAATTTCATCAAACTCATATCTATACTTAGAAATTACAAATAAATCTTGATGTATAAATAACTTATATTCTCCTATTATTTCTTCAATATTATCATTATAAGTATCATTGAGTTTATTTAATTTATAATATTTCTTCAAATCTTTATCATCAAAAAAAATATTTGAATTAAGTATTTTAAAATCACTATTTAATTCTATTTCAAATAAACTCACTGTTTCATTTCCTTTTTTCTTTAATTTATTAAATTCCCATATTTATAATAAGCACTACATGCACCTTCGCTACTTACCATACAAGAGCCAACTGGTTTTGTTGGTTTACAGGCATTTCCGAAAATTGTACAATCTGGCGGATTTGCTATTCCTCTTAAAATATCTCCACAGATACAAAGTTTATGATCTTCTATTTCTTCAAGTGGAAGTACCTCTTTATAAATTACTTTTGCATTGTATTTTGCATATTCATCTTTTAGTTCAAGTCCACTTTTTGGGATATTTCCTAAACCTCTCCATTTGAACATACATTTTGTAAAATATTTATTCATTAACTCTTGTGCTTTTATATTTCCATCATAAGAAACCAATCTTTTATACTCTATTTCTAACTCACATCTATTTTCTATAAATTGTTTTATTATCATAGAAATTGCTTGCATTACATCAACAGGTTCAAATCCAGATACTACAACTGGTCTTTTATAATCACGAGGAAACTCTTCATAAATCTTACTTCCACTAATAACACTCACATGTGAAGGTCCTAAAAAGGCATCTATTTTATTATTATAAGAATCCACATGTTCATCTCTACTATCTATTAATTCTCTCATAACTTCTGGAACTGTTACATGATTTATATGAAAGGCTATGTTTTTTATATCTTGTTTTATAACTGCTTGTAAAAGTGCAGCTGTCATTGGTGTTGTTGTTTCAAATCCAATGGCAAAAAATATAACTCTTTTAGAAGGATTTTCATTTGCTATTTTTATACAATCCATTGGTGAATAAACAAATCTTACATCAGCACCACGACTCCTTGCATCTTGTAAACTTCCCTTACTTCCTGGAACTTTTATCATATCTCCTAAAGTTACAAGTATTACATTTTCTTGTAAGCTAAGAATATAGGCATGATCAATTCTCTCTTTTGGCATAATACAAACAGGACAACCAGGACCATGAATAAACTTAATATTTGAAGGAAGAAGTTGAGGAAGACCATACTTCATAATAGTGTGTGTATGACCTCCACAAACTTCCATGATATTTATGTCACGACCTAATTTTTTTGCATCTTCTTGGATAATTTTTTGATAAGCTTTGATGGTTTTTGCATCTCTAAAACCATCGTATAAATCTTTTAGTTGTAGTTCTTTTTCCATCATATTATCTATTTGGGCAATTTTCAGATTCTAAAATGGCATCTAATCTATCTTGTTCTTCCATTTTATCTATGATTTCTCTATATACTTTTAATGACTCCAAAGCATCTTCTTCATCAATTTTATTCATTGCAAATCCAATATGAATTAAAACATAATCTCCAATCACTACATCTTGGTCTATTAAATCTAAACTAGCACTTCTTTCAACTCCCATAGTGTCAACAACACAAGTGTTCATTTCAGTGTCTATACTTTTTATTTTTGATGGTATTGATAAGCACATACAATTATCTCATCTTTCTTTTGAAATTAATCCAATCAATTACATTTTGAAGTGATTGTTTATCTTTTACATTTACTTCTAAAATATCTACGTTTGGTTTTAGTTTTCTAGCTTCCATTTTCTCTTTTTCAATATCATATTCAAAGTATGGAAGTAAATCTGTTTTTGTAATAAGAATTAAATCAGCTGTTCTAAACATAACTGGATATTTAGCAATCTTATCCTCACCCTCAGGAACTGAAACAAGAACAATATTTAAATGAGTTCCCACATCATAAGAAGCAGGACATACAAGATTTCCTACATTTTCCACAAAACAAATATCAATATTGTCTAGGTTAATATCATGCAAACCTTTGTGAACCATAAATGCATCTAAGTGACAAGCACTTCCAGTTTGAATTTGAACAGCTTCAATTCCCTTTGCTTTTAATCTATCAGCATCCCTTGAAGTTTCTAAGTCACCCTCAACAACTGCAAATTTAAAATCTACCATATCAGCAATATTTTCTAAAAGTGATGTTTTTCCACTTCCAGGACTTGACATTAGATTTATTCCTAAAACTTTATGTGAATCAAAATGAGCTCTATTGTGTGAGGCTTCATGGTCATTTTTATCAAGTATTTTTTTGATTACAGAAATTGTTTTTGCATCGTTTAATTGTGGATTATGATTAAGTGTTTCGTGAGCTGCTTGGTGAGATGAGCTCCAATTTATTTGGTCATGTGGATGGTCATGGTCATGAATAATTCCATGTTTATGCTCATCTTCATCTTGATGAATGTGGTGATGTTGTTCTTGTCCTGCTATTGTACAACCGCAATCTTTACACATATTATTTCCTTTTTGATTTAAACTATTTTTGGTGAATAATTATTCATTTTAAATAGTTTAACTCAAAAAGTCTAAAGGTCGTATAATATTAATTTGCAGTTAGGTGTTTTTGGAACTAAAATTGTTTATTTAAACGAAGCTGATGTCTCTTTTAATATTGTATTTACGTCTAATGCTTCACCATTATATTTAACAAGTTTTATACCTTGTGAAGTAAAAGAGTTTGCTGTATTTTTACAAGCTTTTTTAACTACTATGTAACTGCATTCACTTAAAGCTTCACCCATTTTATTATGTTCAGCAATATGTGCTTCATCGTGTCCATGGTCACAAGCATGGTCTTCAACTGCGTGGTCGTGGTCTATATCTGTTCTTGGATTTGTTATTACTGAATCTAATTTAAATGATCTGAACATTCCTGAACCTGTTAAATCATAAATTGCGAATTTTGGAGTATGTCCTGCATTACTAAAGAATGTTAAATTTTCATCTTTTACTGGAATTGCTATTTTCATTATATACCTTTTTTAGTTTATTGTAGAGTATACTCTCATAATTACCTTTATATGCAATTATTACTCCTTTAACTTATAAGATGATAAAATAGACCTATGATTTGTCAAAACTGCAACAACACTACTTTTTATACTTTAGCTAATGATTACATCAAGTGCAAAACTTGTGCAAAAAAGTACTCTTTAAAAAAGCTACAAAAAGATGATTTGATTATCATAAAATTTTGTGAAAACAAAAATGCTCTTGAAGTATCAAAAGAATTAGAATTAAACTATAAAACTATAAAAGATAGATTTGATTATTTCAGGAAAAAAATTGCTTTATATTTAGAAAATGCATACAACGATTCAATACATGATTATAACGAATATGAAGAGTTTTATTACATTAAAGAACGAGAAAAAAAGAAAAAAAAGAAATCCCTAAGTGAATCTATAAACATCATGGGATTTTATTCAAATGAAAAAGTATATACACTTTTGATGCCAAAAATCGGCAGACGCGCTTTTGATATTGAAGATGGTTTTATTCAATATCTAAATTGGAATAAAATTCACTCTTTAAACTCTCATCAAACGAACCTAAATATATTTTGGAAGTTTTTGGAAGATAATCTCAAAAAATACAAAGGTGTTGAAGAGGATAACTTTTTTTACTATTTAAAAGAGAGTGAATTTAGATTTAATTATTCACAAGATGAACAAATTGAGATTTTGAGAAATCTATCGTGAAATTTATTGAGATTCTAAATTGAAATATCATCTTATATTAACTCTTTCTTCTAACTGCTTTAACTCTTCTAAATCTTGAAAATCTGCTTCAATAGCTTCTTGCTCTTTTCGTTTTTCATCAAAAGCTGAATATACTTTTTCAACCATTTTTTCCATTTGAGTGTGACTTATAGTTCCATTATTTTTTAATACTTCTTTATCATTAAACTCTATGATACGGTCGATGTTTTCTCTCCAAAAATCCATAGTAATATCTTGTCGATTTTTTGCTCTTAGTTCTGCTGTTTCAAGAAACACAACAACAAAACGATTTAAACTATCAAGTTCATCTTCTGTAAGATAGTTTTTTGCTATGTATATATCTTGTTTTCGCACCCTTAAGCCTTGAAAACTTGTAAGTGCCATATTTGGTAAAGTTGCATCTGCACGATTTATTATGATTTCAGCAGCTGTTTGGGCTGTAATAGCAAATAAGAGTTTATTTTGTGTTTGGGCATAAAAAAGCTGTGTTGCTTTATCACTTACATCATAATCACTACTAAGTGCAAATAAATCTCGCACCTTTTGATAAAATCTTTTTTCTGATGCTCTTATATCACGAATTCGCTCTAATAGCTCATCAAAATAGTCAGGTTTTCCATCTGGATTTTTGAGTCTTTCATCATCCATAATAAAACCTTTAATCATATATTCACTAAGGTTTTTATTTGCCCATTGTCGAAACTTTGTTCCTTGAGGAGATTTTACACGAAAGCCAATAGCAATAATCATATCAAGATTGTAATAACTTACATCGTAAGATTTACCATCATTTGCAGTTGTTCGGAAATTCCGAACAACTGAATTTTGTTCTAATTCAGATTCTTCAAAAATATTTTTTATATGTTCGCTAATAGTTGATTTTGCTTTTCCAAAAAGTTCACAAAGCTGGGCTTGAGATAACCAAATAGAGTTATCTTCAAATCTAACATCTACTTTTATATTGCCTTTTTCATTTTGATAGATAAGTATTTGACTCATTTGATATTCTCCTTTTTTTAATTTTATCAAAAAAATTTATTTGTTTTTGAAAATATTACAATTTGTTATTTAATCTAATCTTTTTGTATATTTTTTTGAAACCCAGCCAATAATTGTTTCATTTTTAATTTCATCAAAATATTCAACTTGTAACCAATAAGGTTTATTTTGTATTATCAAAAGTTTTTGTTTAGGGTTAGTTACTGCTATTTTTTTCGATTTAGAATCTGCTAATTCTCTTACATTTACTTGTTTTGTAATTTCATAATACAACTCTTGTTTTAATGATTTAGATATTTTATTATCTAAACTATTTATCATTTGTTGGGTTTTAATATGTTCTAAATTATCAGGATTTAATGCAGAATAAATACTATAAAATAACCACAATATTTCCAAAAAACGAATAAGTTTCAATAAATCTTTTTTTGAAAAAGCCTCTTTTTGTTCTATTTTTTTATTTATTTTTTCAATATCTTCATATTTAATATCTAAATTATCTTTAATCTGAAATTCTTTTGAAAAATTTTCTAATAATTGTTTTTGAATATCTCCTATTTTTAATAGTTGATTTTCTTCAAGTAAGTTTTGTACCATACTCTTAATAGAATTGTCTTTGTTTAAAGTAATTTTTGTTTTATTTACTGCATTAATTAAAGATGTAAGTTCAGTTTCTTTTTTTAAAAATTGATTATGTTCATAGATTAAATTTTCTACTGTTTGTTGTATGATTCCTTTATTTTTAAATAAATCTTGGGTTATATTTGAAAATATTGAAGAATTATTTTTAAGTAAATCTAATTGTATTTGAGCAATTTTTGAAATTTCACCTTGTTGTTTAATCATAGAATTAAATGATTGATTTACTATCATGTTTGAAATTTCTTGTTGCTTTTTAAAAAATTCACTCTCTTTTAATAAATGTTGAGTTACATTTTCAAAATTTTTCAAAAAATTAATATCCACCCAAATACTCCTCATACAATCCAAATAAAAACTCGATTCTTTCTTTATCATTTTTGAATGATTTTGTACCGTAGCAGTTATCTACTGCTTTGTCCAATTCTTGATGAGCTTTTTTTAGGTTTGGTGGCATTGAAAGTGGGTCGTAAAGGTCGGCTAAACTACAATCGTTAAAACTTGCTCGTATATCCAAAACATTTTGTGCTTTTTCTTCAACTGCTGATTTTTGTTTTTCAGTTACATTTTTTGGAAATGGGTAGTTATTGTAAACCAAATCTTTTGAATATCTGTAATCACTTTTTAATCTTCCACAAGTATATTTAACCCATGACATGTGCATAAGAGATGTAAGTTGTCCAAATAAGAACAAATCGCCATTTGGAATTATATGGCAACTATTATTTGCAATAAAATTTTTATCAAAAAACCCCATAGGAATATAAGCTCTATTTTCAGATGTTGTACTTGGAACTACAATAAATGTATTTGGTCTTTTTCTATCCCTAAATAATGTTGGAGTTAAAGCATGTTTTTGAGTAGATGGTGCAATACTTGTTTCTCTAAAAATTTTAACTTTTTCAACTCTTTCCAAAATAGTTGGCATATTTCTAAGTTCTTTTGGACTTATATTTTCAAGCCATAAACACCATCTTTTTTTATTGTTAAGAAATTCTCTTGCACTTATTAATGATAAAATATAATCTTTTGCATTATGTTCTTTTTTCAGGAATTCTTCTAATTCTTCATCTTCAATAATCAAATTTCCTCCATCAAGTGGCATATTTCCAAAAGATATTTGTGGTACTTTTACTAAAGGATTATTTCTTGATTCTATGATTAAATCATCTCCCTCAACTAAATAAGGATTGATATTTTTTGCACTTTTTTCATGAGCATCACTTTTGATATTTTCATATTCAAATATTCTCTTATTTATTGTGTCAAATGGAGCAAATCCTACTATTACCACATGAACTGCGGCATTTGATTTTGCTTCATTGCTCCAGTTAAATGTTTGGTGGGCAAAGTGGATTTTTATACCATAGTTTGAAAATAACTCTTTCCACAAAATCCCCACTTGCTCGCCTTGTGATATGGAGTTTGTAGATACAAAAGCTACTTTTATTTTTGTATTTTGAATATATTTTGATGCTTTTAAATACCAAGCAGTTACATAATCTAAAACTTTTCCATTTTTAACATCTGAAAAGATAGTTTCCATTTCTTTTCGTTGATTTGTATTCAAAAGTTTTGAGCCTATAAACGGCGGATTACCCAAAATATAAGTTAGTTTATCACTATTTATCACATCTTTCCAAGGAATTTCAAGTGAATTTGCATGAACGATATTTGCTGATTTTTTAAGTGGAAGTCGCACGAAATATTGCCCAAAATATTCACTTATCATCATATTCATTTGGTGGTCAATTAGCCACATAGCAACTTGGGCTATTTGAGCTGGAAACTCTTCTACTTCTATTCCATGGAATTGGTCAACGTCACACCAGATAATTGAGCTTATATCAAGTACACTTTCTGTGTGTAAAATCTTTAGTATTTCAAGTTCTAAAATTCGTAGTTCTCTATATGCGATGATTAGGAAATTTCCACTTCCACAAGCTGGGTCTAAAAAGTGCAGAGTTGATAACTCTTTATGAAATTCGGCTAGTTGTTTTTTATTCTTTTTTACTTTTTCAAATTTCTCATAAAGTTCATCTAAAAATAGAGGTTTTATGAGTTTTAAAATATTCGCTTCACTTGTATAGTGAGCGCCTAAATTTCTTCTGTGGGCTTTGTCCATGATTGATTGGAAAAGTGAACCAAAAATTGCTGGAGAGATTTTGCTCCAGTCAAGATAACAACACTCAAGCAGTATTTCTCTCATTTTGCTATCAAAAGATGGTATTGGTAAAAACTCTGCAAAAAGTTTTCCATTTACATAGGGGAAACTTGCCAAATTTTCATCAAGATTTTTTAGTCTTTTATCAAATGGAGTGTTTAATACTTGGAAAAGTTCTGTAAATCTACTTCCAATATCACTTCCATCTTCATGGGTTCTATTTTCTATAAACTCTGTAAATAATCTTCTTTCAAAAATAGCTGTATCTTCTGCAAACTGTAAAAATAAAAGTCGCACTAAAAAGTGTTCAAGTGCATGACCATCATAACCAGTTTCTTTTAGTACATCATGAAGTTTTCCCATAAGTTGGGCTGCTTTTATGTTTATTGGGTCTTCTGCTACAACTTTATGTTTTGTATAACCTGCAATAAAACCAAAAAGATGAACATTTTTATATAATTCACTTAGAGTAAATTCGTAGTTTTTGTCTTCTTCTAAATCATAAAGTTTAAAAATTTCAAAATCAGAAATAAGTATATATTTTGGAAGTTCAGCTTCTTTTAGCCCTGGGAAATAGTCAAGTGCTTGAGTGTAAGCTTTATCTAAATCTTTGCCTCGAGATTTATGTTCAACAAGAAGTGTACCTTTCCAAAAAAGGTCTATTCTTCCTCTTTTTTCACCTAGTTTTTTAACTGGTTCTTCAAATGAAGCTACTCTTTTTCTACTAATACCAAAAATATTAAAAAAATCATTCCAAAAACTTTGAGATTCTGCGTGTTCTTTTTCTTCAGTTTCCCATTCTTTTGAGAAGTTGATTGCTCTATTTTTTATTTCATTCCAACTTAATGCCATTTGTAAACCTTGATTATATAGTTATTTATTATAACTAAGCATTGCTTTTAAAACATATCCAACTAACTCATTCCCCCAAACTCCCACAATCCAATCTATAAACTTTACTCACTAAACTATCTATAAAACTTCTATGGTGAGATACTATTATCATTGATTTTTTGATTGAGTTTAGGATTTCTATTATTCGTTTTTCGCTTTGTTCATCTAAGGCATTTGTGGGTTCATCAAGAAGTAGTATTTTTGGTTTTAGGATTAGAAGTCCTGCAAGGGCTACTATTTTTTGTTCACCTCCGCTTAAATCAAAAATTACTCTATTTTCTAAGTGCGAGATTTGTAATTCTTGTAGAATTTGTTTTCCTTGATTTAAAGCATCTTCTTTTGAAATTCCTTTTGCTCTTAGGGAAAAAATTACATCTTCTATTACTGTTGGGCATAAAAAATGATTTGTTACATCTTGAGGTAAATATCCTATATCACTTCTGTATTTTGAAAAATCTTTTAACTCGTTTATTTTATTATGGAAGATTTCTATATAACCAGAACTTGGGTTTATAAGTCCTGCGATAATTTTTAGAAGTGTGCTTTTCCCGCTTCCATTTGAACCAACTATTGCTATTTTTTCTTCATGTCCTAAATTCAAAGATATATCTTTGAAAATTTGTTTATCTTCATTTTCGTATGAAATAGCTCTTAAATTTACGGAACAACTCATTTGTACAAAACCTTTATTAAAATAATAATTCCCACAAAAAACACAACTAAAATATCTTTTATAGAAATTTTGTTTGTTTCAAGCAAAAATATTTGTGAATTAAAACCTCGTGCAATCATACTAAGCCGCATATCTTCTGATTTTTTTATGGCTTTTATAAACATCATAGCAAAAATATTACCAAATGTTTGATAAACAAACATAGAAGTTTGAGCTTTGAAACCTCGGGCTTTTAAGCTATTTTTGATATTTTTAAACTCGATTAATAAATACTCTATTAAGCAAATCGTGAAATAAAATATTGAGATAAATTTAGGCGAAACTTTTAAAATATTAAATCCTCTTACAATATCAAAGCCTTTGGATTTGTAAAAGATTGTGATATTAAAAAGCAAAATTAGATTTGTTCGTAAAAACAACTCAATTGCCATTTTATGGTCTTGAAAAACCACAAATAAAACCAAAGTTAAAATAAAGAAATTTAATAAAAATAGTTTTTTAAATATCTTTATAAAATCTTTTTTTTCATAAATCAAAACCAATAAAACTGGCAAAATATAAAAATATTCTAAAGAAGTAAAAGCTACAAAAAAAGAAAAAAGTACTGAAACAATTAGTTTTATAGCTTCGTTATTCATCTATTATTGCTTTTTTCTTTTTAGCTTTTTTAGAGCATAAAAAATTCCTGCAATCAAAAATAATGAAATCAAGATTTTTATATATTGCTCATCTTCTTCTTTTTTTAGATGATTTTGTAATGATTCATTTTTTATATTTTCAACTACAACATCCTGTTTTACAATATGTCCACTTGAAGCATCTATTATAATTTCTATTTCTTTATATTTTGAAGAAAAAAGATATTTTCCTTTTTCATCTAAAGTATCTTCTAAAATAATATTTTCACCATTTTTTATAATCAATTTACAATTTTTACAAGGATCACCACTTGCGAAATAAGAATAAATATTTACACCATTTTCTTCATTTGTCACAAAAAGATTTATTTTATGGGCAAATAATGAACTAACTATTAGTAAAAATAAAAATACCTTTTTCAAATCAATCCTTTTACTTTTTCACGATTAAGAGCTTTGGATATGTTTTTTTTATAAACATAAGTAAAAACATACTTACAAACCCTTCTATTATCATAGTTATAATATTAACTCCAAAAATACTATAAGCAGCCCATTCATATTGAGGTTTTGAAAAGTATAAAATAAGTACTAAAAATAGCGTGGCAAAAAATGCCCCTAAAAATCCTATTAAAAAAAATCTTACTTTTTCATTTATCCTTAAAAATATTTCAGTTTTATTTATATGATAAATTATAAGTGCAGGTGCTGCCATAACAAAAAGATTAACTCCAATTGAAGCAACTCCACCATAACCCAAAAGTAAAGCTTGTAAAATCAAAGCAATTAAAATAGCTATGAAACTACTAAGTCCTAAAAATATTCCAATTACTCCCAAAAGAATAAGATGAATTTGAGTAACTCCAAAGGGAATATGAATAAATGAAGCTATAAAAAACATGGCACTAGCAACGGCAGTTAGTGGTATTTCATCCTCTTTTATAGTTTTTATAGCTTTATAAAAAGCAAATAAACTAACAGCCGAAACCACAACTGTTACTTCAAGGGATAAAACACCATCTGCTATATGCATTCTAATAAGCCTTTACCCAAATTAAAGCTCCATTTTCAACTGGATAATTTTTTCCATCTTTATATTTTAATTCACCTTCTTCTATTAAAGCTGCAAATCCCCACCAACCTTTATGATTCATAACAAAAGAAAAAACTCCATTGTCATCTGTTTTTACGACTTGTGTTATATGAGAATCTGTTGGTGCTTTTAAACCAAATTCATTATAAAGCTCAACTTCGACTTCTGTATTAATTGCTGGTTTTCCATCGTGTAAAACTTTTCCTTGAAATAAGTTTCCTGCATATAAACCAAAAGGTTTAGTAAGTGGAATTATTTCATATTTTAAGCCAATAGGTTCATCCCATCCATCTTCTAATCCAAAAGCACTAACTATTAGTTTTGGAACATGTGAAATAAATTTTTCTTCTGAGGGTTCAAAATATGGCTGGGGTTGAACAAAAAATTTATAAACTCCAGGAGTTTGTATATCATAAGAACTATTCCAAGCTTTTTGATTAAACTTTGTAGTTTCACTTAGATTTAATTTATTATTTTTAGAATTTACAAAAACTTCTGGCTTTTCCATAACCATACCCGTTTGTTCAAAGGGATGAATAAAAGATATATCAAAATTTACCTTTATTTGTTTTTGGTTAAATATATTATCTGTATTAGACATAAATGTCAGAAAATGCGCATTTGCGTAAAGTGCAATAAGAATTAAAAATATTATTTTCTTCATTTTTTTTCCTAAAAATTTTTATTGATTATAATGAATATGCTTTTATAAGAGTATAAATTTATATATTTCTTATATATTTTTAGAACTAAAGATCTTTATTTTCCCACTTAACAATATCTTAATTTTATCAGGTATTAAATTATTTAATTTAAGCTAAAATTTTGCTTAAAATTTGTAGTATTCATTATCATTTCTTAAAAAAGGATTAAACTTGTTAAAAAATATCTCTACAAAAATAAAGCTTATGCTTTTACCAACGGCTTTTATAGGAATCGTAATAATATCAGCTTTGATATTTACTTACTTCAACCGGATTACAGAACAACGAACAAATGCGGCTAATCAAACCGATTTATTCATTCAACAAGTATTAAAAGGAAGAATATCCGTTTATCAATTTTTAAGAAGCCCAGATGAAGCAAAAGCAAAAATAGTAAAAGATGATTTTGAACTTTTAAATAATTATGTTTTAGATTTAAAATCTAAATTAAGTATACAAGAGAATAGAGATTTATGTGATTCAATCGTAAATGAATCAAAAAACTACATGAAAAACTTTGATGAATTAGCTCAAAAAAGAATACCCGATTATAAAAATGGCATAGAAAAAGAGACCCCTGAAATATTGACTGTAATAAAACAAATCTCTGAGATTGGACTAAAGCTTGAAAAACAACTACAACAAATAAATACAAGTGCAACAGAATCTAAAAAAGATGCTGTAAATACAATGAATATTGTTTTGATTGCAATTGCAATAGTTGCAATAATCTTCTTTCTTGGTTTTTCACTTCTTTTATCAAATCAATTAATAACAACTATAAATAATTTTCAAAAAGGACTATTAAGTTTCTTTTGTTATTTAAACAAAGAATCTACTAATGTAGAAATGCTTGATGATGCTAATCATGATGAATTTGGAGCTATGGCAAAAATTGTAAATCAAAACATCATTAAAACAAAAAATTCGATAGATTCAGATAACTTATTTTTAGAAGAAATAAAGCAAATTATTTTAACAATCAAAGATGGTTTTTTAAATAAAAGATTAGATAATAAAACTCAAACTCAAAGTTTAGAAGAACTAAGACACCACATCAACGATATGTTAACAAGCTTACAATCAAGAGTTTGTACAAATATAAATGATATAAGTCTAGCTTTAGAAAAATATGCAAACCTTGATTTTACTTATAGAATAACAGGCTGTAATGGTGGAGTAACTGTTGGATTAAATAATCTTGCTGATATTATAAATGATATGCTTGTTGAAAATAAATCAAATGGTTTAACTCTTGATTCAAGTAGTGTGATTTTACTTAAAAATGTTGATACTTTAAATAGAAATTCAAATGAAGCAGCTGCTGCTTTAGAAGAAACAGCTGCTGCAGTTGAAGAGATTTCAAGTAATATTTCAAACAACACACAAAATATTGTAAAAATGTCTCAATTAGCTTCAAGTGTAACTGATTCAGCTTCAAAAGGTGAAAAATTAGCAAATCAAACAACTGACGCTATGAATGAAATAGATAAAGAAGTAAATGCGATAAATGATGCAATTACAGTAATCGACCAAATAGCATTCCAAACAAATATTCTTTCATTAAATGCAGCAGTAGAAGCAGCAACAGCAGGAGAAGCTGGAAAAGGATTTGCAGTAGTTGCAGCTGAAGTAAGAAATCTTGCAAGTAGAAGTGCAGATGCAGCAAAAGAGATAAAAATTCTTGTTGAAACTGCAACAAAAAAAGCTGACCAAGGTAAAAAAATATCAGAAGATATGATCAGTGGTTATAAAATGCTAAATGACAATATTTCACAAACAATAGAACTTATAAAAAATGTTGAAGGTTCAAGTAAAGAGCAATTAGCTGGAATTGAGCAAATAAATGATGCTATTAGTGCCCTAGATCAACAAACTCAACAAAATGCAATAATAGCTACACAAACTTACGAAGTAGCTATTCAAACAGATACAATAGCTAAATTAGTTGTTTCAAATGCAAATGCAAAAGAGTTTATAGGAAAAAATGAAGTAACTGCAAAAGTTTTAGAAAATAAACCAACTTCAGTAAAAACTATTACTCAAGCACCAGTAAAAAAAATAACTTCAAATACAAAAAATGAAACTAAAATAGTTTCATCAAATAATAAAAATGACGATGAATGGGCAAGTTTTTAAAACTTGTTCTTTTACCACTTTTATTTAATTTCTCATTTTTAAAATTATTTATTAATCATTCATAAAATTTAATAATATTTCTTCCTGACTCTTTTGCTTCATACATAGCTAAATCTGCACATTTAAAAATATTTATATAACTCTCTTCTTCTCCTTTAAATATACAAATTCCAATACTAGCTGTACAATTATGCTCAATATCTATATGTGTATTCTCTTCATTTATTATGCTGAACTTATAAGGTTGAGCTATATAAATCCTTATTTTTTCAACAACATTAAAAATGTTTTCTTTTGATATATCTTTATTTTCATCAAATTCATCAAGTACTATTACAAACTCATCTCCACCAATTCGTGCAACTGCATCAAGTTTTCTAATACTATTTTTGAGTCTATTTGCAACTTCAATCAATAATAAATCACCAACATTATGTCCATAAGTATCATTTAATGGTTTGAAGTTATCTAAATCAATAAAAACTAAAGCACAGTACTTTTGACTTCGTTCACTTTTAGACATTATAAAACTCATTTTATCATCCAAAGAACGACGATTTGGCAGTTTTGTAAGGGTATCACAATATGCTAATTGTTCTATTTTTTCTTGTAATTCCCTGCGTTTTGTACTTTCTCTTGTAATTCCGTGATAACCAATAATATTTCCGTTGGCATCTAGTTCTTGTTTTGATAAAATATCTCCCCAGATTATAGAGCCATCTTTACATTTATGTTGAAGTTCTATTGTTAAAGGAGGTAATTTATTACCCTTTTGCGATAATTCTAATCTCTGTTTTAGTTTTTCATTAAGAAGAGTAATACTTTCGTCTGTGAATAATTCAAAAACACTTTTTCCAATTACTTCACTTGCTTTAAATCCTCTAAATCGTTCATCAGCAGGACTTATATAAGTAATTATAAAATTTGTATTTACTTTCCAAATAACATCATTTACATCTTCTGTTAATTGTCGATAAAGGGATTCACTCTGTTTTAATTTATCTTCTATGATTTTACGTTGTGTTATCTCACTTCTTAATCTATAAACCCAATAAATTATAATTATTAAAATAAATGATATTCCTATAATGTAAAAAACTATAGTTTTTACATCTATTCCACGTTCTACACTTAACCAATAATTAAACATATTTTCTGTTTCATCTTCAGGTAAAGATTTTACAGCTTTATTTAAAATACTCAGAAGTTCACTATTATTTTTTGTAACGGCAAAACCTTGTGTACTAAAATATTCGGTTTGACCTGAAAAACGTAAATTTGACAAGTTGTTTTTTCTAATTAGATAATCTGCAAGTCCTAAATCTCCAACATAAGCATCAACTTCCCCAGAATTTGCCAATTCTAAAGCTTTTTTCGTACTATCAACAACTTGTAGTTTTATATTTGGATAATTTTTTCTTAAAATCTCTTCCATAAAATAATTCTTTTCAACAGAAACTTTTTTATTATTTAGATATTTTAATCCACCAATAAAACCATTTTCTCCTCTATCAATAATAATTACAGGACTTTTTCTATAAAACTCTGTAAAATTAAGATATTTCGACCTTTCAGGTGTTTGTACAATACTTGTAATCATATCTATTTCACCATTTTTGGCCATATTTATGATTTCATTCCAAGATTTATTTTTAACAATTTGAAACTCTATTCCAACAATCTTTTCAATTCGTTTCATATAATCAACTGCAACACCTTTGTATTCACCATTATCAAGCCATTCATAAGGAGCATAATCTCTATCAACACCTACTTTAATTATTGGATGTGTTTCTATCCAATTTTTCTCATTTTGAGTTAAAATAAAAGGATTTGAATCTAACTTATCTAAAGCAAAAACAGTCGCACTAAAAAAGAAGAAAAATAGAAAGAAAATGATTTGATAATTTCTTATTTTAATATTATTCAAAATAGAACCCCTCTTATAATAGCTTTTATCTAATTGTATCAATTTTATGAATAATCATTCATTTAAAACAAATAATTTTTAAAGTATATTATAAACTTAATATTTTTCCTGCTAAAAATCCACTTGAAAAAGACCATTGAAGATTATATCCACCGCAAGGTCCATCAATATTTACAACTTCACCACAAAAATATAAACCCAAAACAATTTTACTTTGCATTGTTTTTGAGTCAATTTCTTTTAGTTCAACGCCACCTCTTGTAATCATTGCATTTTTAAAACCCTCGTGACCAGTTACAGTCAAAGGTGTCCAAACTAGGGTTTTTATTAGTTTTTCTCTTTTTATTCCATCTATGTTTTTAAACTTTTCAGAACTGTTTATTTCACAAATATTACATATTTCAGTTGCTACACTTAAAGCCAAAAGAGTTGTAAGATTTTCTAAAACAGTGGATATAGGATTTTTTTCAATCTCTTTTTTGATATGAGTATAAATCTGTTCTTCATTCATACCTTTTAAAAAACTAATCAATAAAGGCACTTCATTGTGTTTAGCTATTATTGGAGTTAATTCTCTAGCAAAATCTAAAACAACTGGACCTCTTATTCCATTGTTTGTGAAAATCAAATCTCCTGTAAGTTTTAGTTTTTTGTATTTTGGTAAATCAACTTTTAAAATAGCTTTTGCAATAGTATCAGCTTTACAAGAAGCGAAGTTTTTCTCTTTTGTAAATAGTGGCATCATAGCTGGATGTAAAGATGTAACTTCATGTCCGAAATCTTTGGCATAAATATATCCATCACCTGTTGCCCCAAGTGTTGGATAACCTAAACCTCCAGTTGCTAGGATAATATTTTTTGTTTTATAAATATTTGTTTGACTATTTATGATAAAAATATCATTTTCTTTTTGAATAGTTTGGATTTCTATAGAACAATCGACTTTTACTTTTAATCTTTCAAGTTCATCATCCAAAGCTTTTAAAATAATAGAAGAGCTATGATCTAGGGGAAATACTCTAAATCCATCTCGGGCAATTGTTTCAACTCCAATGCTAGCAAAAAAATCTCTTAAATCATTTGCATTAAAAGCCTCTAAAGCATGGCTCATAAATCTGCCATTTTTACCAAATTTTCCCATAAACTCTTCAGTTGATAAAGTATTTGTAAGATTGCATTTTCCACCACCAGTGGCTTTTAGTTTTGCTGCAATTTTTGAAAGTTTTTCTAGTAATAAAACGCTTTTATTTTCCTTTGCAGCACTAATACTTGCCATTATTCCAGCAGGTCCTCCACCTATTACAATTACATCAAAAACTCTATCTTTTTCTTCCATTAATCAACTTCTTTATTAAATTTTCATATAGTATTATTTATTATATCTATTTTGTTATTAGGAAAATCTATGAAAAAGTCAATTGTCTTTTCTTTATTATTTGCTCTTGGTTTTAGTGCTTGTGCAAAAACTGCAAGTGATAGTTATTTTAGTGAGCAACCAAGTAGTTCTAAAAAAGAGTATGAAATATTTAGAAAAAATATTGCTGTTGAATTTGAAAATCAAACTCCAAAACAGTGGGGTGAGAATGTAAAAGGTGTAAAAACTAAACTTTTTACAAATGAAAAAGTAATAGCACTAACTATGGATGCTTGTGGAAGTCCATTAGGAATGGGTTATGATGAAAAATTGATTAATTTTTTAGAACAAGAAAATATTCCTGCAACTTTATTTATAAATGATAGATGGATAAACAAAAATCTTTCTACTTTAAAAAAATTATCTTCAAATCCTTTATTTGAAATTGCAAATCATGGATTAGAACACAAACCAGCTTCTGTAAATGGAAAATCAATTTATGGATTAAGTGGAACAAACAGTGTTGAAGAATTGGTTGATGAAATAGAATTAAATGCAAGAAAAATTGAATCAATAACTCACAAAAGACCAAAATATTTCCGTTCAGGAACTGCATATTATGATGAAGTAGCCGTTAGTGTTGCAAATAAATTAAATCATCAAGTTATTGGATTTTCTATTTTAGGAGATGCTGGAGCTACTTTTTCTGCTAAAAAAGTAAAAGAAGCTTTCTTAAAAGCAAAAAAAGGTGAAATAGCAATAATTCACATGAATCATCCTGAATCTCAAACAGCAATTGGAACAATTGAAGCTATAAAAGAGCTAAAGAAAGAGGGTTTTAGATTTGTTAGATTATCAGATTATAAACTAAACTAAATTGGCTTAATTTTTATTTATGATAAAATAACTACAAAAAAATTAGGAATATAAATGGCAGGGATTTTAGGATACTTATCCGTTCTAGCAGATGATGTTAGTTCACTAGCTGGAAAAACTATGGCAACAGCCACTAAAAGTTTAGTAACTTCTCTTGATGATGTTGGATTACTTTTTGATGATATTGCAACTTATACAAAATTAGCAAGTATAAAATCATCAGGTCTTGTGGTTGATGATTTAGCTGCAATTGCAAATTTTACAAATGATACAACATCTGATATTTTAAAAAATGAATTAAAAAAAGCAAAAACTATTGATGAATTTAAACAAAATATTGAAAAATTAGATGAAAAATCTCAACAAAAGATTTTAGATGAATTAGAAAAAATCAGACAAACAGCCATATTAGAAGCAAAAAGAAAAGCTGCGTTAAGAGAACTTCCAATTGTTTATAAAATTGCTATTGGAAGTTTTAAAAATAAATTTATCATTATTCCAACTGTTTTATTAATGAGTTATTTAGTTCCTTGGTTAATATCTCCTATTTTAATTTTAGGGGGAATTTATTTAGCCTATGAGGGAGTCGAAAGTATTTTAGAAAAATTTGGGACTCATCATGAAGTAACAGATGAAAAAGAGACTATAAAAGAGTTATCAACTGAAAAATTAGAAGATGAAAAAGTAAAAGGTGCGATTAAAACAGATTTTATTTTATCTTTTGAAATTATTGTAATTACACTTAGTTTGATAGCAGATACAAATTTTTTGACAAAAGTGTCTGTTTTAGTTTTAGTAGGAATTTTAACAACAGTTTTTGTATATGGAATTGTAGCTTTAATCATCAAACTTGATGATATAGGTTTTTATTTACAAGAAAAAAGAAGTTTAGTTTTACAAACAATTGGAAATGGATTTGTAAATTCAATGCCTTATATTATAAAAACTATTAGTGTTCTAGGAACGGTTGCTATGTTAGCCGTTGGTGGTGGAATATTTGTACATGAAACTCACATATTACACTCTTTTGATAATATTATAAAATCTATTCCAATGGGTGGATTTTTGAGTGAAATAATTATTGGAACAATTATTGGATTTATAGCTGTAAAAGTTGTTCCTATTTTTTCAAAACTGTTTAAAAAAAATAACTCTTAATCATATCTGCCAAAATATAAAGTGTTAGTAAAGTTAAGATAATTTTATTGAAATTCATAGAATTATCTTAACTAAAAAGATTTAAAAATCAACTATCAAAGAAGTTAAAAACTTTGTATCAAGTTTCTCTTTTTCAGTTTTGTTAGTATAATCCATATTATAACTAACTCCTAAAGATAGGTTTTGTGTCATTTTAACACCAATTGCAGAATCACTTATCGCAAAATACTTTTCACTATCTTCAAAAGATGCTAAATAACTCAACATTTGTTTAAATTCAACACTTTTAGAAAATCTATATTTATAGTTTAACTCTGTTCTTCCTGCTAAATAATCATCTTTTAAACCATTAGTATATCTATCATATGCATAATCTAAACCACCTTGAATATCAACTGTTTGAGTTTCATCTTCAAGAAATTTATATCCAAGACCTGGACCACTATTTAATCTATAATCATAATCTGATAATTCATCTTTAATATAGTTTATTCCCATATATGAATATAGTTTTTTATTTATCATGTGATTATAGTCAAGTTCAATATTGTATTTATTTGCAGAAGTATTTTCATCGCTTTCACTATATAAAATACTTCCCTTTGCTTTTATACTTTCTGTGTCGCTAAGAGCTGCTATACCTTGAAGTTTTGAAGAAAAGGTAGTTGTGTTTGTATTTCCACTTGTTTGAACATAAGATAACTCTAAATGCTTATCTACATCTAAAGAATAACTTGAAGTTGCTATTAAACCTATAATAAAAAAGTTATTTAAAAATTTCATTTATTCACTCCTTAATTGTTGTCTTTTATTTGCTTTTGAAACATCTTTTTGTGTAAAGTCATAATTTTGAGGAATTATTTTTTTCAAAAAAGGAGGTATATTTCTTCCTCCTACTTTCATAATATCTTCCAAAATTGTATTTGCGATTAACTCTTTTTCATATTTTGCTGACATAAATTCAAATAAAAACTCAGCCATTCTATCAAGTGAAATTTTATATGTTGATTCACTTCTTTTGTATAACCATTTGCTTAAATCAAAGAAGTTTTCGTAAACTTTTCCATCTTCAAAAAGAAGAGCTGTTGTTTTTTGGAAATTCCCACTGTTATATACAATATCCCAAAATCTGGCAAATCTTTTCATCTCTTGCATAAGTGAAAAACTAATCAAATCATTTTGTAAAATATCATAAGGTGGAGAATCATTATAAACCATTCCATAAACTTTATCGTGTCTATCGAGTGTTGTTCCTGATAATTTTTTTAAAATTCCTACTTGAATTTCCCCAGTTGATAAAGTATAAAGTAAGTTTAAATTTCTTCCAAAACTTTCTATATCTTCACTTGGAAGCCCAATAATCAAATCTATATGCATATGAGCATTTGTTTCTTGAGATAAAAACTTAAGATTATCTTTAATTTTATCAATTTTTAGATTTCTATGAATCTCTTTTGCAACATCTAAATTTAGCGTTTGAATACCAACTTCAAGTTGTAAACAGCCATGTTTAAATTGTTTTATTAAATCTCTTAGTTCTTCAGGAAAATTATCAGGAATAACTTCAAAATGAAGAAAATACTCTTCTTCTTTTGCTAAAAAATAGTTCAAAATAGCTTTTGCATAAGAGATTTTAATATTAAAAGTTCTATCTATAAATTTAAAGTTTCGAGCACCTCTAATCCAAAGTTTATCTATTTCATTTAAAAAAACATCAACATCTAAATATCTCATTTTTGTCTCTATTGAAGATAAACAAAACTCACATTCAAAAGGACAACCTCTTGCATTTTCCACATAAATATGTCTATTTTTTATATCAAAATCTGTGTAATCATCGTAAGGTAAAACGATATTCTCAAAATCAACTTTTGGTGAAAGAATAGTTCTTGGTTGAGTACAAGTTTCATTAAGTAATTCTTTGCAAAGGTTATAAAAACTAACCTCACCTTCACCACAAATTATATAATCAGCCATATCAAAATTTACTCTAAGCGGCTGAAAACTAACCTCTGGACCGCCTAAAACAATAATAGTTTTTGGTGATACTTTCTTGATGATTTTTACAAGTTCTCCAACATCAAAAGCATTCCAAATATATACAGCAATACCGATAATTTTTGGTTTTTTTTCAAGTATTTGTTCAGCTATTGTTTGAATTGAAGAGTTTATTACAAATTCCAAAATTTCTGTTTGGGATTTTAATTCTTTTAAATTTGCTATTAAGTATCTCAAACCCAATGAACTATGGGAATATCTTGAGTTTAAAGTAGTAAGTATTATATTTTTCATTCGCGATTGTAACACAAGTACTTAGTGTTTTAGATAATGTGTTTTTATTAACCTTTCATAAACCAAACTTTTATATACTCAGTTTTTATTTAAAGGATTTTTATGAGAAATGATACATTTTCAAGATTTAGAATTATTTCAATTATAGAAGGATTATCTTATTTAATATTAGTTTTTATAGCAATGCCATTAAAATATATGTTTAATTATCCAATGGCTGTAAAAATTGTAGGAATGAGTCATGGGGTTTTATTTATACTGTTTTTTGTAGCTTTAGCTATAGCTATGAATAGATATAAATGGAAATTTTTAGGCTTTCAATTATTCGTTTATTCTCTAATCCCTTTTGGTTTTATTTTAATTGAAAAAATTATTATGAAATCTCCTGCTAAAAAACTAAAATAAATGCTTTTTTCCAAGGGTTTTTTAGGAACAGCTGCTCCTTTTTATTTGGATTTAGCAACTGTTTATTTTGCTATATTGCCTTTTTTACTGGCTATTAGCATAGTTTTTGCAATAAAAAAGCACTACAAGAAACACTTTATTTCACAAGCTGCGATTTTAGGTGTTACTTTATTTATAGTTGTGATATTTGAAATTGGTATTAGAATTTCAGGCGGATTTATAGAATATTCAAAATATAGTAATATCTCCTATGATTTTATGTTATTTTTTTTAATAATTCATATTTTAATAGCAATAGCAGCAGTTGGGGGATGGTTATTTTTATTTATTTCATCTTATAAACAATACAAAATGAATACTCTAAATATAACTTCACACAAGAAAATAGGAAAAGCTATTTTTACAGCTTTGAGTATTAGCTCTATTATGGGAGTTTGTATCTACTTTTTTTTATTTATTTTTTAAAAACTTGATTTTTTACAATTTTTATTATTTCTAATTTTGTTATGATGTAAAGTATTACATAAAACAAAATATAGGAAAAAAATGAAATCTTTCATACAAGTTATAATAGTAGCTTTTCTTTTTATCACATTTTTATTATTTTTACCAAGTCTTACAAAAGAAAGAAATTTCAAAACATATTCAGATGCACAACTTAGAAGCACGGCAAAGGCCAAAGGATTAAAAGCAATTCCAAATACCTATGAAGAGCTTTTAAAAATAAGCGATGATGAAAATAATCCTATGAATTTAGAAAAAATAGCCTTAGGAAAAGAACTTTTTTTTGATGCAAAATTATCTCTAGATAATACAATTAGCTGTTCAACTTGTCATATGATTAGTAAAAATGTTGATGATAAGAAAATTATTTTAAATGCAATTACTTCAAAAAAACAACCAAATGATATAAAAGATGCAAATAATTGTGTAGTTTGCCATTTAAGTGATGAAAGTGGAACAGATAGATTATCAACAGCCATTGGTTATAAAGGCGCTACAAATCCACATCATTTAAACACAATGACTATTTTAAACTCTTCCCTTGCTAAATATCTTACATGGAATGGCGAAATAAAAACTTTAGAACAACAAATAAGCAACTCAATACAAGCTCCTCATAAAATGAATATAAAAGCTGATGAACTTATAAAAAAACTAAAAAATGATGAAAAATATATAAATGATTTTAAAAAAGTTTTTAAAGATAAAAATCAAGAAAACCTAACTTTTATAAATATTCAAAAGGCAATAGCAGTTTATGTAAAAACACTACTTACAAGAAGTAGCTTTGATGAATTTTTAGAAGGAAATAATGAAGCTATTTCAAAAGATGCAAAAAGAGGATTAGTAAATTTTATGAATTTTGGATGTAGTGGTTGTCATACAGGAATGAGTGTGGGAGGTCAAAGTGTTCAAAGATTTCCTCTTCGTCATTTTGCTGGAATTCATGATTTACGACCAAATTTGGGTTCACCACCTGATTTTAAAATAATTGATGAAACTTTTCCTTTTGAAAATAAAGGTGGATATTTAGGTCGCTCAAACACTCAATTTTTTAGAGTTCCAATTTTGCGAAATGTAACAAAAACTTCACCTTATTTTCATAATGGCGCAGTAGATAAAATAAGAGAAGCAGTTGAAATAATGGGAAGACATCAAGTTGGATTAAATCTATCAGATCAACAAATAGATGAAATTGTAGAGTTTTTAAAAACTTTAGAAGGAAATATAGTCGACTATTCAAAAGATACAAAGGTTATTAAATGAAAATATTAAATATAAAAGTTCTAATTCTTCTAATATTTTTAAGTGGAATTTTACAAATGGATATATTAAATATTTCATGGGAAAACTTAAGAATTGTATCTGTTGTTCATATTTTCACTTCAATTTTTCTTTGTATTTTTTATATTATTCCTTTTGTGAATAGACACGCTTATAAATATATCGTAATAAAAAAAGTTAATAGCATTAGTGGTTGGATTTTAGGATTTGTTTTATTGATGATTGTGTTAAGTGGAATTTATCTTTTTTTTATAGGAAATACAGGTGGAGATATTTTTGGAATTATAAGCTTCAATATACATTTATATGGTTCTTTTGTACTTTTAATTTTCCTTTTTTCACATAGAAAAAAAGTAAAACTACATATGTCTTTAGTTGCGTTAATTTTTGGTCTTACATTTATAAATATGCCTTTATATAGTACGGAAACAAAAATTGAAAACAATCTTCTAAACTTAAAAACGCAAAAAGATGTAATTTATCACAATGAAGATTGGACAAATTCAACAAAATGCAAATCATGCCATAGTGATATTTTTAATCAATGGGCAAATTCAAACCATAAAAATCTAGTAGAATCTAATCCATATTATATGGTAATGGAATCAATTGCAGGTGAAGTTGAAGGAAGTGAGTTTAAAAAGTGGTGTATGGGATGTCATAATCCAAGTGCTTTAACAACCGGACTTACAAGAACAAGCCATGCAATGGATGATAATTTTTTAGCAAATACTTTGTTTGAGCCAAATGCCCAAACATTAGTAAAAACTTTCGAAAAGCATGGAAATACAAGACTTGAAGAAGGAGTTTCATGCCTTACTTGTCATACAATTACAGATACCACAAGCCAAGGAAATGCTTCTTATACTTTAGATATTACAAATAGAAAAAAATATCCTTTTGAAGATGATGAATCAACTATGGGAAAATATCTGGGGCATAAATTTATAAATGCAAAACCAAATGTACATAAAGATAGTTACATGAAACCTTTGTACAAAGAAAGCAAATATTGTGCATCTTGCCATGATGAAACCTCACCTACCACAAATAAACAACTAGTATCTACGTTCAAAGAGTGGGAAGCTTCACCATATAACAACAAAGAAGATAAAACAAAAAACAAATCTTGTATAGATTGCCATATGACATATTTAAAAGATGATAAGTTTGAGCCATTAAGTGGAGTTTCAACTGATGGTGGAGTTGTTAAAAAAGATGTAAAAGTTCACTATTTTGCCGGTTCAAATCATTTTTTAGCTGGTTTAAAAGATAAAAACCATGAAGAACAGGTATTACAACTTTTAAGAACATCAGCAAAACTTGATGTTGATATAAAAAACAATCAAATTCATGTGGGTGTTGAAAATGTGGGTGCTGGACATCATTTACCAACAGGAGTTGCAGATTTTAGAGAATTATGGCTTGATATTACAATAACCGATGCCAATAACAAAATAGTATTTTCAAGTGGTAAACTAGCTGAAAATGGCGATTTAAAAATAGATGCAAGACCTTTTATGAAAGTATTTGGAGACAAAGATGGAAATCCTGTGGGATTACTGTTTTGGAAATATGAGAAGCTTTTAAGTGATACCAGAATTCCTGCAAAAACAAGAAGAGTTGAAAGTTATGATTTGGCTAAAGATTTAAAATATCCATTAAAAGCCCTTGTAAAACTAAACTTTAGGATTTATCCTCAATCAATTACTTCTATGGTTCAAAAAGCATTTCCAGAGCTTCCAAATCCTCCTGTTGTAGAACTTGAAAAACTTGAACAGGTTTTTGAAAAGTAGTTTATTTAAAAGAGAGTTTTTAAAAACTCTCTTTCATCCAATCTTTTATATATGTACTTAAAAGCATTGGTTCTTCCAAAGGAATATTATGACTTGTTCCTTCTCTTGAAATTATATTCATATTATGATTATCAAGAAGTAACTTTTTAATAGCTTCTTTATTTAATAGTCTGTCATTTTTACTATAAAAAAACCAAATTGGAATACTTAAGTTTATTAAATCTTCAAATAAATCTTTTCGATAAAAAGTACTTGTAAGTTGAGAGATAAAAGTCTCTTTTCCAAGTTCCATAAACATATCTTGAATAATTTTAATTAACTCATCATCATTTTGATTTTGCTTTTCTACTAAAGATTTTGCTTTTTCACAACTTAGTCCTAAAAAACCTTCTTGTTCGATTACTGTAAACTTTTGTTTTCTTCTTTCAATCTCTGCTTCAGTTGAATTTCCAGGAGTAGCTGCAACGGTAAAAAGTCTATTTACTCTATTTGGATATGTTATTGCAAAATATGATGCGATATATCCTCCTAGGGAAAACCCTAAAAGATTTACTTTTTCTTCTTTAAATTCATTAAATAATATATCAATAATTTCATCAAAATCTTGACTATGAGGAATTGCTGTATGTACCAATTCATAATCATTTTCTAAAAGAGGAATTATTCTACTCCAAAGCCTATTATCAGTCATAAGCCCTGGAATAAGATATATCTTTTCTTTCATTATCTAACTCTAAATATTGGTACTTCTAAGATTTCTACTGGATAACTTTGTTGATCAATTTCTCCTGTTTGAGGAACAATTTCAGATAATTTTTCTGATGTATCAACTTCATTTAAAGCACCTGCTCTTAAATATAACTCTAAAGTTTCTAAATCTTTTACATCTATAATAATAGTTATTTCTTTATCTTTTTTATCAGTCCAGTGACTATCCCAACCCTCTGCTAGTAAATATGTAGAAGCGACATTTTGTTGTAAATCACTATTCCAAATTTGACTTCCTGCTTCATAAAAATTAATTACTTCAAAACTTGTAGTTGTATTTTTAATAATTCTTGAAGAATCAGTAAATTGAGGAAAAGAAACTGAAATTCCTCCACTTGAAACAACTTTTAAAGAAGGAGAATATTTTATATTAAGTTCTAAAAGATTGTCATCTAAAAGTTTGTAATTATAAGTTAAACTTTTTTGTGATACTTTTTTTATTGTTAAATCATCATTTGTATTTTGATTATTTTCAATACTTTCATTATTTACATCTTCTTGAAAAGTATTATCTTCAGAGGGAATTGCTAACTCATTTTTTTCTAAAACTTTTTGATTATTTACATATAAACCATCTTCTTTTAAAAGCACTTCAAATCTTTTTAGATTATTATCAATATCTATAAAACTTATATTTGAGTTTTGTTTTAAATCTAAAAAGCCTTTTAAATTTTGTGCAGTTATAGCATCTAAATCAACTGTTAATTTTACATCTTCAAATATATCAGTAACATCTTTTGGTTCATTTTCCACCATATTTTTATTTAATTTAAAACTTAAATTAAATTTCAAAGTATCCAAAATTCTTTGTTGATTAACTAAATAATTTGAAGCATTCCCGCTTGATTGTATTTCTAGACCACTTTGAGCCAAAGATTTAAGATACTCTTCATATCTTTTATCTTTTAAATATAAACCAATCTCATCAAGTTTTTTTATTGGTAAATTATTAATATTAAATGATAAAGATGTATTTTTAAGATTTACAGATTCAAAATTAAAGTTTTTTGTTGTTAATTCTTCAAAACTTAAGTCACTTTTTGTATTTATATTTATATCATTTTTTTCATAACTTGAGTTAATTAGTAAATTCTTGATATTAAAAATACTCTCTTTTTCTTGAAATTCAATACTTTTTATTAAGGTTTTTGAACTCTCTTTATTTTCATTTTTTTCATAATTAATTGCTATTTCATTTATTAAAAGTAAAGCTCTATTTTCCATATTCATATCAGAAATTTTAAATGAATTAATAAGAAAATTCTTTTCATCTCCTTGAAAACCTCTAATTGTAATAATTATATTTTCATCTGGAATTATTGTATCAATATCAGCTACTTTATACTCTTTTTTCTCATTTATACTAACTTGTAGTTTTTTATCTTTTAATAAATCCAAAAGCCATTTACTACTTGGTTTATCTATTTCTTGAGTAAGATTATTCATAGCTATTTTTGACAATTGCGTTAAATATATATTTGAATAAACTTTATTTGTAAAGTTTTCAAAAACAAAATCATAATCAAACTTTACACCCGAAAAGAAAAGCTCTTTATCATTTGGTGCAAGAAAAATGTATTGCTCCTCAATAGCTTTTTTTAACTCTTCATCTTTTATATTACTTAAAAGCCAAGAAGCTACTTTATCAGGATTTGCAATTTCAAGTTCACCTTTTGCACTTGTATTAATATAATTTGTTGTTTGTTCACATTTAACAATAAACCCATTATTGTTAAACTCTTCAATTTTACTATTAATTTCACTGTTTATTTTATTTTGATAGCCAAAAAGTGTAGCGGCTATGATTGCTAAAAATACAACAATAATTAAAATACTTCTTTTCATTTTTTTCCCTTATGGTCTATAAACTTTGATATTTGTATAATTTTCAGCATCTCTTAAAAACTGAGCATGAAGCTGACTTAAAATTCCTTTTTCACAATAAAATAAATATTGTTTATCTTGTGGAAGTTTTTTGAATTCACTTTTTAATTTATAAAAAGGAATTTTTAGTGTTTCACATGCAGTTTCTATACAATCATCACTTTGTCTAATATCAATAACTGTGTACTCACCACTACTTAAATCACTTATAATTTCCATTTGACCAATTTCACTAATATCTTGATCAATTTCATCTACATTTACAAAAATAGAATTTTTAACAGCTTCATCTAAAACCGTATAATCAAATCTTCTAGCTTCATTTGCAATTCTTTCAAAATTTCCATGAGTTACTGGATTTTTTGAAATAACACCACAATATTCAGGCATAGCTTCTGCAAATCGTGTTGTTCCTATTTTATTTGCAATATCAATAATATCAGGTTTACTCATCATACAAAGTGGTCTTAATACAAGTTTACTTGTAGATTGGTCAATTAAAGCTAAGTTTCTTAAAGTTTGACTTGAAACCTGAGCTACACTTTCACCTGTTATAAGTGCATCAATACTCATAGAATCAGCTACTTTTTCAGAAGCTATTAACATAAGTCTTTTTAACATAACTCCCATATAAGGTTCACTAACACTTTTGAATATTTCAGTTACAACATCCTCAAAAGGAATTGTAATAAACTGAACTCTATGAGAACTTCCAAATTTATTCCATAAATAATAAGCCACTTGTTTTACACCAATTTCATGTGCAAGTCCACCAAGATTAAAAAAAATAAAATGAGTTTTCATTCCTCTTTTCATACTTAAATATGAAGCCACAGTTGAATCAAATCCACCTGACATAAGTGAAAGAATAGTTCCTTGCGTTCCTAGTGGAAATCCACCCATTCCCATATGTTTATGAGTAATTATATTTAATTGAGCAAAATCAAGTTCTATGTTAACAGTAACTTCTGCATTTTTTAAAGCAACACCTTTTGTATCATTCATTGCTAACATATATCCACCAACAGTTTGTTCTATTTGTGGTGATTTGAACTCTTGTGTTCCTGTTCTTTTACATCTAACTACAAAACTTTTACCTTGTATTTCATGTGCGCAAGTTTCATTTACTTTTACTTTTATATCATCTAAAGTATGCATATTATCAAACTGTATTGCTTCAAGAATTTGTTGAATTCCTGGAGTATCCAGTAATCTTTGTCTAACTTGTACCACAACTTCAATTGGGCATACAACTTCTAGTTTGTCAAAAAACTTTTTTAGTTTTATATCACTTGAGACTTTTGATAAGATATTGTTAAGATTATTATAAACCTGCGCAATCATCTGTCTTTTTGCAGTTGAGCCTTTTATCATTATTTCTGTGAAATACTTAATTATAAATTTTTGTGTTTTGATTTCTGGATTAACCATTCTTTGAAGACCTTGTTTGTTTAAATTATAATATATTATAACATAACAGCCTTTTTTTTAGTTTTTTCTATAATATTTTTTGACATAATACGCGTTCATTTTTATCAAAGGCTTAATTTATGCAAGAGAACCAATACGAAAAAATAAAAGTACTATTTTTAAAACTAATAGGAGAAACAAAAGAACTAAACGAAGTAGAATTTGAAAAGATTTTAATTCAAGTTTTCAAAGAAAACCCATTCTCGAGTGAAGTAAAAGAGAGATTAGTTATAGACATAGCTAAGATGAGAGAAAAAATATTAAAAAATTTAGATATAGAGGACAATTAAGATGGATTTTGAAACTTTAGAAGATTTAGCAAAAGAGTTAAAAAACGACGAAAACGAAAATGTAATTGCAATTTTTGAAGAATATGCAAAAACTAATAATATAAATGAAGAAGAGTTAGAACAAATATTATCAAAAAAATATGATTGTTTTAAATGTGAAAGTTGCCATAAATTTTATTGTTATGATGAATACTCATATTTTGATGAAAAATGTATCTATTGTTGTGATACAGATTCAGAAGAGGAAGATGAGTTTTAAAAAGAGTTAAATCTTTTTAAAACCTTTTTATAACTACTTTCACTTGTACATTGAATTAATAACATATCATTTTCCAAAAGAATTGTTGAACCTGTTGGTTTTAGATAATCCTTATCTCTTTTTAGTAAAAGGATTAAAAAATTTTGAGGAAGATTTAGTTCTACTATACTTTTTCCAATAACTGGAGAGTTGACCTCAATATAAAATTGTTTTAAAGTATGATAAAACAATGGAGATGCAACAACCTCTTCATTATCATCTTTTGATTCTTTTGTTTTTAATTCAACATTTAACCATTTTGCCATTAAAGGAAGAGTTGTTCCTTGAATTAATATTGAAAATAACACAATAAAAAATACTATATTAAAAATTAAATTTGAATGTTCAAAATTTGATGAATATGGATAAGTAGCCAATATAATAGGTACTGCACCTCTTAATCCAACCCAAGAGATAAATATTCTATCTTTTATTGTATGGGAACCAAACATAGTACATAAAAAAACTCCTGCTGGTCTTGCAACAAACATAAGCCATAAAGAAATAATTAATCCTTGAATTGCCACATCAGGAAGTTGTGATGGAAAAACAAGAAGTCCTAAAGCTAAGAAAACTGCAATTTGCATAATCCATGATAAACCATCATGAAAACCAATTAAATTCTTTTTATGTACAAACTCTTTTGTATTTGCAACAATTCCTGCTAAATAAACGGCTAAGAAGCCATTTCCTCCAAGCATTGATGAAGCTGCAAAAAGAAATAAAATCCAGCCAATTGTAAATACAGGGTAAAGTCCATAATAATTTAAATGCAATCTATTTAATATTATTGGTAATAAAAATCCAAAAGTAAAACCTAAAGCTCCACCTATAAGAAATTGTAAGAAAAATTTAAAAATCCACTCTACCATAGAAGGACTTTCAGGCAACAATAAAATTTGTAAAATAGCAATTGTTAGAAAAATCGCCATAGGGTCATTACTTCCTGATTCTAATTCCAATAAAGGAGTAAGTTTTTTCTTAAGTAAAATACCTTTTGATCTTAATATTGCAAAAACTGCTGCTGCATCTGTTGAAGATATAATTGCACTTAATAATAAAGACTCTAAAAAAGTAAAATCTAATATATAATATACACATAAAGCAACCATAAAAGCTGTTAATAGCACCCCTAAAGTTGCAAGTATTAATCCATCTTTTAATACAGGTCTTACAGCTTTCCAAGCAGTATCTAAACCACCTCCAAATAAAATAAAAATAAGAGCTAAAGTTCCAATATTTTGTGCAATTTCAACATTATCAAAATGTATTCCTAAAATTCCATCAGAACCTGCAAGCATTCCAAGTGCCAAAAAAATAAATAATGAAGGTATACCAAATCTACTTGATAATTTGCTTGTTATTACACTAAGCAATATTAAAAATCCTGCTATTAATAAATATAATTCAATAGATTCCATTGAATTCCTTTTTTAAAATTTCCTAAATACCACGATTATATCAAAAAAATCTTAAAGTGCTTTAATAATAAGAAACAGTATCAATATACAAAATCTTATGCTAAAATAAATTATATTTAAATAAGGAAGATAATATGACCAAAAATAAAATATTATTTGCAACGGATTTTTCACAAAAAAGTTTTAAAATTATTGAAAATATTTTGAAATATATCAAAAATAAAGAAAATGAATTTTATATAATTCATGTAATAAAAAATCAATTACTTCAAGAAAAACTGGACAAAGAACTTACTAAAAAGAAGGGTTTTAAAGTATTAAAAAAACATTTTCCAGCTTTAATTGAAGAAAACTTTTTTTGTATAAATGGAAATATAGAAGATCAAATTGCATACCATACTGATAAATTGATGATTTCACTCGTTATCCTTGGATATAGTAAAAAAGATGATTTTATTAGTAGATTTTTTGAAAGTTCTAATACAAAAGATATTGTAAGAAATTTAAATACACCTAGTTTAATAATCAAATCAAAAAAACCTATTAGTTTTGATAATATTTTAATTCCAACTGATTTATCTCTAGAATCTAAGAATTACATACATGAAGTATCAAAATTATTTCCTGATGCAAAAATAAAAATTTATTACTCTTACTCAATACCTTATGAAAAAAAATTGAATTTTTATAGTTTTGAAGAGGAGATAAGTGAATCTCAAAATGAAGCAAAACAAACTTTATTAAAAACTGCACATGATTTTTACAACTCTTTAGAGATTAAAAATAAAAGTAAATTTATTCTAAAAGAATCAGAATTAAGTGTTGAGAATCTTATTAAAGATTCAAAAAATATTGAACCTGATTTAATAGCAGTTCATACTACTGGTTTTTTTAGTTTTTTTGCTTTTTATTTAGTTGAATATTCAAAAATAAATATTTTAATTAAAAAAATGAATTAAAAACTCTATCTCAAGAGCTTCTTTAAATAGCTGCATCTTGAGACGAAGATTAATATTTGAGCCTTTAGATTTATCATTACAAAAGTAACTTTTATAATAATTGATAAATTGAATAAATCAAACTCATTTTACTTTATAAATAATTACATCTTTTTTAGAAGCTTCAAGTAAATCAAAAGAGAAAATACTAAGACTTGAACCTACTGAAAGACTCAATAAATCTATTGCTTTATATTCAATTGATTCATCAACCATTGATTTTATATCCATATATTTTTTTGCTTTCTCAAATATTTTTATTTCACTTGGTATTTCCAAACTCTTAATAAATTTATCTAAATCTTTTTCAGCTTCATCAGCATAAAAATCAACAAAATTATGAGCTTCATCATCATTAAATCCATATAATTTTATTCTATCTTCAAAAAATGCTTTATAATAATGTTCAATATGAAAATTTGCTTCTGGAAATATTGATACTAAATATTCTATATTTATTTTTGAAGCTTTTGATAAATCTGTTGGAACTAAAATATTTTTATAATTAGGTTCATCCTCTGTTTTAATTACAATTACAGGAATATCTAATTTTCTGATGATGTTACTTAAATTTGAACCATTAAAAATATCTTCAAAAAAAGTTCTTTCTCTTCTAAATCCTACGATTACTGTTGATATATTATTTTTTTCTATATGCTCTTTTACGATTTCAATAAAATTTCCACATTTACAAAAGATATTTACTTTATCTTTATAAATAGCTTGTAAAATACTTTTACTTTTATCCAAAGAACACTCTGTTTTTTCTTTAAAAAATTTAAAAAAAGACTCATCTTCAACATGAAGTACATCAATCTCTTTTTCATATTTATTTGCTAAATATATAGCCTTCTGAGCTACGATTTCCGTAAACTCTTGAAGGTCACTTAATACCAATATTTTATTCTTATTCATTATGTACTCCTTATTTCTTAAAATTTAATTATTTTATTACTTAGATTCTAAAGTAAAATGGTTAACCAAAAGTTATAAAGAGCTAAAAGATTCACTAAATTTTCAATTTTATTGCATTATGTAATAAAATTAATTCAAAAGAGAATTCTTTACTATAATTCATTTATATTTTAAAAGATTAAAAATCAAGGAATAAAATGAATATTTGTGGAATTGAATTAAAAGCTAATAATGCGATTTTAGTTGTATTAAAAAACAGTGAATATATAGATACTAAAATTAAAAAGATTGTTATTGAAGATGATGAAAAACAAGAAGATATTAGGAAATTTTGTAATGAATTTTTAGATTTTCTACAAACAAATCAAATTGAAAAAGTATTTATAAAAAAACGAGGAAAAAAAGGGGCTTTTTCAGGTGGAGCAGTTACTTTTAAAATGGAGGGATTGATTCAGCTAAATCCTCTTTGTTCTGTGGATTTATTATCGGCTCAAACTATTAGCACTTTTGAAAAGAAAAATGAAATAAATTTCCCAAAAGAACTTAAAAAATATCAAGAACAAGCATATTTAACAGCTTTTTGTAATCTTTAAAATAGAATGATATAATCAAATTATAAAAAAATTTAAAGAGGTGATCAAAATGAGAGTAATTTGTCCAAATTGTTTAAGTATAAATAATGTTCCAAAAAAAGATTCTTATTTAAAAGCAAATTGTGGAAACTGCAAAGAATCACTTTTGGATAATAAACCAATAAATCTAACAGATGCAAACTTTGATGAGATAATTGTAAATAGTGAAATTCCAGTGATTGTAGATTTTTGGGCGCCTTGGTGTGGACCTTGTAAAATGTTTGCTCCTGTATTTAATGAAGTTGCAAAAAGATATCCACTAAAGGCAGTTTTTGCAAAAGTAAATACTGAAGTTGAACAAACTCTAGGTGCAAAATATAGCATTAAATCAATTCCAACTTTAATTGTTTATAAAAATGGTGTTGAAGTAAAAAGAATAAGTGGAGCTTTAGATCCATTGAGATTATCAAATTTAGTAGATGAATTTATTTAGAGTTTTGAAAGAATTCAAGATAAAGAATAAACCCATTACTATGGGTTTATTCTTATTTATAACATAGAAATTTTGTCTTCTTTAGTAGTAATCATACATAAGAATTCATACTCACTGCCATAACAAGCTTCATATTTATGTGCAACTCCAGCTGGAATATAAATAAAATCTCCAGCTTTTGCATGATATTCTTCATCTCCAACTATAACTTTTGCCTCACCTTTTAAAACATATTGTTGATGTTGGATTTCATTTATATGATTTGGCATAGAACCATCAATTGCTAAAGTCACTTTTCTAACGATAAAATCTTTATCTTCTTTTGGAGATAAAACAGCAATAGAAGCATTTACAGTTTTTGGAATACAACTTGACTCAAATGTTTGTGAGTCTTTTAAATATTTGTTCATTTTTTACCTTTTTTTATTGAATTATAACTATTTATTTAGAAAACAAAAGCAATATCAGAAATACCAATATTATAAATTTCTACTTTTACACCATCACTATCCACAATACTGTATGAAATAATAAGTTCATTTGGATTTTGTATAGTTTGATTTTCTTCTACAAATTTTACATATTTATCATAATCAATAATGCTATAAATAAATTTTGCTTTTTCTTTGAACTTTTCATTATTGATATATCTTTCATAAACCTCTTTGTATGTTGTTTCATCATATTTATCATAGAAATTTTTTTTGTACATCAACTCACAATAAGCAGCTTTTTTTAAGTTTTGTGAAGAATATTCAAGATAATCATTTGCTATTACATTTTGTAAATCTTCATGTATTTCAAAAAGATTATATTTTTTATACCCATTTTCATCTGATATTAAAGCTGTTGTTCTTATCATATAATTGTTCCTATTTTTATTTTATTCTATCATATTATAATTTACAACTAGATAATCTATATTTTATTTGTATATTTTTTAAAATTATTAAATATATACAAAATGTATTATTTTATAATAGAAATAAAATCTTTTAGAAGTTATGATTTTACTTAATATTTCAAAAAAATTATTTTTTTACAAATTCCCTTTATTATTGTACTTTATGAATATTTTTATTACATTTTGGATAATATTAATTATATTTAGATATATACATATTGAATACCATATAATTCGTAAAATTTATATCAAATGATATATTTGTCCAACACTAATTCCAGCATCATTTAAAGGAATGATTTTATTGTAATAAAACTCTCTCTTTTGCTCTTTAAATTTATCTATTAATATCTCAAGAAGTATTTTATTTTGAAACACTCCTCCACCTAAAACTATTGGTAAATCTTTATGGCTATTTGAAATATCTAAAATAATCTGTACTATTGTATTTATAAATTTTGAGCAGATTTGTTTTTTGTCTTTTTCTAAAATCATTTGTTTTATCATACTTGATAGTTCAATTTTATCTTCTTCTATTTTATAAGAATAACTTTGTGTGATAGTTTTGTCATAATTTTGTTCTATTTGTAAGCCCATTTCTCCCTCATAGCTTTGAATATGTAAAATATCAGCAAATGATGCAACTGCATCAAATAAACGCCCTACGGAGCTTGTAAGTGGTGAATTCAGACCTTTTTGCCACATTGTATAAAGCATTTTTATTTCATTTTGTGTAAAGGCTTTTACACATGAATTTTCTAAAACCAAAATTTCTTCTAGTGAATAAATATCAAAAAGTAGACTCAACGCCACTCTTTTAGGTTCATTTACTGCTTTTTCACCACCTAAAAGTCTAAAATATGAAATATGATTTATTCTTTTATACTTCTGTTTAGAAGCTATAAAAACCTCTCCACCCCAAATATTCCCATCATCTCCATATCCCGTTCCATCAAAAATAAAAGCTAATACCTCTTTGTCTAACTTATACTCAGCCATCACAGATAAAACATGAGCATAGTGATGTTGAATTTGAACTAACTCTATGTTTGGATTTATCTCTTTTAGTTTTAATGCAAATTTTGTCGATTCATAATTTGGGTGTTTATCGCAAACTAAAATCTCAGGTTCGAAGTCATAAAATCTTTTAAAAGTATTTATAGTTCGTTCAAAATATTCCAATGATTTTAAAGAGTTTAAATCTGCAATATATGCAGAAGAAATTAAGTTATTTTCAAAATATAAACTAATCGTTGATTTTTGATTTGCTCCAAGAGAAAGTATCTTCTTTTTACTTCTATTTTCAAAGTTTAAGGCAGCAGGAGCATAACCTCTGGCATTTCTAAGTTTTGTAATATCATTATCTACAATTTGTATAACTGAATCATCACTTGCATTTACAATATCTCTATTAAAATCAAGGATAAATTCAACTACATTTGATAGTTTTTCTAAGATTTCATCTTTAAAGATAATAATTGGTTCGCCCTTTATATTTGCACTTGTAGCAACAATTGGGTTATCTAAATATCTAAAAAGTAAATGATGCAAAGGTGTATAAGCAATAAAGCATCCAAGATGATTTATACTTGGAGCTATTAGTTGTGATAATTCAAACTCTTTTTTCTTTTTTACTAGAACTATTGGTTTTTCTTTTGAGTTTAAAATCTCTTTTTCTTTTGAGCTTGTATTTGTATAATTCTTAATATCTTGTATATCTTTGAACATTACAGCAAAAGGCTTGTTTAATCGGTCTTTTTTTATTCTTAATTCTTTTATTGTATTGTCATTTTTTGCATCACAAATCAGATGAAAACCACCTATTCCTTTAATGGCTACGATACTTCCATTATTAATTAACTGTGCCACTTCTTTTATGGCATTTATATTGTGTGATATAATTTCATTTTTATTATTATACAAAGTTACATTTGGACCACATTTTTCACAAGCAATAGGTTGGGCATGGTATCTTCTATTTGTAGTATTTTCATACTCTTTTTTGCAATCTTCACATAATTCAAAAGATGCCATTGAGGTATTTATTCTATCATAAGGAACTGTTTTTATTATAGAATATCTTGGACCACAATTTGTACAATTTGTTAAAGCATAATTATATCTAAAGTTAGAATTGTCATTAATATCTTTGATACAATCATCACAAATAGCAATATCAGGTGAGATTATTGTAGATTTATTTTTTGAGCTTGAACTTTGTAATATTTCAAAGGTTTTGTACTCTTGTTTTTTAGTTATTTTTTTAATATTTAGTGAATCTATTTTTGCTAAAACAGGAGGTTTTTCTTTTAGTTCACATAGGAAATTTTGAATGTTTTCTTCACTTGAATAAAGAAAAATATTCACTCCTTTTTCATCATTATTAACCCAACCTTTTATATTATATTTTAAAGCTAAATTATAAACAAAAGGTCGAAATCCAACCCCTTGAACAATACCTTTTATTTGAACAAAAACTGACTGCATTTATATTTCTATTCCAAAATAATATTTCACTAAATATCCAATAACAAATGAAATTATCGCAACTCCAAAAGTAATAGCTGACATTTGAAAAACTCTTGTTGTGAAGTTTAAATCTTTTGCAACACTAATATAAAAATTATATGAAACAATTGCTAATAAGGCACAAATAAACATCATAATCAAAGAATAAGCCATCGTTTCAAAGATAAAAAAAGGTACAACTAAAATGCTTGTTGTTAAAATATATGAAACACCTGTATAAAGTGAATATGTAAGGGGTTTTATAGTTTCATTTGGGTTTTCTTTTGCTTCAAAATATGCAGATCCAGCCATTGATAAAGATGCAGCAATTCCCATTATAAGACCTGTTAGACCAACAACTAAACTCTTATCAAAAGCCAATGCAATTCCGCTTAAAGTTCCTGTTAATTCAACTAAAGCATCATTCATACCTAAAACTATTGCTCCTGCATATAAAAGTTTTTTATCATTTAACATTCCAATGAGTTCATATTCATGTTCTGTTTCTTGGTTATATATTCTTTGTGATTCAGGGTAAATTTCAAAAAGTTCTTTATAAAACTCTTCGGCTCCTGCTTCTCTTTTTTCCAAAGATTTCAAAGCAAAAGAAGTTCCAAAAATCTTCACAAGAAATACAAACCACCAAACTAAGAACTTTTGAGCTTCCATTTGTTTATTTGTTATTTTTACCCAAAAGTCATAATGATATTTCTCTTCTTTTGAGATTCTTTCAAAAATATTTTTGTTATTTTCATCTTTTTGAAAAAGTGCTAATGTTTTATAAATAGTATAATCATTTATCTCATTTTGTTGTTGAATTAAAGCTTTTTTGAGATTTTCTTTATCAAATCTTGTATTCATAGAAGTTTCCTTTTCTAATCTATTTGCACCACTGCTATTATTTTTAAAACAATCTTTTTGCCTACTGTTTCTTGTAACTTATTTTTGATAATATTATAATCATTAAATGAAAGATGTTCACTTGAAACAACTTCTAAATTTACAAAAATTTTATCTTTTTTATTTTGTAAAGATTGTATATTTAATTCTACTTTTTTATCATTTACAACTATAGATTTAAAACTATTTAATTTATTAAAATATTCATAATTATCAACTACTTTTATAAATGACAGAAATAAAGGTATAGAAATAAGTGCCATTAAAACAAAAGTATAAAATAGACCTTTTTTGGCTTTTTTTACAGGTGCAAAACCTAAAACTATAAAAGTTAATGCAGCACTTAAAGTTATTCCAACTAAATTTGTAAGAAAAAGTAAAAAAGAGCCATAAATTAAATCTATATTTCCAATTCCTAGTCCAATTCCCATTACACTTAAAGGTGGCACTAAAGCAACAGCAATTGCAACACCTGCAAGAGATTTTGAAACTTCTTCTTTTGAAGTTGCATAAGCTCCTGCTATTCCAGAAAAAATAGCAACCATTAAATCTAATAAATTAGGATTTACTCGTACTTGCATCTCTACTGTTATTTGTTCCAATGGAATAAGCAAAGCATAAATACTAGAAAATAATAAAGCCAAAAAAATACCAAAAAGCAATGTTCTAAAACTTTGAAATAATAAAAATTTATCTGCTCTTATTATACCCATCGACAAAGATATTATAGGAGCCATTAAAGGTGCTAATATCATTGCACCTATAATCACAGGAGTTGAATTCGCAAAAAGTCCAGTTGTAGATAAAAGCGTACTTAAAATCATTAATATGGCATAAGTATAAGAAAAATTTGCACTTTGTTTTAAACTACTCAATAACTCTTTGAAATCATCATCACTTGCTTTTTTAAATAATGGCAATTTCCCTTCAATTAAAATACTACTTAATTCAGCTTTTGGTAAAGAATTTAGTTTTATTACATCTTTTTCTTCAATATAATTATCATCATTTTTTACAATTTCTACTAAACTTCTACCTAAATGTATATTCAAGCAATCTTGTAATACTTCAAGTTTTATAAGTTTTGATTGATGTAAATCTTTATTGTCAATTTGATAATCCAACATTTCATTTGAAGAAACAGTAAGTTTTGAAGATTTAATAAATCCCAAACTTTTTGGCAATGAAACTAAAGAAATTCTTTGATAAAAAAAGATTGATAATAAATACCAAACATAAGAAATCAAAGAAGTTGGCGCTAGAATATAAGCATTTAATTTTCCATCATGAATAGATAATTCATCTCTTAAGGCTGATTCTTGAGTTGCGATACTTAAGTGTTCAAGGATAGTGATTCCAGAAGCTGCTGTTTTTATTGAATGTTCTTCTGAAGTAGTTAAAGTATAACTCTTAAATGAAATATTTTTAAGATTATTAAAAAATATCTTAATTTTATTTAATCTACTATTTTTATTATAATCAAAATTATTCATTCCATGCATATCACCAATAGAAATACGATTAAAACTAAGAAATTCATTACATTTTAATAAATCAATTTTACTTAAAAGTGCAGGATTATATGAATCATCAATCGCATCAATAATATTACTAGAAATACCGTAATTTTTTATTGTATTAGAAGAATCTTTATGTGGAAGAATAGAAATAAATATATTTTTATTTAAATGATTTTGAAAGAAATTTTTAATCTCATCGTCACTTAAATATAAAAGAAATAATGTATCTTTACCATTTTTGTGCTCATCAAATTTTTTTTCTGTTGAGAAAATAGCTATTTCACTTTTATATTTTTCTTTTATATAATCAAAAATTTCACTAAGAACTTTTTTATCTTTTTCTTGGGTAATAAAATTAATATTTTTATACACTTTTTGAATTCCTTAAAAAAATAAGAGTAATTTTCATTCTCTTGAGAAGTATATTATAGTGTAAGCTTTTTAATATCATATTTTTTTGATATTATTTTTGAATCATAAATTCTTTATTGTAATAAATTTTAAAATTTTTGGTAATACTTTTTTCAACTAAAGATGTGAATAAATCATTTGTGAACATATCTCCGCATAAGCTAACTGCTTTTACTTCATATGATTCATTTATAGTATCAGTTTTTCTTCCTATAAAGTGAGCCAAACTTTCTATAAATCCTAAAGAAATTGTTTCTTCATCAACACCTGCTAATTTAAAACTAATTGAAGATTTAATTAAACTAATATAATCAAATTTTTTATGAAAAAGTTTTTTTGAATCAAATAATTTATAATCAATTCTAGGACCTTTTTCTAAAAAACAATTATTAGCATTTTCTAAAATACCATTTTTAAAATCTAAGATAATTTTTGCAATTCCCCAATAACAATAAAAAGAACTACTTTTATACATTGATATATCAGTATTTATAGCTTTTTTATACTCTTTCTCAAATTTACTTCTATAGTTTTCAACTAGTTTTTTACCACCATCAGTTTTTTGTATTTCTTCAAATATCTCTTTTATTGAAGATGGAATATAAAATGATTCTACAATATCAACTAAACCATCTATTTTTTCAGAATAATAAGACATTCCATCATCATCTTTTGTACTTATATAAAAATTTAGAATTGAACTATCAAATAATTGATTTTCTGCTAAAACTGTCATAAATTGTGACTTATTTTTTTCATTAAATTTTTCATATACATTGTCTAAATTTTTAGGATATGAATTTGATTTTAAAATTAATTTTTTATTATCAAAACATTTAATTATTGGAATATCTAAAAAAATATCATTTTTATAGTTAACATCTAAAAAATAATCAAAATCACTATTTTCTTCTTCAATATTTAAAAAAGATATATCATATTGTTCTAATTGTAAAGCCAATAAATAAAGTGTCAAATCATTTGGATATCTAATATCAATATTAGTTTTTTTCACACTATTTTTTTGTCTATATATTTCATTTATTTTGAAATTAATTTGTGGTTTTTCAATACTAACAAGAGCCACAATATCTATTTTATTTTCTACAATAATTTGAGATATTTTTCTAATATTTGTTAGAAGAAGAGAAGAAGATTCATCTAAAGTTTTTATTTTAGAAAAAACAAAAATTCCACTTAGTGTTTTTATTTTTATTTTTTTATCTTCATTAATTAACAAAGCTATTTTTTTAAATACTTCAATATTTGATTCTACTTTTTTATCTTCAAATAAAAAAGATGCTTCTTCAAAACCATCACAAATATTGCAAGATTTAAAGGCATTATAAAAATTTTTGCTTTGAGTATTTTCAACTTCTTTTAAGCATGTTGGACAAAAAGATATAGTTTTATCTTGATTTAAACAAATAAAATCTAAAGAAGGTATTTCATCAATAACTTCTATTTGAACATCATAATAATAAATAGACATGGGAATATAAACAGATAGAGACTCTGAGAATTTTTCTAAAATTTCTTCATTTGCTTTTATATATAAACAAACAAAATCTAACTCTTGATATATTTTGTATTCACAATCAAATTGTTTTGAAGCAAAATCCAAAAATTTTGATAGTGTTTTATCACTTGATTTATATGTAAATTTAAATTTTAGGACCATTTATAATATCCCTTTTAAATGAGATTTGAGAAATATTCTCAATAGTTGTATTCATATTTCTAATTTTCACACTTATATTTAATTTATCCAAATACTTTAAAATTGCAGATTCCATAGTTATTACTGCATTGATAATTTCATTACTTAATTCAAAAGTAGTATCGTCACTAACTCTTTTTGGAATAATTCCTAAAACATTAGTTGTAGGTAAATCTTTGTTCATATCAATCATATTTAGTGTTTGAAGCATTTCAACTTCATGGGCGCTTCCTTGCCAATTTACATAAGATGGAGTATCTTTATAGTCAAAAAAATACACATCTCCTGCTTTTGAATTATCAGCATCAATACAATCAACTATAATAACTTCATCATATTTAACAATTTCAGGAATTAATCTTTGAGCCAAAGTTCCACCATCAACTATACTAATACTGTTTTTATCAGATATAAACTCATATTTTTCATCTAAATAATGTATAAAATGAACTCCCATACCCTCATCTTGGAATAGAATATTTCCTATTCCTAAAATCAAAATATTCACTTTTTCTCTTCTTCCCATTTATAACCGGATACTATTGAATCCATAGCCCCACTTTTCCCATAAACTGAATTAAAAATAGCTAAATAAATATGAATAGGTAAAAATATTATAAATACCCACATACAAATATGATGAATTTCTCTAACCATCGCCAATCCTCCTATTATAACTTCAAGAGGGCTTAAAATATCATATAATAATCCACCTAATCCTTGATGATATACATGAATATGTAAGATTAATCCTGTAATTGAAATTACTATTAGAGCTCCATATACACCTGTATATGCCATAAATTGTAAAGGATTATAAACACCTTTTAAATGAGCATGTTTTCCTATTAGCATATAATATTTTATTTGTTTAAACCAAACAATAGGATTTATAAAATCCCAAAAAGAAGCTCGCTCACCTTTACTTTGTTTGTCAAAAATAAATAAATAAAATTTTCCTAAGGTAACGCAAATTAAAACAAAGCCAAAAATAATATGCCAAGATCTCATTAAAGCATTTAAATAGTTATTTGGTTCACCTTGAGTAAGACTAGATGCGATAAATGGAACTGCAATATAAAATCCTGTAAAAGTAAGAATTATAATTGCAAGAACTCTAACCCAATGAGTAAGTCTAAGCCATAAAGAAAATTCATAATGTTTTTTTATCATAATAATCTCCTTATTGACAAGCTAATCCATAAATGGGATCAACTTTATATGTTCCTAAATCATTACCTTTTTTATCCATTACATGAACAGCACAAGCAATACAGGGATCAAAACTATGAATTATTCTAATAATTTCTAAAGGCTGTGAAATATCAGCAACTTTAAGCCCTACTAAACTCGCTTCATAAGGTCCTAGTTGTCCTTTTGAATCAATAGGTCCTGCATTCCAAGTTGATGGAACAACAGCTTGATAGTTTTCAACTACTCCATTTTTTATTCTAATCCAATGAGACAACATTCCTCTTGGAACATCTCCTATGAATCTTCCTCTATACTCTTTATCTTTATCTATTTTATAAGAAGTGTAAGTATCTTGGTTAACTTTTAAATTTTCAATCAATGTATAAAAAGCTTCTAATCCGTATTTTGCAATTGCCTTTGCTTGAATCATTCTAGCAGCAGTTCTTCCAAGAGCTGTAAATAGTGCAGATTTAGGAAGCCCGGTTTTTTCTAAGAACTCATCAACTAGTGGAACTATTTTTTTATTTCCTTTTGCATAAGCAATTAAAATACAAGCAAGGGGTCCTACTTCCATAGCTTTTCCATCATATCTTGGTGATTTAATCCAAGAGTATTTTCCTTTTTCATCAACTACTTTTGAATGAACTTTTTCACCATGAGATCCTATTGTATCCATATCTTTAAGACCTGTATATTTAGGATTTGTTTTACCTTCATACGGATGTAAAGGTTCATCATTTTCATACCATGAATGTGTTGCTTCTTCTGTAATTAAATCTTCATTTATCTCAAATACTTTTGATAAATCTCCATTCATTATAAATCCTGAGTTAAATAAAAATTCACTCTCATTTAACAGCATCTCTTCATGTGCCATAAAATTCATAACACCTGCTTGTTGTGTAACAGAGGGTTCATCTTTAAAAACACTCGCTGCCATTAAAACATCAGCTTGATAAGCTTCATTTACAAACTCAGCACCTTTTTTAAATAATGTTAGGAATTCTCCCATTCTTGAAGGATCCATTAAATCCATGATACAAGTAACTCCACCAACAGTTAAACTTTGAGGATGTGGTTGTTTTCCTCCAAATAAAGCCATAAGTTTTGCTAAGTCTCGTTGAATTTCTAAAGCTTTTAAATAATGAGATAAAAGTATTAAATTTTGCTCAGCAGAAAATCTATAAGTTTTATGTCCCCAATAAGCATTTGCAAAAGGTCCTAACTGCCCTCTTTGCACAAATTCTTTAACCCTATTTTTTACTTTTTTAAGATCATTTTCACCCGTTGCAATTGGATAATCTGAATACTTAAATGCTTCTTTTGAAGCTTTTGCTTCATCGGCATCTAAAGCAGAAACAACATCAACCCAATCTAGTCCATGTAGATGATAAAAATGAACAACATGGTCGTGCATAAATAAAGATTGATTCATTAAAGATCTAGTTAATTTTGCATTTAAAGGAGGAATTATTCCTAAAGCATCTTCAACTGCTTCAATTCCTGCTCTATAATGTGAGAAAGTACAAACTCCACAAATCCTTTGCATTAAAAAACCTGCATCTCTTGGATCTCTATTTTTTACAATAGTTTCTAATCCTCGCCAAAGAGTCGAAGAAGAATACGCTTTTTGTATTACATTATTATCATCAACTTCAACTTCAATTCTTAAATGTCCTTCTATTCTTGTAATTGGGTCAATAATTACTCTTTTATTTTCCATAATTATTCCTCACCATCTTTTGGATTTTTAATTTTTGAAATTACAGCATGAGCTGCTATTCCGATACCTGTTACTGTTAATAATCCAACGCCAATTTTATCAGCTGTTGCATCTGCACCTAAACCTTTAAAAACTGTGTTATACAGCCTATTTGCAACAGGTTCTTCAAAAGGTCCCATCTTGTCCCAAAAATCAGGTTCACTACATCCAATACATCCATGTCCTGCTTGAATAGGCCATGACATATGAGAATTAAACTTATTTTTTGAACAATTATTAAAAGTATAAGGACCTTTACACCCTACTTTATATAAACAAAACCCTTTTTTAGCACCCTCATCTCCAAATTCTTCTACAAATTCACCTGCATCAAAGTGACCTCTTCTTTCACATAAGTCATGGATTCGTAAGCCATAAGCCCATTTTGGTCTATTATAAACATCTAAAGCGGGAAGTGTTCCATATAAAATATAATGAAGTAATGTTCCAACAATATTTTTCTCACTAGGAGGACAACCTGGAACATTTATTACCGTTTTACTTGTAACTTTTGAAAGTGCTACTGCTCCCGTTGGATTAGGAATTGCTGCTTGAACTCCACCATAAGAAGAACAAGTTCCAATTGCAAAAATTGCAGCTGCGTGTTCTGCTGCATCAATAGCATTTTGTTCACCTGTTTTTCCATGACCACCAATTGTTAAAAAGTGAGCATTTTCTCCTGAGGGAATTCCACCTTCTACCATTAAAATATACTGTCCTTTATATTTTTCAATTGCATTTTCAAGATTTTCTTCAGCTTGCCAACCAGCAGCTGCCATTAAAGTTTCATGATATTCTAAAGAAATATAATCAAATATCAAAGAATCAATAGTTGGAGCATCAGTTCGTAGTAATGATTCACTACAACCTGTACATTCAGCCATATGTAGCCAAATAATTGGTAACCTATCGGCTAGTTTCGCAGCTTTTGCAACCAAAGGAGTAAAAGTTCCAGGTAATGCTAACATAGCAGTTATTGCTGCAGCCCATTTCATAAAATCTCTTCGTGAGATTCCTTTTTCATCCAAATGTTTTGAAATTGTTTTATTTTCTTTTAATTTTGGTAATTTTTCTAATTCTATTAATCTTTTTGATAATTTTTCATACAGTTTTTCAGCTTGCAAAATCTAACCTTTTTTAGTGAATGATTATTCATTTATTTTAATTGTTGAATCTTATACTAATTATGGTTAAACTTTCTTTACTAAAATCATAAATATGAATAATTATTCATAAAAATAAAAAAAGCTCAAACTATAAAAATTTGAGCTTTAATAACAGTAATATTTAGTGATTTGGATTAATAATCTAAAGGATATTCTCTAGGAAGAATAATATTATAAGTCTTACTAAGTGTTTTATTTGTTTTGGCAAGAAGTATTGAATTTGCAAACATATTTCCACATAAAACTACATCTTTTGCTTTTAAATCTGTTGCTATTTCATTTACATAATTGCAAATAAACTCACTCAAACTTTCATAAAAAGAATAAATTAATGTAATATTATCAACATCAGCCATTTTATAAGCCATGATTGATTGAACTGTTTTTCTATAATCTAAATAGTTTACTCCATCAAGATTTACAAGTTTCATATCTATTTGAATTCCACTTGTCATACTCGTATTTAATGCCATATCTTCAAACTCTTTTGCACTATTTATTCCTAAAACTTTTGCACACATATTTATAATTGATTCAAATCCATTTGTATTTAAAGGAACTTCATTTTCTAATATACTTGGAAACTTTTTTGAATAATTTTTAATCAATCTAGCACAATGTTCATCCATATCAGAAATCTCTTCAAAACAGTTTTTTATACTATTTTGAATATTTGGAATAGAAATTATCTCTTTTACTCCTTTTGTAGGAACATTTATTGATATTGAACTTTTATGTGAATTTTGAGAAAAATATACTCCAATAGATGGAACTAATCGTTTTGCACTTTGAGCAAGAATTGCTTTAAAAGCTCCACCATTATCATCAAAATAATCTTTTGAAGAGTTATACTTTTTATTTGCAACAAAATCATATTTAGGAAATAAACCTTTATCTCCATGAATTATTAGATTTTGCTCTTTGAAATATGTGATTTTTAAACCATCTTGATAAACCTCATCATTTACATATAAAACATGATTAATTCCATTTTCTTTTAAAGCTTTTGCAAATAAAATCACTTCTTTATCATCAGGAATTTTTGCATAAATAAAATTTGAAGAAGAAAATTCTTTATTTGCATTTTTTAATATTTTAAATTTTAATTTAACCAAAGGTCGCTCAAGTGAGCAAAGAAGTTGATAATCTTTAGTATTTATATCAAAAATCTCTTCTATTTTACTAATATCAGTAATCAAAAGTTTAACTTCAAAACCTTTTTCTTCAAAATCTTCCCGAATTTTTTTATTTGGTAAAAAATAATCTTTTAAACCATTGTGTGTTTCAAATCTTGAAATTTCACCTTTTGTAATTTTTACAATATCATTTAAAAAATCAATATTACTTTCTTCAATTATATTTTTTATTGCATCATTTGTTAGAAGTGTTAGATTTTGTTTTATATGAAAATCTTCTATTTCTTTTAAAGTTTCATCATAAGATTCTATGACATATGATTTTCCAATAAAAACACTAAGTGGTAATTTTTTTTCCAATAAAGCAAAAAAATCTTCAATTTCTTCACCACTTGCATCTAAAATAATGAGTATAAAACCATTGTATTGTTTGCAAATGGCATTTATTTTTGCTTCATTAATCAAACACTCTATAATATGTTTGAAATATAAATTTGTTGTATTAAACTCTATTTTATAAATTAATTGCATGTGTAAAATCTTCTTCATTTGGAATTCTTGTTAAATGTTCGCCATTGTAACTTCCTATCATACTTTTTACAATGTCAGGAATCAAGATATTTTTTATTTTTGTGGCTTTTATTCCTAAGCTTTCTATCTCTTTAATTCCATTTAAAATAAACTCTTCAAATTTATCTTCCATCTCAATTGTGAGTCCAATTTGAACAGTTTCGATATCTTTTGGAATTATCCCAATTATCGTCACATTTGCATGTGAATCTAAAACGGAAACAATCTCCAACATCTCTACAATTTCAACTTCATGGGCTGTTTTTCTATAAGTTCCAAGCCCTAAAAGTACATCAGATGGAAGTCTATAAATTCCTCCAACCTCATCTTCAATAGACACAGTATCTAAAATAATAACATTGTCATATTCTTGAAAATATGCCATTAGTTTAAACCCTAATGTTCCACCATCTATAATTTCTAAATCTTTATCATCGAACTCGTAATTTTGACTAATATACTCAGAAGCGTAAATACCTATACCTTCATCTTTAAAAAGCATATTTCCAACACCAATTACAATATTTCTTTTTTTCATAAATAATACCTTTAAATGAAAAGGGGCTTTCGCCCCTTATTTTCTCTATTTTTCTTCTTCTCTTACAAATTTACTACCACCAATAACAATGGCAATATCACCCTCTTTCCAGAAGATTGTTCTCCAAATTTGATAATAAATATGACACATTACCCAAACTAGAATTAAATACATTGATGTATGATGAGCAATTCTTACTCCCATATTTCCACCAAATACATTTAAAGTCCAATCAGTTGTTAAATGTAACATTGAAGGCCACCAACTTCCAATAGAACTAATTCCAGAAGCTAAACCTTGAACATACAACTGAAGTCCAGTAAATAACATAAATATTAATAATAAATGGAATATTGTAAAAAATACAATATTATAACTATCACTATGTGATGAATCAAATTTCTTTCTTCTATTAAAAGTAATTAGATTTAAAAATACTTCACAAAATTCAACTATATTTTTTATAGTTGGTATTAGTTTTTTATATGGTTTTTCAAATCTTGAAAAGAAATATAAATAACCTATTAATACAGCAGTTACATCAAAGATAATTGCAACTATAAAATGTCCCCATCTATTCCATGCCATTACATACTTATCCACAGCTGGATCTGCAATGAATGATTGGTAATAAGGATGACCTATATATAAACCGGTTATAACAGCAACTACCATACAAATAGCATTTAGCCAATGTATAATTCTCATAGTTCCCGTCATTCTTTTAACCTCTTTAATGTTAGGCACGGCTTGTTCCTCCAATTGGATCTACTTTATAAACACCTAATTCTTTACCATTTGTATCAATAATATGTACAGCACAAGCAATACATGGATCAAAACTATGAATAGTTCTTAAGATTTCAAGTGGTTGATCTGGATTTGCTACTTTTGTACCAATTAATGATGATTCATAAGCACCCATTCTTCCTTTATAATCTCTAGGAGCTGCATTCCAAGTTGAAGGAACAACTGCTTGGTAATTTGCTACTTTTCCATCTTTAATTTTAATCCAATGACCTAAACCACCCCTTGGAGCCTCTTCCATACCAAAACCTTGAGCATCTTTTGAAACATGATCAAAATTAAATTCAGTCCATGTTGATAAATCTCCATGTGCTACGTTTGAAGCTAATTCATCAACCCATTCCATCATTACATCAGCCATAAGTTCTGATTCAACTGCTCTTGCAGCAGTTCTTCCTACAGTTGAAAATAATACTTTAATTGGTAAATTACCTTGTTTTAAAAATGTAGTTACATATTTAGTGATTCTTTCATCACCTTTAGCAACTCCTACAATCATACGAGCAAGTGGTCCCACTTCCATTCTTTCATCATCATAAAGTGGTGATTTAATCCAAGAGTATTTTTTTGTTGTATCTAAATAAGCGATGTTGTCTTCTTTTTTACCAAAACCTGTATATGCAGGTTTTGTAACACCCTCAAATGGATGTAAATTTGTATTACCTTCATACCAAGCATGAGTAACATCTTCTGTAATTTTTGTTTGGTCAATATCAAATACTTTTGTTAAATCCCTATTTTTCACAATTCCAGATGGGAATAATTTAGAAGATTCATAAAAAGGTAAATCATCAAGATTGAATCCACCATAACACATATAGTTTCCGATTCCTCCACCAATTCCTTCTAAAGCTTCATCAGCATACATAGTTCCTGCCATATAAACATCTGGTAAATAAGCTTCTTTTACAAACTTCTGACCTCTTTTTAAAATTTGTTTAAATTGAGCAATTCTTGCAGGATTTTTAATATCTTGAACACATGTAACTCCACCTACAACAAATGATTGTGGGTGTGGATTTTTCCCACCAAAAATAGCCATCATTTTTGCTAATTCTCTTTGTAATTCTAAAGCATCTAAATAATGAGAAAGACCTATTAAGTTTTGTTCAGCAGTTAATTTAAAACCTTTTGAACCCCAATAGGCATTTCCAAAAATTCCAAGCCTTCCTTGTTTTACATATTTTGTAACTCTTTCTTGAACAGCTGTATACACATCTTCGTTTGCATTCCATGGTCTATGTCCTGAAAGAGCCGCCCATTTTTGAGCTTCAATTACAGTTTTTTTAGGATCTGCTTCTAAAGCTTTTGTAATATCAACCCAGTCAAGTGCATGTAAATGATAAAAGTGAACAATATGATCATGTAAATATAAAGCACCTTGAATAAGATTTCTTACTAATCTTGCATTTTTTGGAATAGTAATTTTAAATGCATGTTCAACTGCTTCAATACTTCTTTGATAGTGAGTTCCTGTACAAACTCCACAAATTCTCATCGCTAATAAACCGCAATCTCTTGGGTCTCTTCCTTTTAAAATTTCTTCAATTCCTCTAAACATAGTCGAAGAAGAAAAAGCATCTACTACAACATTATTTTCATCTATGATTGCTTCGATTCTAAGATGTCCTTCTATCCTTGTAATTGGATCTATTACTAAGTGTTTGTTTGCCATTATTTTTCTTCCCCTTCATTTGATTTTTTTCCTGCAACTGCTGATGCTATTGCATGAACTCCAATACCAACTGCAGTTGCAGTTAATAAACCTAAACCAAACTCATCAACAGTTTTTTCAACACCACCTGTTGGTGCTTTGATTTTTGCATTTGCCATTGGTCTCTCATAAGCATATTTATCCCAAAAATCAGGCTCAGAACATCCTATACAACCTCGTCCAACACCAATTGGCCAGTTTGTACCCTCGTTATATCTAATAATTGAACAGTTATTAAAAGTCATTGGACCTTTACAGCCAACTTTGTATAAACAGAAGTTGTTTTTAGCTCCCTCATCTCCCCACTCTTCTACAAATTCACCAGCATCGAAGTGAGCTCTTCTTTCGCAGTTATCATGGATTCTATAACCAAATGCAAATTTAGGTCTTAAAAGTGAATCAAGTTCAGGAACTTGACCAGTTAGTACATAATGTAAAACAACTCCAACCATATTTGCGGGATTTGCAGGACATGCTGGAATATTAATAATTGGTTTACCTTTTACAATATCCATTACCCCAACAGCACCCGTTGGATTTGGAGCAGCGGCGGGGATTCCACCAAATGTTGCACAAGTTCCAACAGCCACAATAGCTGCTGCATCTTTTGCCATTCTTATTAAGTGATCATGGAAAGTTTCACCCATAGCGCCAATTGTTCCATATTGACCATTCATAGCCATAGGAATTGCACCCTCAACAAAAAGTAAATATTTACCTTTATAAAGATGAGCCGCTTCTTCTAGTTGTCTATCCGCATCATGTCCAGCACATGCTTGAAGAGTTTCGTGATACTCTAAACTTAATACATCAAATAATAAGTCATCAACAGTTGGAGCAGAACTTCTTAAAAGTGCTTCTGAATTTCCAGCACAATCTTGTAACTCAATCCAAATAACTGGAACTCTATTCATAAGTTCAGTAGCTTCAGCAACAAGTGGAGCAAACATAGGAGGTAACATAAGTGTAGCAGTTGTAGCACTAACCCACTTCATAAAATCTCTTCTATTTACACCTTCACTCTCTATTACATCCATTAAATCAACATCTTTAAGTGCTGGTTGCGCTTTTAATATTGATAAACGGCTTTTAACTTTTTCAAATAATGAGTTATAATATTCTTCACCCTTATTTGTTTCAATTCTTCCTGATTTTTGTGTAAAAACTTTTTTTACCATCTCTTGCGAATCAATCATATACTTCTCCCTTATAAAAATGAATGTTCATTTACTTAATTGTAAAATATCTGCATAAAACTTATTCTTTTCTTAAGTGAATACTCTAGAGAATAGCATTAATATAGCTTTACAGCTATTTGTTTTATATGGCTTCAATAATCATGTGATTTTATGGTATTTATTATTATATTAGTTCTAAAAGTATATAAGTGAAATGAAAATTAATTATTTTTTTATATTGTTACAAATATACACTTTTTTTATGAATAGTCATTTGCTAATGAGTAGTACAAACCGAACAAACATCAAAACTTCTTAACACTATTTTAGCAATTTCAATACTTGGTGAACCAACAATTGCTTTTTGTGCTATTCCTTTTTGAGTTTTATTTTTTGGACCTAAATTCCAAACGGTTGGAGTTATTACATCATAAGATTTAATTAAGCCTTTTTCTATACTTATATTATGTAATAAAGAACCTCTACAAGCTTCTATAACAGCTATTGCTTTTGCATTTTCTACATCTTTTAATGAATATTTTGGCTTTATATATGAAAGTTCTGAAATGTCAATTTGTGAGATTAAAGTATTTGTTTCAAAAAGCAAAAATGCCATTTCATCCATTCTTGCCATTACTCTTGTAAAAACTGAATCTTCAAAAGATTTATGTATATCTTTTATAAATTTTCGATTTGAAATAATTGCCCGTGAGAGTGGACCTGTTTCAAAAAAACTTTCATCATAAGATACAGATTTTGACCAAGTATGTTTTTGGGAATTGTTTTCTTCTTTATTTATAGAAAAAGAGTAACTACTATCTTCTACTATTTTTGAAAAATCCAATTTATCAACTAATCTTTGTTTTATTTTTCCTCTTTTAAATAAACTTGATTCCCCTAAAGTTATAAATCTATTATGAGATTTTCCATAAATTTCAAGTGAATATTTAAATGATAAATCTTTAAAATATTTTAAATCAGCACCCAAATTTTCTAAATTATCCACACTTTCATAAGTCAAATAATTTTCTAAACTAACTCCACTAATAGATTTCTCAAAAAAACTAATTGTTGTTTGTAGATAGTTTTGCATCATTATTAAATCAAGTTTTGTAGGATCACTCATCACTCCACCTGGAAGCATATATGAAGTATGTGGCCATTGTCCACCAATTACAGCTAATGCTTTTATAGTCTCACTAGCACTTTTTTGAGCTTCCATCCATCGTGAGCCTTTTATTGGTGCATAAATTCCTAAATTATTTGAATCTAGTTTTATAATATCAGGAAGAATAAACATATAAAACCATTTTAAATGCGAATCAATTATCTCAATATTTAAACCTATTTCTCTTAATAGTTTTGCTTTTTGTGTGATTTGTAATTTTTCATTTATATTTTCATAGATATTTTCCAAAGCATCAACTGTTGCTTTTAAGTGCGCTTGTCCACAAATTCCACAAATTCTTGGAGTATAAACCAAAGCATCTAAGGGTGATTTCCCCTCTAAAATATATTCAAAACCTCTAAAATTTAGAAAATCAATTCTAGCATCACTTACTTTTTGATTACTCCAAGTACAATGAAGTTTTGCTTCACCCTCGATTCTTTCAACTAAATCTATTGTTTTCACTATTATTCCATCAATTTTTTATGAAGTCTGTCAATTCTAAAAGTTTTTGCAACTCCTGTCATACTTAAATATGCTCTTTTTGAAATTCCTAAAGGAACATCATGTGGTATTCCTATATTTTTTTTAGTTTCTAACATATCATTTCTTGGAAAATCCATTTCTGTACATCCAATACAAGGCATTCCAACTCTTGTTTTTGAACTAATATCATTCCATAAAATTTTATTACAAGAACTATGAGTCATAGGAC